>Ga0209777_10000150_pt1 | contig 118955 bp, 99 predicted proteins | sample FrelakmetHBP12HB_FD_187147 | JGI IMG/M metagenome (GOLD analysis project Ga0209777, IMG submission 187147) | Freshwater lake sediment microbial communities from the University of Notre Dame, USA, for methane emissions studies -HBP12 HB (SPAdes)... | ecosystem: Environmental > Aquatic >... | reverse complement strand
CTGATACGACTTCTCTGGACTCTGTTTACCACGATCGCGTGGCTTTTCCCACCGATCACCACCATCCAGCCCAAATACCCTCAAAACACTCCCGCCTCAGCATGAAACCAGGTTTTTCAACAGTCCCTTTCGCGGGAATGACAATTCTTGAAGATTCCTCACACCTGTAAGGTTTTTTCTGTGACACCACACTAGACGAGGACGGCAGCCGGTCACGATGGCTTGACAATCACGTTGCCTTTGGCGCCGACAACAGCGATCTTTATACAGGTGATCTGACAAGGAGTTGATCGTGGAATTCTGCAATGCTTATGAAGATGCCAAGCGGGCAGAGGCGTACGCCAAGCTTGAGTTTCCGGGCACATACTATCTGGCCTTTCGAGACTTGCCGGAGATTATCTCGCAGCATGTCAGCGGGAAGAAAGCTATGGATTTCGGCTGTGGCACAGGACGCTCGACCAGATTTCTGACAGAGCTTGGATTTGATTCCGTTGGTGTCGACATATCTGCTGAGATGCTCCAGAAAGCGCGGCAATTTGATCCTAACGGCGACTATCGGCTTCTTGACGAAAGTGGCTTCGATCAGTTTCAAGACAAAGTCTTCGACTTGATTCTCTCTGCCTTCACATTCGACAACGTCCCGACACGAGAGAAGAAGATCGGCATCATGAAGGAGATACGACGCCTATTGAAGCATGAAGGCCGGTTTGTAAATTTAGTCTCCTCGCCCGAGATGTACTATCACGAATGGGCATCATTCTCGACGAAAGACTTCCCGGAGAATCGAAACGCCAAATGTGGCGACATCGTGAAGATCATCAATACCGCCACCGACGACAGACGACCGGTAGACGATATCCTCTGGCCGGACGTGGATTACCGAGCGGTCTATCAGGGTGCCGGACTGGAGCCGATCGATATGTACAAGCCCCTCGCAAGAGAGGATGAACCATGCCAATGGGTCAATGAAACGCGAATTGCGCCTTGGGTTATCTATGTGTTACAACGGGCAAAATAGCCTGCCACGACTATGTCCCACACCAACGTAAATTGGCACGCACGCGCGTGCCCATCAACAAGCTCTCGATCGAATTAACGCTATTCTTTTCCGAGCAGCGAACCACCGTACTTCAGGAATAGATCTTTAGAGGCCTTGTCTAACGCCACACAGGCAATCTTGCCCTGGAACTGCGCCAACGCTTTCGCCTGCTTGTCGGTCAGGGTCCTGATAGCGTTAATCTGCAATATCGCTCCTCTGGAGTATCCGAAGGACTTGGCCTGCAGATCGTTGAGCGACGTCAGCGAATTCAAGTCCAGTTCAAAGCACCTCGCCTTACCGAACCACTTTGCCTGTTCATCCGACAGAGTTGTAATGCCGTTAAGACTCAGCACGCCGCCCGCTCTCATGCCAAACGTCCGTTGGTACGTGTCATCATTCTGATAAGCCTGGGGCATATATTTACCCTTGTATGTGCTGAAACTCTTGGCCTGCTCATCCGTCAGCGACTTGAGTCCATCAAGCGACAGGTTGACTTCGTTTTTGGCGAGCAGCTTGGCCTGCTCGTCCGTGATGTAGGTCAAACCGTTCAGAGACAGTGCTTGCCACTCTTCAATAACCGCCCCGAGCCGAGGCTTGAGAACTTTCGAGTTCATGACCGCCTTGACCTGATCATCGGTCATCGCTTGAATCTTCATCCAATCTTGTGGGTTCGTGCTTTGAGTGACCTTCTGGAACTCTTCAGGTGACAGCGGCTGGGGCTGGTTTGGCGCCGTAACCTTGGTGCTATCCTGTGCATGAAGAGCCACTGATCCCAGCAGTACCAACGCCAGGGCTATCATCATGTAGTTTGTCAGTTGTTTGTTCATGATCTTGCGCATTTGCTATCCTCCAACGGTTATACACCGAATTTGGGGGACACAATGCCATTGTCAAGAATAATGTGGGGGTTGCGTCAGCACGCCAGACCTACAGCTTTGAAAACAGAAAGCCGCAGGGCGGACACCCTGCGGCTTCTGTCGGAGAATATGTAATTCTCGGTACTATTTCTTTCTACGCAAATACAGTGCAATGCCGCTTAGACCAAGCCCCAGCATGCTAAGCACGCTCGGTTCGGGAACCGACGGGGGGGTGGAACCCGTGGTAACGCAAACCTGAATCGAATCGTTGTAGTAGCTGCAATCGGGGTCGAAGCCGAATCCGAATGTGCCGTTCGAGGCATAGTTCCGCAAGTCAGGCAGAAGTCCCAGAGCGCCGAGGTCGTAGCTGAGATTCGCCTTGTGTGACGGATCGCCGTAAGGGTCTGACCAAGTGGTGATCCACTTGCCTTGACCGGCGAAGTTGTCGTGGCCTCCCTGATTATCGGTGAAAGGGGTTACGCCGAGGGCAGGATTGTCCAGTAGATGCATGTACAAGGAGTCAACTTCGTGCTGCCAGTCATAGATCTTGAAAATCTTGAGGGTGGCACCCGTGATTGTCTCGCTGGTATGAGTCCAGTTGATACCCCAGGTGAAATACTTGTAGTGATCGAGGTCACCAAGGTCCTTCGGGATCGGGGTAAAGGTGTAGACACCCGCGTTGGCGGCAACCGCGCCCATAGCGATCATCAGCGCGATGGCGAGGAGAACGATCTTCTTCATTTTCAAACTATCCTTTCCGTCGGTCTTACCCGACGTTTAATTATGAAACCTTCTGGCAACGTCAGTCGCAACAATCGTGCCAAATCGAAACCAGCATTGGGAATTCCAAGCCAATCGTAAGTCATTGTTAATTAGTGTGATGCGATCAGTGGCGAAAGCGAGACATTAGAATGCTCTTGCATCATTTTGACCTTGCAGCAGATAGTTGTCAGCCGTTTCGACATATGGGAGCAAGACAACACCACTTATATGCTCCTAATGCATTTAGCTTGAACTGATTACGGGCTCCATATCCCCGTCCGCCGGTTCGACGCCAAGATGTGGCATTTGACACTCAGGAATTGGTGCTGAGAAATTTGCAGTCAGTTGGAGTCTTCCGGCTGTCTCGAATTATATGCTTTCCGTCCACGCTAAATTTCCTATCATAATCATTAGCATAAGGAGTGTACCCGTGAGGCGTTTTTTCCAGTTCGTGAAATTCGGCACCGGTTACAGGCAGGAGTCGATAGCCGGTATCACGACCTTCCTGACGATGGCATACATTATCGTCGTCAATCCCGCCATTCTTGCAGCGGCCGGCATACCTCGAGATGCCTCAATGACCGCCACGATTCTGGCGGCCGCTATCGGCACGGTCATCATGGGTTTGTATGCGAACCGGCCTTTTGCCATCGCTCCCTATATGGGGGAGAACGCATTTGTGGCAGTCACGGTCGTTCAGGTAATGGGCATTCCCTGGCAAACAGCGCTGGCCGCAGTATTCTTGGCGGGGGCATTGTTTATCGTGCTCACGGTCACCAAACTCCGTACACGCGTTGCCGAAGCAATCCCGATTTCTCTGAAGCACAGCTTCGCTGTGGGAATCGGCATCCTGCTGGCGTTCATCGGCCTCAAAGATACCGCCATCATCCGGTTGGGAATTCCGGATGCGCCACTCATGCTCGGTCACATTGCGGAGCCCAGGGTGCTGCTGTCCATCTTCGGGATTGTCGCCATCGCGGTTCTTCTGGCTCTGAGGATAAGGGGAGCCATTCTGATTGGGATTGTGGCGACCGGGCTCTTGTCCGTCATCTTCGGTGTCACCGCGCCGCCATCACGGCTTGTGAGCATGCCACCGGATATTTCTCCGATCTTCATGAAACTCGATTTTGCCGGCGCTTTCTCGGCCGCCGGTATTTCGGTTGTGATCATGATCTTTGTTATGGCTCTCGTGGATACGATAGGCACCCTCCTCGGACTGTCGTCGCGAGCGAATCTTCTGGATGAGCACGGCAATCTGCCTAACATCGAGAAGCCAATGCTGGCTGATGCCATTGCCACGACGGCCGCACCGCTTCTGGGAACGACTACTTCCGGGGCTTACATCGAATCGGCAACCGGAATTGAGGCAGGCGGACGCACTGGTTTCACGGCGCTTGTAGTTGCCGCACTTTTTCTGCTGGCGCTGTTCTTTGCGCCGGTTCTCACGTCATTTGGGCCGGAAGCGTATGGACCCGCATGCGTCATCGTTGGGGCGTTCATGATCGCGTCGGTGAAAAAAGTGAACTTCGATGACTACACTGAGCTCGTGCCCTCATTCTTGACGATCATGCTGATGAGTTTCACGCTGAATCCGGGCATCGGCATTACTGCGGGTTTCATCACTTGGCCACTGCTGAAATTGTTCACCGGGAGATACAGGGAAGTCAACTTCATGCAGTGGCTACTCTTCGTGATGTCGGCCGCTTTCTACATTGTGTATCCATATTGATTGGGGCCGATGAGGGTCGGCGCCCGATGTCAGATTGGCTGACTCTGTGGGTCTCTCTTTCATCGGGGTCGATTCAGGGGACGTACTCATGGAATGCCATGATGCCGCCGCACCCCGACCGCCATTTCCGACCGAACCTTTGCGAAAATGGCAACATTTCAAAATCACCTGGAGACCGGCGGATTTCTCTCCCAAAAAAAGAAGAGGAAACTAATCCAGATGAAATTTTTTCTTGCGTGTTTTCATAAAACTTTTGTAAAAGGATGTAAAGGGCGTCGAGGAAGTCGCGTATAAGCGGTGAGACAGTTGGGCGACTGACTTCGCGCTTAGAGCTTCCACAGTGTAAAGACAGCGCAGTATCGCACGAGCCGCTTTGCGGGGAGAGGTAACGTGCGAGCATTTAAGGGTCATCAAGCCGTTCTGAGCGTTGTTGCTCTCTCTTCGCCATGCCGTCCCGCAGCAGTACCGGGTGGTCTGTGACTATTCGGTGCCGAGCACAAAACATTTACACGAGCCGTATGGTAGTATGCGTAGACGCGATCATAGCATTAGGAGCACGAAGGGAAGCGGTATGAGCACTATACTTGTCTACAGCGATGACACTCGGTTTGGCAGGACTTGCGCCAACGAGTTGAAGTCAGAGGGGTATCTCCCGTACGTTGTCACCACGGAGGAGGGAGTCGTCGATTTCTTCAAGCAACGTTCCGCGGTCGATTTGGTGATTCTCAACGAAGGGGCGGAAAAACCGGGGTCTCACCACTTGCTGGAAGTATTGCGCGAGATGAGACCGCAGGTTTCAGTGATCATGACCTCCGAGTACTTCAACTTCTGGAATGATTTTTCGACCTGGTTGGCGGACGCTTGCCTGGTGAACACGCCGGATTTAGCGGAGTTGAAGGAAACGGTTAAGACCTTTCTCAGTCATCCGGCTGGGTCTCAAGAACGGGTCGCTTCCGCGAAATACTCGGTCGACTGGGCATGAGTGCCGGATGATTCTCGACCTGAGATAGCATCCTGACAACTCGCTCCAAGGACACTGCCACGTGTTCGCGGGGACTTGTCCTTTGAACCACACGTATACATCCAAGCAAACGCTGTCAGAAGAAGATTCTGACGGCGTTCGCATTTTGCCTGTGAAAGCGTGACGGACCGCCGAGACGGACTTACTGTTTAGTGTGCATGAATCAGGTTACTTGATCGAGTGACAAGCCACATTTTTCGGTTCCCCGCGCAAAAAAGGTTTGGCGGACGTGTTTAACACTCTAACTTTGAAGTCAGACCTTGCGGTTACGCAGAAGCAACTATTAACTTTTGTTCCAAAGAGAGGATTTGCTTATGGCAGCCAAGGGCAAAAAGGACATTAAGAGAGAAACCAAGAAGCCGGCAAAGAAGACTAAGAAGAAATAGCCAGGGTTCGCTGAAGAGCGTGGGCGGAGAGTAGCGACAGTCAACCGCACTCTTCGCCTCTTTTTTTGCGGTTCTTTTGCTTCAAGATAACACAAAGAAGGCGCGGATTGCGAATCCGCGCCTCTCCATTTCAGGACCCCCGTCTCAAGTCATGGGCAGTGTGGGGACGAACCTCCTGAGAAGATGTAACTCAAAAGAAACACCACATCCGATATGTCTATGTAGGCGTCGCAGTTGGCGTCGCCACGTATCGTCGGTGTGGGCGCCGGCCCGCCACTGAAAATATATGCGATCAAGTAGACTACATCGGTAATGTCAACGCTCCGATCAGCGTTCGCATCGCCGCAGATGGGTAGCAGAGATGCCTTCTTAATGACGTGGGTGAAGTAGACCGTCTGCGACTTAGCGGGACTATCCGAGTCGGTTACGCTGGCATTGTAATAGAAGGTGGCCGCGTAGGTTGGGTTACCTGTCACCGTTCCAATAGTATCACCGTTAAACACGAGTCCGTAAGGAATATCGCCGCCTAAGTAGGTCCAGTGATAGGGGGCTACTCCACCTACGGTTTCCAGCTTCCAGTAGTATGGCATGCCAACTTCTCCGTTGGGAGGAGTGGTCGTGACGACGCGCATTCCGAAGGGAACCGTCGTCACAGTTCGAAGAATCCACTGCTGCGGATCGACAACGATATTGGTCACTGAATCGGCAAAATGCATTGTAAGGAACTGGGTACTACCTTCATTCCAGATTGTCGTGTCAAGGGTTCCGCCTGTCCTTACGAACCGGGTTTTGACCGGCATCCTGAAAAAGGTACCGCCCGTTTGCGTCTGGGCAATGATGTAGTACAGCTTGAATCCGCCGGTGACGCTCGTATCGCGCTCGCACCGCCAAGTGATCTCATAATCAGGATGGCCATCGCCGTATACCCATTCGTGGAAGAACCAGTACATGTCAGTGCCGACACGCGCGGAGACGAAATTGGAGAAATCCTGCGTTGTCAGTGAACCCCACTTATACGGTGAGTTGTAGTATTCGCGAAACACCCGGAAGAACGTCGTGTCACCTAATACTCCACGTAGCATGTGTAGAATCCACGAGCCTTTGTCGTAGGAGAGGTTGTTGTCGAAGATATTATCATTTTGCAGATCTTCCACGTAGACTGTTCCCCGTCCCAGATATTTCTGTGACTGCATGTAGTTGAAATAGACGGCCTGGGAGCCGTAGTAGGACTCGAAGAAGATTGGTTCTGCATACGACGCGAAGCCCTCGTTAAGCCAGACATGATGGAAGTCCTTGCACGTGATCATGTCGCCCCACCATTGATGGCCGGTCTCGTGGGCAATTACCCAATCGTTATAAAAGGTCGGGACATAGAAGGTGCAGGTCTGGTTTTCTTCGGCGCCATTCCAGCCGAAGTTAGCACTGCCGGCCTTTTCCGTGGCAAAGGGGTAAGTCCCGAACTTGTCGCTCAGATAGGTCAGTACCCATGGCATCCAATAATCGAACGAACTCTTGGCCGCGTCTGCGTTCGGCAGAGTGTATGTAACGACTGGCATGCTAATTGAGCCATACGTCCAAGTCTGTTGGTCGAAAACGAAGTCAGCGCAGGTGAAGGCCACCAAATAGGTCGCGATCGGATAATTGTGCTTGTAGTGTACAAGCTTCCTGCCGCTGCCGCTCGAGGCATCGCTGACAATAACACCGTTGGATGCCACTTTGTAAGCCGATGGGTAGTCGATGTAGATGTCGACCGAATCTGGCTTGTCGAGCGGATAATCCTTGCAGGGCCACCAGTTGCGCGAAGCAAACGGCTCATCATTCGTGTAGCACATCTCGTATCCACTGACGTTCCCGAAATCCATTCCCAACGACCCGTCGAAGTACGGAGTGCCATGATAATAGACCGCAAAATCGAATTCCACGTTCTGGGCATAAGGAATCGGAGTCGTGATCTTCAACAAGTCCGCCGAGCGAGTAAATGAAGCCGCGGTACCGCCGAAACGCACGGAGTCCACCTCAAGTTGATCCACCAGATTGAGATCGACTCTATTAAGCGCGGCGATGCCGGAGCGAATCTTGTATTGGACATTCGCTTGTATGGTACTCGTGTTGAAGTCAAGCTTGACGGTTATGCCGTAATAACGCACGTCATAATCGGCTTGGTTGCCGTCGACCAGCGCCTCTCTCTGCGACAGTTGCGCTTTGATCGCGCGCTCGCGATCAGCGGATTCGGCCGCGTAAAACTTGTGATGCGCCGCCTTAAGGTCCTCTATGTCCTGCGGCGTGAGATTCCGGTAGTCGTAAGATTTCTGTTGGCCCTGCGCCACCGAAACACATGCCGCCAGAATAACCAATAGCATTACAATTGTGCGTGGCATCATACCTCCACTATGCCAAAGTTTCCATAAATGTGGACCCGTTCCATCAAACCGGCGATACCGCTACGACTTATACGAATGGGCTGCTCAAACATCAAGTATAGTATCGGCCACTAAGTACTTCCCAAGTGAAGGGAATACGGGCAAGTAATCGGTATCTGGTCTTGTTTGGGCGTACCAACCGGACACCCAACCAACAATGACCTGCCGGTACTCGTGCAGTTCATCCTCATATAGATACTCAATTTGCGGCATTTGTCAAGACAATCACTGCGCCGGAATGTGCTCCGGGGAGCAGATGGATCAATTTTTTTGCGCGAAAAGTGGCATGGTCTTTTTAAGTTTTCCGCGCCTATGTCGATAGCTCCAACAAGGACAGGTCATAAGGTCAAGACAATTAATAATTTGAGCATACAGCCAAACATCCGGGAAAGAAGGGAATATCGCAATGCTGTCACTTCTTGACAAGCAAATGGAGTCGCTGGAACGCAAGCTTTTCGACCTTGAGAACCGGATCGAAGATCAGACGATGCAGCTCAACGACGTGGCCACGATGGGTCTGATGATCACTTCACTGCTCGATATCGAGAAAGTGCTGTCAGCGATGATGGATATGGCGACGCGCACGGTTGGTGGCGAGGTCGGCTGCATAATGCTTCTGGAGAACGGCTTGTTGCAGACGAAGGTTTCCTGGGGACTGGATGACCGCATCATCAAATCAATCAAGATGGAAAATGACGTAGACATCGCCACGTGGACATTTCAAACGGGCGAGACGATCATTATCAACGAGTTTCCCGAAGAGGCGACACACGGTGGATTGATTAATGCCATCATCAGCGTTCCCGTTGCCACACACGAGAGACAACTCGGCGTGCTAATAGTGGTCAACAAGACTACGGGCGGTGGCTTCACCGACGAAGACAAAAATGCGGTCGAAACGTTAGTGCGTTTTGCGGCAGTGTCGATAGAAAACGCCAATCTGATGATGGAGCGGCTCGAGCGGCAGAAACTGGAACAGGAGCTTGTGGTTGCGCGACAGGTTCAGCAGGCGCTGTTGCCTTCCAATGCGGAAGCATTCGAGAACGCGTCAATTGCAGCAACGTATTTGCCCGCCGGGCAGGTCGGTGGCGACTATTATGACATTATACGTTTGTCACCCCACGAATTCGTCATAATTGTAGGCGATGTCAGTAATAAAGGCATGCCGGCAGCGCTCATGATGACGGCCGTACGGTCGGTGTTTCGGATGGAAGCGGGCAAAAACGTTGAAATCGACCAGCTGATTACCGATCTGAACGCCTTTCTCTGCGATCAGGTGCTCAAAACCGAGAACATGTTCATTTCGCTGGCGTACGCCTACTTCAACTTACGGATGATGGCCTGTACTTATGTCAACGCGGGACATCTGGCGCCGATACATTTTCACAAGAAGACGAGGGAAATCACCGTCTGGAAAACCGGCGGAACCGTGTTGGGGCAGTTCCCTAGCTACGTATATCAATCGGAGAGCGTACCGCTGGAAACCGGAGATCGAGTGCTCTTCTATACTGACGGCATAACCGAATGCGAGAACTCAGAGGGGCAAATGTACATGCGCGAGCGGTTGAACACGTTCGTACTCGCGAATGCCGAGCGCAAGCCGGAGGAATTTATCGCCCTGCTCACGCAGGAGGTTGATGATTTCAAGGGTGATTCCAACAAGCCACAGAGCGATGACATAACCACACTGCTGATAGAGATAAAATGAGCGGGCATGTCTACAAATTGACCATCTATCCTGAGAAGGACCATTTCGGCCGTTGCCATGCGGCGGTGAGCGAAATGGCTCGGCGCCTGGGGTTTGATCCGGAGGAGGAGTTTCGTTTTGCCGTTTGTGTTTCAGAAGCATACACAAATGCCTTCATCCACGGCAACAAATCGAATCCCTCCGAATCGATCAACGTGGTTTTTGCCTGGGATGAGGAGATCGTTCGCGTCGACGTCGAGGACCAAGGTGAGGGGAAGCCGGAAGCCCTGCATCTTGAGGATTCGCGACCGGACATCGGTTGTGAAAAAAGCGGTGGTCGAGGAGTGGGTATCATGAGACTATTTGCCGATAAAATGGAAGTAGAAGAACGACAAGAAGGGGGGCTTCGAGTGAGCATTTCCTTCCGGCTGCGCAGGAAGAGTTCGCAAGTCGGCGTTCTTGTACAGAAAGCAAACGGAGGAGTACATGGAAATCAGAGTAACTGAAAACGAGGACTACATCACCCTCAGTCTGAAAGGTCGTCTCGACTTTGCCAGTTCGACCAATCTCAAAGAAGAGATTCTCAAACGCGTGGCCCAGGGGAGAAACCGAATCGTCCTGAATCTGGCTCATATTGACTTCATCAACAGCTCCGGGTTGGGGACGCTGGTCTCCATACTCAAAGAGGTGCGACTGGCCAAGGGGCGCTTGGCGCTGTCCAATCTCGCGAGCTACGTAGAGGAAATTTTCGAGATCACACAGTTGTCTCATATTTTCGAGATTTATCCGAGCGAAGCGGAAGCTCACGAAGCACTGGCCGCGTCGCGCGTGAATGTGAGCTAATAGCCGTTGTCGAGGACTAATGCCATGAGCAGTGACAGCACGTTGCTGGAGGGATTGCTGGAAAAACTGTCGAGTGCTGATGCGTTCGACCGCGAGGGCGCGATCAGTGAGTTGAGCGAGATTGACGACATTCAGGCGGACGCGGCGCTGGTTACCGCTCTGGAAGACCCAGACAAAGGTATTCGCGAGACCGCCGCGGAGGCGATCGTGCGACGACGCTCGTCACATGCTCCGACCTTTCTCTGTCAGTACTTGGCCAATGAAAACATCGGCACCCGCAATCTCGCCTCCGAAATTCTGATGACCCTCGGCAAACAGTCGGTGCCGGCGTTGTCGGAGAAAGTCTTTGATCCCGATCACGATGTCCGCAAGTTTGCGGTGGACATTCTCGGTACTATCCGCGACGGATCGTCGGTTGAAGTCGTCATTAGAGCTCTCAGTGATTCGAGTCTGAACGTTGTCTGTTCAGCGGCCGAGGCGCTGGGACTGCTGGCCGATCCCAAATCCGTGGGTCCTTTGGTAGAAACTTATGATCGTTTCGCGGAAGCCAGAGCGCAAATCATTGAGGCCTTGGGGAGGATCGGCGATCACAGCGCCATCCCAGTTTTCGTGAAGGCGCTTGACGACACTGATCCGGTCGTTGTCTTCACCGCCGTTGAGGCAATGGGGAGCATGCAGACGCGCGAATTCGAACCTTACCTGCGCAAGTTGCTCAAGCGGGAAGACAGCGCTCTGCAGGAAGCAGTGGTCAGTTCTCTGATCAAACTTGCTCATGCAACCGATCATTCGGTTCTTGATGAGCTGCCTGCCGCTCAGCTTCAGATTTGCTTGACACGGGCGGTCAAAAATGGCGACCGGCAAACTAAATTGTTTGCACTTGAAGAACTACGAAGCTGGGAAACGCCGGCTGCCGTCGATCTGCTGCTCGGGGCACTGGCGGATCCCGACGAGGACGTAGCGCTTAAAGCAAAGGAACTGCTGACCATCACCGCTACGGCAGCGACAGAGAAAATTTCGCAGGCGTTGCGCCATGCTTCGCCCGTAGTGACCTGTAGTCTTCTGGACATGATTGCCGCCAGTGGCAATTCGCGCTTCATACTCGACGTGATGCCTCTGATCGACAGCGCCGATGATGATGTCCGCGAACGCGTGACCTCAGCTTTGGGCAGGATTGGCGATCAGCAGGTCATACCGCTACTGACAAAGCTGGCAACCGATCATGTGGGACATGTCCGTTCGGCCGCTTTCAAAGCTATGGGATGGATTGGTGGTAATTCAGCCCTGGACACGTTGTTTGCCGGTCTGGATGATCCCTATCCGGATGTACGCCAGGCGGCTCTCGGAGCAATCGTTCTGAGTTCCAGTGCGGATGCCATCGCCCGTCTCAGAGAAGATATCAATCACCAATCACCGTTGCGCCAGATAATGGCGGCACAGGCGCTTGGCTGGATAGGGGAAAAGGCGGTGGTGGAACCGCTTGTCGGCGCACTGAATCATCCCGAATGGGAGGTCCGCAAGTCAGCCGTGGAATCACTGGGTCGCATCGGTGACAGAACGGCAATCGAGCATATCAGGATACTCCTTAGCGATGAAGAGTCGCAAGTGCGCAGGTCGGCGATCGACGCTCTGATGGCTTTGGCCGGCGGTGACGCTTATCGCGATATCCTCTCCTTGCTTGACGACGAAGATCTGTGGGTCAGATTCCATGCCATCAATACGCTGGGCCGACTCGGGAATCCCGACGCAACCACGCAGATCGTGCAGTTTCTCACCGACGAAAACGACGTTCTGCGAGTGGCAGCCGCCAAATCGCTCTCCATGTTGCAGGACAAACGCGCGCTGCCGTTCCTGCGCAGCCTAGCGAGTGACCGCAATCGGGATGTGGTGGGCGCTGTCAATGACGCAATAACCAAGATCGAAGGGGTAGCCTGATGGATACTCATAAGATATTGATCGTCGACGACGAGCTGCTGATTCGGGACCTGCTTTATGACTACTTCCTTTCCAAGGACTACTTCATTATGACCGCCAGCAGCGCCGAAGAGGCGATGGAAATAGTTGAGCAGCATGACGATTTCGACGTCGTTTTGACCGACATAAAAATGGGCGGCATTGACGGGCTACAGTTTGTTGAAGACCTCAGACGAAGCCACAGAAATATGCCCGTCATCGTTATGACCGCCTTCCCCTCGGTGGAAACGGCGGTGGAAGCCTTGCGGAAACGTGTCTACGATTACATTGTCAAGCCATTCAATATCAACAGACTGTACTCCGTGGTCGAAGCGGCCGCCAAAGAATGCCATCATGACAAAAAGGCTCACGAACGGGAGGTTGTCAATGGAGAGTAAGCTGCTCGTGGTTGATGATGAGGTGTTCGTAAGGGAATTGCTCGCAGAATATTTCACGAAATTGAACTATCAGGTACGAACAGCGAGGTCGGCAGCCGAAGCTCTTCAGCAGATGGGGATGGAAAGCTTTCACGTTGCATTGATCGACCTGCGCATGCCTGATGGCGGGGGCATCGATGTCTTACGTGCGGTCAGAAAAACCGCCGCCGATCTCTCGATAATCATAATGACCGGTTATCCGACAGTAGATTCCGCCATCGAAGCAATGCGCGCCGGCGCTTACGATTATGTTGTCAAACCGTTCCGTCTCAAGGAACTTGACAACATTGTCACCAAAGCTGTGGCTGCACAGAGACATCGCGCTGAGATCAATCAACTCCGCGAACGGGTCACAGAACTCGAAGCCCGCTTCGCCAATCTCAAGAGAAGAGAAAATCGAGAAGGTGTCGAGGTGGGTCCACGACGCTTCACAATTATCGAAAAGGCAGTGGAAGGGGAACCGTTCCAGATAGAGCAGCCGGCTCTAACCGGTCCCCAGCGTCACCGTATCAGAGAAGTCGCCAGGCAGGATCCATCATTATATGAAGAGGCAGTGGCTTCCCGGCGCGAATTCCGGGACAAGGCAGTGTCGCTGCTGGAAGAATCGAGTTAGGTCAATTGACCGTAGGACACAGTGACTATGTTGCAGGCAGAAAATCTAAGTCTTGAACTCAGCCTCGAAGACTTTGTCGCCTTTCGCGATTTCATCCATGAGAAGAGCGGCATCTTCTTTGCGGAGAACAAGAAGTATCTAGTCGAGAATCGGCTCAGCAAACGAATGACCACACTGGGTCTCAAATCTTTCCGCGACTATTTCTATCAAGCCAAGTACGACACGTCGCTGAAAGAATTCAATATGCTGATGAATCTGGTCACGACTAACGAGACCTCGTTCTATCGCAATCCGCCGCAACTGGCTTGTTTCCAGCTGGAGGTTCTACCGCTAATCATCGAGCAGAAAAAACAACCCGGTCAGTCCAAGCGCTTGAAAATTTGGTCGGCGGGGTGTTCGACCGGGGAAGAACCCTATACGCTCGGCATGATTCTGCTTGAGGTACTCGGCGAACGCAATGACTGGAATATCGAGATCATCGCCAACGACATCTCAGAGAACGTGCTCTACTCGGCGCGCACGGCAGCTTACAGCGAGATGTCGCTGCGAACCACACCGCCTCATATTGTCAATAAGTACTTCACACGCGAAGGTGAGAAATACTGCGTTACTGACAACGTCAAGCGGTTAGTAAAGTTTTCTCACCTCAATCTGGCTGATCGCCGCAAGATGGCGCTGATGACAGACGTGGATTTCGTTTTCTGCCGAAATGTGATGATCTATTTCTCTGATGACATCAAGAAGCAAATTGTAAAGGGATTTTACAACAGCCTGAGACCCGGAGGATACCTCTATATCGGCCATGCCGAATCGCTGCACGGTATCAGCAAGGCCTTCAAGCTTGTTTATTTCAAGAACGGGCTGGTCTATTTCAAGGAGACCGGTGCGGCTGCCGAAACGGATATACCTGAGACGACGGCCGCACCAGTCGCGGCCACTGTCGGAGGCAAATCGGGCTTTGCCGCGGTTGCCTCCACTGCTACCCAGAGCGCTCGTGACGTATCGGGAACCAATGCCGCAACTCTCGACAAGCTCAGGAAGATTCAGGAACTGCTGGCCAGCACCAGGAAATAGCACTGTGAGAAGGAATAGGTAGATATGAGCAGAAGAATTCTGGTAGTAGACGATTCACCGACTCTGGTGAAATTCGTCTCCTATAGCCTGAAATCCAGCGGTTATGAGGTTGTCGGCGCGAGTGACGGCATGGACGCATTGGAGAAAGTGTCCCATCTCGAATCCGGTATCGATCTGGTAATCACCGATCTGAACATGCCCAACATCGATGGCTATGAGTTGATAGCCACTCTGCGCCAAAACGACAAGTTTGCCGAAGTCCCGATTATTATTCTCTCCTCTGAAGAGGGTGACGAGGACAAGCAAAAGGGCGAAAAGGTCGGCGCTACTTCATATCTGGTCAAACCTTTCAAATCGTCGGTTCTACTTGCGGAAGTGGCGCGACTACTGGATTAGGGGCAGTTGCGATAGGCGCAAAGCTATAAACTGAAAGCACAGGAGGTAGAGGTGTCTTCTCTGAAAATACTCGCGGTCGACGATTCGCCAACAATGCGACGCATCATCGTTAACACACTGAAAAGAGCCGGTTATGATGACGTCACGGAAGCTTCGGACGGCAAAGATGCGTTAGCGAAAATGAAAGTGGAGCAATTCAACTTCGTGATCACCGACTGGAATATGCCGGAGATGGACGGCCTCACTTTCGTTTCCCAAATTCGCGGTCTGGACGAATTCAAGGACCTGCCGATTCTCATGGTGACGACCCGGTCAGTCAAGGACGATATCATTGAGGCGATGAAAGCGGGAGTGAACAATTATATAGTGAAGCCATTCACTCCGGAAACGCTCGGTGAGAAGATCGGTCAGGTACTTAAGTCGGTTGGAAGGAGCTGAAATGATGGACAAGTCTATTCGCGTCGACGATTCGGCCAAGAATATCCACGCGGAACTGAGGCACCTTGCCGATTCAATTAGTCAGATCATCAAGGGCATTAGAGTGGCTCAGGAACCGATTGCCGAATCGCGCAACAAGATGCCGCAAGCCGCAGAACAGTTGGAGAGAGTGACGCAGCAGACCGCCACGGCAACGCATCGCGTGCTCGATATGGTGGAGGCGATTACGGGACGAGAGGGCGAAATCGAGACCCAAGTGAAAGAGCTGCGCCGCGTCCTTCCGTCGACCTACTTTCGCAATAATTCGCGAGTGAAGCGAATCGTTGAACGTATTTGTGTAAGTGTCTCCGCCAATCGAAATGACGCTTATGCGATTATGGACGCTCTACAGTTCCAGGACATCACTTCGCAGCAGGTTGACCACGCAATTTCGCTTCTGGAGCAAGTTGAGAATCGTCTGAAGGACGTCTTGGTCGGACTACAACTCGATGTCGGCCCCGAAAGCGACGTCAAGCGAAAGGAACGTGCATATGATCCTAACGCCCGTTTTTCCAGTAACTCCAGCGAGCAAAGCGAAGTTGACGAGTTGCTCAATAACCTGACAAAAGAAAAGCAAAATAACTAGAGGGGCAAGGCGCCATGACGGAGACGGGAATGGAATTGGACAACATGAAGGAGATCGTCGACGAGTTCATGATCGAGGCGGACGAGATCCTCGCCAAGCTTGATGAAGATATGGTCAAGCTCGAAAAGAACTCGGCCGACCTCAACCTCCTCAACGAGATTTTTCGGGCCGCGCATACCATTAAGGGCACATCGGGTTTTCTGGGATTGGACAAAGTCTCCGAGTTGACTCACAAGATGGAAGATGTGCTCAACAAATTGCGCAAGGGGGAGTTGAAGACTAATCCGGTCATTATGGATGCCTTGCTCGAGGCAATCGACACGCTCAAACTCCTCTTGGAGGATCTTCGCACCGGCAAGGACAGCGGAATTGACCTGGCGCCCGTTAAGAACCAGTTGATTGCCGCCAGTTCTGTAACGGCTGGAGTTGAAGCACCTGCGACGAAAAAGCAAACCAAGAAAAACGGCAAATCCCAGAAGATCGAGACATCCTCCACCGCAGCACCTGCCACACCCATCGAGTCTTCGGCTCCGAAAACGGAGTCACCGGCCGCCCAAGCCACACTGCTTCCCGCAGATAGCCCGGAATTGAGACTGGTTGAAGCGGAACCGGCGGAAGAAGAGAAAGAAGCGACAGACGAAACACAGCCGAGTGATGGCGGCGCATCCTTAGTCAAACAGATGGCGGAGATGCGTCGTGGGGCAGATCAGACGATCCGCGTCGACGTTGGCCGTCTCGATAGTCTGATGAACATTATGGGTGAACTTGTGCTCGGACGCAACGCCATGTTACAACTCACCGGCAGAATCACGTCACGCTACGAGGGCCAAGAGTTGATGGATGACCTCAATCAAGTGGCCACACAACTCAATTTTGTTACGACGGAACTGCAGATGTCGATCATGAAAATGCGTATGCTGCCGGTTGGGAAAGTATTTAATAAGTTCCCGCGCGTCGTCCGTGACCTTGCCCGCAGTCAGAACAAGGAAATCGAGCTGTTCATTTCCGGCGAGGAGACTGAACTTGACAAGTCGGTTATTGAGGAGATCGGCGATCCTCTGGTGCATCTGATCCGCAACTCCGCCGATCACGGCATTGAACTACCGGATGAACGAGTGACAGCCGGAAAGGCGCGTAGTGGTCGTATCGATCTGATCGCGAGCCAGGAGGGCTCCAACATTGTCATCAAAGTTGCCGACGACGGCGCCGGCCTAGATACCGCCAGAATTCGGCAGAAAGCGATAGAGAAGAAGCTTGCTTCGGCTGACGAAATTAACCGGATGTCAGACAAAGAAGTTTTTAGCTACATCTTCCATCCCGGCTTCTCCACCGCGAAGGTCGTAACCGATGTCTCGGGGCGCGGCGTCGGAATGGACGTGGTTAGAACCAATATTGAGAAACTAAAAGGCATTATTGACATCCAGTCGGAGCGCGGCAAAGGTACGGCGATTATCATCAAACTGCCATTGACACTGGCGATTGTGCAAGGGTTGCTTGTAGAGGCGCGCAACGAGCTGTTCATTCTGCCGTTGGCTTCAGTATTGGAGACGGTCAAGATCGCCCGCGCTGATGTTGCGTCGATCAATCGCAAGGAAGTTATACGCCTACGCGACACGGTGTTGCCAATCGTCGATCTGCATTCGGTATTCTTTACAGGCACCAGTTCAATCGATCTGGTGAAAATGACCAACTCCTATGTAGTGGTGCTCGGATTGGCTGAGAAACGGGTTGGCTTGGTCGTCGATCATCTTATCGGGCAGGAAGAAGTCGTGATCAAGTCGCTGGGAGAATTCCTTGGGCAGACTCAGGGAATCGCCGGCGCCACCATTTTGGGTGATGGTCGGGTGCGTCTGATTGTCGATCCTGCCGGCATCTTCACCATGATGGTCTAACGAAGCCGGCTCAGAACGGAAGTGCAAATGTCTGACAAAATTCGCGTACTGATCGTCGATGATTCGGCTTTCATGCGCAAAGCCATCCAGATGATGCTGACGGATGATCCCATGATCGAGATCGTTGGTTTTGCATCAAACGGCAAGGATGGCGTCGAGAAGACGTTCGAGCTAAAGCCCGATCTGGTGACCATGGATATCGAAATGCCGCTGCTCGACGGACTTACGGCGTTACGCATGATCATGGAAAAGCAGCCGACGCCGGTAATCATGGTGTCTTCTTTGACCTCCGAAGGGGCACAAATCACTTTGGATGCCCTTGATCTCGGAGCGGTCGATTTCATTGCCAAGCAAATGTCTTTTGTCTCCCTTGACATAGTCAAGATCAAAACAGATTTGCAGGCTAAGATTCGACACATCCACAGTCGCCGCCGCACTCTAATGGCGCAGTACGCTCTCCGCAAGGGACGTCAGATCGGCCAGAGGTCGATTGGAGGAACTCAACCTTCCATGCTGCGTGCACCGAGGAAGAAGCAGAAACTGGTGCGTCTTGTATCGATCGGCACGTCCACTGGCGGACCTCCCGCCCTGCAAGCAGTGTTGACATCGCTACCGCGCAATTTTCCAGTCGGCATAGTGGTCGTCCAACATATGCCACCGATGTTTACAAAGACGTTGGCTGAACGTTTGAATGGCCTTTGTCAGATGACTGTCAAAGAGGCGGAAGACGGAGAGCAAATCAATTCGGGCACGGTATACATCGCACCCGGTGATAAGCATTTACTCATTCGCAAGAATCTGTCCAATACGGTTGCCGTGCTGTCAGAGAAACCGGCAAACACGCTCCATAAGCCCTCGGTCGACGTCCTGATGAATTCGGTCGCCGACGCCGTCGGACAAGTTTCTCTTGGTGTAATCATGACCGGCATGGGGGCAGATGGCCTGCAAGGTTTGCGGGCGATGAAAAACAGGGGCGCCGACATCATTGCGCAGAATGAAGAATCGTGTATAGTTTATGGAATGCCCCGCGCCGTTATTGAGGCCGGAATTGCCAATACGGTCGCCCCTCTGGAGCAGATCGCGGGCGAGATCATGGCCTATTTCTAATGGCTAACGCAGCAGAATAACCCTCGACAACAATAAGCGTTGCAGGGGCGACTGTTAAGAGGTTGTCCCATAAATCGAATACACCCGTGAACAGTGATCACAATGGTCGAGAATGTGGAGCGAGGCCATGGCATCGCAACACCTTACACCCTCACCCCAACCCCTCTCCCTTGAAGGGAGAGGGGCAAGGGGAGAGGGTGATGAACTTCTTGGGGCAGCCTTAAGATCAGCCGTCATGATCAATGGTCACTCGGCTGATGTCACTACACCAGCGCTCAAGTTTCGCCAATTATTTTTGTTGAAAACCGCGTCACTGCCTTCCTATTATCTTCTTGATGGTAAGGCAGAAGCAGAGTGCGCCCGGCAAGGAACTTCAGGATTCCGACCAGTTGGCGGTTTTTCGTGAGGCTTTTGCCAGCTTCAACAACACGATTAAGCGGTTGAATGAGTCCTATTCGACCCTCCAAGCTCGCTATCAGCGGTTGTCTGATGAGTTGACTGCAACAAACGAGAAGCTGCGCGAGGTTCTTGACCAGAATCTGCAGACCAAGAACTTCCTTCAGAATGTCCTCGAGTCGTTGACCGCCGGAGTGATCACAATCGACCTTGAAGGCAAGATCAAAAGCATCAACCGTTCCGGCTGCGCAATCCTTCATATCAAACCGAAGCAAATCATTGGAACCGAGTACGAAAAGATTTTCGGCAAAACTCTCGCCGGCGCCTACTCGCTTCGCAGTCTGTTCTCAGGAGGCAAGGCTTACCGCAATCTCGAAAAAGATGTTCGTATCGACGACGGCACTGTGATCCCGATTTCGGTTTCGAGTGCGCCAATTACCGACAGTGCTGCCAATACCGTGGGGGCACTGGAAGTCTTTGTTGACCTGACCGAAGCTAAACGGATGCAGGAGGAAATGGCGCGAGTGAGGAGTCTGGCTGCGCTCGGAGAGGTGGCAGCAGTCATCGCGCACGAAGTGCGCAATCCGCTTTCCGGAATCGCCGGCTTTGCCGCGCTGCTGCGCGATGAACTAGGCGACGATCATCCGCACGTGGGGTATGTTGACAAAATCAGCGCTGGCGTCCAGAAACTGAATCGCTCCGTTACCTCGCTGCTTGAATACGCTCGCGATCTTCGTCACGAGCCGCGAGCGGGTGATCTCAATTCGCTACTGAAAGAGACAATCGATTTTTTCCGTATGGATCTGCATTCGCGCAACTCCGATGCGCAAGTTGATCTCACTCTGCCTGCCAAGCCGGTCGTCTGCGAATTCGACCGCGAGAACCTTGGCGGCGCACTTGTAAACCTGCTAAAGAACGCGGATGAGGCTATGCCCGATGGCGGTATTATTCGCGTCGACCTTGCCGCCAACGGCAGCAAAGTGATGCTGAGTATTGCTGATCAGGGAACGAGCATTCCGGCGGAAATACGGGAGAAGATTTTCGCGCCCTTCTTTACGACGCGCGATGGGGGTACGGGTCTGGGGTTGGCACTGGTTAAGAAAGTAGTCGAGGCGCATCGTGGCATAATTGAAGTCGATTCGCGCGATGGCGTCGGCTCGACCTTCACGATTATCTTGCCGGCAAGCTCGCACTAGCTCCTCTGCTTTCGGGAGAGATCGGCAGACCTAGGGAATACAAGAGACATGAGTACAGCACACGAAATTTTGGTTGTTGATGACGACGCTCTGGTCAACGAGTTTTTCGAGGCGGTTCTCAAGAGACTCGGTCACAGGGTAACGACCGTTGCTTCGGGCGAACAAGGTCTGCAACTCATCCGAGAGAGGGAGTTTGACATTGTTCTTTCGGATGTCAAGATGCCGAGGATGAGCGGTATTGACCTGTTGAAACAGGCAAAGACCGAGTCGCCGGAGACCGTGGTAATCATGATAACGGCTTACGGCACCGTCAAGGATGCCGTTGAGGCGATGAAACTGGGCGCTTTCGACTACATACTCAAGCCGATTCTCCCGGACGAACTCGAAATGATTGTCGCCAAGGCTCTCGAACACCGGCAACTCATCCTCGAAAACCGTATCTTGCGCTCCGAGATTCGCGGCCGCTATCAATTTGAGAACATCGTCGGCGCCGACAAGAAGCTGCTCAGTCTGCTGGAGACTTTGTCATCGGCGGCGAAGTCTCGTGCCACGATCCTCATCCGCGGTGAATCCGGAACCGGCAAGGAACTGATCGCCCGCGCCATACATTATAACTCGCCCCGCGCCAATGGTCCTTTCGTTACCCTCAACTGTGCCGCCTTGCCGGAGGGTCTGATCGAATCCGAGCTTTTTGGCCACGAGAAAGGCGCCTTCACTAATGCCATCAAGCAGTCCCAAGGCCGCTTCGAGCTTTCCGATGGAGGCACCCTGCTTCTGGACGAAATCAGCGAGATGCCATTCGGAGTGCAGGCTAAGTTGTTGCGTGTCATCCAGGAGCGCGAGTTCCAGCGTGTTGGATCGGGGGTGAGTGTCAAAGTCGATGTCCGCCTCGTGGTTACGACGAACAAGAATCTCGAGGATGAGGTCAAGGCCGGTCGTTTTCGAGATGATCTATACTACCGCCTCAATGTCATTCCGCTTTATCTACCGCCGTTGCGAGATCGACTGATTGACATCCCGGCGCTCGTTGATCATTTTCTTCAAAAATACAATGATGAAAACCGTCGAGATATCACGGGCATTACGGAAAAGGCGATGAGGCTGCTTTTGGCTTACCATTGGCCCGGCAACATCCGCGAACTCGAAAACTACATCGAACGCGCCGTTGTACTCTGCAAAGGTGACCGCATTATGGACTCTGATTTCCCCGGTCACCTGGTTCTGGGCAAGCTGGCGTCTCTGTCCACGACTTCGGGAGACAGGGAAATGACCATTTCGGAGATGGAGAAGGTAATGATTATTGAGACGTTGGAAAGACACGGCGGCAATCGCACCAAAGCCTCAGAGGCCCTGGGGATATCGTCCCGGACACTGCGAAACAAGCTACATGAGTATGGCATGATGGAGCCCAGCGAGTCGTCAGTAGCCGGCGACGACGATACCAACCCCGAACTCTGTATCTGAGTTTTGCACAAAAACCGACTCATTCTCGTCTAAATTAACGTCAGATAATGGTTTGAAAAATGATTTGACAACCTATTTCGCCAGTCCTATATTGCATGCCTTAGAATGCTATAGGGTAGAACAGAAGGAGAGTGTTCGGAGTATGAGAAGTGTGACCGTTAAAGTTATCTTCATACTGCTATTGTCGTCGACGGCAGCGTTTTGTCAGGATTTCAATGTTTACCCCTTTTCCATGATCGATTATTCGTTCCTTGGCGCCGGCGCCCGAGCTCGCGCCATGGGTGGCGCTTTCACCGGTGTTGCCGATGATGCCTCGGCACTCACTTGGAATCCCGCCGGGCTGATTCAAGTCGATAAGACTCAAGCGTCACTTTCCGGGGTGTACTTGCCATTGCAGTTGAAAACGAAATTGACATACGCTACTAATGCGAGCCACAACATCGACTCGAAGTTTAGTGACGACAAGTTGAAGCCTAGTTTCGCCTCGTTTGTTGCGCCGATTCGTATCAAAGGCCATCCTTTTATGGCATCTGCCACTTACAACTCGGTACAGAATCAGATTAATGTTGAGAATAATGCCTCGGACACTTCGGGAGTGGCAGCGATAGAAAGCAAGAGAACCGTCACCGGCGGTCTCGATGCAATTTCTCTCGGTTTTGGGACAGGCCTTTACGGGGATTTGGCTATCGGTGGCGCGGTCAATATTTACACCGGCACTACCGAGTCGATTTACCGAGCCGGCTACACTGTGATCCTGCCGTATTACTCTGGCGATTCGGTTCAGCTCGATTACGCAAGCACGGTGATGGACAAAGCCGATTCCAAAGGGTTCAACTTTACCACTTCACTCTTTTATCATAAGGACAAGTTCCGTGCGGGCCTCATGGTCAAGACGCCTTTTCAGCTTGTCTCCAACCATGACCTGAAGAGAGCCGACACTGTGTACTATAAGTCCGTCAAGGTGGATGGTCAGGGTGTGCCCGTAGCGAACAGACCGAGTCTGTATCGGGGCAAGACAAAGATTGATATTCCGACAGATATCTCGATGGGAGTATCGTATCAGGTCACTCCTAACCTCCTTCTGGCCGGCGATTTCGAATACGCCAATTATAGCAAAAGCAAGTATTTCGTCAGAGCCGAGGTGGACTCGATACTACTAAAGAGCAGTAGGGATCCTATGGACTTGGTCAACACCTTCACGCGACCGGGGTCAGTCTACTATCTTGTTCCTTACCAAGGTTCGAGCTACAACAGCGCCGGAGAGCTTAGTGAAGTCTACAATACGTTCGACCTGAAACTCGATAACAGCACGCAATTGCGCTTTGGCGGCCAGTATACTCTCAAGACATCGGTCGGTATTATCCCGATTCGCGCCGGATTCCGGATGTCACAGGGGCCATATCGTAAAGTGACGAGAGTAAGACGCGACTACATCGGACAGCCACAATACGTGTCAGCCGGCGCCGACAGTGGCCAATTCGCGCTCGGCAAAAAAGTGACGCACACGGTCTTTTCGTTCGGTACGGGTATTCATTGGCGGCAGATATGGCTTGATCTTGCCACAGAGTTCAATAACGAGAAACAGACCGAATCGGGCGTGACCGCTTGGGGCGACTTCTCGGCCGAAAAGAAACGCGACGGTCCGGCGCTGACCTTAAACTTCACAGGCTTCTTCTAGACCGTTTATCTCATAGTGACAAGCGCCAGATATTGGGCGAGGCCGGTTAGCGGTCTCGCCCTTAATTTTCCCAAAAAAGGAGTTGATATCCGTACAAGAATCGTTAATGTTGTAACGCTGTATGACGAAAGTCCCTGTGAGGTACCGTTTTAGTCAGGAGTGTATGACCAGATGACTCAGAAGCGAATAACCAAGCAGCAAATGAAAGAAGACCACTTTGTAACTGCCGTGTTTAGGGCACGGGAGTGGGCCGAGGTAAACCTCAATACGATTTTGATCGCTGCCGGTGCGCTGATAATCGTTGCCGTGGCTATCTGGTTTTTCATCGGGCAATCCTCGCGGGAATCGCAGGAGTCCTATGACTTGCTTGGGCGGGCTGAAGTGGAGACCCGCAATAATCAGGCTCAGATCGCCATGATCGACTTCCAGAAGGTTATCGATGATTTCGGTGGCACGCCCGCCGCCAAGCTTGCCGCACTCAAACTGGCAAGTCTCTATTTTGCGACTAACGACTACGAGAAAGCGGAGAGGGCTTTCCGCAAATACGCCGACGATTACGCCATTGACAAAATCTCGCGTCTCTCGGCGCTGGAGGGAATCGCGGCGTCGCAAAGCGCTTCGGGCAAATATCAGGATGCCGCCAAGCAGTATCTCGAGGTCGCTCGGAAAGACACAACTTCGGTGACATACGAAAGCGACTTATTCGGCGCCGTGTCAAATGCTATCAAGGCAAATGACCAGGCAACCGCCAAAGAGGCCTTTGGGTATCTCCAGAAGAAAGGCGCCACCTCCGAGAAATTCCGAACGGCGAAAATTCTTATGATCGAAAAGGGTTTTCTGACTTACGACAAGGGCGAGTATAACTAAGTGGTTTCCGGGTGACAGATGAGATTAGCTTTCATCTGGCACATGCATCAACCCTTCTACAAAGACTTGAAGACGGGGGAGTATTTGATGCCGTGGGTGCGTTTGCACGGCAGCAAGGACTACCTCGATATGCTATTGCTGCTTGACGAGTTCCCCCGTGTCAAGCAGACTTTCAATCTTGTGCCTTCATTACTAGAGCAGTTGATCGACTACGCCGATCATGGCGCGAGCGATCGGCATTTGAGCTTGTCGCGCAAACGCGCGGCGGACCTCTCGGACGAGGAGAAGGCGGAAATCGCCGACAGCTTTTTCGCGGCCCATTATCCAACAATGATCAAACCCAATCCTCGCTTCAATGAACTCTACCACAGGTGCCACGAAAAGACGGGACGTGGCGCCGCGCACAATCTTACCGATCAGGATTTTCTCGACCTGCAGTTCTGGTCGAACGCCGTTTGGATCGATCCGACCCTGCGCGCGGAGAAGAGAGTAAAGGCGCTGTATCGCCGGGGGCGCGACTACTCTGAGGAAGACAAAAATTACCTTCTCGACTATCAGATCGATATCCTCAGGCGCGTGATTCCGGCTTATCGTGATCGGCGGAGTGCGGGAAAGATAGAAGTGTCTTTTTCGCCGTATTATCACCCGATTCTGCCGCTTTTGGTTGACAGCGCCGCCGCCAGAATGGCCGTGCCGAACATTGCCCTCCCGCGTCGCCACTTCGCTTATCCCGAAGATGCCGACACGCAGGTGGAACAGGCAATCGCCTACTACCGGCAGCTATTCGGTGGCGAATGTCTCGGCCTGTGGCCCTCGGAAGGGTCGGTCTCTGAAGCAATTCTGCCGATCTTGCATCACCACGGCATTCGCTGGATCGCCAGCGACGAGGAAATCTATTACGCATCAACGAACCATCCGATTGCCAAGCAGAGAAACCCGGATCAGCCGCTGGACGGAATTCATCGACCCTATTGGGTCGGTGGAGATGAAAACCGCCTCGGTATGCTTTTCCGCGATCACCGACTCTCAGACAAGATTGGTTTTGTCTACTCGAATTGGGATGCCGAGAAGGCCGCCGACGATTTCCTAAGCGAACTGCACAAACTGGCTGCGGTCTACGAAAAGGCCGGCGTTGATGCCCTGGTGTCGGTGATTCTCGACGGCGAGAACGCCTGGGAGTATTACCCCAACGACGGCGCTGATTTCCTGCGCGCGCTATATGGACGTCTCGATCAGGACAAGCGCATTGAAACCGTGCTGCCGGCGGATGTCTTCTCCAGCAAAGAGGGCATCAAACCACTGCCTTTCCTTTTTTCCGGTTCTTGGATCAATCACAATTTTCGCGTCTGGATAGGCCACGAGGAAGACAACGCGGCTTGGGATCTCTTGGGCGCAAGCCGCGAGCAGTTGGTTGATTTTCTGAATGGTCACCCTGATTTCGATAAGGCAAAGGCAGAGTTGGCTTGGAAGGAAATATACATTGCCGAGGGTTCTGACTGGTGTTGGTGGTACGGTGAAGACCATCAGACTGAGTATTTCGAGATATTTGACTATCTCTTTCGCAAGCACTTGCAAAATGTCTGGGAGACAATTGGTCTTGAACCTCCCGTGACGCTGATGAGACCTATCCGCAAGCCGTCGCGTCAGATTGGTATGCTGGAGCCCACCGACTTCATCACTCCGATTATCGACGGTAGGCAGACCGACTTTTTCGAGTGGTTCGGCGCCGGCAGAGTTGAGTGCCACAAGCTTGGCGGAGCCATGCACCGCGCCGATGCCAAAATCCGCGAGATTATGTTTGGCTATGATGATGACTTCGTATATTTCCGCATTGACTTCGAAAAGGATGCCCTTATTGATCGCGAAACGTCAACTCTGCTGATCGATCTCGTGTGCGAGGAGAAGCACGTTGCCGAGATCACTCCCTCCGGAACGGTACTGAAAAAACAGACGGAGAGCGGATATGAACCGGTACCCATGGTGGTCAAGTCGGACTGGGGGAGGCTCGTCGAAGTCGCTCTGCCGCGCGACGCCTCCAGATGTGGACGTGAAAAACGGCTCTATTTTGCTGTGTCGGTCAAGGAAAATGAAAAAGTTGTTGAAAGATGGCCGGAAGCCAATTATATATTCATGGATTTGCCGAATCGTGGCGAAACGCTTTTTTGGCAAGTGTGAGCAAGGAGGAAGCTCATGAAAGACCAGAACCTGACCAATAACCTCGACACCGACCAGATCAGTGACGCTGAGGTCGGGGAAGACGACTATACGCCCCCCAAGGACGAGGAAGCAATGATCGAAGAGGGGAAGGCCGCGGCGATTCTCGGATATGTGCCTTTCCTCTGCTTTATTCCGCTTATCAAGATGCGGGACAATCCGTTTGCCTTTCGGCACGGCAAACAGGGGCTTTTCCTGTTTTTCGTGGAGGTCTTAGCCGTCTTCTTCATGTTCGACATCATTTCCAACCTTTTCTGGGGCATGCTCCTCATCCTGTCGGTCGGCAGCGCCGTCGCCGGAATTCTCTATTCCATTCAGGGAAAAGAGTTTACGATCCCGTTTATAGGCGACACGGCCAACAAACTCAAGATTTAGTTGACTTTCACCTCGAGATTGCGTATAATATATGTCTACAATTGCACCGGCCTGGGGTGTGCTGGTTCTATAGTAGCACCGCCAATGGATGGTGGCAGGCTAAGTAAGTTATGTGCGGAGGGTTAAGATGCTGATTTTCAAAAGGCCGTCCGAAACGGAGTTCAGACAGGTCAAACGTCTGGTTCAACATTATGATTTGGAACTGGAGTTATTGCAGCCGGACAAGTTCACCATTCTCAAGAATGATGAGAAACTCCTGGCATTCGGCTGTTTGCGCGTGGTAGATAACTACGCCGAAATCGAATGCGTCGGTGTCGCCGAGGGGCAGCGCGGCAAGGGTTGGGGCAAGATGATCGTCAAGAAGCTGTTGGCTACGGGTCCGGAAACGATCTGGCTGGCTACTGATATACCTAAGTATTTTGAGAAGTTCAATTTCGTTCCCTCAAAACAGGTTCCCCGTGAACTGTCTCGCAAGATTGTGCCCGTGATAGAGGGTGCCAAACCGACCGCCCGCAATCGCGTGCGAGCAATGGTCTTCAGCAAGAAGAAGTAGCAACGCCCCTTGGGGGCTATTCTGATACAGGCAAAAGCAACACGCCGTCAAGAGAGAAAAAAAGCGCCGTCAGGGATCTTTCCTGACGGCGTTTTTTGGTAGCGGCACACGGCGTGTGCTCTCTTCTTATGTATCCAATAGTCTACATACACCCCGAGCACGGCTGCGGCCCTTGGGAGAAGATATAATTGATCAGATAGACGACATCAGCAATAGTGATAACGCCGTCGCAGTCTGCATCACCTGCTGCCAACGGCGATGGCGCTGGGCCGTGGGAGAAGATGTAGGCGATGAGGTAGACGGCGTCAGCGATGTCGACTGTGGCATCCGCGTCGGCATCGCCGCAATCGAATCCGATTCCGGAATCAGTTGTAAAGGCGGCGTAAGTACCCAATTCAGTGATAGAAGCCGTTATCTCATTGCGCAGGGTATCCACAATGCCGCCCACCAACTGCCAGCTGTTTGCACCTTCATCCCAGCGGTATATCTTCAACAGTGACTCATCGCCGATCAGGCTGTTACCGGCTTTGAGATCGTCATCGGTGTACAGGATGGTCAGGTTGTTCGTTCCGGTGAGAGTCACACTCGGGGAGACACTTGTGATATAAGCATCTCCGGCCTGAGCCGCGTCTGCTTCCAGACCGGTCAGAATCGGAGGATAGGACGAAGCCGCGATCAAGGCCTTGGTAATGGTATTGTTGTCAGAAGACAGGCTCAATATCGCCGCCGCATTCGGTCCCAGCAGCTTACTTAGTTGAGAGGGATCATCGATAGTGTACACTACATACGAGAACGGCACAAAGAATGATTGACCCGCACCGTCGACCGCTTCCAGTTTAGCCTGTCCCTCAGAGGCAATCGATCCCGCCGGATAGGCGTCATACCCACTGTCTGATTCAGCCACTGAGAGTAACATCGGCTGCCCCGAGCCGCTAAGGAATTCCAAAGTCGGTAGTTGGCTGAAAGGTTGAGCGTATTCCAGACGCCACCGTTGAGGATCCTGACCGATGTCCGTCAGGAGAACCAAGGGATAGTCTCCCTCGATCGGCTGCAGCGTCATACTGACACTGTCTCCCACCACTGTGCTCAGATCAAGAGAAGCAGTCAGCCACTGCCGGCTGAAGCCTGCGAAGGTCGTCCCCTTGGCGGGATTGAGAACGGTATACTTATGCCCGTATGTCTGCAAGTGATCGGGGCCCGAGGCTCCCAGCACCCAGATCAGGCCATCGTTACGAGTTTTTCCCTGCTCAAGATAACGGAATCCCCCTGCCGAAAGAGGCTTCTCCAGCACAACTTCACAGCCTCCTGCTGGCACGCCGTCCACATGCAAGTCGAGCGACCGATTGACCGGATCAGGCGGCATGATTGTACTGGCAAAATATACAAGCCGACCAACATCATAGTCCGGAAGAATCAGGTTATCGTTGGGACCACGGATGTAATCCAAACCGGGGGGTGTCAGATGTTCAAGTGTATCCCCCTGATCCGGTTTGCGAATTGGTATATAGAGGCCGTTGATCGTTCTTTGGGCCCGGCTCTCCCAATAATCCCAACAAGACAGAGAGCCGTTGAGCACCCATTGCTCTGTGTTTTGGCAGGACGGATTCTGATACCGGTACTGGCTCGACATCTCCGACGAACGTACTCCGCCGTTGTCGTACTCGTAATCCATAAAACCGTAATTGCCTGTCCACCATGGCTCACAACGCGCGGTCTCGGGCAGACGGTGTCCGCCGCCATCTACAAAAAGGTATTCATCAAAAAAACCCAGCGCGTAATGGCCGAACTCATGCGCCTTGGCGCGCCAATCGTTGGATAGCGAGACTCCGAGCGGATGTTGCACATAGCTCTGATATCGGCTGCTTGCCGAGTCACCAAACCACTTCCGCGGCATCGTGATCGGATACCATCCCGCGGCAGTGATGCTACCGGCCTTGGAATTCGGATTGTGGCAGTTGCTGGCTCGGATGCGCATGTCTGCCATTTCCCACAGCTCGCCGTTGTCGACAATCGCCACCGTATCCAGCCGGACTTGACCATCGGTGACATCGTAAAGGTAATTCGATATTTGGGGAAAATCCTCCTGCAGCGCTTGCTGGTAGACGACTTCTGCATCCCACTCGATTGACACCAACAGATTGTAGCGGTATTCGGTGTGGCCAAGGACGATCTTCTGCTCAGCGTCAGTATTCAGTGCGTCGAAGGACATAGATCCATTTTCATCAATTCGGGCATTGTCAAGATGAATCGAGTACATCGTTCCCAGAAGGCCCGGATGTCGCACTGCCGGCTCCGTGGAAACAGCTTTAGCTATTTTGATAATGTCCCCATCCTGGACCAGCGTGGAGTCGCCGCTTTGCTCGTCCATGAAATACCAGTTGTCGTTATCATGTATCGTAAAATCGTAGTAACCATGGTCATCGGTAGTAAACGTCCCCAGAGTATCTTCAGTGAAACTCGGGCCCCCGCTGGTTATGCGAATGAAACTGAAAGTGGTCAGGGGAATGCGGTTACCGAGATTATCCTGGATCTTGAGGCTTTTGCCAGTGTGACCAAGAACCCACCAGCTGAACTGAAACAATGCATCATCAGGATAAGCTGACATCCACGTGCGTGCTGCGTCATGAGTATACCATTCCTCATATCGGCCCAGTGGACATTCGCACCAACTAACCACAAACATGTATAAATCATCATAAGGTGGTGGCCCCCCCACCTTCGGATGCGTATTGACGACTGCTAAAAAGAAAGGGGCTTGCACGCGACATGGCTCCGGGAACTCAAGAGTATCGAGGTTGGGGTAGCAGAAGCTCTGCCCTAATGTAAAATCATACGTACACAATATTTCTCCCGGTCCGGCTGATTGGTTCAGGGAATCAGCCATTGCATAGACTATGACTCGCGCTGTTTTTGGCCATTGGTCGTACAGCCCTGGTGCTTGTAACCGAAGAGCCAAACCGACAATGTCGAAAGCGTACGGAGAGGTTAAACCACAATCTGCTGGATCCCAAAATTGCGCGTAACCCTGACCACTCCGGAACGATGCCCAACCCCAATTATCATAAACATAATCACCAAGTTTACATTCGTGAGCGTTTGCCGGACCAGCCAATACACTTAGCGATAGCATTCCTAAAACAGCGAGTTGAAACACGAGGGTCTTGGAGACTTGCATACTATCCTCCTCTCACGATGTTATTGATTTCAAATCTCATGATTGAAGCGAATCTATCCTCCTCGAACTTGATCGCGCCATCAAACCAGTTGATATTAAGGTCAATTGCGGTGTCTTGATTATGCTGGCGGCTCAGATTCGTTTTGCAGGCTGCATCCGCCTGAGCGGACAGATGAACCGTGTACGATAAGAGTATTGCTGGCGCCGTAAGCAGAAAGCGCACGATGGATGAGAAACTCATAGAATAACTCACCTTTCGCCCGCCCGACAGGCGGAGAAACATTCCATAATTTGCTTATAAGATACTACATAGTCGCCGATTTGCAAGAGGTAAGAATCGAGAAATTGTGTAGGTCACGCCTTCTCTGGTGAACCACATCCTGGCCCCACCGGAATTAGCGCGGAACAGAACGCGGTCATCCCATTGCCCCATGTTCTTGGTGAATGACAGCGGCATCGAATTCACTTGTTGCGTAACTTGCGCAGTGCCCAGTACTGTCGCTGCCTGCAAACCAACGCAAAACAGCAGCAGACCTGCCAAACGGAATCCTCGCTTCATCGTTGTCTCCTACCCGGAAGTATGATAACCCGACGCCAAGATAGGCACTGTCGCTCCCTTTGTCAACAATTGATTGAATCAGTTCTTGTTGACAGGCCGCACCGTATCAACTAGAATCGAGGTGTACTGACATTGAGGAGTTGTGCATTGAACCGGCTTCGCTTCGTAATGATAGTTTGTTTGACGAGTCTGCTTGTCTCTTGCGCTACGACCGGTCCGGGGGGCAAGAAGTCGCTGATCTTCATTTCGACCGATCAGGAGTTGTCGCTGGGGCAGGAGTTTGACAAGCAGATTCGCGCGGAGAACAAGGTGCTCGCCGATTCCGTTTGGCAGAACTACTTCAACGAAATAGGGCAAACGATAGTCAAAGTCTGTGACCGCAAGGACATTCAATATCACTTCACCGTCATTGAGTCGGAGCAGGTCAATGCTTTCGCGACGCCTGGCGGATATGTCTACATTTACACCGGATTGCTCGACCGCATCAACAATGAGGCGGAACTGGCGGCCGTGACCGCTCACGAGATCAGCCATGTTGTGGCACGCCATTCGGTTAAACGGTTGCAGTCGGCTGTAGGTATTGGCTTGCTTGAACAGATCGCGTTCGGCGGCAACGCCGGTGCCACTCGGGATGTTGTCAACCTCGGCGTTGGTGTGGCGCTTCAGGGATACTCGCGCGCTAACGAGTTTGAGGCAGACGAGTATGGAATCGTTTATATGGCGGCCGCGGGCTACAATCCTCAGGGAGCAATTGAGTTATTTCAGATGCTCGCCTCTCTCGGCGATGGCGGCCAAAAGGACATCTTTGAACGACTCTCGGCCTCGCACCCAGATACCCAGGCCCGTATCGACAGGGCCAACCAGTTGATCTCCTCCAAGTACCTGGAATTCACCAAGCGACCCAGAAACGAGGCGCGAATCTCCAAACTGAAGCAGCGCCTTCCTAAACCAGCACCCGAGAAAAAGCCCTAGGAGCGCTTTGTTTCTTAACTACCTGTCCGGCAATTTGGTGCTCATTTCTTGCACAAATCCTAACTGTTTTTAGTTGACGGTCTTTGGAGCCATACCATAACTTGTGGTGTAGTATAAGGAGGACAGCAATATATAGACGCGGCTGTCCATACTACTTCACTTGCTTGAGTTTTGGCGGCTGTTGCCGACAATGTTTACAGGTATCCAGTGTCTGCACAGGTAAAGTTAATTCCCTGACGGACAAGGTGATGCCTCGCTGAAACACTCTCGTGACCGCGCAAGTGTGCTCAATTGGAACAAGCAGCCGTAGGCTACTTCACTTTATTGGAGAGACAGCTCGACTGACGCGCGGGATCCTTGGCTTTTGGGCGCGACTGGTAAGCTGTTGAAGGACATAAGGATCGAATTGGATTCGAGACGGACAGAGCACGGGCACGAGTATAATTCGGCGAGTTATAGTCGTCGGCATACCGGTTGCCATTCCTTTGCTGGAAGTATAGTAACAGACTGTAGAGGAGTGGTAGACGAATGACGAAGTGGCTAAATTCTTGCGCAGCATGGTTGCTGGCAACGTTCTTCTTCACATTCTCAAGCTCCAGTCTGGTCGCCGGAAACGGAGCATCAGGCGGGGATTTTCTCAAAATATCAGCTTATTCGCGCGGTATGGCCATGGGTGGCGCTTGGGTCGCCGTGGCTGAAGGTACTGGCGCGCTTTACTATAACCCGGCAGGTGTCGGCCGAAATGGCGTCGGCGAGTTGTCCGTTTCTCATTCAGAGCTTCTCCAAGACCTGAAGTTGGAAAACCTCAGTGTTGCCTATCCTCTGCGCAACGGATCCGGTGTTGGTTTGGGCGTCTCCTACCTTGGTTATGGCTCAATCGCCGGCTACGATGTCTCCGGCAACGCCACAGGTGATGTCAGCGCCTACTCGCTGCTGCTGGCTGTCGGGTTCTCGCAGCGCGTGAATAACGATTTGTCAGTGGGCATAGTGATCAAGCCGATATTCGAGCGCTTGGGCGGTTACTCAGCACATACGATCACAACCGACATCGGGCTGATCGCCGATCTGGGGCAGTTTTCGGTTGGCGCACAGCTTGCCAACTGGGGTGGCTCAGTCAAGTTCATGAACGATAGGATTAGTCTGCCAACATCTTTTCGTGCCGGCATCGCCTATCGAACCCTCGGCGCCAGTTCAGTGATCTCGCTGGGCGGTTCGCGTGATGGTGAAGGCCTTTACGCGCTCAGTTCAGGGATCGAGTATCATTACAACCAGAGCCTGACCTTACGTACCGGCTATAGCTCGACTCTGCAGAACCGGGGCAATGCAGGGGATGGCATCAGCTTCGGCGTCGGACTTAACGTGCAGTCTATTGGCGTTGACTACTCATACCGTCCTTCCGGATCGTTGGACGGTGTCCATCATATAACAGCCTCCTATCGTTTCGACAAGTAGCATCAGAAAAACGCAAATATACTAATCCATATCAGCGTAATATACTAACATTAAGTTAAACTTCGACTTAGTGGTCTGCGGTCATTGATTGTGCAACCAATTGCACTAAATATGACACAATAGGACGGCAGTTATTGGTCATTCCTGGACGGGCAAAAGCCCCCGTAATTCCGGAACTTCAAGTTAAGGTTAATTGAATTACGATAAATCTCTATCGAGAAGCCGGATAGGTCTTTGCGGCGAAGAGTGTTGACGGGAGGCTAATCATGAATTACAACGGACGCCTAACTGGCAGTAATTTTGCTTAATTATTCGCCATATAGCTGCAAGGTACTGGCCAAGTAACCAAGGAGCGATTTAGTTATGCGTACTCTCAAAGAGTTGGGAAACTCACAGAAGTATCTCAAAGCCACCTCCGTGGCGAGTTATCGCTCGGATATAGCTTATGAAACTCCGCGTTGGAGTTTTGGAAAGAGAATCCATCTCAAGGATGGTTGGAACTTGCTTCTGAGAAAGACTCGATACATGTTCGGCGAATACGCCATTTCCAATGCCTTTGTATTCGCTTTCGTTGCCAAGACCAGGAGCCGAGCCGCCGAGGCTTCCGGGCAGTACGCAACCCCAATAGACCGTGCTCAGTTTGCGTTCAATTGGATGTGCGCGATGGTTGCGCTGATCGGTCTTCTGCCGTTAATGGGGCTGATCGGTCTGGCAATAAAATTCGACTCTACGGGACCGATTCTCTACAAGCAACAACGTGTCGGAATCAACCGTCGTCGTCACAACCGCCGCACCAGCGGCGATTCTCTGTTGCATTGTCGTCGGCAAGGGGAAGATCGGCGTAAGGAAAACTCCTTTGGCAAGCCGTTCATGGTTTACAAATTTCGTACTATGGTAGTGGATGCTGAGAAGCGATGCGGTCCGGTTTGGGCTACAAAGAATGATCCTCGCACGACGCGGGTTGGCAGATTCCTGCGGAGAATTCGGTTGGATGAACTGCCACAGCTTCTGAACGTCATCAAGGGCGAGATGTCATTAGTCGGACCACGACCAGAGCGCCCGTACTTTATACAGCAATTGACGAGACAGATCGATTCATATAGCCGCCGCCTTGATGTGCTTCCCGGCATCACCGGACTGGCACAGGTAGAAGGAGGCTACGACGGGACGATTGAGGATGTTCGGTCAAAAGTTGACTGTGACCTCCGCTATATTCGGTCGCGCAGCATCCGCAAGGATCTGACGATTATGGTCAAGACAATCGGTGTCGTGCTCGGCTGTCGCGGCATGTAGGGCAGAAGTTCGGTCGCACTTCGGGCTGTGACCACAGACTTTTTTTGTCAAAAAACTTGCAGGGGGGTTTTAGCAGGGATATATTCCCGCCGATATGAAAAACATGTACCCACGTAGTTCAGAATGGATTCTGCTGCCACTGGTTGTCATTCTGCCTCTGGCAATCTCTGCGACGGCACGATCCCAAACGTCGCCGATTGTGAGCGTTACCTCTAAGCCATCGGGCGCCACCGTCGTTCTATCCGGTGATTACACTGTTGCGGGTATAACGCCGACCAGTTTTTCCCAAAATCTACTCGGTCTTTATCGAATTGCGGCGCATCACGAAGGATACGAGACGTACCATTCTACTATCGTGCTTTCGGGCAGAGAAGCCGTTGCGCTTGACATCAAGATGGTGCCTAAGACCCGGATGCGGGCTGCGATGAGATCGCTGGTCGTCCCCGGATGGGGGCAGAATTATGTCGGCAGCAAGACCAAAGGCGCGCTGCTGACAATCGGTACGCTGGCTACCGCTGCCACGGCGGGCGTAATGCATCTTCGTTACGATAGTCGCCGGCACGATTATGATGACTTCAACACGATCTATAATCAGACGAGGTCTGTCGAAGAGAGAGAAATGATGTTGGCCAAACGTTACGCCTTGCAGAAAGATGCTTACAACGCCGAGCGTGACCGCAATATTGTCGTCGGAGTGCTTGCGGGAATCTGGGCATATAATCTACTGGATGCGATTCTGTTTTTTCCCGATTATGGCTTGAATGTGTCAGGGACGAGCCTTGGCCTTTATCCTGAACCCGATCTGAAGGGAATCAGAGTTGTGGGGATGGTGAAGTTCTGATGAAGACGAAACCGGCACTGATTGTAGCTCTCACACTTGTCGTGGCTGTGCTCTTGATTGGTGGCTGCTCACAGAAGATTGAGAAGCCGACACAAACTGACCGCGTTGAGGGAGCACCGGAAATTCCGAAGAACCTCCAGACAAAGATTGGCGACGGTGAGGTTGCGCTCAGTTGGGAGATCGCCGATGCCTCCAAAATCTCTCATTACCTGATCTATCGTGGCGATACGACGGGAACGCAGCCGGAAGTGATTGACTCGACGTCCGAATTGTCGTACACGGATCTGAATCTCCGAAACAGTTTGCGATACATCTATCAAGTAGCTGCTATCGGCAACAACGCACTGGAAAGCAAACGCTCGAGCCCGGTTTCGGCGACCCCCAACACATTCTCGGTGTCAATAGGGGATGGCGCGAGATATACGAGGGTCGTGGACGTCACGCTGAATCTTGCGGCTCCGACTGGTACCCGATTAGTGCTGTTGGACAATGATTCGCAATTCGTTGGTGCGACGTGGCAGAATTATTCGTCAAGCAGGTCGTGGCGGTTGACGCCAGGGGATGGCGTGAAGTATGTGTATGCGCGGTTCCGCGACGGCGAAGGCAACGAAACCTCACACTCCTACTCGGATGATATCATTCTTGATAGCCGATCCGACATAGTTTCTGTGACCGAGAACTCAAATGGACGGGTGCTCAAAGCCGGTGATTTCGTGCATTTCGCGCTTGTAGCTGACGAAACCGATGGCACAGCTTCAGTTGACGTGTCCGGATTTGGCACAATCAATCTCTACAATGAAAACCCGTTTGCTTTTCCGCCAACCTATGAGGCTGACTATCTGATCCCGGGCGCCGTCGATGTCATCGATGGCACGGTCACTGGCAGCTTTACGGATGCCGCGGGCAACAGAGCGCCGTCAAGAGCGGCACTGACCTATCTGAATGTCGCCAATTCTCCCTTACCTTCACAGTTGAGTAGCTTCGCGGTGTCCGAGACGGAGATGAGCATCTCCTGGACTAAGTCGAATGCCACTGATTTCGCCAGCTACATGTTGTTTCGTTCCGCAGGGGCGGGCGTTGATTCTACGTCGGCTCTCCTAAAGACAGAAACTAATTCCAGCACGACGTCGTACAGCGACACCGACCTGAAAGTCGGCGTTACTTACTTCTATGCATTGTACACGGTAGATAAGTCGGCTCTGATGGCTAAGAGTAATGTCATTGCCGCGCAGACGGCCAACAATCCGCCGGCAGCGGTAACACTGGCGGTTTTTGTGGTCTCGGAAAGCGAGGTTGAACTTGATTGGTCGCGTTCTACCGCCGTCGACTTCGCAAGTTATCAGCTTTTCCGTTCCGACAGTGTCAATGTCACGACCGCTGCGACGTTGTTGCAGACGCAAACGAATTCCGCAACCACGACGTATCGTGACACCGACAGAAGACCCGCGACGGATTATTATTACGCAATCTTCACGGTGGACAAGGCGGGGTTGGCTTCGAAAAGCAATGTTGTCAAAGCCACGACATCCATCAACCAGCCACCCAAATCGGTAACGCTTTTCGTCACTAAACAGGACTCGACGTCGGTAACGCTTGGCTGGACGAAAAACGATGACAGGGATTTTGACTCATATCGAATCTTTCGTTCCGTTGGTTCGCCGGTGGGAATCTCCAATGCCAACTTGACCGGCGCGGTGGCGACGCAGAGCACGACCCAGTACACAGATAGCAACATTGACAAAGGTCAGAAATTCTACTTTGTCGTTGTTGTGTATGACAAATACGGAGCTGCTTCGGTAGCTTCGAATGAAGTCCATGGCCCAAATTAGAGAGTACCGATGACCGCTCTGGAAAAATTCAATTTCTTCCTGTCGACCTATGGTCGCATGTTTGTCGCACTATTCAACGTCCGGCTGTGGCCGCCGTTTTTGCTGTACTTGATTGTGATGATGCTGATTGTATTCGCCATCCAATCGATGTTTTCGCCACTGTTGTCGGGATGGCTGATACCGTTGGCAACTTGGTTGGTGGGTGACAACATCCTGCATTATCCGCAGCATCTGGCCTACTTGCCGTACACTTTCCAGATGTTCAACCTAGTGCCGTCGCTGCTGCTGGAGTCACTCTTGACTGCGGCGGGTGTATTGATGTTTGTCGCCTATTTCCGTCAGCAGTCCCCGGCTTTTGGTAGCTCATTAAGGGCAACGTCAAAGTACTACCCCAAGATAGTGCTGATCTGGCTGGTGAATGTTGTACTCATATATCTGCTGTTCAAGTTCCTGCCGGGCCTGTTTAGGGATTTCGTGACCGGCTCGCCGCGACGAGAGATGGCACTGATGATTGGTATGCAGGGATTGAGTGCGCTCCTTTCGGCATTATTTATCTATGCAATACCTTATCTGGTCGTGCGCAAGCGCTCGTTAAGCGCCTGTTTTGCCGGTAGTTTCAGTCTGTTCTTCAAGCACTTCTTCACCACTTACTTCCTGGTTGGCATTCCTCAGTTTGTCACTCTGCTTGTGGTAATTCCTTTGCAGAGAGCTGACATAATTGTCCTCAAGTTCAACCCCGGGGTCGTTCTCCTGCTGACATACGGGATGACGGTATTGTTTGCGCTGACTAGCTTTTTCACGACGGGTTCTATCGTCCGGTTCTTTCTTGAAACGTCCGAAGAGTAATGTTCTCTCTTTATGACCTTGCCGAGATCGGGGCATGTTTTGCCTCGTTCTTTACACTCCTCTTCGTGCTAGTGCGTCGGCCGGGTCATGTGTCCGGCCATCTTTTTTCATTTGCGACTCTCGCCAGTTTCGCGATGTGGGTGGCCTTCATTCTGATCATCCCGCGCACGATCGCGCTGCTGCAATGGCAGCACGGAATCCTCATTGCCTTGTTCTCGATCGCCGGCGCTTTCTGGCTGCTGTTTCTGCTGGTGTTTGCTCGTGAGTCGGCGTTTGGCGGTCTTCGTGAGCGTTCTTTGACCGTCTATATCCTGGTGGCACTATTCGCGGTCACGGCTGTTGCCGCCTTTTTCACTCCGTTTGTCCATCTCCAAAGTGACCGGGTCTCGGAGCGTTTCTTTCTCCTGACTACACTCGGCAAATACTTCCTGGTGCTGCTCATACTCTCCTGCACTTTCGGTCTTTTCCAACTTGAGAGTACGTACCGCGCTTCGGTAGGGCAGATGCGTAGCGCGCTTCTCAAACCGGTGCTGGCGACAGGAGTCTTCCTGAGCGTGCTATTGATTTCTGCAATGATCGGACTGCTCTATGGGCGGCTTGAGTTCGCAGGGATTCAACTGGGAGCCCTGGTGTCGATTGCTGCTTTGGTTCTGCTATCGCGCTTCCTCGTGTTCGAAGAGATCAGCGGGCAGCGCGTAGTAATCTCCCGGGAGGCCGTCTACTCATCCGTTGCCGTGCTGCTGATCGGCGCCTACTTCGTGCTGATCGGCGTGACCGTCTGGTTTCTCGTTTCGATCGGTGGTAGTCCGAAAGTATTCTTCTCTGTGTTGGCGGCTTTCCTGGCAATCGTTGTCTTTGTGGCGTTGTTCTTTTCAAGCTCCATTAGAGCGCGCTGGCGCGGTCTGGTGGACCGTTCGCTGTATTCCGGAAAGCTCGACTTACTGACCGAATTGTCGACTTTCGCAGAGGATGTCAGTGTCGCCACCGATAGACGAGAGATGTTCGAGGTGATCGTAACCGTGCTTGAACAGAAATGCCACATGACCGATATCGTGATCGCGCTCAAGGGCAGCCGACGTGGCGAATTCGATTTCGGTTATCCGACGGCGTCGCTGCGCACGCTCGCTTTGCCGACTGTGGAGGATTGGCTGTTCCGTGCCGGTCGGATGATGTCCAAGAGCGAGATTCAGCCCTTTCTCGGCGACTGTACCGAAGGAGAACACCGGTTTATCCACGATGAGTTGGGAGATCATTTCGTGCCGTTAATGGCTCGCAAAGAATTGGTCGGATTCATAAGCTGCCGCGCAGCGTCGGCTATCGGCGCCGAGGTACGTTTTCTCATCGACTCGATGTCGCATCAACTGGCGCTGTCATTGCTGTCGGCTCGGCAATCGGAGGCGCTGCTGGAGACACGAGAGTTGGCGTCCTTCTCGAAGGTATCGTCGTTTGTGATTCACGACGTCAAAAATCTCATTTCCATGCTGTCGATGATTCTCCAAAACGCCGAAACGAAATTCGGGGATGTGCGTTTCCAACAGATGACTATTGATACATTGCGTGGCGCTCAAGAACGTATGAAGCGGTTGATCGGTCGCCTGACGTCGCCGACGAAGCAGGCAGACGTACCTCTATCCGATTGCGATTTGCGACAGCTTGTGTTAGATTTAGCTGAGGAGATGAAGCTGTCGGGGCAACGTAAGATTTCCGTCAATTTGGATTTGGCCGAACTCCCACCGGTTCGCGGCGATGCTGAAAGACTCAGGAGTGTGTTGTCGAATCTGATCATCAACGCGATAGAGGCGATGCCTAACGGTGGCGAACTGCGGATCGGAGGAACGGCAGATCAAGTCAATGCCTGGATTGACGTGAGAGACTCAGGTGTTGGTATGACGGCCGAGTTTGTTCGCGACAGACTGTTTCGACCATTCCAGACCAGTAAACCAAGTGGACTGGGTATCGGCCTGTTTCAGTCGAAAGAATTGGTGGAGCAGATGGGGGGTGAATTGACGGTCCGTTCCGCCGTCGGTGAAGGGACTTGTTTCAGAATGAGACTTAAACGAGCATGAATGACGATAGAACGACAATCTTGATCGTCGATGACGAAGAAGGCATCCGCAGCCAGTTGACGCTGGCACTGGAAGACCTCTACCAGATCATTATCGCGGCAACCCCGGATGAAGCACTGGCGCAGGCCCGTGAACAGCGCCCACAAGTCATCCTGCTTGATATCGCGCTATCTCCGTACTCCGGCAGCCAGGAGGGTCTGGAGATACTGCCACAGCTTCTCGAAATCGATCCACGCGTAAAAGTAATCATGGTAACGGGCAATGATGAAAGACAGAATGCGCTTACAGCCGTCGGCGCCGGCGCCTTTGATTTCTATGTCAAGCCGATAAATCTTGACGAACTCAAAGTGATCGTCAAACGTGCTGCCTATCTGCGCAAGCTGGAAATCGAGAACACGCAGATGGCCAGCGTATTGAAGCAACACAAGGGGTTTTCCAACATCATTGGCACGTCGTCCAAAATGCAGAAGGTTTTCAAAATCGTGGAAACGGTCGCGCCGACGCCTTACACGGTATTGATCTCGGGAGAATCTGGTACCGGAAAAGAACTGATTGCCAAGGCCATTCACAGCCGCTCTGATCGTGCCGACAAGCCCTTTGTCACGATCAACTGCGGTGCTATTCCGGAGACGCTGTTGGAATCGGAACTCTTCGGCCATGAAAAAGGCGCTTTCACCGATGCTGTCGCTCAGAAGGTCGGCAGGTTTGAATTAGCGGACAAGGGGACACTGTTTCTGGATGAAATAGGGGAGTTGTCACTGGCGCTACAGGTTAAGCTGCTACGATTCCTGCAGGATCGCATTATCGAGCGCGTTGGTGGCAAGACAGTCATTCCGCTTGATGTTCGAGTTATCGCCGCTACCAACAGATCACTTGCCGTAGAGGTTGAAACCAAACGTTTTCGTGAAGACCTCTATTACCGGCTTTCGGTTATCGCGCTTGAGCTTCCGCCGCTGCGCGATCGGGAGGATGATGTCATCATGATCGGCAATTTCCTGCTTAATCTCTACGGCAGTGAGAACAACAAGACCAATTTGAGCTTCAACCCATCAGCAGTGCAGCGGATACGATCATACGACTGGCCCGGCAACATTCGCGAATTGGAGAATCGCATCAAGCGAGCTGTCATCCTCTCGGCATCTCATCGCCTGACGCCGGAGGACCTCGGTTTCGAAGGAGCTTCAGGCGCCGAGCAGAAATCGCTGCTGCAGGTGCGTGAAGAAGCGGAATCCAACCACATCCGCATGGCCCTCGTCAGAAACAACGGGAATGTCTCAAAAGCGGCACGCGATCTTGGCACCAGCCGTACAACGCTTTACGACCTGCTTGAGAAGTACAAAATCACCAAGGATAAGTAAATAAACCTCCTCTCTCAGCCGATGATAGAGAAGAGAGGAGTAGCATGAAAAGCATTCTGCTCGTTGATGACGACAAGAATCTCAGCGAAACGCTGGCAGAGCTGATCGACCCAAAGGAGTATCGTGTCGATCTTCTCGTCGACGCTCCGGGAACAATTGATTACATCAGGGCAAACGGCCCGGATGTAGTGCTGCTTGACGTCAATCTTCCGTCCGGTTCCGGGCTTGAACTCCTCAAAGAAATCAAGGGAATCGAAGGGGCGCCGCCGGTAATCATCATCAGCGGCTATGTCTCCACTGACAATGCGATGGAAGCAATGAAGGAGGGGGCGTATGAGTACGTCACCAAGCCATTCCAGATGGAACGGTTGTTGGTGACCATTCACAAAGCGACGGAGGAGTTGCATGCGTCCGCGCTCGCCAAACGACAAGTCAAGCCGGAAATGCTTTGGCAAACTGCACCCGACATTACATCGGAAGTTGTCGACACACACCGCGAAATCATCGGCGTGTCGGAGGAAATAGTCGAAATCGCCAAGATGATTGGGCGCGTTGCCAAGTCCGATGCGGCCGTACTTATTTTCGGCGAATCCGGAACGGGCAAGGAATTGGTGGCGCGAGCCATCCACCGCAATTCGAATCGCGCCGACAAGGTGTTTCTCTCGGTCAATTGCGCAGCGCTCACGGAAACACTGCTTGAATCCGAGTTGTTCGGCCATGAAAAGGGGGCGTTTACCAATGCCTATTCGCGTAAGCTGGGCAAGTTCGAGTTGGCGAATAATGGCACGATATTCCTTGATGAGATCGCTGATACTTCGATGACGACGCAAAGCAAACTGCTGCGTATGTTGCAGGAACAGGAGTTTGAAAGGGTAGGAGGGGAGCAAACGATCAAAGTCAACGTCCGCGTGATCGCCGCCACTAACAAGAGCCTGGTCTCCGCCATCAAGGAAGGCAAGTTTCGCATCGATCTGTTTTATCGCTTGAAAGTCGTTTCTATATATCTCCCGCCTCTGCGTGAACGGCGTGATGACATTTCGCTGCTGGCAAACCACTTCCTCGACATCTATAACAAAGCCACCGGCAAACGCGTCGAGGGAATTACTTCCGAAGCGATGAAGCTCTTGGCGAAGTACTCCTGGCCGGGCAATGTGCGCGAATTGGAGAACACAATCCAGACGGCGGTGGTGATGAGCAAGAACCGCGTTCTGGAAGTTGACGATCTACCGATCGCCAAGGATCGCCGTGAATTGGTGAAGATTGATTTCGACGAAATCAAGGACAACTACTACCAGATGTTCCGGCGCTTGCTGGAACCGATCTACGGCAAGATCCATCAGAACTCAAACGGCCAGATTTATGCCCACATTCAGGAAGCATTTGAAAAGGCAGTGATCGGCCTGACACTACAACAACTCAACAACAATCAAGTCCGCGCCGCCGAATCGCTCGGTATCTCCCGCAACACTCTCCGCGACCGTATCGACAAGTACGGAATCAAGTAGTTTTCACGGCTCATCCCACATCTTTTTTGTCACGACAACAAGAGACTGCTCTTGCCGGCGCAAGAGCGATACTGCCGGTATCAGTTGTGGCCGGTGTACGTCCTCGTGCACCGGCACAGAACACTGACACATAGGGGCAAGCGACGCGCGCCCACGGGCGCAGCATGCTGCGCCCCTACGGAAAACCAACCGCAGACTGTGGGCACCCGGCTGTATCAATTGCAGGAAGACTGGCGGATAGAATTCGAGAGGGTCGTTGCCGACCCTCTCTGAGAAGTAGCGGTAGTGAGTCAGTCAGGGGAGGGGTCTTTGTGGCCTACGGGGTGCCAAGGGCATCAGCCATTGCTTGTTCCGCAGCCGCACCCTTCAACTCCAGCCACGACGTCTTCTGAACGATAGAAATCAGTGGCGTTCCCGGTGGTAACTTGGTCGGATCAAGAAAATCCTGATCAAACACCCAGCTTCGGCTGGGAGGATCATAGTAACCACCGCCCCAGGTACCCGTCGCCTGTCTTGACTGCCACAGGCAGACCGACGAACCCTTCCATGTCAACGTCTTACCGCTCCAGGTCTCCAAGAAACGGGGAAGATTCTCATAACCGCCGGAGTAGCTGGTGCCACCTCCGGAACCGGAAATCTTGTTGCCAGTCATGTACGCGACGTTGACTGTCGTGTTAGAAGCCACGCGACTGCCCTTGGCTAGCGTGCTTTTGGCGTCGTCCCAGCTATTTGAGAGCACGGTGTAAGCGTCTGTCATGATCGCAGCCGCTTTCTTGTTGGTCGTGTTGTAGTCGCCCTTCGTGTAGACCGGGTTGCTGGATGCAACCGTCATTTTGGCGTGCAATTCCGAACCGTTTAGCAAGCGCGTCGCCGTGAGATTGCTGCCGTTGGTGTTCGACGTATAGACAATGCCATTCGTCGGCCAATAGGCGGATGTATTCAGCTTGGAAACGTCGATATCCGTTGAGTATACATCCTTACCTTCGCGTTGATCGCGGAATGTTCTTGACGTAATTATGCCGGTACTTGTGAACGTGCTTGTCACATCCTGCCAGGTTGAGTCGGGTTTTCGCCAATATACCTGCCCATTGATAATCTTCAGACCGGCCTTTCTCTCATAGCTGTCAACATTGGAGGTTCCGGCAGGATTGATCATGTCGACCGACTGTCCTGATGCAACTACCGGCAGCTTGAGTTCGGTCATGCCATGATCCTTGTCCTCGACCTTACCTTGCCAGCGGGAGATGGAGCTTGTCACCCAATCAGTTTTGTGCGCGTCAAGCCAAGTACCGTCGGTGTTCTTCATATTCTGGTAGTTGCCATTGGCGTCCTTAATCTCCACATCGCCATTGGCAGAAGCCATGCCGGACAATGGCGAACGGCCATGGAAGATATTGCCCGCCGCGGTTGTGTAAGAGTCAATCCTGAGATTGTTCTCGGATGCCAGATACATGTCTGAATTCGAGTGAACACGACCGCCCAACGTCATTGCGGGACCCGGCGCAATTTCCAAGTCGCCCTCATAGAATACGGCGAACTGGAAAACAGGCACCACGGAAGCGTCCACGGTCATTCTTAAAGTTGTCTTTGCTTTCTGATTTGCGGACGATGCCACTGCGGTGATCTCATACTCGTCTGATAGGGCATATAAACCCTTGTAGGCGCCCGATGTGAGCACCTTGGAGACCGTCCCGCCCGGCTTGGTGACAACATATCTCACGCCATAGTTGCCCAGCGTCAACGTGTCATTTGGAAGAGCGATCGGGGGGACTCCGAATTTGTCGTACTGCTCGCGCAACTCGGCGGCACCCTTCTCCAATCCGGCCTCGGCGGCATAAAGAGCATAACTCGAATTCAGTTCATAGCCGGCGATGTCAACATCTGCCGTCGAGGTCATGATCGCGTTGATACCGATCAGCGTTAGCATCAGCAGCAACGATAAAAATATCAAAGTCGTGAAGCCCCTCTTGGATGCAAATTTTCTTGCCATATAAGTCCTCATTTCTGTGCACATTCTCAGATCGCGCACCGTCGCGCGGGTGGCCGGAATGTCGCGACTATGGTCCTGCAGGAAAAGATCATTCCTCTCCGTTCGAGTCGTCAAGGGTTCTTTTGTGTCCTCCTAGAGAGCAGCCAGAGCATCAGCCATTGCTTGTTCCGCAGCCGCACCCTTTAACTCCAGCCACGATGTCTTCTGCACGACGGAAATCAGCGGCGTGCCCGGTGGCAGCTTGGTTGGATCAAGGAAATTTGTGTCGAACGTCCAGACACGGTCGGGCGGAAGATAGTAGCTGCCACCCCACGCAGTTGCCGCTTGCCGGGACGCCCAGAGACAGACCGACGAGCCGGTCCAGGTAAAGGTCTTGCCTGTCCAAATCTCGAGGAATCGGGGAAGGTTCTGGTAGCCGCCGGAATAGCTGACAACGCCGCCATAACCGGTGGCTTTGTTGCCGGTCATGTATGCGACATTGACGGTTGTTGCTGCCGCTACGCGAGAGCTTGCAGCCAATGTGGACTTGGAGTCGACCCAGTTAGTCGAGAGCACCGTATAGGCATCTGTCATGATTGCCGCCGCCTTCTTGCTGGTAGTATTGTAATTCCCCACGGTATACACCGGGTTGTTGGAGGCAACAGTCAGCTTGTCCTTCAGAGTAGAGGCGTTCACCAGACGTGTTCCCGTTAGATTGCTGCCGCTGACGTTGGACGTGTAGATGATTCCATTAGTCGGCCAGTAGGCCGAAGTGTTCAGCTTCGAGATATCGATGTCGGTGGAGTAAACAGTCTTCGCTTCGTGCTGATCGTAGAATGTCTTTGACGTCAGTGCTCCGGCCGAGGTTAGAGTCGTCGTCACGTCCTGCCAGGTTGAATCGGCCTGTTTCCAGTATGCCGCACCGTTAATGATCTTCAGACCGGCCTTTCTTTCGTAGCTGTCCACGTTGCTCGTGCCGGCGGGGTTGATCATGTCGACCGGCTCGCCCGAGGCAACGACGGGCAGCTTTAGTTGCGTCATTCCGTGATCCGCATCCTCGACCATGCCACCCCAGCGGCTGATCGAACTGGTCACCCAGTTGGCCTTGTTGGCGTCGAGCCAGGTGCCGTCGGTATTCTTCATGCTCTGGTAGGTTCCAGCAGCGTCTTTAATCAACACGTCTCCTGATCCAGATCCCAGGCTTGAAAGCGGCGCGCGGCCATGGAAGATGTTGCCTGCGGCGGTTGTATAGGAATCGATTTTGAGAGAATTGTCAGACTGTAACCACATATTCGAGTTCGAGTGCACGCGACCACCCAGGGTCATCGTTGGACCGGGTGCGATTTCCAGATCACCTTCATAGAACACGGCAAATTGGTATACTGGGACTACCGATGCGTCGACAGTCATCTTCAGTGTTGTTTTCGCCTTCAGATTGGCAGAAGATGCAACCGCCGTTATCTCGTACTCGTCCGAAAGGGAGTAGAGACCTTTGTATGCGCCCGAAGTGAGTATCTTTGAAACGGTTGCCCCGGGTTTCGTGACGACGTAACGGACACCGTAGTTGCCTATCGTCAGCGAATCATCAGGGTAGACGGCGGGAGGGACGCCAAAATCATCGTACTGCTGCCGCAACTCAGCCGCTGCTTTCTCCAATCCAGCCTCCGCAGCATAAAGTGCATAACTGGAATTCAGTTCATAGCCGGCGATATCAACATCTGCCGTCGACGTCATAATCGCGTTGACACCCAACAGTGTCAACATCAGTAGCAGCGACAGGAAAATCAGGGTCGTAAAACCGCCCTCGGACTTGCATCTCTTGGTCATACTGATCCTCACTTTCGTTTACATCCCCAAATTGCGCACCATGACTCTGGTAGTCAGAGTATCACGGCGATATTGCCTAAGGAAAAGATCGTTCTTCTCACTGCGCGATGTGAGTTGCATCTCGATCTCGCGAACGTATCGATCAACTGTCACCGTATCCGTCACCGCACCACTCGCTTGGACATAATGGAACTGCAAATCCTCAATATTGTCGGAATAAGTGACGGGAGTCTGACCGTTCTCCGCCAACATGAACTTGGGGTGCAACGTGTCACTGCGGTCCACATAATACTTCAAGTAGTTCATCACAAAGACCTGCGAGCCATTTGGATAAGCCTTCGAAAGGGGCGCTAAGCCGTGTTGAATCTGCTTTGACACCGTTTGAACAGCCGTGATGTAAAAAAATTCGCCCGAGGACGTGGCAGCATCAAAGATGTATGCCCAAGTGGCCTCCTGGAAGCCGCCTACGCCGGAAGTAACACACTTGAGTTCCTCCGAAGTTGAAGCCATTGCCTGGCTAAGGCGTGTCGTACAGAGCGGCTCTGATAAGTAAGATATCGCAATCGTGTCGGGATTACTATTCCATGAGCGGATGCAGCGTACCCCCAGCGGCACGCGATACCCGGCCATCCTGACCTTGTCAACCATTTCGTCCATGGCCGCCCGTCCATTTTGCTGCATGTCTGATAAACTCGCCTGTATGATATGGCTCTTGTTTTGGTCAATAAAGAGTTGGAATCCCGCTGCGACTGCGATTGTACCGATAATGCACGCAACGAGCAGTTCAATCAGAGTGAATCCTCGTGATTCCTTGAATTGATACTTGATACCGATCATATCAGCCGCCTGCCTTAATTCTCAATGTAAGTTATGGTGCTACAACTTTTCGCGATCGCCTGCTGATCATCCCAGCTCACAACGACCGTAATCTTGTCGAGATTTGTTGCCACGTTCTCGAAAGTCCATCGCCGGTTAAGTCCATCAACGACATCGGAACCACCCACCTTTTCCGCCGTGGTGGCATGTCGAAAATCCTCGATCTTGTCGCGCATAGCTTGGACCACTTGCGTGGTCTTGTTAGACCAAGTGTTCCCGCGAATCGCCACCACCGTCATTGAACCGAGAAGTAGCATGCCCACGCTGAAAATAATCAGCCCGATCATAACCTCAAGCAGGGTAAAGCCGTCTGTTCTCTTTAGTTTCATCATTTACCTCACGTAATCCATCTCCAGAGCATCTCAAGCAAGAACCGCGCCATCTGAAAATGACAGTACGTGCAGAAGCTAACACGTTGCAATTACGCTGATTGACAGCTGTAGCTCGGTTTCTTACTTGGGATCAACGACAAATGACATTACCTGGAGTATGGGAAGGCGACAACACTCTGTTGGCAGGTGCGACGAAACTCCCCGAGAAGCTGTAAGCTGAAGACGACAGTGACTTCCTCGTTTATGCCCACGGTGGTTCTGATACAAGCATAACGAAGCCGATCGATATGCCGGGGATAGGGGAGCAGCAAACGCAAGCCCGCAGGCCAATCCCGCCGCATTATCATGTATACGTCTGATAAGATATATTATATAAACATACATAATCAATTCAATGACGGGGATCCCTGCGTGAATCTGCACTAGAATCGGTCAGGTTACTTCACGGCGATGCTAAGGAGCTTGTCTTTGACATAGATCAGCTTGACGATCTGCTTGCCGTCGAGGTATTTCATCACCTTCTCGTTTGCTATGGCCAGTTCCCTGACAGTGGTCTCGTCTGTGCCGCGCTCAATCTCCAGCTCGGCGCGAATTTTACCGTTGACCTGCACAGCCACGACTACGGTGTTGAATAGGATGGCATCGCGGTCATACTGAGGCCAGGCTGATTTGAAAACTGACGTCTTGCCGCCAAGCATCTCCCAGGCTTCTTCCGCGAAATGCGGCGCCATCGGTGCGATTAGCTGGACGAGTTTGGCGATGACATGCTTGTCAAATGCCGGATCGGCCACCTGCCTCGGATTGAACTTGCCGCAGAATTCCATGATTGCGGCAATACAGGTATTGAACTGCATCCGCTTCAGGTCATCCGTAACTTTCTTGATCGTCTGGTTTAGCAGAATGTAGATCTCTTTCCTCGCCGGATCGAGATCGCCAAACGCATACTTATGCGACAGATCCATCTTGCCGCCAGTGGCCGCTACTTGTTCGGCAAACCGGAACAGCTTTGACAAGAAGCGTTCGACACCTGTAAGTCCGTCACTGGACCACGGTATTTCTTTGTCGGCCGGGGCTGCGAAAAACATCGCCAGCCGACAGGTATCGACACCGCGGCTTTCGATCAGATCAATGGGGCTGACGACGTTGCCGAGCGATTTGCTCATGATTTGACCCTGCTCATCCATGACCATACCGTGATTGAAGAGGCGCAAGGCCGGCTCGTCAACGCCACAGTAGCCGATATCATGCAGGAATTTGGTGAAGAATCGAAAATACAGCAGATGCCCGGTGGCGTGCTCGATTCCACCGATATAGAAATCGACCGGCATCCAAGTACGCGCTTTACTTACATCAAAGATGTAGTTATCGTTTTTATTATCGGTATAGCGCAGCATATACCATGACGAATCCACAAACGTATCCATAGTGTCGGCATCGCGCTTGGCGGGTTTGCCGCATTTGGGACAGGTCGTACTGACCCAGGCAGGCACGTCCTCCAATGGTGAGCGACCCTTGGGGATATAGTCAACTCCTTCGGTCGGTAATTCGATGGGCAACCGGTCATAGGGCACGGCAACTTCACCACAAGTCAAACAGTGTATGATCGGTATCGGCGTCCCCCAGTATCTTTGACGGGAGATCAGCCAGTCTCGCAGCCTGAAGTGAGTCCTCTTGGAGCCGAGTTGTCTTGACTCGATGTATTGCACTACGGCTTCGATCGCGTCATCCCCTACTTTGCCGTTGAACCGGCCGGAGTTGCACATCTCACCCAACTCGACATAAGCTTCAGTCATTGTGTCAGGATGCGGTTCCGGTTCGCCCTGCGGCTTGATGACGACGCGTATCGGAATGCTATATTTTCTCGCGAAAATGAAATCCCGCGTATCGTGCGCCGGAACACCCATTACGACGCCGGTTCCGTACGAGGCGAGCACATAGTCCCCTATCCAGAGTTGCACTTTCTCGCCGTTAAGCGGATTGATAGCATACAGTCCAGTAAAGACACCGTCCTTTTCGCCTGTTTCCGCTTGGCGTTCAATCTCCGACTTGGCGATCGATTTAGCGATGTACTCATCGACCGTTTTCTTTCGATCGGCGGGGACGTTCAGACTTGCGACCAAGTCGGCCTCCGGCGCTATCGCCATAAAGGTCACGCCGAAGACTGTGTCTGGTCGCGTCGTGAACACGGGAATCTCGACCGCCGAGTTTTCAAGCCTAAAGATCAACTCGCAACCAACTGATTTGCCGATCCAGTTTCGCTGCATTGTCCTGACGCGATCCGGCCAGCCATCAAGACGATCAAGTCCTTCAAGTAGTCTCTCAGCGTAGTCCGTAATGCGGAAATACCATTGATTCAGTCGCCTCTTGCCGACGACATTCTGGCAGCGCCAGCAAGTGCCGTCTGACTCGACCTGTTCGTTAGCGAGCACCGTATTGCACGTATTGCAGAAGTTGACCAAAGATTTTTTGCGATATGCCAGCCCCCGCTCGAACATTTTCAGGAATAGCCACTGATTCCAGCGATAATACTCCGGGAGACAGGTAATAACCTCTCGGTTCCAGTCGAAAGAAACCCCGACTTTCTTTAGTGTCGCTCGCGAAGTACTAATGTTGCTTAGTGTCCAATCGCGGGGATGCATGCCGCCCTTGATGGCTGCCTGCTCCGCAGGAAGACCAAACGCATCCCATCCGAACGGATGAAAGACGTCTTTGCCGTTCATCATCTCGTAATGCGCTATGGCATCCCCGATGATGTAATTGCGGAAATGCCCCATGTGAATGTCGCCGGAAGGATAGGCGTACATCACCAGGACAAAGTACTTATTCTTGGGTTTTTCGGGAGTGCGGAAAAGCTGCTGCTCCTCCCATTTCTTCTGCCACTTCGGGTCTATGCGGGCAAAATCGTAGCCGTGTCTTCCCTCTGCCGGTGTCTCTCTCTCTGAACTCATATCAATTCATCTCTCGCTTAAACAAGAACGCGGGGACGCTCACCTGGACCTTCGCCGCGAATATCACTAATCGCATTAGGGGTACAATCTATATAGCGTGCGCGCGAACGGTATGGTTTCGCGGAGATGCGGCAATCCGCAGAGCCACGCGATGGTGCGCTCGACACCCAGCCCAAAGCCGGAATGCGGTACCGAGCCGTACTTGCGCAAGTCGAGATACCAGCCGAATGGTTCCAGCGGCAAATTATGCCGCTGAATCGCCTCGACCAGATAATCGTAATTGTCTTCACGCTGTGACCCACCGATGATCTCGCCGTAACCCTCCGGAGCCAGCAGATCAGCGCAGAGCACGGTTTTGGGATTCTCCGGGTTGCGTTTCATATAGAATGCTTTGGCGTCGCGCGGATAATTGTACACGAAGATCGGACGGTCGTACATCTTTGTCAGAATCGTTTCGTCCTCGCCGCCGAGATCATCTCCCCATTGAATTTGCGAGCCGGCGCCCTGTAATTTCGGCACAGCATCATCGTAACTGATGCGATGAAACGGTTTCTTCACAGATAGCAACGGCATCAGGTCACGTTCCAGCGCTACCAAGTGTTCCGACGCCTTTTCGAGTACCCACTCGACGACATAGCAAAGCATGTCCTCCTGGAGATCCATGTCACCCACCAGATCCATATAGGCGACTTCCGCTTCGATCATCCAAAACTCGGTCAGATGCCGACGCGTCTTGGACTTCTCCGCGCGGAATGTTGGGCCGAAGCAGTATACTTTTCCATGTGACATGCAGGCGGCCTCAAGATAGAGCTGACCGGTTTGCGCGAGGTATGCCTTGCCGAGATCAAAATACTGTGTCTCGAACAGCGTGGAAGCTCCTTCGCCGATCGAACCGGTCAAAATCGGTGTGTCGATCAGGATGTACCCGCGTTCATAGAAATACTGACGAATGGCCTGAATGATCTCGTTGCGCACGCGCAGTATGTGATACTGCCGGGTCGAACGCAGCCAGAGATGACGGTTGGCCATGAGAAAGCCGGTACTGTGCTCCTTGGGCGTGATCGGATAGTCTGTCGCGACCTGGACGATCTCCAGTTTCTTGACCATCATTTCATATTCGCCTTCGGCGCGCGGCTCTTCCTTGATCGGACCGGAGATTATGATCGAAGACTCTTGGGTAAGTTGATCAAATCTGGCGAAGTCCTCTTCCGGAGTCTCCCCCTTGGCTAGCACGGCCTGAATCATCCCGGTTCCGTCGCGGAAGATGATAAATCTGACTTTACCGGACGAGCGAGTATTATAGACCCAACCCTTGAGCGTAACCTGTTCGCCCACATGTTTGCCGATGTCTTCAATATAACATTCCGTCATAATGACCTGACTTTCATCTCAAGAAAATACCTGCGGAAAATAGGAGAATTCGGTTTCCGCGCAAGGCTTTTTTCGTTCACTGGAGATTATCGGTTGACGCTCGGTGAACTGAAGCGTGCGATCAAGGGGGTGAGATGCGAGAAGCGGCTGATAATCAGGCTTTTGAGATACTCGGCGCCCGACAGAATGCCGGGACGCAGTTTGGCATTGATTGTCAACTGCGTGTCGAAGCGGTTGAGTGGCGTTCTGCCGACATTGAAAACGTCGGCGACGCGCGGTGTCGACCAGAAACCTGCCTGATATCCGAGGCGGCGAGCAATTGCTGAAACACGATTGTCGCCACGACCGAATGGATAGGCGACATACTTGACTTCCCTACCAGTTAGTGCCTCGAGGATATTCTTCGATTTGCGCAACTCTTCTTCGATCGCGTCATCTTTCAGAAGCGACAAGTCGCGGTGCCAGTGTGAATGTGAACCGAACTCCACTCCTGCGGCGGCGAGTTGCTTGATTTGCTCCTTTGACAGATGGCGGCGTTTGTTCTTGAGAAGGAAGCTGTCCCAGGAATTCGTCTTTCCAATGAAAGCCGTCGGCACAAAAACGGTGATCGTTATCCGGTGTTCGTCGAGCAACGGCAATATCTCCAAGATGTCGTCATAGCCGTCATCAAAGGTGATAGCGATCGTGTCTTCTCGCAGAATGGCTTCCGCAATTGTGCCGATGTGCAGACCCCGACTGCGGCATCCGTCTATCACATGGCTGAGAGTCTTGGCCGACACCGCACCGAAATCGAGAAGCCTTGGTTGCAGACTATGCAGGGCCAGAATTCGTCCATACGTGTGGAATCGTTTGTGGAAGACCGGTGAGATCAGAATGGTCAGCAGAACAATGCCGGCGAGAATTATCAGCAATATCATCAGTGTTGAAGAATCGACCAATCGATTTGCTTGAGCAGGCTGTTACCTACGGGGCCAAGCACGACCATTGTAAGCAACTTCTCGCGGAAAATCTCTCCGGCGATGGCGCGTACGTCAGCAAGTGTGACCGCGTTGATTTGTGCCGCCGACTGTTCAAGTGGCACGAAGGTATGCTGAAACAACTCAAGACGACCAAGGCGATTCATCCGATTGTACGATCCTTCCAACGAAAGAATCAGACTCCCCTTCAACTGCGATTTCGCCCTATCGACTTCCTCTTCGGTAATTGAGTCGTCGGCAACCGCAGCCAACTCCTGCAACACCAGATTGACTGCTTCAGCAGTTTTGTTGCTGTCCGTGCCGAGGTAGAGTCCGAAGATGCCGGTGTCGTGATAAAAATCCTGATACGAATAGACCGTATAGGCCAGTCCTCGCTCTTCGCGTACCGTCTGGAACAATCGTGACCCCATGCCGGCGCCGAGCAGAGTATTTAGCAACAGGGCGTGGTACTTACGAGGATCTGCGAACTGAATGCTGGGAAAGCCAATGCACACGTGGGTTTGAGACAACTTGCGGCGGAAGATTTTCTTGTGGCCTTCTCGATACGATGGGGCCTTGAGTTGCTTCTTGGTAGTCGATTTTGGAAAAACGAGTTTTCTGCGCGCCAGATCGACCAGTCGGTCGTGATCTACCGCGCCGGCTGCGGAGAGGACGATGCGGTCGGTCGTGTAGTGATGGCGCATGAAACCAAGCAAATCGCGGCGCTGCAGCGCCCTGATCCCTTTGGCCTCACCCATGATTGTTTGTCCGAGTGGATGCGCGTGCCACAATGTCGCCGCAAAGTAGTCATGTACGATGTCGCCGGGAGTGTCAAAGACATCTTTGATTTCCTCGCAAATAACATCCTTCTCCTTCTCGAATTCGCCTCCATCGAACAGGGATTGAGTGGTGATGTCGGCCAGAACATCAAAGCCCTGTTCGAAATGCTCATCGAGGACGCGTGCATAGAAGCAAGTATTCTCTCGCGACGTAAAAGCGTTCAGAGTGCCGCCGAGGGTCTCCAGCGACTGGGCGATCTCCTTCGCATTGCGACGGCGCGTTCCCTTGAAGCACATGTGCTCGATGAAGTGCGAGATACCATTCTCGCGCGGCGATTCCTGACGGCTGCCGACGTCAACCCAGATGCCGACCGAAACGGATTTTACGTTCGGCATCTTCTCACTTACAACACGCAAGCCGTTACTGAGCACGGTGCGGCGATATGGCGATCTCAACTAACGACGCCCCCTGCCGCGGTCGGACCCTCTGCCGCGATCGGGACCCCTGCCGTCGCCATCACGTCGAGGGGGACGATCACCACGGTCGCCGTAGCTCGGACGTTCCCGCTCCGGCCCCATGCCTTCCGGTCTCGGCAACAGCGCCTTCCTGGAAAGGCGGATCTTGCCATCGGGTTCTACGGCCAGCACTTTCACTTCGATAATATCGCCGAGTTTCAACTCGTCTTCGACTCTCTCGACGCGATGATGGGCAATTTCGGACACGTGAAGCAGCCCATCCGTGTTTGGGATAATCTCGACAAAAGCGCCGAAGTCGGTAATACGCTTCACTTTGCCCTGATAGACCCTATTGACTTCGGGCTCTTCAACCATCGCCAGGATAATATCCCGCGCCTTGAGACCACCTACGGAATCTACAGACGCTATCTGCACAGTGCCGTCATCTTCAATATCGATCTTGGCGCCGGTCTGTTCGATGATCGAACGGATCATCTTACCACCCGGCCCAATCACCTCGCCAATGCGATCTGGTTTGATCTGGATCGTAATAATCCGCGGCGCATAGACGGAAAGATCCTTACGCGGCTCGGCAATGGTCTGCCCCATGACGTCGAGCACTTTCAAACGTGCCTGACGTGCGCGCTCCAGGGCGTCGCGCATGATCTCGTGTGTCAGACCGCCAATCTTGATATCGAGTTGAAACGCCGTGATTCCCTCGCGCGTGCCGGCAACTTTGAAATCCATATCACCGAAGTGATCTTCTGAACCGAGAATATCGGTGAGAATGCTGTAGCGATTCTGGTCCAAAATCAGACCCATGGCGATACCGGCCACCGGCGCCTTGATCGGCACGCCGGCATCCATCAGCGCCAACGCGCCGCCACATACGGTCGCCATCGACGACGAACCGTTGGACTCAAGAACGTCGGAGACCACGCGAATCGTATAAGGGAAGCTTCCTTCAGCAGGCAGTACGGCCTGCAGTGCGCGTTCCGCCAGCGCGCCATGCCCGATTTCCCGACGCCCCGGACCGCGCGCCGGTTTGACCTCGCCGGTAGCATAGGCGGGAAAATTGTAGTGCAGCATGTAGCTCTTACTCGATTCACCTTCGAGGGCGTCAATGATTTGCTCATCCAGCTTGGTACCAAGCGTCACGACCACCAATGCTTGCGTTTGACCGCGCGTAAATAACGCCGAACCATGCGTGCGTGGAAGTACACCAACTTCGCATGTGATCTGACGGACCACGTCAAGTCCACGACCATCGACGCGCTTGTTTGTATCCAACACCCTACGGCGCAGGTCCTCCGCTTCAAATTCCTCGAGATACTGCGAGATGAAAGTCTCACACTCCGGGAATTGTTCGGCCAAAGCCACCTGTGTTTCCTCGGAGATCTTCTTGACCAATCCCGAATGCTGCTGTTTGTCAGTGATTTCATGCGCATCAATAAGTTTCTGTTTGGCAAGCTGTTCGACGCGCGCATGCAGTTCCTCGGGAATTTCCGCGCGAATAATTGGAGCTTTCTCCTTGCCCAGCTTGTCGCGAATTTCCTTCATGAGTGCGCAGATTTTGCGAGTCTCCTGGTGGCCGAATTCCAGCGCGCGTAACAAATCGTCTTCACTGATCTCGGTACAACCGCCCTCAACCATGGTGATGTGGTCGGGCGTGGCCGCGATCACGAGGTTCAACACGGATTCCTCGAGTTGCGTGAAAGTCGGATTGACCACCAGTTCACCGTTGATCATGCCGACACGCACGGCGGCGACGAATTCGGTGAAAGGAATATGCGAGATGTGCAACGCCGTGGAAGCACCGATGATGCCGAGAATGTCGGCATCGTTTTCCTGATCGGATGATATCGTTGTCACCATGACCTGCACTTCATTCGCGTACCCTTCCGGGAACAGCGGGCGCAACGGCCGGTCAATCAGACGCGCCGACAGGATCTCCTTTTCGGAGGGGCGACCTTCTCGTTTGAAGAACCCGCCGGGAATTTTGCCTGCAGCGTAAGTTCTTTCACGATAGTCAACCGAGAGCGGGAAGAACCCCTTGTGGAAGTCCGGTTTGTCGGAGGCACAGACAGCCGTCATGTTGATCGTGTCACCATAGCGAACCCAGCATGCGCCGGCCGCCTGTTTGGCAACGCGACCAATCTCTATCGAGAGTATCCGACCGCCAATTTCGATTTCGAATTTATCCATTTTAGTGAGCCCACTCCTTTAGGCTATCGGCGTAAGTCGAGTTGTTCCACGAGGTGGCGATAACTCTCGACATCGCTATCGCGCAGATAGTTTAGTAACCGTCTCCTCTTGCCTACCATCTTCAAGAGACCGTGACGCGAATGCATATCCTTCGAGTGTTTCTGCAAGTGGAGGGATAATTCATTGATTTGTTGCGTCAACAGCGCAATCTGCACTTCCGGCGAACCGGTGTCCTTTTCGTGCAAATGAAAATGTTCAATGATTTCTTTCTTCTTGTCTCCAGACAATGGCACTTTCGTTACTCCTTATATTATGTTAAACATCTCTCTAATTGTCACTTCATCGTGTGCGATCTGTTTCGCCAGCGCTCCGGTGTCGGTAAATTGCATCGTTCCTCGGACAAACGTCGTCGGAAAGACACTTACAGTGCCACCGTACAGATCGCCGTCAAAATCAAACAGATTGACTTCAAAGGCGAACTCCTGCTTCTGATCGCCCACGTACATCATTCCGTAGCGCCGGCGCGACTCAACAATATTATACGCCGCGTAGACGCCCGGGGCAGGGACGATTTTTTCCGCAGATAATGTAACATTTATCGTCGGAAAACCCAAGCGTTTCCCGAGGCCTTTTCCATGCACCACCGCTCCCTCGAACTCAAGATCATGCCCCAGCATGGCCAGCGCAACGCCAAAATCGCCGGTGATTATCTCGCGACGAATCCGCATGCTACTCACCGGACGGTCACGGAACAAAATCGGATCAAGTGCTTTCAAGTGATATCCGTATTGTTTGGCGTTTGCTCGTAAGAAGTCGGCATTGCCCTCGCGGCGATGGCCGAAAGCATGATTCGATCCAATGACCAAGAAGTGACAGGCAAGGCCATCCAGTAAGTACTTCTCCAAAAAGTCGCGAGCACTGACTGCCGCGACCTCCCGCGTGAAGTTGATCACCACTACTGCGTCCAGCTTCTGCTCTTCAAGCAACCGCAACTTCTCGGCCGTCGTCGTGAGTAGCGGCGGAATATCGGTCGTGGAAACGATCTGCTGCGGATGCGGATCGAAAGTTACGAGCACCGATTTCAGTCCGCTCTCACGAGCGCAAGTCGACAATTCGGCCAGGATTCTCTGATGACCGACATGAATGCCATCGAAGCTGCCAATCGTAACCGCCGAACCATCGCGCAGGAATGTCGCTGCCGATTCGATGCCGGAAAAAACCTGCATCAGATCACTCTCACATATTCAACAAGCGGCTCATCGCCAAACTGACCAAACGCTCCACTGCCACAACGCATCCGGCCGATAGCGAGCAGTTCGCCGTGCAACCCACGGACCGCGACCAATTGACCCAGATCAAGCGGTTCATCGTGTTCGAAGACGTCCCGTATACGGATGGGCACGCCCTTCATCACCTGAGCAACTCGAGGTTCAAACACCCGCAGGGTCGGAATCTCAAGCATATTTTCAATCGGAACATAAGCGTCGGCGAACTGTGTCATGTCGACCGCGCCTTCCGCCGGAATGCTAAAGCGTTGCTGCAAGTCATCAAGCCGAATGGCGCTTTCCAGACGCCACCTCCCGATGGCAACGCGGCGCAGATTGCTGACATAACCTCCGCAATTCAGGCGCTGTCCGAGATCATGAGCAATGCTGCGGATGTATGTCCCGCTGGAGCAGACAACTTCTATGCTTAGATGTGGGTATTCATACGCCGTGATGTTGATTTCGTTGATATGTACGTGGCGTCTCTTCTCTTCCACAAGCTGATTCCTGCGCGCATACTTGTAGAGTGGTTGCCCTTGATGCTTCACGGCTGAATATGCCGGCGCGACTTGTTCGATTTCGCCCGTGAACCCCGGGAGCAAAGTCTGAATTTCCTCAAGCGTTGGCTTGGTCTCAGGCGAATGCGCCGTCAACTCGCCGTCGCGGTCAAGAGTGGTAGACACATATCCCAGCGTAATCTCTGCCAGATATTTCTTGCTCTGCTTGCTGACGAACTGTGCGAGCTTGGTAGCCTTGCCAAGACATAGGATTAGCAATCCGGTTGCCTGTGGATCAAGGGTTCCGCAGTGACCAACCTTTTTGATGCCCAGAGCTTTTCGCACTCTCGAAACCACGCCGAATGACGTGATTCCATCCGGCTTGTCGATCAACAAAAATCCGTTCATATTGGCAGAGCCTTTTCGATCTGCTCAAGCAGCATGCTCTTTGCCTGCTTGAACGGATAGTTGAGATGACAACCGGCGGCATTGCGGTGACCACCTCCACCGTGAACTCTGGCAATAGCCGACACATCGACCTCTCCGTGGGAACGCAGCGATATCTTGGTGCGATTCGGCTCCAGTTCCCGAACCAGCGCACCGACTTTGACACTGCATGTATATAGCGAGTAGTCGGCGAGTCCTTCAACTTCGTCCGCATCGCCATCATGCTTGTCGCGCAGACGCCGGTCCGAGAGTAGAAGGCAGGTTCGGCCATTGTGATGAACTTCCATCGATGCCACCAGTTCGCCGATCATTCGCAGTTGTTGCTCGCTGTAGCAGGCGTAAAGAGCATCGCCGATCTTCTTCGGGTTCGCACCGACATCGAGAAGATCGGCTGCCAGCCTCATCGCTGCAGACGTCGTATTGGAGAAACGGAATCGTCCGGTGTCGGTTAGTATCGCCGTAAACAGCTCATCGGCATTGTCGCGAGTGATGGGCAGACCGGCCTCATGAAACAGATCATAAACCATCATTCCCACAGCCTCCGCCTCGGCATCGACGTAATTGACTTGACCATAACTGGTATTGTCCGCATGATGATCTATGTTGATCATAAAACAATCGGGATGCAGAAGCTTCTGCACGTCACCGATGCGTGATATCTCCGGAGCCTCCAAAAGCACCGCGCAATCAAAGCGGGGATACGTCTTGTCGGCTCTGTAGACGTCTATCAGTCCGTGTTTCGCCAGAAACAGATAACGGGGTACGGGGCTGTCATTATTGACGATCATTGGCTCGCAGTTGCACAGCTTGCAGAGGTCGTACATTGCCAGTTGCGAGCCGATCGAGTCACCATCAGGACTGACGTGCGAAGAAATCAGCACCCGTCCACCCTGCCGCAACCGACCGACTATCTCACTCAGTATCGTCTTTTTTTCGATCATCTTCCTCATGAATCTGATTCAGTAACTCCTCAATACGCAGGCCATGTTCCACCGAGCGGTCGACTTTGAATGACAGAGTCGGTACCTTCCTGATCGATATCTGCCGCGCCAGTTCGGACTGAATGTATCCTTTCGCATGGTCAAGCGCCCGGTTGGTCGTCTTCTGCGTCAGCGTGTCGCCGTAGACTGAATAATAAACGGTCGCCTCGGACAGGTCGCCGGTGAGTTTGACATCCGTCACCGTGACGAAACCGACGTGGGTGTCCTTGAGCTTCCGTTGAATGATCTCTGCGACCACTTCCTTGATTTGATCGCGCAACCGATCAATGCGTTTGAATGCCATTAGTAGAACGCTTTCTCGGAATCGACAATGATCACTTCCGGGTTGGAAGCGATATAATTCTCGACACTCTCCAGAACTTGATCAATAAACACTTGCTCATTGGCGACAATGGCCACCCCGAGCGTGGCGCGCTGCCAAAGATCGTTGTCGTCAACTTCCGCGATGGAGATGTTGAATCGGTTCTTCAATCTGTCTTTTAGACCCTTGACGACCTGTCGCTTGTTTTTTAGCGACCGCGACTGCGGAATCTGCAGAACGATACGGAGTGTTCCCAGCTTCATAGCTGTATTATAACTTGCGGGCAATTTCGATGATCTCGTAAGTTTCGATCAAATCACCTTCCTTGATATCATCGAAGTTTTCGACCTTGATTCCGCACTCCATGCCTGCCGGAACCTCGCGTGCGTCGTCTTTGAAGCGTCGCAGTGAAGAGATGGCGCCGGAGTATATCCCGATATGGTCGCGAATGACACGAGCCATATCCCCCTTGTGAATCATGCCGGTTTGCACGTAGCTGCCGGCAATTACGCCGATTTTGGGGACGCGGAAAGTGTTCTTGACTTCGGCGAGTCCGGTAATGTGCTCTTCCTTATCAGGCTCCAAGAGACCTTCAAGCGCCTTGCGAATGTCGTTTTCAACTTCGTAGATGATCGTATACAGCCGGATATCGATCTTTTCCTTGGCCGCCAGTTCTCGCGCACGTGAATCCGGGCGGACGTGGAAACCGATGATAATGGCGTTGGAAGCGGCCGCCAAGAGCACATTGGATTCGCTGATACCGCCGACCCCATAGTGAATTACGTTTACACGGACTTCCGAAGTGCTGATCTTCTCCAGTGTGTCGCGCAACACCTGGACAGAGCCGTCAACGTCACCTTTGATGATGATGTGCAGATCCTTGACTTCGCCTTCCTTGATCTGATCATAGAGATTCGCGAGCGTTACGCGCTTCAATTGACGAAAATCCTGCTCACGCCGGATTTGCATACGCTTGGAGGAAATCTCGCGCGCTTCCGCTTCGCTGCCGACGGCCAGGAATGAGTCACCGGCTTGTGGCACCCCCGCGAGGCCGATCACCTGAACCGGTTCGCCCGGCAAGACGTCATCAACTTTTTCATTACGATCGTTGAGCAACGCGCGAACTCTGCCGCTGTAATTGCCTGCGACAATCGGATCGCCCACTCGTAGCGTTCCGCGTTCGATGATGACGGTAGTGATTACACCGCGACCGCGGTCAAGTTTCGCTTCCACCACCGTACCGCGCGCCAGTTGATCGGGATTGCTTTTCAACTCAAGCATTTCGGCTTGGAGCAGAATCATCTCTTTGAGTTTTTCAATGCCCATGCCGGTCTTGGCGGAAACTTCGACGAAAATGTTCTTTCCACCCCATTCTTCTTGCAGGAGACCGCGACCGGCCAGTTGCTGCTTTACAGCCTCCGGCTTGGCGCCCGGCTTGTCCATCTTGTTGATAGCGACGATGATCGGATCTCCGGCGGCGCGGGCATGATCTATCGCTTCCAGCGTCTGCGGCATGACGCCGTCGTCGGCCGCGACCACCAGTACGACAATGTCGGTAATGTGCGCGCCGCGTGCTCTCATGGCTGTGAACGCCTCGTGGCCGGGGGTGTCAAGGAATGTGATATTGCCGGTCGAAAGCTTGACCTGATACGCGCCAATATGCTGCGTGATCAGTCCCGCTTCACCGGCGGCGATGTTCGACTTGCGAATGTAATCCAACAGCGATGTCTTACCGTGATCGACATGCCCCATGATCGTAACGATCGGTGCGCGCGGCCGGAGCCCCTCTTCATCGGCAGCCTCTTCCTCTTCCTCAACGCCGATCTCCTTGACTTCCTCGACTTCCAGACCATACTCAAGCGAAAGCGTGGCGATCGTGTCCATATCAAGCCGTTGATTGATCGTGACCATCATACCCAACTCCATGCACTTCGCGATCAGGTCGGCTGGTTTTACGCCAATTGAGGCCGCCAACTCGGCCAGCGACATGAACTCGGTGACCTGGATAACGTTGGCTTCCTCTTCGACGATGGTGCCATCGGGCTTCTCTTTGCGCTTGTATTTCTTCATTCGTTTGCCGAGATCGAGTTTGGCCATCGTCTTTCGGAACGCCGCTCTGACTTCGGCAGTCTTGATTTCTTCGTGGCGTTTCTTTTTCCGGCGTTCTTTCTTCTTCTTCCGCAGTTCGGCAGCCTGTCGGGCGGTACGCTCGATGATTTTCGCCTTGGACACAATCTTCTCGGTGCCGGCCGGTTCTTCGAACTCGAAGACCTCGGGAGCTTTCTCCTCGACTACGACGGGCACTTCCACCTTGAGGATCTTCTTCTTGCGGCTGATTTCCTTTTTGACGGTCTCCTTCTCCGCCGAAAATTTGGAGGCGATGGCCGTCAACATGTCGTCATCGGCGGTCGACATGTGCGATTTGACATTGAAACCGAGCTCACGCACTAGCTTGACGATCGCATCCGACGAGATGCTGTATTCCTTGGCTACTTCATAAAGGCGCTTTTTTGCCATACCACTCTCTGCACTTGCGATGAACTAGCGGACGATTGCCCCTGAACATCACCGATTGATGAACTCCCTATTCACTCACTACTACTACGCTTGATCACCCGTAATCGCTATTCTTCTTCCTTCTTCTCATCGTCGTCGTCTTCCGGACTGTCAACGAACAAATCCGAGGCCTTGCGCGGTCTCGCAGCTTTGACTTCCTTTTCTTCTTCTTTCTCTTCCGACTCAAGCTGCTCGGCTTCCGTCTTGGTCGTTTGCAACTCGAACATGTATTCGCGTGCGGCTTCAATGATCTGATCCGCTTTTTTTGGTCCGACACCGTCAATCTCGGTCAACCGCGACGGTGTAACCTCGAGAATATCCTGAATAAACCTGAAATCGGCGGCAATCAGTTTCTGAATCGTGGCCTCGCCGATCGGCAGCTTGGATACCTCGACCTTGGCCTCGGCTTCCTCACGCTTGCGCTCGTAGAAGTCGTGTTCGGAGAGGATATTCACTTTCCAACCGGTCAACTTCGAGGCCAAGCGCGCATTCTGGCCACCTTTGCCGATTGCCAACGACAACTGATCATCCGCTACAACGATGGTCATTGTGTTTTCTTCAGAAATAGCGTCAATGCGAATAACCTTCGCGGGCGCCAGCGCGCGAGTGACAAAAATTTCCGGATCGGGATGATACGGCACAATATCGATGCGCTCATTATTCAACTCTCGCACAATCGCCTGCACGCGGACGCCTTTGACACCGACGCAAGCGCCGACCGGGTCGATGCGCTCATCCGCTGACACGACCGCGACTTTGGCGCGCTCGCCGGGTTCGCGGGCGACGGTTTTGATCTCGATAATACGCTCGAAGATCTCGGGCACTTCAAGTTCGAACAGGCGCTGCAAAAGCGCGTTGCTGGCGCGCGAAAGCACTACTTGAGGGCCGCGCTGCGACTTCTGGCACTCCAAAACCAGAGCCCGGATGCGGTCGCCCTGACGATATTTCTCTTTGGATATCTGCTCTTTCAGCGGCAGAATGGCTTCAGCCCTGCCAAGGTTGATAATGATATTGCCTTTGTCCACCTGCTGCACGGTACCGGTGACCAGATCGCCGACTTTCTTGATGTATTCATTGTAGACTGTCTCGCGTTCGGCTTCGCGCACTTTCTGGATAAGAATCTGTTTGGCGGAAGCGATCGCATTTCGTCCAAACTCCTCGAAGGGGATGAAAATCTCAACTTCGTCGCCGATCTCAGCATCAGAGTCGATCTCCTTCGCATCCTTCAGAGAAATCTCGGCAAACGGGTTGACGACAGTCTCCATAACCGTTTTGACCGCATGCATGTTGATCTCGCCGGAGCGACGGTCTATGTTCACGACTATGTTGTCGCCATCGCCGTATTTCTTTCGAGCGGCCGAGACCAGAGACGATTTCAGCGTCTCGATCACATAGTCTATCTCCATGTTTTTTTCGACGGCGATCTGGTTGAGCGCCTCGAGAATATCGTATTGCATCACCCGCTCCGACTTCAAAATATTATCTTACCCTTGACGATATCGCCCAACGGGCAACGCTCTTCCCCGTCGCCAGTCCTTAGCGTTAACGTCCGATCATCCACTTGTACGATCTCGCCCAAGCGCTCACAATTCCCCTGCGAGTTCTGAATGAACAGCCTCACAGTCTCGCCGATTTTCCGCCGGAAATCGGCTGGGGTCGTCAGCGGACGGTCCAATCCCGGTGAGGAGACTTCCAGAGTGTAGCGGCCTTCCAACGGGTCCGAGGTGTCCAGCAAAAAGGATATCTGATGCGAGACTGCCACGCAATCGTCAATTGTGACACCGCCACGCTTGTCCATCAGGACTCTGACCAGCGCGTTCGCTTTTCGCTGCACCAGTTGAAGTTCCACCAACTCGCACCCGTACTCCGTGACCACTGGATCGATAATTGCTGTCAGCCGTTCCTCCATACTCTTCTGATAGGCGCTCTTCATACAAGCCCTTACAAAGTCTGACACGAACTAAGCGTGCAGTTGATTATGATACGGAATTCTTCAGTGGCGCGCAACTAAAATAATTGGCTAACAACACCTTGCAAGACAGCGAGTTCGTTATGATTCGCAGTTGTTTCAGACAAGGTCCGACCAAGCAGTCCCCGTCCGACTCGGCATCTGCGACATTGACTGGCTTGCTGATCCGGCAGGAAAGGATTCCTGCCGGCGCGCTCAAAATTCTAAGTCAGCACCCCGCGCACGGCGCAGAACCACCACTGAAAATGTACGCGATCAAATACACTACATCCGATATGTCCACCATATGGTCACAGTTGGCGTCCCCAGCGAGCAGTGGCGATGGCGCCGAACCACCGGCGAAGATGTAGGCGATCAGATAGACGACATCGGAGATATCTACGCTGCCGTCGCCGTTGGCGTCGCCGCAGAGGAGATAGTCTGAGATTAGACCAGAATTACCAACGAGCCAGACGGTCCCGGAAACTGGGGTTGTAGAAAAGGGATTTTGATCCGCCCCTGCCAGCGAATCGAACTCGATGGGGGTAGTCCCGAAAAGAAATCCCGGTAGCTCGGCGCACTCGCCATTGACAACGTTATAAGAACTCTGCGAAGGGTGCTGATCGGCAATCCACTTGTCCAAATTCACGACGGCGTAGAGGGTGTCATAGGTTCCGAGCGTATCGAGAACAAAAGGAATATCGAGCTGTGCTCTCCCAATCTGCAGGTGCACCCATACCCCCAGATTGTAGACTACCCACCTGCCGTTGATCCACTCAGCCGCCAGAATATACTCCCTAAACGTTTGTTGAGATGGGCAGTTGAGCTCTATTGACACCTGCAGTCGATCTACGTCACCAGGTATAATGCCCTCCCCTATGCAGACGGTATCAAAAGGTAACTCGCATCTCGAAAACCAAATAACCTCCCACCCGTATGGTGAAAATGGGTGATTTGCCAATAGTTGAATAATTGCATAGCCCAGACAGAAACCGGTCGAAATTGAGTATCTCCAACCCGACATCAGCGGCTGCCCTCCCTCGGCCGAGAGCTTGGTCACAAAAGCATCCCCGTAGTAACCGCCTTGAAACGTTCCCTGATAGGGATTCTGTGTCGGGAAGTTGGAGGAATTGGTCATGCCCGTCACATAAGCATAACCACTGCCATCGACCGTGATGCTCCATCCTTGGTCGTCGTCCCCCCCGCCGAGATAAGTACTGTAGATCAAGCTGTTGCCGGAACTGGAGAACTTGGTCACAAAAGCATCACCATAGTAGACGCCTCCTCGAAACGTGCCCTGAAATGGATTCAGAGTTGGGAAGTTTGAAGACTCAGTCCATCCCGTCACATAGACTTGGCCGCTGCCATCGACGGCAATAGCTCCCCCGCCCTGGTCATTCTCAGCACCACTTCCTCCCAGGTAGGTGCTGTAAATCAGGCTGCTGCCGGTACTGGAGAGCTTGGTCACAAAAGCATCACCTTGGCCTTGAAGTGTTGCCTGGTAGGGATTCAAAGTCGGGAAGTTGGAAGACCAAGTCAACCCTGTCACATAGGCATTGCCACCGCCATCGATCGCGATGTCGCGTCCATAATCGCTCCATCCCCCGCCGAGGTAAGTACTGTAAGCCAGGCTAGTGCCGGTGCTACTCAGCTTGGTCACAAAAACATCTGCGTTGCCTTGATACGTCGTCTGATAGGGATTTAAAGTCGGGAAGTTGGAAGAAGAAGTCCAGCCCGTTGCATAGGCATTACCACTACCATCAACCGCGATGCCGTATCCTTCATCCCCACCGCCTCCGCCGAGATAGGTGCTGTAGATCAAGCTATTGCCGGTACTGCTCAATTTGGCCACAAAAGCGTCAGACCAGTTAGTTGGTCCCTGATAAGCCTGATAGGGATTCAAAGTCGGGAAGTTGGAAGAAAGAGTTCGGCCTGTCATATAGGCATTGCCGTTATCATCTACCGCGATGCCCCATCCAGCATCTAAGTCGCCCCCGCCCAAGTAGGTACTGTAAGTCAGGCTGTTGCCGGCACTGGAGAGCTTGATCACAAAGGCATCAGAGTAGCCACCTCCGTATGTGCTTTGAAAGGCTCCCTTACGCGGGAAGTCGGAAGAACAAGTCTGACCAGTCACATACGACGCTCCAGACGCATCCAGGGTGATGGCATAGCCAGATTCTGAGCAGCTCCCGCCCAGATAGGTGCTGTAGACCAAGCTGTTGCCACTGCTTGAGAGCTTTGTCACGAACACATCACTGCCGGTCGTGCCCGTCACATAGACATTGCCACTGCCATCAACAGCGATGTCCCATCCCGTATCGTCGCCTCCCCCGCCGAGGTAGGTGCTGTAAACCAGCCCGACTGAGAGCGTGCCCAGCGCCTGCTGACCCGATCCATTGGTTTCAAAACCGACCTTCTTTTCTGATAGCTGCGAGAAGCTGCCGGTGCCGGACAAAACACCATTCGTGGGCGTCTTGATGGCCGCGATCATGTCGCCCCATTTGGTCCGCACGACCATTCTGCCATCAGCATCAATTGAAGTCTCTTCCACCCCTTCGTAGGCAACCTTGACCTGCGCGATATCCGCACCCGGCGCGACGATAAACTCATACGCCGCCTGCCCGTTGCCATCGCCGGAGTATTTCAGGTCGATGCCGGGATAGATGTCTTTGAGCGTGATTGCTTCGTAGTTGGGCACGTCTGTGTGCCACTTCGACGCCTCATTTCCGAGGAAGTAGTTGCATTTGTATTCCATTTGGCATTCGGCGACAACTTCGGGATTTGCATTCGCGCCGACGAATTTGGCAGTCAAGACAAGTTGTTCAATGGAATCACGGGAGTCGTCAGGGCGGTCGAATGGAACTTCCCTCTCCCCGGTCTTCGACCACCCCTCTCCCACCCGTGGGAGAGGGGAAGGGGGTGAGGGGATTCGTCGCGCGAACTGATATGTCACACCTGTCTTGGTAAACCACATCGTGGCCCCACCGGCGTTAGCGCGAAACAAGACGCGGTCATCCCACTGCCCCATGTTCTTGGTGAACGCCAGTGGCATCTGGTTCATTTTCTGAATGGTGGTGGATGAATTTGAAGTTGTCGTTGCCATAAGGGCAGAAACCACAAGCAACGAAAAGACTGTCGGAATCAAGCCTTGTCTGTAAAGCATGTCAACCTCCCAAGGGTGCACGGGTGAGACGTTGGGTTGTATTTTCAGGTATCGAGATAGCAATACTGGTTGGCTTTGTCAAGACAATCCGACTGGTCGATCAAACGCTCACTCCACCCACACCTTCGCGACTTTCCAGCTTATCAGGCGTTCGTCATAACAGAGTTGGAAGAAATTTGATGAGGAATCAACAACGGCAAAATACCGAAGCTTCGATTGGCCAACATCACTGGCCCAATCACCGGTAATGCGGGTAACTTTGTAGACTTTGCCGCGCCAGCGAAAACGGCATGGCTTCAGTTTGTTCCGCTCAAACAGAGCGATTACCTCGATGTCATCGTCCAGGTCTTGATACATATGGCTTACAGGCGTATTGCTGGATACCATCACCCGCGGGCGCAGCGTGCTGCGCCCCTACTCGCAATGCAAAGGCTTGCCGCTACATCTTCCGCATCAGGCCGACCACCTTGCCGGCGAGATAGAATCCCGGCGCGCTGCGCTCGATAATGATCGGACCGAAGGCGTCATTCTCCGGTTGCAGGCGAATTCGTTTGCGCTCGGGATAGTAGCGCTTGACCGTGGCTTCATCGCCAATCACGGCCACAACAATGTCCCCCGGATTGGCTGCTGGCTGTTTGCGAACCAGCACAAAGTCGCCGTCAAAAATGCCGGCGTTTTTCATGCTCTCACCTTTGACCCGCAGCGTGAACAAATCTCCGGAAGGCGCAAATGACCGGTCAACCACAATTCGCTCGCTGATATTCTCCTCCGCCATCAGCGGCATGCCGGCTGCAACCTGACCCACCAACGGAACCATCATCGCCTCGGCGTTTTCTTTGACTAACTTGATTCCGCGCGCGATCGAGGCTGACTTGACGATATAACCCTTCTTGGTCAACGCCGTCAGCAGCGATCTAACGCCATTGGTCGATGTAATACCGAATTTTCGTCCGATCTCGCGGATCGTCGGCGGTTGGCCATCGCGATTGATGCGCTCTTCGATATAGGAGTAAATCTCTCGCTGCCGTTCCGTAAGGTCCTCGTAAGGAACCATTTCAACCTCCTGTCAGAGCGATTCCTTGCTCTCCAGCTATTATACTGCACGTGTGTGCAGTCTGTCAATCATTTTAATCGTTTTCTTGGCAAAAATCTTTAGACACGATTTGCCGATGCTTGTATAAAGGGAGAAACATCCGTAAAGGAATCTGCTCTGAGATCGTGAAATTGATAGCGATAACTTCACTAACTGAAACAGGTTACAAGCGCGGCCTTTCTGCCAACAGCATACGGCAACCGCGAGTGCATCCGGCATTTGGTCCGACAGACGATTAGGTTGCAGCAGGAGTTGGAGTTAGTTATATTGGTGTCCAGAGGATTGGTCATGCGTATATTTGTGGTATTGACATTGGTTGCTGTACTTGTTACCGTCAGTTCTCTATGTGCGCAGCAAAAGGGGCCGTGCCTCCTGGTCGTGCAACCGGCATTCGATTATGGCTTTGTGCCGGATTCGAGCAGAGTGGCGCATACTTATTGGCTCAACAATATTGGTACCGACTCGCTCAAGGTTTTCAACGTAAAAGTGACCTGCGGCTGTACGAAAACGTCGGTTGACAGGGGTGTGGTTGCAGTGAATGATAGCATGCCGTTGGAAGTCGTTTTCGACAATCTAAACCGCCTGCAAAAGCAACGACGCATCACGACCGTTTATTCCAACGATCCGGCCCAGAGCAAGTATCAGGTCGAGTTCAAGTGTTATACCTATGTGACCGACGAAGCAACGGGTCCAATTACGATTACCAAGAACAAGCGTTTGCGGTTGACGACATTAGACCAGGGCAAAGACGTCGTGGTTATGATAAAGAACGTCTCTAAGGAGCCTCTGGAGGCAAAGCTGATCGCCTATCCGTCTGAGCTTGTCTCCCTTGAGTTGCCGCAGGGAGCGTTGGCCCCCGGAGCCAAAGGCGATATTCTCGTCCGCGTGAAAAGCGAAATCAAGAACAAGAACCAGATCAAGAGCTTCACGTTCGAGATGTCGGACGCGGCAAAATCGCGCTATACCATTCCCATTAGAATGTCTGAGCCGATTTCCACGCTCAAGAGATCGGAAAAAGGGCGCTAAGTTTGTTGAAGCTTGACTCAAAACTGATTAAAGACTAAATTAGGTAAGTGAAACTAGATACCAACTATATGGAGGACAAGTGCGGAACACAATCCTGATTAGTTTGTCCGCCCTGCTGCTGATCTCCGTAGTGGTGCTCGGTCAAGAGGTTAAAGGCACCGGCGCTAAACTCTTCATCGATCAGACTTCATTCGACTTCGGGTACGTGCTCGGAGGCGAAGTAGTCAGCCACTCGTTTTTCTTCCTCAGCAAGGGAACGGATTCGCTGAAAATCCTTAAAGTTCAGCCTGGCTGAGGCTGCACCAAAGCTCCACTTAAGAAAGAAGTGGTCGCTGTCGGTGACAGCGCAGAAGTTGAGTTGATCTATACGTCCAGCAGAGGTCACGTGGCGCCGTTTAACAAGAGCGCTACGGTAACCTGCAATGACAATGATCGCGGCAATTTCCAACTCACTCTCAAAGGCAAGAGCTACGAGAAGCCTGATTCCTTGACACCTCTGACGCTATCTGCCGGCGTGATGACCTGGGATCCGCAGACGAGATCGAAAGAGGCGAAACTGGTCGTCAAGAACGTCTCCAAAAGCACTCTGAAGATGCATCTTGTAAGCCAGCCGTACGGCTATCTGAAGATCTCTCTTCCTGACGCCGATATCAAACCGGGCAAGGAGAAAGAGATCAAAGTAAAGATCGATTCGTCGGTGAAAGACGCAGACTTCAAGAAGTCGTTTACGTTCGAAGTTAACGATTCTACCGGTACTCGCTACACGGTGCCGACGATTCTCACCAAGCCGGTGATTTTGCCACAGATTCCGGGCGCGCAGGAGAAGACCGTCGTGCCGGATACAACTAAGAAGACGAACAAATAGCGTCCGTATGGTTAGGGAATGATTCTTGTGAAGGCGCCGCTCGTAAGAACGGCGCCTTCAATTTTGGGATTATGATGGTGTAACTAATGAAGACGAGTGCTTGTTGTTACTTACTGAATTTGTCGAAAAAATCATGGTAAGCAGTGCGCAGAGCTTCTTCCGAAATCTCAAAGCCGCTGTTGTGCGATCCTTTGATCTCAACAAACGACTTCTCTCCTATCGCAGCACCGTATAGTTTTCTTCCCAGTTCGAACGGTATCACTTCATCATCCGGACTGTGAATCACGAGCACCGGCGTGTTAAGCGACCGAATGATCTCCTCCGAGTCATAGCGCTCACGCAGTAGAAACGAAATCGGCAAGTACGGAAACGCCTTCCTGCCAACATCAACCATGCGGTTGAATGTTGATTCAAGAATGATGCCGTCGACACGATAAAGCGTCGCGAACTTGACCGCAACTGCTCCCCCAAGAGAGCGTCCCAGCGCCACGGTTTTCGCGTCAGGAGATAGCGAGTTGGCCAGATACTCGGAAAACGTCTTGAGGTCGGTGGCAATCCCCCCCTCTGACGGTGTCCCCGTGCAATTGGCGTAGCCGCGATATTCGAAAGCATACACATTGACGCCGAGTTCATGCAACAATTTGTACGTGCCGATCGAGTTCGAAATGTTTTCGGCATTGCCGTGGAAATAGACCACATTGACTGGTGACGATTCGGCGGGAATGGACCAGACTACGAACTCCACGCCGTCGGGGGATTGCAGCATGAGTTTGTGATACTCCAAACCAATGGCTGCGGGAGTCGTCAGTATCTGTCGGTAAGGATGGTAGATCAGTTGCCGCTGCATCAGAAACGCCGCGATGCAGACGACCAGATAGACGCCGGCGACTATTACGATGACGGGCAGCAAGAACGTTTTCACCTTTCTCACAGCTACTCGATATTCGGTCTTGCCATTGTTAGACGACAATTCATGCGGCCAAACGCAAGTAGATAAGCAACGCCGGCGCCGCAAAGACCAGTGAGTCAAAACGATCCAGGATACCGCCATGCCCCGGAATCAGGTTTGATGAATCCTTGACCGAAGCTTCGCGTTTGAGGATCGATTCCACCAGATCGCCGAGTTGTCCGAAAAACGCGATCGCCAACGCAGGCGGGATCAATTTGATGAAGCCGACATCGGGCAGGAAAATGAAGCTGAAAATTCCCGCTGTCAGGATACCGCCGGCAAAACCACCGATAAAACCAACGATGGTTTTGTTGGGGCTGATTGCCGGAGACAGTTTCTTATTCCCCCACTGCCAGCCGAAGTAATAAGCAGCCGTATCGATAATCCAGATAGAAGCAAACAGAAACGTTACCCATCCGGCAGCCTGTTTGGGATCGACCACGGCGCCGCTACGAATCAGAATCAGACTGGTAAAACCGACCGTCAGGTAGAGCATCGCAAACGCGGCCAAGGCCATTGATCGACCAATATCGCCAAGCCGGCGCGCAAACACATGAGGTAGCGAGACCAAGAAGATGACCACTATGACCGACTCGAAAAGGAAACGGCTCTGGAAATACTGAACCGAGATCGCCGGAAAAGTTGCCAGCAGGATCAGCAGCAATTTCTGCCAGAGGTGCAGACGGATGCCGGTCAGAGTAAAGAACTCCCAAAGCGATAGGACGATCAGCAACTCGACCAGACACAAAAAAACAATGCCGCCTACATGAAAGACATACAGAAGCAGCGGGATGAACACCGCCGCAACCAGCAGTCTTAAAGCCAGATTGCCGGAAATCATAGCTTACCGAACCGCCGTTCTCTCTTCTGATATTCCAGGATGACTTCGAGGAACTCTCTCTGGCCGAAATCAGGCCAAAATGTGTTCGTGACATAGAGCTCCGTATAAGACGTCTGCCAGAGGAGAAAATTCGATAAGCGGAATTCGCCGGAAGTCCTGATAAGCAGGTCAGGGTCGGGCAATGGATGAGTGAAAAGATACTCTGCGAATCTTCCTTCATCCAGATCGCTCAGCTTGATCCGATTCGCTTTGTACTCCCGCGCAATCCTTTTGACGGCTTCAAGGATCTCCATTCTGCCGGAGTAGTTGAGCGCCAAATTGAGCACCAGACCGGTGTTTTTTGAGGTTCGGGCAATCGCGTGCAGCAGTGCTTTCCGACGAACAAAAGGCAATTGCTCGATCTGGCCGGTGGCGATCAGCCTGACATTATTCTTGATCAGATCGCTGAGCTGCGACCTTGCCGTATCGTTAAGCAGTTTGAAAAGGAAATCGATTTCTGATTTGGGTCGTTTCCAATTTTCGAGACTGAAAGTATACAAGGTGAGATACTTGATGTGGATCTGGCCGCAGATTTCGACGATAGTCCGCACGGCGTCGACACCGGCGCGATGCCCGGCAGAGCGATCAAGTCCCCGCTTCTCCGCCCAGCGCCCGTTACCATCCATAATGATGGCAACATGAACCGGCAACTTCTCGGGAGAAATCTTCTCCGCCAGCGCCGAGACTTCCGCACTGAGCTTCTCGCTCAGACCGCCATCACCTCAGCTTCTTTGGCCTCGGCCACGCTATCGGTTTCTTCGATATACTTGTTGGTCAGGTCTTGAATTTTGGTCTCGCCATCAGCCAGCTCATCCTCGGAAATCTTCTTGTCTTTTTCCGCCTTCTTTAGGTGCTCGATACCGTCGCGACGGATATTGCGGATAGCGATCTTGTTCTCCTCCGCCATCTTCTTGACGATCTTTACCAACTCTTTGCGCCGTTCCTCGGAGAGAGCCGGCACCGGAATCCGCACTACTTGCGCATCCGGCTGGGGATTTAGGCCGAGGTTCGACTTCTGAATAGCCTTGACTATCTCGCCGATCAGCGGCTTTTCCCACGGTTGGACGACAATAAGTTGTGCCTCAGGTGTTGATATCGAACTAACCTGCTTAAGAGGGGTCAGTGTGCCATAGTAGTCGACCTTGATGTCATCGAGCATTTGAACATTTGCCTTGCCGGAGCGCACCGTAGAATAATGATGCTTCAGTGCCGCAATCGACTTCTTCATCCTATTCTCAGCATCAGTCAGAATCTGTTTTACCATCGAAAATTCTCCCGATTAGGTGGTCACCAGTGTACCTATCCGTTCGCCCATCACGACTCTATAGAGATTCCCCGGAACGGTCAACTTAAAAACGATCAGCGGAAGTTCGTTCTCGCGACAGAGTGTAAAAGCCGTGCTATCCATAACCTTCAAGTTTTTATGTAACGCCTCGTCGTATGTGATTGTCGCATAACGCGTTGCGGTCTTGTTTACCATCGGGTCTGAATCGTAGACCCCATCTACTTTCGTCGCTTTTAGCACGGCGTTAGCCTCCGTTTCAATTCCGCGTAGTACGGCCGCTGTGTCAGTGGTAAAATACGGATTGCCTGTTCCAGCCGCCATAATCACCACCCTACCTTTCTCCATGTGTCGCATCGCCCGCCGGCGGATGTAAACTTCGGCAACAGCCTCAATGCGAATGGCACTTAGCACCCGGGTGTACATGCCGTGCTTTTCCAAAGTTGCCTGCAGCGCTAGCGCGTTGATTACGGTAGCAAGCATGCCCATGTAGTCGCCAGTCGCTCTCCCGATGCCCATCGAGACGCCAGGCACCCCACGGTGGAAGTTGCCACCGCCGACTACGAGGCCGACCTCGACGCCTACTTTCCTGACCGTCTCGATCTCGGCAGCCACAAACTCCAGTCGGGAGGGATCAATGCCGAAGCCGCGATCCCCTGCCAGTTGTTCGCCCGAGATCTTTAGCAGAATCCGTTTGTAGGCTGGAATGTCTGACATCTTATTCACCGAGACGGAAACGGACAAAGCGGCGAATAGACATGTTCTCGCCAATCTTACCGATCGTCTCGTTGATCAGGTCATTGATTGTCTTGTCCGGGTCCTTAACATACGCCTGTTCCATCAAACAAACTTCGGCGTAGTATTTGTCGATCTTACCGTCAACTATCTTATCGACTATCTTTTCCGGTTTGCCATCGTTGAGCGCTTGCGTCCGGTAGATTTCCCGTTCGGCGTTAATCTGTTCCTGGGATAGCTCTTCGCGTCTCACTACCAACGGGTTGGCGGCGGCAACATGCATGGCCAAATTTCTGGCCAATTCCTTGTACTGATCCGTACGCGCCACAAAATCGGTTTCGCAGTTAATCTCGACCAATACCGCCAGCTTGTCGCCCGGATGGACGTAACAGCCGATGACACCCTCTTTCGTCGTCCGTCCTGCCTTGGTGGCAGCCTTGCTGATACCCTTCTCCCGCAAGATTGTCATTGCTCTTTCCATATCGCCTCCGGCTTCGACAAGCGCCTTCTTGCAGTCCATCATGCCCGCGCCGGAACGTTCGCGTAAATGTTTTACCATATCTGCACTAATCGACATTATCTGACTACCTTCCTGTTGTCTTAGGACTTGCGTCCACCACTTTCAGGGCGGCGCCTTCCGATTCATCATCAGCCTTCGTCAGCGCACCTTCTCTGTCGAGAACCAGTGAACGCGCATCAATGGCGCTGTCAACCACTTGTCTGGTGATGACACGAATCGACTTGATCGCATCGTCGTTGCCGGCGATCGGGAAATCGATTGGGTCGGGATCGGAATTCGTGTCAACTATCCCGATGATCGGGATACCGAGCTTCTTCGCCTCCGCCACCGCAATCCGCTCCTTTTTGCAGTCCACTATGAATAACAATCCCGGCAGACGGTTCATCTCTCTGATACCACCAAGCACTTTGTCGAGTTTGTCTTTCTCTTTGGTCAGACCGGCAATCTCTTTTTTCGTCAGCTTCTCGAAAGTGCCATCTTCCTGCATCCGCTCGATGTCTTTCAGACGCTTGATGCTCTTGCGAATGGTTGGGAAGTTGGTCATCATGCCACCTAGCCAGCGGTCGGTAACGTGGAATTGCTGGCAGCGGATCGCCTCGGATTTGATCACATCCTGAGCCTGTTTCTTGGTACCGACAAACAAAATCGGCTGATTCTTGGAGATGACTTCGCGCACTTTCTGACAAGCCGTCTTGAGTGAAGTCAGGGTCTTGTTTAGGTCGATGATGTAAACGCCGTTTTTCTCCGCAAAGATGAAGCGCTTCATCTTGGGGTTCCAGCGCCTTGTCTGGTGCCCAAAATGCACGCCCGCCTCGAGGAGGTCGCGAATTGTGATTTCGGTCATGAAGTGACTCCTGAAGTATGGTTAATCCGCCACCCGGTTCATCTCCATTTAGCAGGACAAGTCGAAACCTGACCACCTGCCCGGATCCCCGGATGTGTGTCGTTGTTTATGGTTCATACGCCGTCAGTCAGCACCTTGCGAACTGACGACGATGATTTTTACTCAGATGGCCCCGGCAGAGGAATTTTTCTGCCAAGCACCGCAGCCTTATCTCTTTGAGAACTGGAACCGCTTGCGTGCCTTGACCATGCCGTACTTTTTGCGTTCTACCATCCGCGAATCGCGAGTCAACATGCCGGCGGCTTTAAGCAGCTTGCGCAATTCCGGGTTGAACGTAATGATCGCTCGCGCTATCGCAAGACGAATCGCGCCCGCCTGTCCCGATAGACCGCCACCGTGCGCCTTGCAAACGATATCGAATTTGCCTTCCAAGTTGGCAACTCGGTAGGGTTCGGTGGCAATTGCCACCAACGATGCGCGGGTCAGATACGGCAACAACTCCTTGCCGTTGACCGTCCATTTGCCGGTTCCGGCAGTGAGCCAGAGACTGACGACGGCATTCTTGCGCATTCCGCGCGTATGAATCTTCTCTTGTGCCATCAACTACCTTTCATATCGACACCACCGGAGTGCACAATTCTCCCCGGCGCTGGTGTCAAACAATACAACTATTTCAGTTCCAGTACTTCGGGCTTCTGTGCCGCATGGGGATGCGCGCTGCCGGCATAGACCTTCAGCTTGGTAAGCATCTTGCGCCCCAGCGGACCCTTGGGAAGCATACCCCAAACCGCATCACGAAAGACCTCTGCCGAATTCAGCTTGACCGCCTTGGCAAATGTGATCTGACGGTGGCCGCCCGGATACAAAGTGTTCCAGTGATAAGTCTTGATCGATTCCTTCTTGGGTGTCGACAACCGCACTTTGGCGGCGTTAACTACTACCACGAAGTCGCCGAAATCCAAAAACGGGGTATATTCCGGTTTGGTCTTTCCCATCAAGATGCGGGCGACTCTGGCCGCCTGCCGACCAAGGATCTTGCCGCTGACATCGACAACGTACCACTTCTGCTCGACGCTGCCGATTTTCGGTATTACTGTTTTCACTCGCTACTCCTCAAAAGGCATTCCTATAGAAACTTAGAAAGATACGAACAAACGGCCCATTGTCAAGAACTTCGGAGTGTTTTTTTGGACGTCTGATGTACCAGAGGTTGTCTCGTGAGTTCCTTGCCCTCACCCCCTTCCCCTCTCCCACTGGGAGAGGGGAAGGGGGTGAGGGTGTAAGGTGTTGCGACGCCATGATCTCGCTCAGCATTCTCAATCATCACAATCCTGTTCACAATTGTACTCCAACTTGTGGGACAACCTCTACCAGGGCAACCGTTTTCCCGCCCCAACGCCCTGCTGCTCTGACATTTATCCAGATGATGGCCAGTCTCTTAGCCTTCGAATTGCATGTTGGGAAGCTCCCGCATGATCTTGGCCAGTTCCTCGGGAGTGAAGTCGGTCCCGTGCATTCGCAGAAAAAACTGAGCACGAATTTGTGCCTCATTGGCATTCGGCATTTGCATCCGTATCCCGGCGATGACCAGCGTTTTCGCAGTGTCATACATCCGGCAGGCCATTCTTAGACGATCCTCGGGAGACAGAGACATGAGCATCTCTATGTATAGCTGCTCCATTTTCGCGGATGCATTATTCATCTTTCTTTGCCTCATGCAGCCCTGCGTCAACACCGAGCACCTTTCCCCACCTGTTTAGGTAGTCCCAATCGAGTACGGCATTCATGGCAATCAACTGGCGGACGTCCGCGAGTTGAAGCTCCGATCGCGACTGTTTTCGCCAAATCAATTTCGACAAGATAAGATCCTCGATCGAGACAACGAAGATATTCATGTTTCCGAGGGAGACTCTTCGCCTGCGAGCAAACTCCTCTTTGCGGTATACCTCGTCCTTTTTGACGATGAAATCTGCCTTAGTCATCCATTCTCTGTGTATGACATTGAACATCGAGGCAGAATTGATTGCATCCCGGACAGCGTCCCGGTCAATATAGCAGTCCTTCTTGAACAACTCTACCACTCTGTCAACATCGCTGGGTTTGACTTCCACGACCAGATCAATGTCGCGGGTCATTCTCGGCAGCGAGTAGATTGCCATGGCCATGGAGCCGGTTATCATGTATGGCACTCCAGCGCCGTCAAGCCGCGATGCTATCAGTTTCAAGAAATCTAACTGCTCATCCATCCTGCAAGCAAGCTCCCGCAACGAGAGGCCACAATGGGGAACATCAACGACGACTGGAAAGACAATATCCTATTGTGGGGGCGCAAGTCAAGCATTGAATTGGTGCTGAGGACACAAGTTGCAGGCGAGGTCGGCTGACAACGCGGTCCGCCGACCGTTCAGCTGGCATCTGCGATGTGCCCCTTATCCCCGTTCCGTCAGGTACTGAACCACGACGGAATCGTGGGCAGGACCTGACGGAATCTCTACCCTCTTACTTCAGACTCTTGTCCGGATAAGGAGGATGCTGCGGATACTTCCGCGGTTCCTCGGCTATCTTCTTCATGAGATAATTGATCGTATAATCAAGCTGTGTATCCTTGCCCGCCAACGCCGCAGCGGGATCTTCGACTACCGTGATATCAGGGTCTGAACCCCAGCCTTCAATTAGCCACTTCCCATCAATGCTCCATCCCGGAAATTCGGGGCTGGTAATACCGCCACGATCGCTCAGCGGTTTGTCGCCACGAATCCCGACCCAGCCACCCCAAGTACGTTCACCGATCACCGGTCCCAGTTTCAACGCCTTCGTTCCTTCAGTAAAAGTCTCGCCGTCGGAACCGGTTTCACCATTACAAACTACTGCCATGTAGCCGTAGTATGCATTGCTCGGTCTCGGCGATGTCGTCCCGTAGCCACCCCACCTCCCTACCGCCCAGACTTTGCGGGCCAGGTGTGATAAGATCATTTCAGCCACGAACCCACCGCCGTTATATCGCACATCAATGATCAGTCCGTCCTTTTTGTACAGCGGCGGATATTGCCAACCGAACTCCGACAGACCCGCGCCCCCCATGTCCGAGAGATGAATATAACCGATCTTGCCGTTGGAAGCCTTCTCGACATACTGACGCTTGCTCTCCACCCAGTCATCGTAACGAAGCTGATCTTCGGAATCCATTGCTTTGATGATAACCTGTCGAGCACCGGTGAGGGTCGGTTTGTCGTTGATGGTCAATTGCACCAGCTTGCCCGCTTTGTTTGTCAGATACTTCAGATAATGTTCGCGAATGTCCAGCGGTTGGTTGTCGATTGCAAGCAGGTAGTCACCAACATTGATATTCAATCCCGGATCGGCTAATGGTGAAGCCAGTCCCTTTTTGCCGGGATGAGGTGAAAGGATATGCGCAATCCGGTACTTGCCGCTGGCTTTGTCGGTCGACACATCAATTCCCAGGAGTCCAACCGAGACTGACTTCGGCATCCGTTTGTCGCCACCCCACACGTAAGTATGCCCCGCCGACAACTCCGAGATCGTTTCACCGATCAGATCATTCAATTCATCGCGGGTGGAAATGCGATCGATCAGGCTACCGTATTGATCCCGCACCTTCTGCCAGTTGACGCCGTGCATGTTGGGATCGTAAAAGAAATCTCGCTCCAACCTCCAGGCTTCGTTGTACATTTGTTTCCACTCGTCCCGCGGGTTGACCTCCAGTGTCACTTCATCAAGATTGACAGACGCATTTTTGTCGTCCGCCGATGGTGGCGACGAGGCGCCGGCATCCATCCGTGTAAACTGATCGAGTTTTTTCACAAGCAGAGTACCGTTGTCATCCGAAACATCAAACGAATTGATGCCCGACATTACCACCGTGTCCTTTTGCTCTTTGACATCGTAGAGATGAAGGTTGTAATGATCTCCTTGATCAGGCGGACCCTCCCGCATCATACCGCGATTGCGGGAAGACAGATAATAGAATTTACCGCTGATGGCTCTGAGATTCGCATAATCTCCCGCCGGTACATCGATGCCCACTTTGCGGTCGATAATGCCGGCAAAGTCAATCTGGACTTTGACGGTATCCTTCTTTTCGCCCTCTTTCGATCCCTTGTCCTTGTCCTTCTTATCGCCTGCTTTCTTATCGGCAGCGGATGTGTCCTCTTCGGAATCTGCCTTGGGAGCAAAAGGCGACTTGTCTGAGACCTTAAGCACTAACAAATAGGGTTTGGTCAATTCATCGAAGACATACCTCGAACCTTCCACGTAATCAAGTCGCGGATTGAAAGTCGCGTCCTGGAGGAAGTAGAGATACTTGCCTTCCGGATCCCATGATGGGTAAGCGCTGTTAAACATCTCCTCCGTCACGGTGTGTGATTTCTTCGCGGTGAGATCATAGATCCTAATCACCCCGTAGCCGTTTTCAATCGTTGCGCCGTATGCCAGAAATTTACTGTCGGGCGACCAACTATACTGCCTGATTTCCCACGACGCGCTGTCGATGACCGCCGATGTCTTGCCGGCCACATTGAAAAGGTTCAACCGGCACTTGAAATCAGAAAATGCAATCCATTTGCCATCGGGTGAGTAGAGCGGGTCATAGTGCCAGCCCAGTTTCGAGTTGCTCAGTTGCGTTGGAGTCCCCGAACCGGCGGCATCCCACAGATATAGCTCTTCCTCACCGGTGGCGTCGGAGATGCCCATAATGCTCTTGCCGTCAGGCGAGAACTCGGGATTTTTCTCACGCGAAGTCGCCGAGACATTAACTCGTCTTGTCAAACCATCTTTCTTGGTTGGCACCGAAAACAACTCGCCTCGGGCAGCCACGACCATTCGTTTACCATCGGGAGAAAGATCATAGCTGTCGATGTTCTTCGTGGCGTCGACGAACTTGGCTCGTCGCTGTAAACGATCACTCGGCAAGGCGATATCGACTTTACTCGTCCTGCCGGTCCTGGTGTCAAGCATCCAGATGTCCATGGCGTGCTGATAAACGATTAGGTCCTTCCACGCACTGGGCCAGCGGGTATCATAGTCGGTGTGTGAAGTCACTTGCTTGAGATCGCCACCCTCCGGCGTCATTGACCAGATATTGACACGGCCGAGACTGTCAGACTGGAAGTAAATGCGATCGCCGATCCACATCGGGAACTGATTGTTGCCGGTATATTTGCTGATCTTCTTGAAATCGTGAGTGGCCAGATTCCCCACCCAGATATTCTCCGCCCACCCTCCGTGGTACCTTTTCCAAGTGCGAAACGACAGCATCGTACGCGTAAATGCGACACGCTGGCCGTTCGGCTCAAAGGTCAACGTCGCTGCCTTGTCAATTGGCAGTTCTTCGGGATAGCCACCTTCAGGCGAGATGGTGAATAGTTTATAGAAATAATTCCCCGACTCAAAGAACGATCGGAAGACGATCTTGCCATCCGGTGTCCAACCGACCACCTGATCGCCCCCCGGATGATAGGTCAAACGTACGGGCTCACCTCCGGTTGCGGGCATGGCATAGACATCGGCGTTACCATCATACTCACCTGTAAACGCAATCCATTTGCCATCCGGTGAGAACTTGGCAAAGCGCTCCTCACCTTCAGCCGTCGTCAGTCGCACCGCCGTTCCGCCTTTGGCTGAAACCATCCAGAGATCACCTTCAGATGTGAAGACGATTTTGTCATCATAAATGTCCGGGAATCTGAAGAACCCTTGTTGTTCCGACGGGCTTGCCTGTGGCTGGGGTGAAGAAAAGAGCACCAATGGCATGGCGAGAAGAAAACAAATCACGCATGACATCAATTTCAGACGTCTCATAACACATCCTTCCGGCAAAAGCTTATCGTTTATATACCGAGATTTTGCTTCAAAGTTGCAGCCGTCTCAAAGCTTGTAAATCAACGTGCCGCAAGCTACGCAACATTGGGCGAAGTGGCAAGACGAATATTCAGGTCGTGGTATCAGTTGACTTGTTTGCCGTCAACCGAGTTGAGAAACCTAGGAAATTTTATTTCGATTGTTTTGAGTCAGTCGAAGAGGCGAGAAGGTCGGGAAAAGACTTCACCCGGTCGGGGGTCAGGTCTTAGCCCGTCACCCGGGTGAGACCTGACCTTCACAGTGTGCCCTACTTCACAACTTCATAATCCGCGTCAACCGCCTGACCACTCGATTCAGCCTGCGGTTGACCTGTCGATTCCTGTGGGTCGGGCTGCCGATGCTGCCCACCCGACTGCGCCGATGATTGGCGATAGATCTCCTCTGCCGCCTTGTGCAGCAAGCTCTGCAAGAGATCGGTCTCTGACTTCATCGCGGACACATCCGTGCTGCGCGTCAGTTCCTTGATCCGATCAATCGACTTCTGCAAATCAGCTTTGGTCGATCCATCGATCTTATCCCCGCTTTCACGCAAGAGCTTCTCCGCCTCAAACGCCATTTGATCGGCATGGTTCTTAACTTCGACATCATCCTTGCGCCTGCGGTCGGCTTCGGAATTGATCTCCGAATCCCGCACCATCTTGTCGATCTCCTGCTTGGAGAGACCGGACGATGCTTCAATCCGAATCCGTTGTTCCTTTCCGGTGCCAAGATCACGCGCCTGCACGTTGAGAATGCCGTTGGCGTCGATATCAAATGTCACTTCCACTTGTGGCAGACCGCGTGGCGCCGGTGGCAGACCGTCAAGATGGAACCTGCCGATCGTGCGATTATCAATCGCCATTGGCCGTTCACCTTGCAGCACATGAATCTCCACCGTCGTTTGATTGTCCGCCGCCGTCGAGAAGACTTGCGCCTTCTTGGTCGGGATGGTCGTGTTGCGCTCAATCAGTTTGGTAAACACTCCGCCGAGCGTCTCGATACCGAGCGACAACGGCGTCACATCCAGCAACAGCACGTCTTTGACAGCGCCTGTCAATACGCCGCCTTGAATCGCGGCGCCGACTGCAACAACTTCATCCGGGTTGACGCCTTTGTGCGCCTCGCGCCCGAAGAACCTCTCAACTTCATCAACCACTTTCGGCATACGTGTCATGCCACCAACCAACACGACTTCACCGATGTCGCTGTTCGACACCTTGGCATCCGCCATTGCTTTGCGGCAGGGCTCCATTGCCCGCCGAATCAGATCATCCACCATGCCCTCATATTTCGAGCGGGTGAGCGTCAAATTCAGATGCCGTGGCCCGGAAGCATCCGCCGTAATAAACGGCAGATTGATGGTTGCCTCTTTCGTTGACGACAACTCAATTTTGGCCTTCTCTGCCGCTTCCTTCAGGCGTTGCAGCGCCATGGGATCGCGTGACAGGTCGATACCATCAGACTTCTTGAACTCGTCCACCAGCCAGTCGATGATGCGTTTGTCAAAATCGTCACCACCAAGGTGGGTGTCGCCGTTGGTCGACAGCACTTCAAACACGCCCTCACCGATTTCCAAAATCGAGACATCGAACGTACCGCCACCGAGATCGAACACGGCGATCTTCTTGTTGGCCTTTTTGTCGAGACCATACGCCAACGAGGCCGCCGTCGGCTCGTTGATGATACGCATCACTTCCAGACCGGCAATTTTGCCGGCATCCTTGGTCGCCTGACGCTGGGCATCATTGAAATACGCCGGTACCGTGATGACCGCCTTCGTAACTTTCTGTCCCAGAAAATCCTCGGCCGCCTGTTTCATCTTACCCAAAATCAGCGCCGAGATTTCCTGTGGTGAATAATCCTTGCCGTCGATTTCGATAACGGCTAAATCGTTCTTCCCACGCTTGACCTTGTACGGGAAGTTCTTGATCTCCTCGGTGACTTCGTCGTAGCGCCTTCCCATAAAGCGCTTGATCGAGAAGACCGTATTGAGCGGATTCGTAATCGCCTGCCGCTTGGCAATCTGGCCGACAAGTCGTTCACCGGTCTTGGTGAACCCGACGACTGACGACGTAGTGCGAGCACCTTCCGCGTTGGGAATCACTACCGGTTCGGACCCTTCCATTACCGACACACAGGAATTGGTCGTGCCGAGGTCGATACCAATGATTTTTTCTGACATATTAATCACACTCCTTCATTCTTCTGAAACAAAGCCCGTCCGCATGAGCGAACGGGCTTGTGTTCTCGTTACTTCTGGCGATCGAGTCTCCGACCAGCTCATGTTGGTCTAGTTCACCTTGATCTCGATCTCTTTGCCTTTCACGTCATCCGCCTTTGGCAGCGTGATCTCCAGAACTCCGTTCTTGAAACTCGCGCTGATCTTCTCGGAATCGACGTCCTTTGGAACGGAAATCGATCTGGTGAAGCTGCCGTAGGCCCGTTCTACGCGATGGAAATTCTTCTCATCAACGCTCGACTCATGCTTCCGTTCACCAGAGACAACTAGCGTGTCATCCTCAAACTTCACTTTGACGTTGTCCTTCTCGACACCCGGCAGATCAAGTTGCACGACAAATGCATTGTCGTTTTCGTGCACGTCGGCACGGGGTACCCAATCCATCCCGTTTTCAACCATCGAACGCCCGGTGAACATGTTTTCAAACATGCGATCAATGTTGCAGGCCATCGCGCCAAACGGGATTCTCGGTTTGCTTACTGTAAGATACATATTCATCTTCTCCTTCTTGACTTTGTGGTTACTATCCTAATCTCGTCTTCTTCTCCTTGCTTCCACCTTCGCCTCCTCACGTCCGAAACCGTTAACAACAAACATCGTGCCAAACTTGCAGTCAGATCAATAAGTCGTTGTACGACAGGATATTACATGATTATGGGAAGATATGGAGATTAGAGCATGACTGCTAATATGGCAGCCGATGCGCCATTACGGCAGTGTGACTGCCAGAATGTCATGGTCTTGTGGCAGGATTTCCTATTGATCCGAAGCAGTATAGCATCCGTGATCTTGTCACCACGAAGAGCCAGTTACCGATAACGGTCGGCGACGCCACAACTGATCCCTTCACGCGAGTGGCCTTGAGAAGATTGCCATTATGATCTAATTGATAGACTCCGCCGGCGCTGTTGCATACAATGAATGAAGTTGCTGTCGCAAGCGGTGATGATTGAATTATGCCGTCGGTTTCATACGACCACTTGGTGGCGCCTGACTGGGGATCAAGGCAGTAAACTGACATATCATCCGAACCAAACAGCAGCCTACCATCTGTCAAGACCGGTGTTGTGTGAATTGAGCCGAGAGTCGTAAAACTCCATATCAGCGCGCCGGTCGAGAAATCCAGCGCATACAGGATGCCGTCACCGGACGGACAGTAGAGGTACTTGCCGATTACCGGTCTGGCGTAAATCGCCCCCCCAGCCTTGAATGACCAGAGCTTTTTGCCAGTTGACTTTTCCAAGCAGATGATTTGCCCCCGATCAGTCCCGAAATACACATGTGCGCTGTCAACGGTCGGCGAACAGTAGATCTGATCGCGGCTGTCATACGTCCAAACAGAGTCCCCCTTCAGCTGGTCAAGGCGATACAGTTTGCCGACTCGCGATGAAAGGAAAATGCCGTCCTCGTCGACGACAGGAGCTCCCGGCGAATCAGTCACCTTTCTGGTAAAGACGGTTTTGCCTTTCGCGAGGTTGAAACAGGTCAACCGATCCCCCCCCGCCTCCTCGACAAAATAGAGCAGCTCGCCCGCGATCGCCGCTGCCGAACCGAGCGAAGATTCCGTCTGGAGAGAAGTGATTTCCTTTCCAGTACTTGGATTGAGGAGATAGATCCGCTCGTTGTAAGTGGGAACGACAATGAACCTATCACAGCCGACGACTTGCGCATTCAGCCCACCGTTGAGCTTGCGGCTATACAACAGCGTATCGAATACTTTCGTTTCTTCGATAAGAGACAAGTTGGCGTCTGGCGGGATTGCATAATATGCGAATGGGCGCGGAAGCAAGTCTGGGCGCGGAATATGCTTGAAGGGCACGGAGCAGCCAGCCACGAGCAGAATCATAACCAGCAGGTTGCAGCGAAGCCAAACTCGGTTTCCCATGTTCAGAAATTCCATCCGAAGAAAAAGTCAAACGCAAGGCCCTGGCCGAACTTGCGGAAGTCGGTCTTCTTCACTAAATCAAATCGCAACACGGCGATGTACCCCAGTGACACTCGAGCCCCCGCCCCCATTCCGCCGTAGAATCGGTCAAATTCGGTGTTCCAGCCGCTGCCGGCATCAAAAAAAAGCGCGCCCCTGATTGCCTGAAATCCAATTCGCCCGAACGGGAAACCGACAAAGAGATTATCGATCAAAGGGAAGCGAAGCTCGTTGGAAAGCAACACCACCTTGCGCGCATAAAACGCTTTGCGATCATAACCGCGCAAAGACCAACTACCACCCAGATAGATGCGTTGCGGTTCCTGGCCGGCCGACACGAACCCAAACGCCCGAGTGGCGAATGCCGAGTACTTGCGGATCCGCAAATAGTTCCGCAAATCAACGAATGCCAGTCGGTTGAAGATTCTGCCTGAATAGAAGTCGGTTGTCAGACCCACCGTTGCATTGAGGCGAATTCCGTCGATTGGCCCGGAGACGTCCCACAACGAATTGTCATGTACCAGCGAGACGTAGTTTGTCGAAAGAATGGCGTGACGCTTGCTATCAAGCTGTTCCTGTTTCTTGAAAGAATGGCGCACGAATGCCGAGGTTTCAACCCGCGTAAATTTGGACAGTGGATACGACACCAATCCTTCCGCGCCCGTCTGTCGCTCCGAGACATATCCCTCAAAGTCGTCAAAGTGTTCATCATACAGATGAAATGCGCCGATGCCGTAGTTGAGGCGTCGGGTCTTGTTAATATAGGTAACCCCAACGCTAAACGATTTCAGCAGATCATCCTTGGTGGTAGCCGAGTTAGAGATGAGCACGTAATAGAGTTGGTTGCCGAGCATATCTGAAAAAACGGTTTGGAAACCTCCCATCGAGCCGTATACGGCGTCATAGGCAATCGCCGACTGAGCAATGTCAATGGAGAATTCATTCTTGTAAGCGATAACGCCCTCTTCAAGTTTGCCCGATAAATACTCCGGTTTCCATGTCGAGAACGTCGGGGGTGTGGCAGTGATCGGTTGAAACGTCGTGCTGTCGTAAGGCTGCATGAAAATTCCGAATCCGAAGTCCTCATAGGCGCTGAATACGAGTTTGTCGCGGCTGACCACGGGGTCAAAAGCACCGGTGACGAAATCGGTCAGCCGAAATACGCGACCGTTAACGTCAATAAGATAGATATTGGATACTCCGGATCGATCAGAACTGAACAATAGATTCGCGCCGACATACTGGGGCGACCGATCGTTAAAGCGACCATAAGTGAGTGGCGTGATTGTGCTGTCGGGCAGCGCCAATCGAAACAGGTTCAGATAGCCTTCATAGCCAAAGCTGCCGCGGTCCGATGAAAATACAATGCTTCCGTCAGAGGCAATGACCGGCTCAGTGTCAAGATAGATGTCATTCGTGAGACGGCGCAGCGTTGTGTCAATCAGCGAATACGCGTAGATGTCATAGATGCCATCACCGGTAGCTCCTGAGAAGACAATCGTGTTGCCGTCCGGCGACCAGGATGGTGATGAAAGCTGATAAAGCGGAGGAAACTCGTAGGTCGCGCAGATCTCGCCGCCGGTAACGTCATACACGTAGAGCACATCCCGTTCGTAGCGCTTCGAGACAAATACAATACGGCCCTCAGGGGAAGCGCTGATCCGTGTCTGTAAGAGATATAGTGATTCAAACGCCGACGAGCGTTCGCCCTTGACGAGCGTCACTTCCTCCTTCAGAGACGGCGATCGCATATAGATGCCCGAATAACCCAGTTTGTTAGCTTTGTAAACAATCCAATCGTCGGCGCCACGATAGGTAATGGGAAGCGCCACCGGTTTTACGGCAAATTCCTTCTCGTTGAGCGGCTTCGTCACACGCGTCGGCAGGTCCGACTTCTCCAGTTTGGGGAACACTCGCTTCTTGAGATCGTATACCCATTCCTTGCTGACGTCCTCGAGACTCTTGCCGACGGTCATCTTGAAAAGAGAGGCGAAACCCTTGGCTTTCCACCAGTTTTCGAATAGCATCTCGATTTTGTCTTCGCCGTAGCGTTCGACCAGGAAGCGGCAAAACGACTCGCCGTATTTATACATAAAAAAGGTACCTGAGAGGTCTTCCAGTTCGTCGATGTCCTTTATGTTTCCCGATAGCACCATGTCAGCCACGATCATCTCCGCTTCAGCGCTCCATTCGCTCGACCAGTATTCGGCTAGTCCCTCCGTAAACCAAAGCGGCGGTCCGTAGTAGTTCATCTTCCGGTGCTCGGATATGTTCGCGAGTATCTTGTCGTACATGAACGAGTGCACTAATTCATGTCGTACAACCCGCCGGAAATCGCCGACGGAGCCGTTGAACGGAACCACCATGCGACCCTTATAGAATTCGGTGAAGCCGGCGACGTTCTCCGGTAGCAGCGACGGCGTCACATTCGTCTGCGAGAAAAACGTCGGCGCGCTGTAAATGATCAGCGGTACTTTCCTGGAAATATCGTGATTGAACTTGTCGGAGAGGAAGTCGTACGAGCCTTCAGCGGCAGCCGCGGCGATTTCAGCTATCTGTTTTTCCCGGTCATAGAAATAGACACGGAAATGCTTTGTCGAAAGGACCTTCCAATCGAAGGCCGAGTATTGGATCTTGTTCTTGCCGAAGTAAAACTGTGCCGAACCCGTAGTATACGGGATCAACAGCAACAAAACGATCCAAGCGCGTCTTAGTGTCATATTCCGCTTGAGGTCGTCTTGAGATACCTTTCGGCAATTTTCACCGAGTTTGGTTTGCGAAGATGACCGAACAACGACCGCGTGCGCGCCCTGACATACTTGCGCAAGACGTCGTCAAATATCGCCGACCTCAATTGTATAAACGTACTCACAACCGTCTCGTTCAACTCCTCGTTCGGTTTACCGTGATATTTGTTGTAGGTCTCCGCCTCACCCAGCAGGACGGCTGCAAGAAAACTCAGGGCGCGTTGTCTGTCAAGCTTAATGAGCGCCGGCATCGAGTTAGCTCGTTCTTCGACGCTGCGGACAAAATACTCTTCTACGGCGGAATAATATAGCGGCGAGCCATTTCCCAGCAGATTATGGAGCGCTTTGAGCCGCACTTCCCGGTTCGGATGCGAGAGCAGACGCGCGCCGATATGTGCGGCTTCATCGCCCCCCAATCGTTCGAGAGCGTTTACAGCTTCTAATACGACGCGCATATCGCGGTCGTCGATAAACTGCCTAACGAGCGCCACCGAGTCGGGGTGTTTGATGTTGCTCAGGATGAAAATGACATTGCGCACTTTGTACCACGACTCTACGGGCAGATCGCTTTGCCCTGCCGGTCTTGCCGTCAAAGTGCGATCCGACAGAAGCAAGCGAAAAGCCGCGATCGTGCGGACGCCGAATCCCGAAAGCAAACGCAGCAGCAACATCCTGATGCCTCGGTGTTCGTGGGCAATATAGGATGTGAATACCAAGATCGGTTCGATGCCATTGAAGTTTTCCAATAGCGGCGTCATCGCCCTGGACTGTCCCTCGAAATTGCTTCTTAGTTTCGCGACCAGCCCTTCGGCGATCTTCGGAGAGGTCAACCGCTGGTGAACTCTCAAGGCGTACTCCGCGACACCCTCCGCATAGATTATTTCCGTGTCGAATTTCTGGCAGATTAACTCCAGTAGTTGATTGGCGGCCGCATAACGATCTCGTTCCAGAAATCTCAGATAGTATACTTCCAATTGATCAGCCAGGATGGCAAACGCGGCACTGCTGAGGGACGGATCGGATAAGCGTTCTCGGATCTGCGACAACTGTGTTTGCGCCATTATCGTATCCGGTTCCTCGGCGTTTAGCGAGGCCAGCCGTTGCATAGTCAGCCGCTGCCCCTCGGTGACGTCATAGTCCCGCGTTTCGATTTCGGAGTAGAGCGTCTTGATGATGTCTTCAGTGTACTGGTCCGTGTTGATGGTCATCAACCATCCCAGCAGTTCCTCCACACGGTCGGGAGAAATCAAGCCACCCGCAAAATCATTCTTGAAGCGTTGAATCTCGGCATGCGCCACCTTTCGAGGCGAGGAATCAGAGGCGAAGATCAACTCAAGGTACTCGCGATCAACCATTTCAAGATCGATCAGCGATTTCTGCAACTGCGGCAACATATCCATCGCCTCACGTTCTGCTAAGATGCTCTTCAGCGCAAACAGCGTTTGGCCGATTTCGAAGCGATTCGACAGCTTGTAGTTTCCCAAGTTCTCCCGCAGCGCCGCTATCAACAGGCTGAGCAGTTCCTCGTTTGAGAAAGACGACAGTTCTCTGCCAAGCATTGGCACGCCGTCCGCACTGCCGTGAAAACTAACGGGCTCAGTGGCGCTACCGTTGAAGGTCAAGACGCTGCTGTCGCCGGAACCCTCTTGTTTGCCGGCGCCACCAGCGAACTTGCTTCCTTGTTGGTCTCCCCGCAGTCCCTTTTCCAACAGCCGAAGCAACAATGTCGGGTGCTTTCGCAACGTTTCGGCGATGGTCGACTGCACCTCACCGGCTCGATCACCGAGGGTTTCCGCCATACCGGCCGACACGACGCGTTCATCTTCCCCGACCACCTGATACTGCACCTTGCCGATCAAGATCGCTTTGATGTTCTCTCGTTCGACAAATGCCTGCAAGTCACGCTGCTCTTTCTTGAGATCGAGTTGAACAAGGAATTTCTCGAATACCAGAAATGTAAGTCCCGGACAGAAGCTGATGCTCGACAGACCCGATTCATAGAGGATCTTTCCCAATCCGTCCTGGAGTGCACGGTCTTCAAGTGGCATGCCATTTCCCAACAACTTGCCATCGGCAACGGCAAGGATCAACTGCTCACCGTTCTGCAGCAACTCCTCCAACATCGTGAATGGCTTTTCCGCAGCCTTTATGGAAGCCGGATGGCCGGAGGGATATATGCCCAGCTTTCTGACCGCCGCGCTCACTTCTCGCAGGAATGTCATCAACTGGTCGGATGTCGGCTTCGGCCGAATACTTGTCTCCATATCTAATGTGATCGGCAACAAACGATTAAGTGTTTATGAGAAATAGCAGTCCGGCAGCGGACTGTTACAAACTGAAACAAAGAATGGAGAAGCGGCAGTTATTTCAGGACAACCATCCTGCGGACTGCGGCATTCCCCTGCTGACGATAAAAGTAGATGCCGCTGGCAACCGGCACGCCCCGTTGATCCTCGCCATTCCAATTGAAGCGATGGTCTTTGGAAGCGAATCTCTCGATGGCAACGAGTGTCGCGACTGTCCGGCCAACGATGTTGTAAACGGTGATTGGCGATGGTGACGACGAGCAAATAACCGTGCTACTGTTGAACGGATTGGGAAAATTCTGTTCTGGGACGAGATCTGACATGACCGGCAACAGTTCATTGTCCGCTTCAGTAGCTTGATCAACTCTCAAGGTCATCGGCACGATCCGGTTTCTGAAGGAAAAGCCGTCACTCTCGCAATGGGCTATTAGTGTGTCGTAGTGCGTTCCGACTTCCAGTACTATGCTGCTGATTTGCAGCGCAATGGTGTCTGATTCATCGGGCAAAATCAACGCCTGGGCGCTGTCCCAAGACAGCCACGCAGGTACATGCTGAGACTGCGGAAGAATCGCATAACGAATCACGCGACCAGCAGTGTTTGTCACAACCATTCTGGTCGAACTCGTGTCGCCCCGGCTCACGGCAGCTGTGAGCGACTCGGGCTCAATTTCCAACGGGCAAGCAAGAGGCGCTAAAGGATCAAGGTAGATTGGCGTCGAGCGCTTGCCAAGTATGCCTGAGTCCCACATTCCCAACGCCACGTACATTCCCTGCGTCTGCGCTCTCGGCAACGTGCAATGCAGCGAGTCCGCCACAGTCAGATACGCGTCGGCTGTGGTGGCGCTCATGCCGGAGTCGGCGTCGAGAAAGATGGTAAAGGAATCCGGAAGATTGAGCGGGTGTTCAAAACCCCTTACCGTGTCAGAAACGTTGCATCGCAATTGCAGCAACAGATTGCCCTTTGATAGCTCTGGCGCCCAGACCAACTGCTCTCCCGAGTAACGTTTTAGGTAATAAGTGTGACTATCGCCGGGTTGCCAGTCCACAGCCGGTAGCGGGGCCTTCGGCGTGTTTGTCTGCCAGCGGAACTCCACGAAAAGGCGGCCACTTGTGACCAGCCCGCGATGTACGGGAAATCCGAACCACCCCCCGGGGGATGGCACGTCCTCAGCAAAAACAACCTGTGGACCCCAGACGGCGGTGTCAAACGTCGTTGCGGGAACGTGATCGAAAATGGTCAGCACAAATGGTGATCCTGAGTCGCCCGAATCGTGAGGAAAATCGTCGCCGCCGTAAAGGTAAAGCAAAATCTGATCTACAGAGACATAGGATTCGAATCCGTCAAACTCCACCAGAATCCGTCCGACTGATCCCGGCTGCGTGACCAGATAGTATTGCCGCGGGACACCAACGTCATTGTCGTAGTCGACAATGTTGACATCGTCGCAATGCCAGATGATCTGGAAGGCGTCAAACTTCGGTTCAAAGCCGACTGCATACGGTGAAGGTGGTGGCTGACCGTAGGTGGCTATGGTCAGAATCAGTAGAACGCTGAAAGCCAGAATGCCTTGTCGCACGTCGATCCCATACTGCTATTTGGTAGCGACAAGATATGGTAACCGGCAGACGGCCGCAAGTCTCTAATTAGGTATGTCTCTACAAATATGACGGGGAGTGACGGTCGCAGCTATGCTACCGATTGGCTTTTGGGCCTGCGTTTGCCTTCCTTGTACTCGCGCCAAAGTCGTCCCCATTCGGTGCGGTTAAACTTGCTGATCTTCGCTTGGCCGATGGTTGGATACCACAAGACATCATGGTAGAAGTTCGAGGCGGCCGGCGCCCACACCATGAGTGGCGAATGCAAGGCGATTTTTTCGAGGAAACGCAACGGCCCCTTGCGTAGCATCTGGTCACCCCAGATGACGAGAGATTTCTTCGTCGTGAAATGAAAATTGACACCGTTGACATCCGTGCCGACGACTTCGATATTTCGCGGATTGCCGTTACCAAGCTGCATCTGGTCGCACATACGGATATACGGAATCGACAGCGGGTCGAATCCCATCAGCTTCGCTGCCACCGAGTCGATCGCCACCGAGTCGGCGGAAGCCAGAATGTAATTCTGCACCACCGGGTCCATCGTGCGTGGTCCGGCGCCGTTGCCCGCGACTGTGCCATCCATAACGGCAAATACCGACGGATGCAATTCTTTCTGCATCAACATCAAATCAACCAAAACCTCGTGCATGTACTTGTGCGCATGATGCCGAACTTCCTTCAGCAGCCCTCCGAAAGAGTTCTTGATGGCGCCGGTCGTGACGGAATGCCCATGTGTCTTGACCGTCGGCAGATGCATTATCTGCCTGCCGACATACATCTTTGGAATCTCGATTCCTTCCGGAAAGATGTCGTTCAGCTTCAGCAGCTTTGACTTGAACTTATAGACGATCCACTCCTGTTCAGGAAGCGGCTTGAATTCGAGTTGATACTGATTCAGAATCGGCAACCAGAGATTGTTGGCTGCGCCTTTGCGGGGATTGGTTACAACCGTCTCATTCTCGACGGGCAGCAGGCGGTTCGGAGCGAAACCGTCCCCTGTCAACTTCGCTACGACCCCTTCCACCTGCCACGGTTGACTTGAACAGGCCGGGAAATACTTCGTCCACGATAAATTCAGCTTGAGAATCAAATCGTTGTCCTTGTTCAAATGCCGCGAGTAGTCGGCAAGATCCATTAGTTTGGCATAGTCCGCGATCACCGCCTCCGGCGTCGTTTTCAACATAGCCACTTTGGATTTGTTCATCAGTTCAACCTCGGTTTCCAGACGACATGGTGTTTCTGGCAGCGCGTGGGTAGATATCACAGACAGGCCCGAATTCGTAGTTGGCCAGCAAGCGCCGCAACTTGCGCTCCACCGTGTGCAGGTTGGTGTAATGCCGGATTCGGCTCTTCAATCCGGCCGCTTCTCGCGGCTGATTTGGGTCAATCTCCCACGGATGCAGGTATATCATCGCCGGGTAACCACGCTGATTATACGCCTGTATCGCGCGTTTCGTGTACCAGTAAGGAAATAGACGAAAGCTGCCACCGCCGCAGGCAGGCAACAGTCGCCCGAAGACGGAATATGTCGTTGGCGGAATTTCCAGAATCGAACCGCTTATGCTGTTGACAAAATACGGAAAGCGTGGGGCGCGTGGATCGCCGTACAGGTCGTGGTAGATCGGGAAGATGCTGGAATCGTACTCAATCCCGCAGGCCAAAAGTGTCTCCCATATCCATTCGACTTTGCGGTCGGCCGAAAATGTCGGCGCCCGAAAACCGCGCACTTTGACACCCGCCGCCTTGCCGATTGCGTTCACCGATCGCAGCAGATCGGACTTGAACTCACTCTCGTTCATCCGCTTCAACGACTCATGATTATAGCCGTGGGTTGCCAGTTCATGCCCGCGTGCCTTGATCATTCCCACTAGGTTGGGATACTTGTCCGCGATCCAGCCGAGTACGAAAAAGGTCGCTCGGGCGCCGTATTCGTCGAACATGTCCAAGAGGCGCATCATGTTCATTGTCAGGCGGCTCTGACGCCGGTCCCAAGATGAACGCGGAATGACCTGATAGAATGCTTCGACCTGGAAGTGCTCTTCCACGTCTATCGTTAAGATGTTCTTCATGGCAGTTTATCGCTTCTTGGCGGCGTACTGATATCCGTAGTACCTGTGATTGTAGTGGTAAGGCAATACCCCTTGTACGTTGTTAAGCACAACGCCAACGACATGCGACTTTGACTTACTAATGATGTCACAGGCGCGTTTGATAACGCCCAACTGCGTCGAACCAGCCTTAACCACGAGCAGCAAACCATCGAGCTCGGGTGCCAGCACTACCGGATCGGATACCGGAATCACGGGAGCGCAGTCGACAAATAGCAGATCAAAATAGAACTTGATCTGCTCAATCGCCGTCTTCACCGAATTGCCCTCGAACAACTCGGTCGGATTGTCCTTCATGGTACCTGCTGTGACCACCCAAAGATGCTTCATGGGCGTGCTCTTAAAGGCGTCCTCGACTTTGATCGACCCGTCGATTAGGTCGGTGATGCCGTTTTCGACCGGCAAGTTGAAGAGCCTGTGTACCGTCGGGCGCCGCAGATCGCAATCAATCAGAATAGTCTTGCGTTTCTTGTATACGGCGGCGGTGATCGCCAGGTAAGCCGCCACGGTTGACTTTCCCTCTGACAACATCGCCGAAGTAACCAGAAACGACTTGCGCTCGATTCCATCAATCGACCGCGTGATATTGTGCAGCAGGCGGCGAAACTCGGTCGCCACAACCGATTCGGGGTGATAGTAGTCGAATATAGGTCTGCGTGTTTCCTTTGCCACCGGGCTACCCTTTCGTGATCACCTTGACCAATGCGTCAAAGCCGCGGAATTCGTTTTCCGCCAACTTCAGATTCTTCTTGGCGCGCTCGAACTGGGGATTAATCTTCAGCGCTTCTTGATATTCTTGGATCGCCTTGGAGTGAATGAAGCGCCCCATCAGCGTGTAGGCAACGGCCAACTCATAGTGCAGGTCCGGATAATGCGGGTTCTTGCTGATCGCATCCTTAAGCTGTTTGATCCGGCGCGACAACACGCGATCGTCGATCCTGTCAGCGCTCAGTAAGAAGCGCAGGTAGATGGCCGAAAATTCACGATTACGTCTCTCTTTGCGCTGCTCGCGAACATACAGTAATTTGTGAAACGCCGCCTCCAGGTCGCCCTGTTCAAACAGCGTCTTCCCCTCAAGAAAAGTCTGATCCTGATACTCCGGACAAATGATTACCGCGCGTTCCAGCATCTCCAGCGTCTTGCCGGCATGCTCGGAGAACAGCTTGAAATCCTCTCGTTTAATAGCATTGAGCACATACGTCAGCGCTTTATTGAAATATGCGTCGCCGTAATACAGATTCAGATTAATCGCTTCGTCAAACTCAATCATCGCCCGCTTACAGGAACCGACAGCCAGAAATGCTTCGCCGAGATTATTGTGGTAGTCGGCAAACTTCGGTTGCAGCTCGACGCAGCGGCCAAACGGCTCGACTGCCTCCTGCGGCTTTCCCTGCGCCATAAAAACCAGACCAAGATAATTGAGTGATTCGTGTGCTTCTGGATGCTGACTCACTGAGCGCTTGAACAGCGCCTCGGCTTCAGGGTACATCCGCTTGTAAAGCATCGCCAAACCAAGACTGTTGATTTGATCGGCATCACTCGATTGCATCGCGTCTCCGAATTTCCGCAACAGATGTTCGATTTCCTCTTTGCGTTCCCTGTGAGTATTCTTGACCAGTTCCAGCAGTTCCGGCTCCGGAAGAGTAGCGCCGAACTCCTCCTCAACCGTGTCGAGGAGCAGACCGTCGGAAAAGATCGAAGAACGCACGCGGCGCTGCGTCGGATCGTTAAAGGTTTGTATCAGATACTCCCGCTCGGCGGAAGCGACACGCGAATTCAAGCGAAAGTTCTCCATCGTACTACCCTCGGACACCGGCGGTCTTCTTCACCGTGGTTTCATCTTCGATTCGGGGAATAGTCCCAACCACTTCCAACCCCAACAACTCTTCGATATCTTCTATACTCTTGATCGAGTGATCCATCACTTCGGCAAGGATCATTGCGCACACGCCCAGCAGTATTCCAAGACCCAGACCCATCAAAGTGATCTTGAGACGGTTTGGCGATGACGGTTCCAGCGGAATGGTCGCCGGTTCCAGAATGCGGTACTTGGTCTCGGCTTCAGCCGTCGTCGTCGCTTGTTGTATGCTTACGCCGGTCGCTTGCGTCTGCCATTTGTCGTAAATTGAACGTTTGGCATCGACCTTTTTCTGCAGACTCTCTACCATCTGGTCATAATACGGTGTGCCGGTGACTACGCCGCGGATTTGTTGCACGGACGATCGCAGTATCTGGTCCTTACCGGCCAGAAAGCCGATCTGGTAGCGCCGGTAGATCAATTCACCGAGATCTGCTTGGAGCGACGCCGAACGATCGGGATAGAGTTGCTTCGCCAGCGCCGTCGAACGGCTTTGCATCGAATTAAACGCGTCCGATACTTTCGTCAACAGCATCTGGATTTTGGCATCCCTCCAAAGATATCTCATCATCAAATGGCTGATTTCCTTCGTCGAGGAAAGCGCATCATCGACATCACCGGCGAGTTCGTTCGCCGACTGCAGCGTACTCATTGTGTCGATTCCGACCTCAGCCAAACGCGCCGCCAGGAAGTTCTTACGATCGATCGCTTCTTTCACCTCCAGATTGGTGGCGTCCAACTCAGACTGAATCGCCGACACGTTGGTTTGTGAATTAATACCGGCTTGAAGATTGGCGGAGATGTAGGTAGTCTTGAAATCCGCCAACGCCTTCTCAGCGTCTTCGAACTCCTTCCTCGCCAAAGCCAACTGCTGATCGGTGAACGCCCGGCTTTCGCGGGATGTCGCGACTTCGTCGGATAACTTGCGCGCTTGGTAAACCTCCGCCAGCTTGGTCGCCATGTCGACCGCAAGTTTCGGCTGATCGGAACTGCAGGTGATGACGACCTGATTATCGCCGATCAAACCGACGTCTATGTTATCCCGCAATTCATCTATCTGTAGTTTGCGCACAATATCCTGCAGTGCATATTGAGGAAACTGATTCTGCATCCGCGCCGCCCCCTTGACAATCTTCTCTTTTGGCTCCAGCTTCAGATCGGTGATCAAACGGTTGATATAACTCGAAGACAAGATTTCCGAGCGCGTTGAGGCCAGCCATCTCTGGGCCGTGCGTGGATCCGGCAAGTCCGCCAGTTCCCTCGGTATCATGCTTTCCAACTCACGTGATACCAGTTTCGCGGAGGAGATCACGATTTTCGTGGAGGACGAATAGACTGTGGGCAAAAGATAACTCCCGCCGAAGGCCACGGCGGTCACCAAAACGAGAGGCAGAACCAGCCAAAATTTCCGCTTCCAGATGATCTGCCAGATGTCATGAAGCGTTATTTGCCGCTGATTCATTGCTTGAACCTATCTATCAGTAGTATGGTCGACGTAATCGTGGTTCCGAATGTCAGGGCATCGCGAAGAGCGTTGAAACCGACGCCCAGGAAAGTGCCGCGCTTCTCCGGAACAACGATCGCATCTTCCGAGCGCAGCAGATAGCGCGAAGGGCTGCCCCGCTTCATTTGCTTGTCCATGTTGATCGTGTATACGTTGGCATACTCGCCGACTCTGGAATTGACCATGATTCCTTTCAGATTCGCCGTAGGCAGCGTGCCCCCCGCAATCGCGATGGCCTCCAGTAAACTTAAGCCGGATTCAAGAGTATATACACCGGGCCTGGAGACGGCACCCACAACATAGTACACATTCCGACCGCCACCCGTTTCCGTTGGCAGTCCCGTGCTCGGGATTCCGGATAATGTGCGAGGAACTTGGATGACGTCACGCGCCAGAATCTTCGGAAGACTCGACAGGTCGCGATTGGACACAGCCGATAAGACGTCGACCGACAAAATCTTCCCCAGATCACTGCCACTCCCGCGAATGATTTTGACATTGCGCAAGTCACCGACGGCCGTCACACCCCCCATCTCCTTGATGATCGCCCAGAGATCGGGAATGACCTCCCGCGCATATCGCCCCGGCGCCATAACCTCCCCCTCGACGAAAACCGTCTGCGAATAATAGCCGGTTACCGTCACCGTTGCCTGACTGATGTCACGATTAAAACGCGATACCTGTTCGACGATCTTGCGGCCAAGTGCTGAAGGCGTCAGACCGGCAGCAGTAATCTCACCGATGACTGAGAGCGAAATCTTGCCGTCAGAATTGACCACGGCGGTTTGATTGAGGTCGGGCGCTTGCCAGAACACAATCTGAAGCACGTCGTCGATGCCGACCGTATACTCGGCGAACGCGGCCGGCGAGAGCACCATAATCAAGCAAACCGCCAGCCAGAGTTTAGTTGTTAGTTCTCTTGTCATACCTGTCACTTCTCGAATTCAGGAGTTTCTCATCAAACATGAACGACTTGTTTCTGCCGCTGGACTTGGCCTGCAAGAGTGCCATGTCCGCACAGTATATTAATCGGTCAATTCTTTGTGCGTCATTAGGATAAATCGCCCCACCCAGAGACACCGTGATCCGGTGCTGTTCACTGGTGAATCGATCCCGAAACTCGTGATTCAGCACCGTAACCCGCATGCGGTCCATGAAATTGGTGCAATCCTCCGCCGAGGTCTCCGGCATAATCACGCAGAATTCCTCTCCCCCATACCGGGAAACAACATCGATAGACCGCACGGACTTGGCCAGCAGACTGCCCAGTTGCTCAAGGAGATGGTCTCCCGATTGGTGACCGTAAGTATCGTTAAAAACCTTAAACTCGTCAATATCAAAGATCACCAGAGCCATTCGGCGATCAAATCGCTTGGCGCGCGTCATCTCTTCTTGAAGTCGTTTGTAGAAGTACCGATAGTTGTACAGACCAGTCATGCTATCTGTATACGACATCTGTTCGATTTTCTCGAAGTGTGCCTGATTCTCCAGCACCAAATTGAACAGACGGCAATACGAATACGCCGTTTCCAGTTCTTCATCGGAAAATCCACTCCTGGCGCGACCAACGGCTATCACGCTTTCGGAGCCTTCCATATCGCCGAGCGTTCCTACCGCGCTGACGCCCGATTCCTGCAAGCTCTGCAGCACTGCACTGTCCTTTGCAAAATCCGCCACCTGATCCGACCGCTTCCAGCCGGGGCTGTTCTTAAGGTCCGCAGCGAATCCGCTACCTGCCGGCAAAAACAGCCTTGACGCGAGTTCCTTGCTCACATTTTGACCGTATTTTGCCTCGTAGTCACCATTTTCCTGGTTCTTGAGCAAGACAACAGCGAAATCAACCTTGAATTGCTCTTTGATCAAGCGCAGCAACGACTCGTAAAGCTGGTCGCGGTTGTGAATACGCATCAACCGATCCTGTGCGTTGCTCATCGCCCTCGCATCAAAAGTCGGGGAGATCGATTTAGACTCCTTCTCCCGATTTACCGAGTCAAGTTGTCTACGTAGTTTGCCAACTTGTTGATTGTGTTTGTTTAACAGATCCTCAAGCAGCCGGTAGTCGCCAATCTGGTCGACCAGCGCTAACAGAAACGGACGCATAAGACGTAGCGGGTACGCGGTCGAATGGGCCAGCAGAATGAAATGGGAACATTTGCCGCCGGACAGAATTGGCATCGCCTCCTCGAACGGCAGTTCACTCAATGGAACGGCGATCTGCCCACTGGTGTAGACTTTGCGCAGAGACACCACGGAACGACGCGTTTCCATGGCCCTGATTAGTTCATCCCGATGACCAATGCACAGCTGTTTAACCTTCTCCGGTGGGACACCATAGACATCGGTGACGATGAATCCCTGCTTCTTTTTGACGACGAGCGCCACCGCAGTGACATGGAGACTCTCATATATGAAGCGCGCCAGGTCAGCGACCTGACGGTCAACTTGGCGTCGGGTAGCGAAGTCGCCATGCATTTGTTCCAGGCGCTGCAGGTAAAGCTTCACGAGTTGGCGAAGCTTTGAATCACCGTATCGGCCAAAGTAGTAAAGTATTGCGCCGGCGCCGGTCAGCACGACTCCCAGAGCAACAACAGCAGCCACCTTGGTGACAGATGGTACCAGCGCGGCAACCGCCAACAGTAGCACCAACGCGACGACATAGACAATGAACGGCAACAGCATAGGCCTCTGCCGCAATTATAGACCACAGTTGGGCTTTGTGCAAGAAGAAACGCGTCGTGCCGGAGCGGCCCGGCATTCTGGTTATCTTGAAAAGGTTATCCACCGTGGCGGAGAGTGGCTTTAGCCTCGGCGGCTATGGCGGAAACGACTCTTTCTGGTGAGCAGCGCATGACGGCGCAAGATACTCCAGACTTTCCACCAGCCGACGCGACGGGCGCCATTGGAGGCGTTGTTCAGCAGGTCAGCCAGCTCCCCAATGCTGTAAAATGGATCGGCTTTGACCAGAGACAACAATTCTTGGTCGAGGGTCGATGGCTTTTCGGTGTCAACGCCGGTATGGATTTCTACGATCGTCTGGGTCGCCATCGAGGGTTGGATGTGGTATTCCTCGGTCGTGACTTCGACCGGAGGATTGACAGATGTTACATCGGCGGTGGTAATCGGATCAGCTTTGCCGTCCGGCTGTTCCGGTTCCGAGTTAGCGGGCCGGAAATCGGCCTTGGCTTTCTCGATATTGTCGTAGGCCCTCAAGATTGAGTCGAATTCGAGCAGCTCGAAAATCTCGTAGACGCTGGGGATCATTCGTGCCAGTTTGATATCACCCTCGTGCGCCTTGATCTCGCGGATATTGCTGATAAAAATACCCCAGCCAGCAGACGATATGTAGTCCACTCCCGCCAAATCGACGATGATCTTATACTTCCTTTGCTCAAGAAGCGTGTTCATCACCCGCTCCAATTCGCTGGCGGTCATGGTGTCGATTACACCATCGACCCTTACCATCGTTAGTTCGCTGCTACGTCCCGTCGTGTCGAGAGATATTCTTATGTCGTCCATGCTTCTCCTTGTGGAGTCTCTACCAGCGACGCAGCCCGATCGAGTCCGGCGATCTCCTTGGCAAACAGGAAATAATCCAGTGCGCCGTTGGAATAGGGAGCGTGCTCGAAAATCGTCCTGTACAGCATCTGGGCTTCTTTGAGCTGCGTATTGATCCGAATTCGTGTGGTAAACACCTTGTCGGCGTACTCCGTCAGCAACTGGTTGTAAATCGTCTTAGAGACTCTGGTTCTCACATCATAGAAGGTCGCCAATATACCCATCAACTCCACTTTGTGCCCGATCTTCGCATAGATATCATCAAGCAACCTTATGGTCTTTTTGGCGCCTTCACAAGCAAAAAAATCCATTGAGACCGGTACTACCACACCGTCAACGTAGTTGAGCACGTTGACATTTATCAGGTTTATCGCCGGAGGGCAATCACAGATGACATAGTCGGTGCCGTGCAGTTTGGAGAGCACCTGCCGCAGTCGCAATTCACGCTCCGGCTGCCTCGCCAGATAAAGCTCGGTCTCGACGATACGCATGCCACCGGAATCAATCAAGTACAGATTGGGACGCAGATTGACAATCTCCACGTCGCCGGTCGTCATCAACTCCGACAATCCCTTCTGCGGCTGTTTCTGAAAAGCCATCCCAACGTTGGCCTGACTGTCACAATCAACGATCAGCACTTTCTTGCCGGACAGTGCCAGGCAATGACCGAGATTGATTGCGGTCGTCGTCTTTCCGGTTCCGCCTTTGCAGGTGATGATGGCTATCTTCTTCATTCGTCCCGGTTCTTGCGATTGCGCTGCTCCAGCTTCTGCTCGTACTCTTCAAACTTGAACTTGGAGTCGATCTCGGGCAACTCGATAACTTCCAGACTGATACCGTCGTCAGCCCGCTGCTGCCATTGTTTGCTGCCAACTTCTTCCAGACGTGCCGTCGACAAGACGTTTTGTTTCTCCAACTCCTGATCAATGGTACGGACTCTCCCCGCTACGCGCTCAAACAGAAGTCGAAGTTGCTCCGGTGTAACCTGCCCTTCCATTTCCTCGAACATCGCAGTCAGAACATCACTGTGCTCGTCGTTCAGACCCATCTCCGCCAACTGGCGTCGCCATGCCGCGACCCGAACATCTTCCTGTTGTTGCAGAGATTCCTTGATCCTACCGAGATAGGCAACCCGATCGACACCCTGCAGTTGCACCTCCTCCTCTGCTTGCGGAAGGCGTGCAAAGCCCTCCCGCTGCTGCGGCGTCAGATCCCCACCGACCCGCAGCGAATACTCGTAACGTTGACGGCGGGTATTGAGCCGCAGACGCACCAACTCACCGTAAATGATCTTATCATCCAATTCCGGTCCTCGATGTCCAAGAGTCTCCAACTCTTTGCGAAGACGGGTTGCGCCGAATTCGGGATTCTGCTTGATGGTTTCCAGCAACTGATTGCGTTGCTGATATGTCAACTGTGCCGGAGAGTCGTCAACCCGCAGCGTCTTGTTAAGCAAACCCTCGTCACCATAAAGCTCGTGGCGCTTCTTGTATCTATAATAAGTCGATGCCGAGAGGTTCATCAGTCGGCACGCCTCGGCGACCGACCGCTTCTCAAAGTCAACGAGATCGAGCAGCTTTTTGCGGCGGGCGAAGATGTATTGATCGGCCTCGATCTTCTCCTTGATGACTACCATCGTGATGTCATCGTTTTGCTCGGCGCCTGAAGTAAAACTCTGCAACTCATCCGAGAACTTCTCGATGAACTCATCCGGCGACAGATCGCAGTTGTCCTTGATAAACTCAAGATAACGACTGATACCGAACTGCTCCCGCCGCGGATTCATTGCTTCGGTGATGCCATCAGTATAAATCACCAACATGTCGCCTTTCTTTAGACGCACGTTTTCGCTGTCGAGGTTATCCTCAAAACTGACCCCTTCAGGCAAATTGATCCCCAGCGGGATGCCCTTGGGATTCAGGAAGAAAGTCTTATCCTCTTCCCTACGGTAGAGAATCATCGGGTTGTGGCCTGCCGACGAGAACGAAATTTTCCGGTTACGGGTATCAAGGACCACCAGGAAGATTGTGATGAACATCCCCTTGCGCACGTCTTCCGTCACGAACTCGTTGACTCTGGTGAGAATGTCGACCGGTGAGCGATTGCCGCGGGATTCCAGACGAATCGCCGTACGGATCATCGTCATCACCAGCGAACCCGGGACACCCTTACCGGAGACATCCGCGACAACGATGCCCAGTGTGTTTTCATCAATCCAGACGAAGTCATAGTAATCGCCGCCAACATCCTTGGCGGCGCGATAGATCGTAGCAATATCGAATCCCTCAATGTCGGGGAAATTCTTGGGGAGCAGCGTATGCTGGATATCCTGGGCAACTTGCATCTCCTTGCGCATCCGCTCCTGCTCAACCTTGCTCGCCTGCGCCTCCCTGAACTTGACCGTCATCTCATTGAAGGCCTGCGCAATGGCATCGAATTCTCCCGTACCCGTAAGCGTGACCCTGCTCTCAAGATCACCCTTGCCGAAACGGCGAACAGCCTCAACCAACTTCTGAATCGGTTTGACGAAGTAGTTCGACAGCAGATAGACGGCGGCGATCACGAACAGAAACGCTATGCCCATCACCATCAGGATACTGCGCCGCGTAGTGGCGATGTTGCTTTCAAGACGTTCCTCGCCAAAGCCGACATGCAGCGTTCCGAATCGACGGTTCTGGTAGTTGACGTTCTGGACTACGTAGAAGACACCTTTTCGCCCGTCGCTTCCGAGAATCCATTGCGGTTGCGCCACCAGTTTTTCGTCAATGGGAGCCGGTTTCTTGTAGAGTTTGTGCAGCTCTTCCGGTGACCCGGTTGAAGCGACCACACGGTTCTGATCGTCCAGCAGGTAGACAAAGCAGATATCCGGATTCTGCTCAGAGAAATTCCGCGCAAACTCGTCAAATTCGACATCGGAGCTGTTATTGATAAAGTAAGCTGTCGCCTGCGAGGCAATTGTGTTACTGTACTCCGTAATTGTCTGGGCGAACTGCTTTTCACGCCAGGTAACCGCTTTGTTCTCCCAGAAGAAGTATACAGCCACAATCACAAGCGTCATTATCAGCGAAGTCCACAGAGAGAATTTGAATCGGATCGACATTCCCTCCGGCTTGACTGCCATCTCCGGACGCGCCTTCGGATAGCGCTTGACCATCCGCAGCTCATTGACACCACCGGCTGATTGGTACTCGACTTCGTCGGTAACCTTGCGGATAAGATACACGCCCAGACCGCCTTTCCGGCCTGTCTTGATGTAGTGGTTTAAGTCTGGGTCGGACGATTTTTCGAAATCAAAGCTTCTGCCCTTGTCATAGATTGAAAGCGCTATCCGGTCGCTGAAGAGTGATATCTTGAGTTTTAGGGTGCCTTCCCCATAGAGATAGGCGTGACGAATAACGTTGGTGCATGCTTCTTCGATGGCCAATAGAATCGCTGTAATATCCTTTCGCCGAAACGGTGTTTCCGACAAAACCGTCTCGATAAAAGTGCGAATATCGGGCAACTTAGATTCCGTTGCCTGGAATTCCGCGAAGATCTGCTTGGTTGGTCTGGCGAATATTCTCATTTGAATAGGCAATTCTACCGTTCGGTTACCTTGCTGTCCAGATTGAACTTCCACCCTTGGAAGTCTGGTCGTGTAATGCGTTGCTAATCAATTAGTCGTGTCGTTTTTCTTAAGTCTTAGTTTAGCTTGCTGGATGTTCTTCTCAGTCTCGGCATTCCGGGGATACGCCGCAAGCACTTGCTCCCAAAGCTTGATCGCGGCCTCGTACTCGCCTTCACGGAACTTCTCGATACCCTCCAAATAGACTCTCCAGATCGCGTCATTCTTTTGGAGCTCCGCCAGCGCTGAAGCCGGGGCCTGCTGTTTGAGCAGCTGAAGCAAACCAAGGGCGGCAGAGTCGTTGGGATTCGCGGTCAGAAGCCGCTCAAACATCTGACGGGCGGAGACTGTATCCCCTGCCTGATAAGCTTCGATTCCCGAACGCAACAGGGTGAGGGTTCCAACCTGGTTCGAGACCGCCTTGAGATCTCGACGCGCCGCAGCATTGCCGGGATCATATTTCAGAATCTCTACATAGCGCACGGCAGCATCCGCGAGATTGTCTTCCCTGACCAGACGCGCAGCCTCCCGCTCAAGCTGATCGCACCGCTCCGTTACCAATACCTTGAAACTCGTCTCGCCATCACGGAAACGGTTGTCTTTGCCAAAGGCGGGGCGCAACCGGTCAATTAGCAGAGTCGCAGCATCTATGTCCTTTAGGCCGATAGCCTCGTTCAATTCCGAGAAAAGCTCGACCGCCTTGATGGAGTCGCTCTCAGCCAGCACGCCTGCCCTGACCGTGGCGGTCAACTGATCAGATTGTTTGCGCTTGATTTCAGCCAACCGCTCGCTGACTTCGGGATTGGTTCCGTCCGTCAAGGCCTCTGCCATTTGGTAATAGACTTGCGCCGAGTCAATGGCACCACTGCCATAGAAGCTGCGCGCGCTGGCGAGCGTTGCCGCAAGTTCCTGCTCGCGCTGTTGGCGAGCGAACGTCTCTGAAGATTTCAGTTTTTCCGCCTCACGTTTTGCGAGAATTGATGATGTTGATCCTCCCAGCGAAAGATCAAGCGTAACTTGATGCTGGGGCTGGAAGAAATCCTGTGTCCGATATGTGTATCCGAAAGTCGCAAAGCCGAGATGCAATCCCGCGCCAAGATTAATCTGGTCGACATCGTATCCGCCGCGCAGGAAGTAGCTGTGCAGGAAAGCAACTTCAGCCCCGACATGAATCTTGGGATCAACCTTTTCCGTCTTATCGACATCAACCTCGATGGCGAAATGATTCCTCCCGCCGGAGAACGGTACGGTCACACCCGTGCCCCCTTTGAGATTGCGCGGCAATGCTTCGGTATCGCGATTGAGACGCAGCTTTGGCGCCAGTAAATTCTGCGCGTTGAAACCGAACGACAAATACTCAGAGATAGTCAGCTTGATTCCAAGGTCGCCTCCAGCGCCAAATGCCGACGTATTGTCAAAGCTCTCGCCAAACAGCTTGATAGTCGCGCCCACCGCAAGATGGCGGCTGATGATCCTGCCGTAGCCGAGCAAATACATCTGTTGATTAGCGCTAAAATCACCAAGTAACCTGCCGAGATTGTCACGGCGCTGAATCTGATCCGTTGTCAGCAAGAATGCTGCCACCGCAAAGCTGCCATAATCGACCGTCGGCCAACCGAACGCCGCGGCGCTGTATTTCGTCCCCTCCGGTAGTGGTAGATACAAGAGCGACAAGCTCCGATCAGGCAGTGAGGTCAGTGTCGCCGGGTTCCAAAACACGCTCGATGCGTCATTGGCCAAGGCCACATTGGCGCCTCCCATACCGAGTGCGCGACCACCGGCGCCATGTGAAAACAACGGCGAAAGCCCTGCACCGTTGCCGGCGAGAACCGTTGTCGATAGCGTCAGTGCAAGCAGTGCTATAGCAAGCGATCGTCGCATCACTTCACCACCGCAATTTTGGTTCTAACTTCCGGCATTCCCTCGACAGTCAGCACGGCGATATAGATACCGTTAAGTACGATTGCACCGTCAGCGTTCCTGCCATCCCAGAAGGATTCATTGGCTGATGGTAGAGCGGGCAAGGCAAGACTGCGCACTTCGTCACCCGTCAGAGTGTATATCTTCAAGGTGGCCGGCTTTGTGACAGACGAGCTGTAGGCAATCTTGGCCTGCTCGGTCAGCGGCGAAAACGGATTCGGATAGAAAAAGAACGACTGCTCCAGCGCCGTCGACACCAGCGTCAAGTTTTGTTCGATAATCAAACGTGATGCAAACCGCGCCGTGATCGGTACCGGCTTAGCTCCCGCCGGAGAAATGTACTCTGCGGCAAAGGAGTTTGAATCCAGATATAGCACTGCATCAAGCAACGTCGGGTCGGATCGCAGCGTGATCGACAACACTGCGGCTTGAGGAAGACCGGTGCTCCCTCCAAGGTTGAAACGCAGGCGATTTCCACTAGCAATTCCCGTGATGTCAGAACTGCTGTTGTACCGCAGGCTCGTTGTTGCAATGAGTACTGACGGATCGACCTCAATTCCCGCGCGATCGTGCAGCGCCAGATCCACATATTTGAGGTACGGTTCTTTCGACTTCCCGACGATGTCAAAGTTGAACCTCAGCATCTCGTAAGTGCCGCCTGCTGCCAATAACGTCGACGACAACGAAGCAAAGTCAACACCGACCGCGACCTGTTCTTCAGTCGAGATTATTACAATCGTATCTGCTCGATCGACAGCCTTGGCGGCAATGCCTGTATTGTTATCCTCCGGCGATTGAGTGATGGCGATCTCAAAACGGCCCGTGTCATTCACGGCCGGCGCGGTCAGGTTCCATTCGACATTCTGTCCGATACCAAACACTTGAGTCGATTCGCTCGCTGAAACGAACGTTCCGTCAAGTTGTCGCAAAGTGACTTCTCCCTCACCCACAGTTGACTGCCCGTTGTTCAGCACACTTGCAGAGAGGATGAACGCAGACGAAGGTTCCACCACTCCATCTTGTGCCTCGGCTGGCGAGGCAATCGACGAGATCAACCTCAGGTTCGCGGGTGTCTGGATCACGACTACTTGAGTGCTGGCAAGCGGTGTGAGCAATTGCGCACTCAATCCTGAGTTTACTCCGGTAGCTTTAGTCACCCGAGCACTGAACAACTCGGAAGAACTCGGAATCATCGCGGCTGTCACTGGGTAAGCGATTGTCGATTCCGCGGCTACAGGGAGTGAATCAATAAGAATCGAATCGGAGAACACCGATTCGCCATCGCTAGTTAACCTTACAAGTATCTGCTGTAGGGGTTCATCCCCCTGGTTGCGAACAGTCGCCGTAATCTCAAAGGGTTGACCGATGTTGACATGAGGTGCATTGCGAGCGAGCAGATTTGTGCTGATAAGCTGTACCGCCGCTCCCGCCGGGACCGTCACCGAACTCCCCGGAATGGGAATATTGAATGCCTCGTCGTAACCGTTGGCTGCACCGCTGATCGCCACGACCAATGAGTCAATCGTCGTCGGAAAATCGACCGGAACAAAGACCGGCTTGAACGCCAGATTCGTCGCACCGTACGGGAATAAAGGCTGCCTGTCATCCGCTGTTGCAGACAGTTGACGCCCTGCGGCAAAAACCGACAGGGAAACAGACGAGGACCCTGCCGACAACGTCGCCGTGCCGGCATTCACCACATCCAGCGCGAATGTCACATTGCGCCCGCGAAACATAGTGGTCGGCGACAATGACGCTGTCTGGTAGGACAACGATGGCTCTGATTGCGTTACTACCGGTGGTGTAACCCCGAACGATTGATCAAACGCCACGCTGCCCAATGTGCCGATGAGTCGAACCGAAATATCGGAGATCAAGTCGGCGGATTGAAGCGGAATATCTGTTCTCACAAACTTGAGTTCGGTAACTCCGCCGTGCGCCAAGACAACAACGGGATTTTCCAGCGCGTACTCGGCAATCTGCGATAATGCAAACTTGGTGGCGGTTGTCAGGCGCAGATCATCGTTGCTGTTGTTGAACGCGCGGACGGAGAAACTGTACGCCTTGCCGCGGCTGACTTGAAGGGGCGATAGTGATGACCCCACCACGCCCACACCCTCCAGTGGCAGAATTGTCAGGTTCCCAAGATTGCCGACGGAGTCGGACACTGTTACGCTGCCGATCCGTCCCGTAAACCCAGCGGCGAAGCTGACCGACTCGCCCGGGCGATTCGGAACATCGCCCCTAAATGTGTATGTACGATTCGACAGTGGCGCGATGGTGTCAGGGAATACGCGATCTACGCTCGGCAGGACCGCCGTCGTGTTGCCTACATAAAGTCTGATGGCATCAATCACACCCGACTGGTTCCCAAAGTCTGAGATGGTCAATCGGAAGGTATATTGCTCACCGATGTATTTTGTCGTCTCGCCAAGACTGCCGCCCGTGATTTTGAGATAGGAGAAACCGACGCTTGGTGAGGTCCCCTTCTTGCCTGTTTCCGAAGTAGCGGTGAACGTCACGTACAGATCGTTGCCGGAATAACCCGTGCCGATCTTTCTAAAATCGCAGATTCCTTCTTCAAAAGCGGACGGAGTATCGACGCGCCCGTTCAGCACCGAGCCGGCACCACTGCAACTGATCGTCACGGGATCAAGCGCGGCGTTGAACCAGTCGCAAGTGTTATCGAAACGATCGAGAGCTTTGAGTTCGGCCTTTTCGGTGAAAGGCCTGCCGGAAACCTGCACCGCATCCAGCGCAAATTCAAATCTCTCCAGCGAATCGGCAACGACTGTGATCGGATGATTTATGCCAACGCCTCCCAGGTCAACATTGAGTGTGTCCGTTCCCACTCGCACCAGCAGGATAGAGCCCGATCCGGAACCGTTTGCTGCGAAAAACGATGACAACGACGGCAATGCCCCCGATGGCGCAACACCTGAACCCGATGCAAGTCGCAAGTCAACACGTCCGGAAACCGCGTTATTCCAATGATCAGCCGCATGGCTAACGCTCAAGACAAATGCGTGTCCCGCCATCACAGTATCCGGTGCAGACATCTGATAGCTTTTCACTGACGCTGGAAGTACAGTAATACCGGTGATCGTCTGCATCACGGTATCCCCCTTGAGCAGTTCCAAGCTCTGCCTTCCTGCTGAGAACAATCTGAAATCCGAGCCGGGGAAAGTGTGACGACCTTGATCGGCGGCTACAAAACTATAAGGCGCCGTCTTTGTATACGGGATCACCGCCATTGTATCACTCGAACGAAAATAGACTGCACTATTGTATTCATAGCTTACGTTTTCAAAGAGATCGTAGGCCGTGACAACGACATCGTCAATGCCGTTACGCCAACTGTCACCAGCCACCACAGTGTCGGGAGCGCCACTCATTACGAAATGCGCAAAAGCGCCAGGCAACACATACACCAGACTGCTGGTATCGGCAAACGACTGATAGCTCGCGACGATTTTGGAAGCACCTGTATGTTTCGCCTGAAAGGTGCCGCTTGCAATTGTGCCTGTCGGTGATGGCACGCCGATTACGCTCCAGTTGATTGGCTGCACAGAGATCACATTTCCAAAATGATCCAGCGTCTCGATTGAGTACTGGAGAATAGTGCCCGCTCGTACTTGCTGTATGCCTTTGGGATACAACGAAAACGTTGCCAATTTGTCGGCGCGCAAAGAGAACGATGCCGACCAGGTCGGAGCCGCAATGAGTTCATCTGTCAGTGACACAATTGCGATAGCGATCTCATAGGAGCGCGCTGCCGTTGCGTTCCGAATACCGAATAGCTTCAACGTTATCTTGCTGCCTATCACCGGGGCCTGACCGCCATCGGTGAATTTCGCTCTTAGCTCTTGTCCTTCGCGGGATACGTCACCGATCTGATACTCAACATTCCCCGGATCGTCATCAGCATAGAGCACGGAGTCAATCTCGGTCAGCCCGAATCCAGTGGGGAAAAATAGCCGCACAGTTGCTTCCGGTTGCAATGTGTCATCATCCAAACCGAACTCGACTCGATAGACGGTTTTGACACCCACGGTATCGATTTGAGGAAAGATCGTCAACTGCGTGATTGTCCCGCCAGCCTCGGACAGCGATTGCTGTGACCAAAAGCCGGTTTTGGTGTCATTCTGTGCTGATGCTAGCGGCGTCAGAGACAGGCAAACCAGAAAGAGGAGTGTGATTGTCTTCAATTTCACCATGATATCATTGAGTGTCAACAGTGACAATTACCAATAAGACATACGAATTATACACGGTTAAACGAACTTGTCAACGCTTTATATCCGTGTGATTCGCGTCCGCGCCGAGAGGGTACTGCCCGTCGAAGCCTTGTCATAAACACCCTCCTTACGGTTATCCTGTCTCATCCTTACGTAGGTAGACAACGCGCTGTGGGTACGGAATCTTGATACCTGCCACCTGTAGATCACGGTAGATTCGGCAACGCAGGTTTTCCCCCACATTCCACTGATCCGCAAGCGTCGCAACCCGACAGACCAACATGAAGTTTAGGGCCGATTCGCCAAAGCTGCTGAAAAAGGCAGACGGTTCAGGGTTTTTGAGCACAGTCGGGTGCTCGGATGCCGCCTTCACCAGAAGCGCCTTCACTTTGTCAATGTCACTGCCATACGCCACACCCAACTCGATTTTGACTCTGATTTCCTCCTCCGGATAGGAGAGATTGGTAATCTTCGACTTCACCAAGTCGTTGTTCGGCACGACAATCAATGTGTTGTCAAACGTCAGGAACTTGCTTGAACGTATGCCAATATCGTAGACGTCAGCAGTTTCCCCCGATGGCAGCACAATCCGGTCTCCCTCGCGAAACGGTCGGTCGACCATAATAATGAAGCCGGATATCATGTTGGCAATCGTGTCCTGTGCCGCCAGTGCGATAGCCAGCGAGCCGACACCCAGAACCGCCAGCAGACCCTTGACATCGACATGGAAATGATCCAGAATCGTTACGGCGGCAATCACGAAGATGACAATCTTCATGATACGATGCGCCAGCGGCAGCAAATTGTCGTCTATTTTGCTCTCGGTGCGTGCCGCCACCGACCTGGCGTACCAGATCGTGAATATCTTAACTAACCGCAGCAGCAGGAACGTGACGATCGCGGCGATTCCGATGAAAATGGCACTGCCGACGATCTTGAACAGAAGCTGGTTGCCTTCAGGAAAGCGCGTTTCCAGACGGCGCGAGGTAATCGCTAATGCCGCAAAGACCAAGAGCCAGAGCGCCGGTTTCTTGATGGCGTCAAGAATCTGACTGTTCAGTTCCTTGGTTGTCGGGCTGGCAAGATGCTTCTTGATGAAATTGAGGATCACTACCAGCAGACCGGCCACAAACACTGCGGCGACGATCATAGCGGCGGCGGTGAAGACCTCTACCCCCCAAGTCGGCAGTCCTAATCCTTCAAACATATCGCAACTCCTGCTACTTCAAGTTGAGGTCGAATCCTTCGCGTTCGAATCTGGCTCTGATCTTGATCGTATCCGCCACGATCCAACCTCGCTCCGCAAATGACAACGGCGCCAACGTTCCCAAATCCCAGCGGCGATTGCGATTCTGGTCGGCAAACGCGTAGAGTGTGTAACTATCGGGATACAACTGCCAACGATAATGCTCTGTGCCGCTCTGCGAGAATGTATATTTCATTTTCCTGGAGAGACCCTGCAGCATGAATGTCACCGTGTCATTACTTTCGATCGTCCCCGTCAACATCCCCAATGAGTCAGGACTCGTAACTGTGAAATCGAATTGAAACAACGAATCCGCCGGTGAGTTGCCGTACAAATCAGTCACCTTCCGGTTGTACATGACAAGCTTCAGTCGTCGATTTGCCGGCAGACTGTCATCGGGAACAAAGTGATACTCGGTTCCCAGGCCAGCGATTGCTCGCAAACCAATCGAAAGTGCTGAATCAACCACGATCTTGGCCGCGCCCGATTGAATCATCATCGGTTCCGAGTAGACCACGCTCAGAGTCTCCGATGGCAGCACCAGAAACCGATCGGCCGTCGGTGAGCGCGATATGACCGTCGGTTTCTCCTCATCAACTTCGCGCAGGCGTACCTCACACGCCGCCGTGTCGCCGGCCAAATGTCGCCCTTCCATGCTGTGCAGTCCGCTGACTCTTATGTGAAACGACGAGTCAGGCAGCAAACGATCACTCCAGAAATGCAGCTTGCCCGATTCCTGCTCAAATGCCATTGCCGTCTTTGGCGCGAATATCTCTCCGCTACGGGGGCTGATTCTAATCGAATCGGGATTGATTGTCGCCGCATCCAATTTGCCGCCGGAAAACTCCATCGTCACTGCGCCGGCAATACCACGACAGTTGGCCAGCGCAAAGTTGAGCGAATCGTACCGGCTGACATAGAGGGAATACTCTGTCGCCGGTTCCGTGATCTTCTTGGCGATAGCAGTCGAGTTCGGCAGCGCGACCCGCTCCGATTCTCCATTGATCTTGTTGTCGCGGTCCTTGTCTTCGACACCGAGAACCAGATATTCGCCCGGTCGCAGATACCTAAATTCGAAATGACCATCCTTACCGGTCTCGGTGATATAGTCCGGCACGACGGCAAAAAGCGAATCGTATAACCACGGCTTCATTTCATACGCAAACACGCGGAAATTCGCCTCCGGACGGAATTGATTGTAAACGATACCCTTTACCGTTGCCGAGTCGATATGACTCCCCGTGGAAAACGCAAATGCCGAGGAACTCACCATGCGGTTGCCGACCAGATCGGTCAACGATGCGCCGATTGTCACGACATACGTCTTGTCCGGTTCAAGATTTACGGCAGGGTCAACGATCAGCATAGCCCCCTTGACCTTAACGCGTGGCTCGGCCTTGAGCGGTGGCGAGATGAACAGAGCGCTCGCTGCCGCCTTCGCCTGAATCCGTTCCGAGAACATGATGCGGATGTTGGCATCTACCGGAATCAAAGTGTCCCCTTCCACCGGTGAAGTCGCCAGTATCGTCGGGGGCTTGGTATCTGGTGGCCCCCCCGGCGGCGCCAAGTCCTTGGCGCAGGCGGCAAATAGCAGCATGAGTATTACGACCCAACGTCGTACACCCTCACCCCCTTCCCCTCTCCCACTGGGAGAGGAGTGTAGGGGTGAGGGGAATGAACTTGTGGGACATCCTCTCCTTTCCTGACGACCTTGTCTGGTTTGCTGATCCGGCAGGAAAGGATTCCTGCCGGCGCTTTCGAATGGCTTTTTCAACAGTCCCTCAACATGCGGAGATTATAATTGATTTTCGTCCCTCCTCCCAGTTATTTGCGGCGTAAGAAATTCTTGTCTACTCAGGAGGTATTCCGTGATTGATCCCCGCAACGACAAACTCGCCGACATCCTGGTCAATTATTCCTGCCAGGTCCGGAAGGGTGAGCTTGTCTACGTCGAAATGAAAGGCATCCCCACTATCGAATTGGGCAAAGCCGTCATCCGCAAAGTCACCAAAGTCGGCGGCATCCCGTTCTGGTACTACAATGATGAATCGATCATCCGCCAGTTCCTGCTGACGAACACCGAGGAACAGATCAAGGGGTTCGCCAAGTTCCATCTTGCCATGATGAAACAGACGCAAGCCTACATCGGCATCCGTGGTTCGAGCAATCCATTCGATCTAAACGACATCCCCGCCGCCAAGATGAAACTATTCAGTACCCTTTACTACAAACCGGTGCACATGGAACAGCGCGTCAAACGCACCAAATGGGTTGTGCTGCGTTTCCCCAACGACGCCATGGCGCAACTGGCGCAGCAATCGCAAGAGCAGTTCGAGAAATACTACTATGACGTTTGCTGTATTGACTATGCCAAGATGTCCAAGGCGATGGACCCCCTTATCAAGCTGATGCAGCACACCGACAAAGTCCGCATCAAAGGCCCCGGCCAGACCGACTTGACCTTCTCGATCAAAGGCATCCCGCCGGTCAAGTGCGATGGCCATCGCAACATCCCCGACGGCGAGGTCTACACAGCTCCGGTACGCAACTCGATCAATGGCGTGATTGCCTATAACACCCCTTCATTAGAAGAAGGCACGGTTTTCGAGAACATCCGGTTCGAGTTCAAAAACGGCAAGATCGTCAAAGCCACTAACACGATCGACCAGAAGAAAATGGAACGCCTGCTCAACACCGACGCCGGCGCGCGCTACATCGGCGAGTTTGCGATTGGTGTCAATCCGATGGTCAAAGAGCCGATGAAGGACACCCTCTTTGACGAAAAGATCGACGGCTCGATTCACCTGACTCCGGGACAATGCTACGACGAAGCCCCCAACGGCAACCAGTCGGCAATCCACTGGGATTTGGTGCTGATCCAGCGCAAAGATTACGGCGGCGGCGAAATCTGGTTCGACAACCGCCTGATCCGCAAAGACGGCGAATTCGTCATCCCCGAATTACGCGGGAAGTTCACGAGGAAGGCGTTGGGAGGATAAAATAAATTGTTACGCGTGGCGTTCGCCCTGAGCCTGTCGAAGGGTGCGCCGCGACCTGATATGAACGCATAGAGGCGCAGCATGCAGCGCCCGCATCAACAGAAACCGGTCAGGAGCCCAGGCCTCCGGATCTACGAATTGGAGAAGTCCGTCATGCGACCGATGACCATCTCCGAAGTTGAGACCGCTCGACTAAAAATATTGAAGAACGCTGCGGAGCTCATTGAGGAAGCTGGACTGTTGTACGAAAAGGGGTGTTACGCTCGCGCTTACGCACTAGCCCATCTTGCCTGCGAGGAGTGCTCGAAGGTCAATGAATTCATCCGAGCCGCTGTTGCACTCAAAGTAGGGGCCGCCATCGATTGGAGTTGTCTTGACAAGAGACTGCGCAATCACGAGTCCAAGATCGAATACTTCGTTCTGGAGTTGTCAGACGCCTGGGGTAATCCGGACTCGCGAGAACGGTGGGAGATGCTAGTCCATGATTTACGGAATAAAGGACATTACAACGACATGAAGAATAAGTCCTTGTATGCAGACCAGCACGAAGGTGTTTATCGTACGCCGTCCGAAATCGTATCGACTGAGCTGGCCTTGGCATTGCTCTCAGGGGCTCGACAGCTCTTAGGGTCAATGCAAGGGCAGGATCACATGGCTCGACTCATGTTAGACTCGTTGACAAGCGACCCAGCACTACACGCGATGGCTCTTGTGTATTCCGGTGCGCTCTCACCCTTGAGACAAAGACAACCCAGTAATCGGAGAAAACGCGACAAGTGACACGGTCTGCCACCCGGTACCCCACAGCTCGCATTGGGTTTGACAGATGTGTACGGGCGCGGTTCTCGCGTCCTCAGCCCTGGAAGGAGAACGGGACCCATGATGTTTCAGAATGAGCCTACGGACTGGAAGAACCTTCAGGACAGAGTCTGCCAGGTCCTTTCCGAAGCAGGATTCAATGCCAATTCCCCATACAAGATAGAGACTGTGAGGGGCGAAACCGAGGTCGACGTCCATGCCATAGATACTAGCGGCACGCCAAACTTAGTCTACTTGTGTGAATGCAAACATTGGCAAACGAATGTTTCGCAGGGGGTGCTGCGGACTTTCCGGACGGTCATGGCAGATTCGGGTGCGCACGTGGGATTTGTCATCTCAAAGGCAGGCTTTCAACCTGGATGCTACGACGTCATTACTAACACTAATATCCAACTTGTAACATGGACTGAATTGCAAGAGCTATTCGAGCAGAGATGGTACGAGAACCATTTTGTCCCGACTTTGCGCTCTGCTGTGGGACCGCTCTTTGACTACACGATGCCTCTTAACTCCTCTCGCGATAGATTTTTTCGAGAAAATGGTTACGCGTTTGACAGATTCTACCGTGACTTGATACTTCGTTATGACGCGCAAGCAGTGTGGGCCTACGCCTTGTGCATGCGTAACAACATGATGCGCGCAATGACACCGAAACCTGTGTTGCCTTTGCGCACATGGTGGCGCGGCATGGCCGTGACGAATTCTCTCCTAACTTTCTCACCATCCGTTCTGGACGCAAGAGGATGGTCTGACTTGCTGACCGCTCTCATAGCTTTCTGCAAAGGAGCGACCGAGGAATTCGATGTTATCGTGGGAACGCCATACAGAGACGAATACCCGGTACCCCACGGCTTGCTGTGGGTCGACCTGAACAAGGAATCACTATGACCAACACCGACCACCTCCGCTTCCCCTGCCCTTCCTGCGGCGAGCAACTAACGTTTAGGTCGTACGGCATTGTCATTCCCGCGCAGGCGGGAATCCAGGCTTATTCATGAACCAGTACTTTGTATACATCATGGCCAGTGAGCGAAACGGCACGCTTTACATCGGCATGACCGACGACCTAAATGGCCGAGTGTATGAACACAAACATGATCTTATTGACGGCTTCACCAAGAAATTCCAAGTTCACACTCTTGTCTACTACGAAACCTGCGGTGACGCCTATCAGGCCATTGTGCGAGAGAAGCAATTGAAGAAATGGAATCGCAAGTGGAAATTGCGGCTGATCGAGAATTTCAATCCCACGTGGAAGGATTTGTCAGACGCATACGAATAAACCTGGATTCCCGCCTGCGGGACTGTTGAAAAAGTCCTTTTGATGGATGTATGAGGAAGATTGATTTGGGTCATGCAGACAAAGAAAGATAACAGACAGCAACGGATGGTGCTCCTGCCGCCGCTTGAGGAGTACGTACCGTCGG
>Ga0209777_10000149_pt1 | contig 119098 bp, 87 predicted proteins | sample FrelakmetHBP12HB_FD_187147 | JGI IMG/M metagenome (GOLD analysis project Ga0209777, IMG submission 187147) | Freshwater lake sediment microbial communities from the University of Notre Dame, USA, for methane emissions studies -HBP12 HB (SPAdes)... | ecosystem: Environmental > Aquatic >... | reverse complement strand
GGATGTTTATCCACACACCACCATTACATCGTATTATCTTTTCCGCGGCGTCGGTCCAACGAATGGGATGAAGAACATTAGAGGATCGGGAGATTTCATGAAGGAGATTGCCCGCGGCAGGAATCCGAAAAATTTGCTGCTTGCAACTCCCCGGTCAGTTCAGGGGACGGGTTCGTACTACTGGGAATATATCGACAGCGTGCGTGCGCTCCGGCTACCGGGATATTCCTACACAATGCCCACAGTTTCGGATTCCGGTCCGCAGGGCAATGCAATGAGTTATGCATTGGTGATGGCGCGGACGGCCGACGAACTGATGTACTGGTTCTCGAACCCTGACAGCGGCTACTCAATCGATAATCTCGCGCCAATTACCCCGCAGAATGCAGCGATCGTGCCGCTGGCAAACGGGCCCATTTTAGCGCACTGGAACAAAGACCGCAGCGATCCCGATGTGGGTTACTACAGTATTTATCGTTCCACGACATCCGGTTTCCCGGTCAACAATTCGACGCGCCTGCGGATTACACTGGATACGACCGTCACCGATTCTTCGACATCGGGCGGCCTGCAGTATTACTACCGGATGACGACAGTCGATATTCACGGCAACGAAAGCCTGCCGACGGCAGAACTGGGCATACGGGCACTTCCGCTCCAGCTCGCCTCGCTGACAGCCACAACGCTGGCAACCGGCGTACAACTTGACTGGACAACTGTGAGCGAAACCAACAGTCTGGGCTTCTATGTCGAGCGCAGGGCGCAGAACACCGGAACCTTTGCGACGGTGAGCAATTTGATCCCTGGTGCCGGGACATCGTTGCAACAACACCACTACCAATGGATGGATACGAAGGTAACGGACGGGAATTATGACTATCGCTTGAAACTCGTCGATCTGAACGGTAGTACTACATACTCGAGCGCCATCATGGTCACGGTGAGCGGCGTGCTGGGAGTGGGCGATACAAAATCTTTGCCGAAAGAGTTTGCCCTGCGGCAGAACTACCCGAATCCCTTCAACCCATCGACAGTCATCAATTACGAACTGCCGAAAGCAGTGTACGTTCGTCTGGTAGTGTATGACATGCTGGGGAGACAGGTTGCGACAGTTGTGGATGGAGCTCAGGAGGCCGGGTATAAATCGGTGGAGTTCAGCGCGGCAAACCTGCCGAGCGGCATCTACACCTACAGACTGACTGCGGGGACGTATGTGGAAGTGAAAAAGATGCTGCTATTGAAATGATATTTCCCGCCGTACCGTCAAATCTGAACCATGATTTGCAGGATTATGGGATTACCATGATGAAGATAATCGAGGTAATCATGTGAATCGAGTGAATCATGGTTCAGACGGCGAAGGAAAATCTGAACCATAATTTTAGGGATTATAGGATTACCATGATTAAGATAATCGAAGTAATCCTGTGAATCGAGCGAATCGTGGTTCAGACGTATTCGCCGGCATTCTTCAGAACGCATAGCCTGTAGGTCCGGTTGCTGACCGGACACTGCGCCTGTGTTCCTGAGAGCGGATTGCTGCATGAGAAAAGGTCGGGAGCGAAGCTCCCCCCCAGCAGTATCTTCAAAGCTGGGAGGTAGTTCATACTCCCGACTCATTCATGGCTTGCGGAGGTGATCCCGAAGTTGATTTTCTCTCCGACAAAAGCTACCTTAGTCCCCGACGACAATAAAGGAATCATTCACTATGAAGATGACATTTGAAGAAAACGTCCGCGCTGAAACTGTCCGTACAGTGGCAGAACACATGCTTGTCGCCGCCCGAAGCGCTCCCAAAGCAAGAGGGATCGACAATTTATCAATCGCATTAGTGGACAAAGAAGGAATTCAAGAAATTTCGGACAAGCTGAAGGAAATGGCTAACCGCGCGGAAACGATGGCTCATCTCATGCGCGACGCGAACAACATCCTGTTGGCAGATAAGCTTGTGCTGATCGGAACGAGGCTGAAAAGCATCGGTCTTCGGTCGTGCAACATGTGCGGTTTCCAAAATTGTGACGAGAGAGATAAACACCCGGAAGTTCCGTGCGTGTTTAATCCCGGGGATTTAGGAATCGCCATCGGTTCGGCGGTGAGCGTTGCAGTGGATGCGAGAGTTGACAATAGAATCATGTACAGTGTCGGCCAGGCAGCGCTCGAAATGAAGCTGCTGGGAAAGGACGTGAAGATCGCATTTGGCATCCCGTTGAGTGTGAGTGCAAAGAATCCATTCTTCGACAGAAAATAGGAGAAGAATCGTGACAGGCAATTGAAGTCCGGTCATCAGCCACAAACTTCGGATTCAACAAAATGGAACGGATCAGAACATTAATTACAATCGTATCGTTAATTCTCATCGGGGCCGGACTGTTCTTCGGATTCCGGACTGTGAGCTTTGTCCGCTCGGCTGAACATGCGCGGGGAACCGTGACCTCTGTCGGTCGACTTTCAGAACCGGGACGCGGATTTCCTGCGTTAATCTCTTTTCGTGACAGGAATGAATATGTGTACGAATTCAAAATTTATACTCGATTCCGGCTGCTCGGCGGATCGCTCAGAGAAGGAGATGCTGTCGATGTGCTGTACGATGCGAAGGATCCGAAGGGCTCGGCAGAAGTGAACAGCATAACGAGGCTATGGGCCCGGCCCGTGATCTGCCTCCTGATTGGCTTTTTGTTTTTGATGCTGCGCACCCGCCTGCCGGCCGGTGTTATATAGAGAGAGAATTTTCTTTACCGTAGGAAGTCGGCACTCATGGATCAGGAAATGGGGACACACGATGGCAAAGGGAAAACCGTTCGCGTTTCGCTCGACACGAAAGGCAGAAAAGGAAAGACCGTAACGATGATTTCCGGCCTGCAGCATAATCCTGCGACCATGGAGGACATTGCGAGATTACTGAAACAGCATTGCGGTGCGGGCGGTACGGTGAAAGAAGGCAACGTTGAAATCCAGGGAGACCAGCGCGTCAAAGTAACGGAAAAACTCCGGGAAATGCATTATGTCGTCAAGTAAGCGCGTACTGAATGCCCTTTCTCGGTGAGTTCAGTGCCCTTCTCACTGCCTGCCTCTGGTCCGGCAGCTCGATGGCGTTTGCGTCTGCTACCAAACGCGCGGGCTCGTTCCAGGTCAACGTCACGCGATTGATCCTGGCCGCCGGGTATCTCGTACTTCTGATCGCGGCAATGCGGCTCGACATCAATCTGTCTGCCACACAAATCTCCTGTCTTTCTGTCAGCGGTATTATCGGACTTGCCCTGGGCGACACATTTCTGTTCAAAGCATACGAGCAGGTCGGGGCACGCATTACGATGCTCTTCATGTCCCTTGCTCCCGCCATCGCGGCGGGACTCGCCTTCTGGTTACTGGGTGAAGGAATTTCGACAACCGGCGTTCTCGGAATGCTCGTAACGTTGTTTGGAATCAGCATCGTCGTGTTTGAGCCGGGACTGAATGAATCCCCGGGGATCTCACTTACTACCGCCGGGATCGTTTATGCACTCTTCGCGGCGTTCGGCCAGGGAGCCGGGCTGGTCGTCGCGAAAATGGCCTTCCGTGAATCCGCGGTCAATGGATTTGTCGCGACGGCGGTACGAATTCTCGCTTCGCTGGTCGTTCTTCTTCCTTTTGCGCTTGTGACGAAGCGGTACAGTCACCCGTACAGGACATTCTCCCGCGATCGAAAAGCTTTCCTGCTGACGGTGATCGGTTCAGTCCTTGGACCGTTTCTCGGGATAACATGCAGTCTGATTGCCATCGAGCACACGAGTGTCGGCATCGCAGCCACGATCATGGCGACCGTTCCGATTCTCATGCTGCCGTTGGTCAGTATCATCTATAAGGAGAAACTGACCTGGCGGGCCATCATGGGGGCATCTATAGCGGTCGCCGGGGTGGCAGTATTGTTCCTGAGATGAGGATCAAGACTCTGAACAGATACAATTTCAATCGTGAGTGCTGTGCCCCCCCTTCCGTCCTTCCCTTGGTAAGGGGAGTAAACTTCTCCCCCTTTTTCAAGGGGGAGAATACAAGAGGGGGTCTTTGGCGTAACAGCCCAGGCTTGCATATCTTGCAATAATCGCAAATTCTTCCTACAATACATGCCACAATTGACAATCAACGACAAGAATTGAATCACAATTCAAGTATGACTTATGAGAAACCAAATCTTTTTCCTCTTTATTGTGCTGCTTCTCGCAGCCGTAGTGGTATCGAGCTGTCGTAAGGTACCTGTGAACGAAGATATCCTCCAAACGAACATTGACACGAGTGTCAGTCCCGGAAAGGACTTTTTCAAGTATGCAAACGGGACATGGCTGAAAAACAATCCGATCCCAGAATCAGAAAGCCGCTGGGGTATAGGGAACCTCGTGCAGGAAGAAACGTACGCCCGGCTGAGGGAAATCAGTGAGAACGCCGCGAGAGACGTGAATGCCACGCCCGGCACGGCGCTCCAGAAAATCGGCGACTTCTATTTCACCGGGATGGATTCAGCGGGAATCGAGAAGAATGGAATTCGTCCTCTTCAATCCGAGTTCGACAGGATCAACGCCGTCAGCGACATGAAAAGCCTGCTGGAAGTTGTGTCGCTCTTCAAGACCTATCGGATCAACGTGATGTTTAGTCTGCCTATTTACCAGGACGAAAAGAACAGCGATAAGATGGCGATGCATGTCTGGCAGGGAGGGCTGGGATTGCCCAACCGGGATTATTACTTCAACAAGGACGCGCGAACGGAGAACATCCGCAGGGAATATGTGGGGCATCTTACCCGCATGATGCAACTGCTCGGGGAGGATTCCGCGACGGCCACCAAACACAGCACGACGATCATGAAGATCGAGACGGACCTTGCTGCGCAATCCCGCAAGCTGGAAGACCTCCGCGATCCATACAAGAACTACAATAAGATGGCTGTGGATGCGCTGGGAAAACTTACGCCTTCACTGAACTGGAAGGAACTGCTCGCCAAAGCCGGCATGAAGAACCCTGATACGGTCATCGTCGGGCAACCCGAATTTCTCAAGGAAGTGGAGCGGTCCCTGAAGGCCGTCACTATCGACGACTGGAAAACCTACTTACGCTGGCATCTCGTCCACGCCTTCGCGGACAAGCTAAGCACAGCTTTCGACAAGGAACATTTTCGATTCTACGGTCAGGTTCTGGAAGGCAAGAAAACGCAGCGTGACCGCTGGAAGAGAGTTCTCGATAATGAAGAAGCCGCCATGGGCGAGTTGCTGGGGCAACTGTACGTGGAAAAGTACTTCTCCGTGGCTACGAAGAAGAGGTACGAAACTCTCGTCAACAATATACTGGAAACGTACAAAGAGCGCATTCAACAACTCGAATGGATGTCGCCTGCAACAAAGGAGAAGTCGCTTGCCAAACTGGCCTCCGTCATGAAGAAAGTGGGCTATCCCGATAAGTGGAAAGACTACTCGGCGCTGACGATAAGCCGGGATTCCTACGTGATGAATGTCCTGAAGGCGAACGTGTGGTCGTTCAACTATGAATTGAACAAACTCGGCAAGCCCGTCGACCGGACGGAATGGGACATGACGCCGCAGACCTACAACGCCTACTATAATCCCAGCAACAACGAGATCGTGCTCCCGGCCGCGAGTTTTATCATACCGGGGTTACCCGATTCGCTCGCGGACGACGCTCTCATCTACTCCTATGCCGGCGGTTCCACCATCGGGCACGAAATCACACATGGTTTCGACGATGAGGGGAGACAGTATGATGCCCAGGGAAATCTCAGAAACTGGTGGACGAAAGATGACGAGAAGAAGTTCAACGACCGGGCCGCAGTGATGGTGAAACAATTCAACGATTATGTGGTTCTGGACAGCATGCACATCAACGGCAAAGCGTGTCTTGGTGAAAATATCGCCGACCTTGGCGGTGTAATTCTGGGGTATGAAGCGTTTCAGAAAACCGAGCAAGCGAAATCGGGACAACTGATCGGCGGACTGACCCCTGACCAGCGGTATTTTCTCGGTTACGCACTCTCGTGGCTTGGTCACCAGCGCGATCAGCGGCTTGCCCGGCAAGTCATGACCGATGTGCACTCTCCAGAATTTCTACGGGTGAACGGTCCGCTTGCCAACATACCGGAGTTTTATAAGGCGTTCGATGTGAAGCCGGGTGATCCAATGTATCTGCCGGAAAACCAGCGGGTCAAGATTTGGTGACCCGTTTGAAGCATCGGAGAATCGTAGTCCGACTTTGATAACGCCTTCTGGAAACCTGGGTAGAAGTGTCTCATATTGGAAATTACCGAAAGCAATCCAAATTGATCAGACCTCACCCCCGCCTGCCCAAAGCACAGCTTTGGTGCGGTGGGCAGGCGTAGCCGTCTCCTAAAAGGAGAAAATAGCGCTTTCATAACCCTCACCCTGTAATCCCTCTCCCACATGTGGGAGAGGGATGTCACGAAGTGACAGGGAGAGGGTTACGGGGTCATGAGCCATTCCATCCTCTCCTCTCAGGAGAGGATTATAGGTGAGGTCTGGCGTGGACTTCTGTACCTTGGAACTAATGCACTTCCAAATCCTGTATCAAAAAGCACAATAAACTACAGACCCGGTGAGCCGCGTTTCTTGGCAAATGAGCATCATTCCTGCATCCATTCCGGGAGTCTTCCCGGTGTCCATGGAGAACCCGCCCTTTCCATCGCTTTCTCAAGCTTGGCAAGGTCGACATCCACGAGCGAATGGAGTTTCTCAAGCTCTTTGCCGAACGATTCGGCGCTCATCGTGTACGCGTCGATGTCCGTCTGCGTCGGACGTGATGTTGACGTCCGTCCGTCATCCACGATTCTGTAAACCCGGTCGCCGATGGAAACCGGCGAGTTCTCATTCCGTGAGCGCATGGTATTGTCGCCCTGCAGAGCGCGGAGAATTGAAGTAAGCCGGATTTCTATTGAAAGCTCCTCGGTGACGAGGTTATCAACGGGGGCGGCCGTTTCCTGCAATGCGCGTTTAATTAGGCCAAGTCGCGATTTCATATCGTTTGCAACCTGTACTGCGCCGTGAAAAGCACGCTGTAGCCGGGCGGCCTTTTGCTGGAACTCGACGAGAGCTTTTCTATCCCCGGTTTGCATCGCGGCCTGTCCGGGAACGTACACGTTGAACGTTTGCGCTTCACCGAGCTGCGTCACGACGCCGGAGACACGTTTGGCCAAAGTCACCGTATACTTCCCGGGCATCACCAGCGGGCCGCCTTCGGGCGGCTCGTCGCTGCCGGGAGGCGGAGGTGAGGAGAGCACCGGCAGCGGATAACGGAGATCCCAGGTTATCCGGTTGATTCCTTTTGAGTTCGCGCCCGCGAGCTTGCGAACCACTTTCCCATCACTATCGGTAACGGTAAGAATGATCGCCGGCGATTCCTCTTCATCTTCCGCCCGCAGCTCCTCCGCTGTAGGATATTGAATGGACTGCTTTTTCTTTTCGGCTTCTTTTTCAGCTTCCCGGCGGATATCCTTCCTGGTTTTCAAGGCGTCCTTCAAATAGTACGTCACTGCGGCACCGAAGGGGGGATTGGACGCGGAGAAGAAAGATTCCCCCTGCTCTGCTTTTCCCTGCCCGCCGAGCGGCTGGGCCAGGATAAACATCGGTGCGTCCTTCACGGGGAATGTCAGCGCGTCACCGGCAAGCATTTCGGGTTTGAGTGTTCGCAGGGGAGTATAATCATCCAGGACGTAGAATCCCCTGCCGAAAGTAGCGGCGACAAGGTCGTTTTCCCTCTTCTGAATTGCAAGGTCGCGCACTGCGATCGTCGGCAATCCGCCTTTGAGCTGAATCCACTTTGTCCCGCCGTCGACCGAGAAGAAGAGTCCAAACTCGGTTCCCACAAAAAGCAGATTTCGATTCACATGGTCCTCAGCGATCGCGAGTATGGGTCCGTTTGGGGGAAGCTTTCCCGCAACCGATTCCCAGGATTTTCCGGCATCGGTGCTTCTCAGCAGATAGGGAGCGAAGTCGGCGTTCTTGTGATTGTCGAAGGCCGCGTAGACCGTATTCACATCGTGCTGCGAAGCCAGAAGACGGCTCACGTACGTTCGTTCGGGAATGCCCGGAAATTTCTCGATCTTTGTCCATGTCGAACCGCCATCCTGCGTGACGTGAATGAGGCCGTCATCCGTTCCGACGTAGATCAGTCCTTCTTTCATCGGAGATTCAAAGAGCGCGGTGCAGTTTCCGTACAGAGAAGTCGAAGCGCTTTTCGCCACCGCATCTGCTCCCCACACTTTTCCCATCACCGGAAGCGCATTCCGGTCGATCTGGCGGGTGAGGTCGCCGCTGACCGGCTTCCATGTGTCCCCGCGGTCGTCGCTGCGGAACAGTTTGTTCGCCGCAAAATACAATCGCGTGTGGCTGTGAGGGCTGATGATGAGGGGAGAATCCCAATTCCACCGTAAACCCATCGCATTTTGTTCCGGCAGCGGCTGTATGCCCAGCTCTTCCCCCGTACGCCGGTCGTAACGCACAAGCCCGCCATACTGGCTTTCACTATAGACGATATTCGGATCCTCGGGGTCGACGCGCGACTGAAAACCGTCACCCCCGGTGGTAACAAACCAATCTGCATTTGTAATTCCGGACGCGTTGCGGGTCCGGGAGGGTCCCCCGACGGAGGCATTGTCCTGGGTACCGCCATAGACAAAGTAGAAGGGAGTTGAGTTGTCGACGCACACATCGTAGAATTGAGTGATCGGAAGGTTTGCTTTGAATGCCCACGACTGTGCGCGGTCGAAACTTTCGTACAATCCTCCGTCGCACCCGACAAGGTAATGGCTGGTATTGACCGGGTCGATCCACATGGCGTGATTGTCGACGTGCTTCGACTTCTCACCCAGCCGCGAGAACGTTTTTCCGCCGTCATCGGTCACCATGATGAGCATATCCATCAAATAAACGCGGTCGACGTTTTTGGGGTCGGCCATGATCGTTCCGTAGTACATCGGTGGGCCCGCGACAAGGTCGTTTCGCTTTTCCCAGCTTGCTCCGTAGTCAACGCTGCGGAAGAATCCTCCATTTTTCGAAGCTGCTTCAACCGTCGCGTACACAACCCGGGAGTCTGCGGGCGATATTGCCAGACCGATTCGGCCGACATCATCGGAGGGCAGGCCGTTCTTCAATTTCGACCATGTTGCGCCCGCGTCGGTGGATTTGTGAATAGCGGACTCGGGGCCTCCGTCGATCAGCGTCCACACGTGCCGCCGGCGTTGATACGATGCCGCATAGAGCACGTCGGGATTCCTGGGGTCGACCACGACATCGGTAACTCCCGTGTTCTCACTGACGGAGAGAACGTTTTTCCACGTCGTGCCGCCGTCCGTGCTCTTGAACAATCCGCGGTCGCCGCCCGGTCCCCAGAGGGGTCCTTGAGAAGCGACGTACACGATATTGCTGTTGCGCGGGTCGATGAGAATGCGGGCTACATGCTCGGATTTTTTCAGTCCCATATTTTTCCAGGATTTTCCCCCGTCCTCTGAACGATACACACCATCGCCATATCCGACGCTGCGCTGGCTGTTGTTTTCTCCTGTCCCTACCCAGACGACCATCGGGTTGTTCGGGTCGATAGTTATGCATCCGATGGAATAGGATCCTTCATTATCAAAGATGGGTGTCCATGTTGTTCCAGCATTCGTTGTTTTCCAGACACCGCCGGAAGCAGCCGCGATATAATAATTGGTGTTGTCGCCCAGATTCACAGCAATCGATGAGATCCTTCCGGAGCTCACGGCCGGACCGATGGAACGCAGTTTCAATCCGCTGAACGTCTCCGACGACATGGGGTCATTCGGTTTGGCCGCATCGTCTTGCGGTGATCCTGTCTTCGGCATGGTCCCACCGACGACCGCGTGACGCAAAATCAGACATGTGGATAACAGGAAGAAGAATCTTGAGAGGGTTTTCATGGTCGTGGATTCCTTGCGTAGTATTATATGAGTGGATAGAAAGGATTCTTTGAAAGCTGACATGAGAATTTACACTCGACGTACCCACAATTGAGGCACTTCAGCCGATATGCATATTGGAGATGACCGGTGCCGGGTACACCGAGCGTACCGTGACACTTGTGGTTGTTCATGTTTACGTACCCGATCTGAGTTGTTGGGCCATCACCTAAGAGAAACATACTTTATCTTGAGGAGAGAAGATCAACGTATGGTCTTCATTTTACCGAGAATCTCCTTGTAGTAGTGCATACCGCGCAGGTTCTTCGATATGCGGCCGGGACCGAACAAATCGTCAGGCCTGAAATTTCCCGCTTTGAAATCCTCGACGAATTCATGCTCACGTTTTGACCAGTTGAAGACATGAATGTCGAAGAACTTGCGAACCAGCCACTTCATTTCATCAACTGTAGGTATCGGTACTTTCTTGGGGACAACACTCTTGAGTTCGCTCTTGATGTCCTCTTTCGTGTATGATCCAATTGCGTTGCCCCGAAAGAATCGGAAGTTTTCTATTCTTGTCATCCCGAAAAGCACGACAAGGTTATGAAGCAGTTGAATATCGATTTTTGAATTGCCGTTCAATGCCTCTTCTGCCAGGAAATACATATCGAAGAGATGTCGAATCTTCCGTTTGAACATCAGCCCGATCTTCCCGGGGAAGTCAAGCCTCTCCTTTGCATCCACCATAGCGAGAGCCTTGCTGGCGTATAGCTCTTCCTGTTGTAGTGATCGAACTTTGAATTTTGGCACAATACTATCGAAACTTATCGGCCACTGAAGACTCACGACACCAAGTACAGAATGACAGTATCTGTACGACATCTCGAGTTCGACAACACCGGTGCGTGTGTAGTATGATGGATAAGACATTTCGCACTGCACAAAGCGATCATCTTCCTGTTTCTTGCGATTGAGTGTGCACCCAAGTTTTCCTGCAATAGATTTCAAGACGGCCATATCTGACTTCTGGCGCTGCTTAATTTCGCCCCGACCCTTCTTTCCGAGGTTTTTGTTTCCGATGAAATCCAAGTCCAGATCGGTCGAAAACCTGTACATATCCCTGTAGAGAAACACGATTGCAGACCCACCCATGAGCGCAAAGTCGGGACCAATAGAAGAGATGGAGAGTGCATGGAGGGCTCGTGTCAGCCAAAGAACCTTTTCACCGGTCGGATATTCAATCTTGTACTGCTTGCTAAACTTCTCGATGGATTGCCGGCTAATGCGAGTTGCATTACTTGCAGTCGGCGATTGCCTTGGTCGTTTACTCATTCAGGAAATCTCCCGGGAGATAAATATTCCATGTCTTGTTCAGCGCGCCTTTCATTCCTCGATTGAATCTGACCGGCTCTCGGGGCAGATACGTGACCAACGAATCAAGTTCTTCTGCAGGGACTTTCCATTGGCGTGCAAAATGTTCCAGAATCACACCCGCTTTTGCAACTAACGATGGTAGCCCGTACTGCTTGAGGTACTCGATAATCCGCCGTGCGTTCACTTTCTCTACCCGCTTCAAAGCATGCACAACGTTTTCCCACCCCTGAGCGTATGCGGGGCGGTGAATGCAGTCAATGATCGTTCGCTCCACATTTGTTGTCACCAACGATCGAGGTCCGTATTTTCTTCTTGTCACACCAACGCTATTCCCCAGTCGTGTTTTCACGAAACGCACAACGACTTGCCCAACCGGACGTTGTGTCCGAGGGACATCGCTGTGAAGGAAATACTCGCTCAGGCTGCCATAGCGAGAGAGACCGTGGAGGTAGAGTGCCGTGCCATAACAATAAAGCGTGTCACGACCATACAGTGTTTGTATTGCTTCAATCGGATCCTTGACAAAAGCATCCGTTGAGTCATCGTCAACGACGACGAAGAGACCCCTTCGCCTCCCCTGAACACGTTTCAGGACACCCTTCTGCTGAAGCATCCAGACGACGTAGTCTGCGCCTGCCCGGGTATGCTTCTCCACGAGTGACGATAGTTCTGCGAGTGAGACAGACGACCGTTGCCTGATTTCCAGAAGCAACGCCTGCCAGTCTTTCGCTGCGATCTTGGTTTTCTTGTTCATATCAAGTAGTCCTTTTACCAGTATTTTTGCACAGCCGACTGTGCAAAAATACTCACAATGGGACTTACATTTTTTTGAAGTTCAGTGATTTCCGGACGATACAGGTCAATGTCGCCACGAGTGGTGATAACGTCGCCTGTCATCATGATGGTGATGATCGTCGTGGCAGTGGTGGTTGTCCCGCCGCCGCCGTTATTGTTCTCATTGCCGTTATCTACTTTTACCTTGCATTCTTGTTTAGATCTTGCCTACACTTTCACCTTCTCAAACTCTTCCTCGCTCATCGCTTCAATGTTCAAACCTCACCCCGTTATAACTTCGTCATGGCACCCCTCTCCATCGGAGAGGGGTTACGGGGTGAGGTCACAACACCCGCTCAAACTCTTCGTTTGACATCTCAAAGTCAGGCTCCACGATCTTCAGTTCATCGTAGGTTAGCCCGTAGAGCTTGTACACAATCCGGTCGATTATTGCTGTCGTAATGTTCAAACCTCACCCCGTTACAACTTCGTCATGACACCCCTCTCCATTGGAGAGGGGTTACGGGGTGAGGTCACAACACCCGCTCAAACTCTTCGTTTGACATCTCAAAGTCAGACTCTACAGTCTTCACCTCTTCATATGTGAGACCATAGAGCTTGTACACCAGCACATCGATCTCCTTCTCCAACACACTCGTATCCGCCTTATCATCCTTCTTCTTCGCCGCGAGTATCTTCTCCACGCGTTCCTCGATTGCACGACATTGTTTCTCAGAAGGGGTGGCGATGGGAAGTTGCTCAACGTACATCGGCTTGTATTCGAGGTAGCCGCCACGACGAGTGGCAGCTATTTGATGAAAGAAGTAGTCTCCAAGCATTGAATTAAGCAACCCGAGCAGATACATATCAGGCACTGAAATCATACAAGCGGGCGCACTTACATATTGAGAGTTTTGGTCAAAGGAAAAGCCGGCGGTGTCTCCCAAGTTTCCCCAGACAATTTTGGGTCTTTCAAGCTCTTTCCAATAAGATGCTGCGCAACGCTGGAGGGCGTACCATTCATATCGCACTCCGGTCTCAGCTTCATTCCTCTGCTCAAGTTCCTTCTTGTACGCTTCAAGATGTTTGTATACAGCAGGGTATTCGACTTTGAATTTGTTCTCCGCTTCCTTTGAAGCTCCCTCGATGCCTTGTTTCTGATGCAAGGGAAAATGCCAGGGAATGAAGAGCAGGTGAAGGCCCGTTTCGTCAATTGCATATCTCTTAATGTCGCGTCCACGCAAGAACGGCTTGATAACCTCTGCCGACGCCTTGTTCTCTTTGATAAGGCGCTTCTTAGTTTCCCCGTCAATCACAAACGCTTCGTTGTATCCGGTCTTGATACCATAGTAAATTTTCCCATGTACATATTCCTCCAGTGCCACACCCGCTTTCTTAATCTTCTCCAAGAGTCCGAGCACTTGTCTGTCTTCAATCCGCCAGCCCTCAACACCAAGGTCGCTCTGGCACATGGTTATGGAGCTTGCTTGGACAACTTCCTCAAACCGTTCAAGCTCATCGAGGGTCTCAATTGTTTTGGCCTTCACGAAGTTGTCCTCCGGTTTGGCGCTTCGTGAGCGAGAGGCGACCAGAACGCACGGGTAGGTTGTGGCTTCAAAGACCGGTCTATCTCCAAAATCAATAAGCGTCCTTAGCGCGGTCTGCTTAGTGAGAAACTGTCTCAATTTTTCACCATATGCCGCCCTGAAGAATTTGTTGGAGGAAATGTAGGTGATCGTCCCATCGGATTTCAGAAGCTTGACACCCTTTTCCCAGAAATACACGTAGAGATCACTCGTTCCAGTGTAACACTCGAACTGACTGGCAAGAAGAGGCTTTAATTCCTTCAGTTCCTCCTGCCGGACATACGGCGGGTTGCCGAGAATAATATCAAATCCATCGCTCATCCCGAACATCCACGCCTGGTCAAAAAACTCCGCATGTGCGTTCTGGTCATACGGGTCCCACTCTGCCAGCCGGCGTGCATTGGCCTCCACGAGGTTTGTATCGAGAAGCTTTGTGCGCTTCTCTTCAATCTCTCGTTCCGCCCGCTTGATGCTCTCCTCGTACTGCTTCCGTTTGCCGGAAAGCAAGCTGGGATCCTTCAGTTCCTTCTCGTTTGCCTTCTTGTTCTCCGCAGCTTCAGCGATTTGTTTCTCAATCACCTTCTGGGCTTCGATGGCTTTCTGGCGTATCAGCTCTGCCAACTCTCCGCGGAACTTCTTGTCCAGCGCTTGAAGTTCCTTCTTCTCGCGATACGACCGCGCAGAGAAAATCCCTTTCCGCACGGCATTGAGCTTCTGCTCCAGAGCCTGTACATCTGTGTTGACCATCGTTGCCTGTATTCGCTGCTCAATGCCGATAAGCGTGTTGGCTGCCACGAATTTGGTCTCAAGATTCGGCAATGAGAGGACGCCACGGTTGGGTTTCGACCCCACCCCTCCTCCCCTCCCAAATGGGGAGGGGTTGGGGGAGAGGTTGGGTGAAACGTCACCATGTTGATCTACGAGCAGTGAAATAAAGAATCTGAGCTTTGCGATCTGTACCGCAATCGGCTGTATGTCCACGCCGAAGATGCAGTTCTCAATCAGGTAGAGCTTGCGGCCATAATCGGCAAAGTTGTTCTCCTCGCTGAATGCTTCGTCAATGTTGGCGAACGTTTCTTGCCGGATCGAAGAGTCAGGAATCTGTTCGGCAGCATCAATCTGCTTTTGCTTCCATTTTTGGTTTTCCGGATCCAGTTTGTGCAGCACATGCACTACCTTGAGCAGCACTCCCATCGGGAAGGCGCCGGAACCGCATGCCGGGTCGAGCACATTCATGGTGTGGATCGCATCAATGAGTACATCAGTCTCTGACGGAGAGAATTGGTGCGGCTCGTCGGAGTAGGAGATGAGGTGGCGGAGTTTTGATTCAGTGTCGTTTATCGGCCCCACCCCCGTCCCCTCCCCAGTGGGGAGGGGTGCGCTGGCAGGGTTATCAAGCGTCTGCCGGATTTTTGCAATGATGCCGTCGGAGTTTTTCAGTACCTCGTCGTTCCAGAATCGAATCACACGAAAACCGTGGCTGTTCAGATACTCTGTCCGCTCGGCGTCATACTCCCGTTGCTCTTTATGGATTTCACCGTCAAGCTCGACCACCAATTTCTTTTCAATGCAGACGAAGTCGGCAATGAACCAATCGATGGCATGTTGCCTCCTGAAATGAGCGCCCAATCGATTGTTTCGCAATCGCTGCCAGAGTACATTCTCTGCCTCGGTCGGGTTCTTCCGATGCTCACGTGCGAGCACCTTGAGATATTTCCATTGCGATGGCTCGCTGGTCATGTATCGAGGCTTGGCGTTCCCCTCTCCATTTGGAGAGGGGTTAGGGGTGAGGTCATTAAGCTTCGTCTCCAAGTACGCAATCAAGCTTTCGTCCACCATGTAGTTCACGATCTCCCGCGGCGTATAGAAACTGCCGGTGGTCTTGCGGGCTGTTGTACCGGTTTCGGGATTGTACGCAGCCAGCAAATTCTCGAAGACGCGACCGAGGAGCTCTGGATCAAGCGCAACCTCTTCTTCGATGGGCGTGTTCTCCGCTATAGTGAACTTGTAGTCGTTGAGAATGTGGATCAGCCCCTTGACCGGCTCTTTGCTCCGTTTCTTGTCTTCAAAAACTTTGCTCAGGTCGACGGTTCGTTCATTACCGAAGAACAGCATATTGGGAACGACGGGCTGGAACCTGGGACGCCTTGTGAAGCCGTCCACGTACATGTTCTCGTTTCCCTTGTCGAGACAGTCAAAGAGTCCGCCGTTGAGAAAGGGAATTGTCGATACGAGTTGAAGAAATTCTTCCGGGTTTTTGAACAACTCCGGGAAGCGGTACTTGTTAACAATGGTGAAATCGTCGTTTTGATTCTTCGGGCCGTGCTTTTCGCTCACCCACTCACGGTTCTTTGGCTCTTTGGGTGAGTTCATCTTCTGATTGAGTGTTGCGAAGAAGAGGTTCTGCAGGACGCCACGATAGTAGTTTGATTTCTTCGGTGATCCGAGATCGGCATCTTTGAGAATGCCTTCGAGTTTCTTTTTATCGAAGATGTCGTCCGGTACCAAATTCTTCTCGCGCAGGAACCAGACGAAGATTATGCGGGTCAGCAGACGGATGACATTGATGGAGTCGTTTTCTTGTTGATCGTTGATTCCAGGCGCAAGCGGATACTCAACATTGTCAACAGCCCAATAGAACCAGTCCGCAATCCGGCGATAAAATCTCTTGTTCAGCTCCGAGATGTTGAGCGTTGCCCGCCACGCATCGTGCATCTCGGCAAACGTCGTCAGAGGTTGGTGAGCGCTTGCAAGCTTCGCCAGGGAAAGATCGAACAGGATTTCAATATGTGCCCGGTGCGGCTGGGCGATGTTGATGTCCTTGATGAGCGTGACTTTCTTCAGCACGTCCTTTTCTGGCTCCCTCAAATGTAAACGCCGGTCAATCACAGCAAGCGTTAGGGAGCCGCCATGCTTGAAGAGAATCAGCGCCGGTTGTTTGGTGAGCTTGTTGATCTCACGGGTAATCTGGGCTAACTTGCCACGCGCATACGAACCAGCATGAAGCCCTACAGCAAAAAAGAGATAGGAAAGCGGGTTTCCTTTATCGACGCTTTGATTCGTGAAAAGAACATGCTGATCTGAAATATGGTCTGCGGTGAGCTGAAACAACAGGCGGATTTCAGTCCACTCATCCCAAAGGGCCTTGTCACGCCTGAAGGTTCCGCCGAGATCGAAGGCTTCGAGGAACTCTTCCTTCCCATCTCCAGAAAGTCGAAGCGTGAGGTTGCTGCGGTAGCCAAGAGTGTCGAAGAATTTTGTGGCGTCGACAGCGAGGCTCCCGGAACTGAAGCTCTGTACCGCCGATTGGATTGCTTGTTTTGCAGCGAGTTCCTTTGTTGATGGCACTTCTTACTTCCCCGATGGTTTATCAACGATCACAAGCCATGTGACAAGCTCAAAGTCTTCGACTTCTTGAGGCTGGGCTGTCTCTGGAACAAGTACGGCATCCCGGCTCTCCGTCAGGCTTCGCAACGCCCTCCGCTTGAACGTCGATACAACTGCCTGCACAGCCCCTCCTAACAAGTCGCTCCATTTCGACATATCCCTCCCTTGGTCCGTCGATTCATCGAACAACCTGCAAAGCTCTGCATACGCTTCCCTCTTTTCAAGGCAGAGGAGTCTGAAGATCTCAAGGATTTGCTTTGTTTGAGTGAACGAGTACCGAACCGTGCCGTCATCACGGATGTAAACGAGGTAGTATGGCTGGATCGGGTTTACCTTGTCCGTGGCACTCGTCTCACCTTTCTGCTTCAGACAAAAAACAACTCCGGGTTGAATCTGCTGAAACTCAAGCGATGGAGGAACAACCGCATAGAGGCCGAAGGGAGCGTTCTCAAGCTGTTCTCGGTTAGCTTCAATGTATCGTGCAAGCTCAAGACGGAAATCATCCAATGTGAACTCACTCAGCGACACATTCTCATTGAAGTCCTCGAGGTCGAGGATCTCATCTTTCAACCGAAGCAATTGCTTGTCCCTGTAGCGCATGTCTTCTTTGATGAGCTCCTGGAGATCATCCATCTGGAGAACGTTCTCCTCGCTCGTCGCAGCAACATCAACGAGCGCCATCCTTGCCTCGACGCGATGCTTGAGGTTGATATACTTATTTAGATCGTCTGTCGGCCAGAAATTCACAAGCTGAACAGCATCGTTGATCGAACCAATGCGGTCGATACGTCCAAAGCGCTGGATGATGCGGACAGGGTTCCAGTGAATGTCGTAATTGACAAGGTAATCACAATCCTGGAGGTTCTGTCCTTCGGAGATGCAATCCGTTGCAATAAGTATATCGACTTCTTCATCCTGGGGCATGTTCTGCATCTTGTTCCGGTTCTTTGACACCGGTGAGAAGTTCGCCAGGATACTGCTGTAATCGGATTGTCTGTGGAATCCCTTGGGCATTAATGTTGTCTGGTTCTGCTTCGTCCCCCCTGTCACCATCGCAATGTGAACCCCGAGGTCGTTCTTCACCCAATCCCGGAGATTGTCATAAAGATACGCCGCCGTGTCTGCAAATGCGGTGAAGAGGAGTACTTTCCGGTTTATCTTGCCTTCTCGTGATCTTGTCGGGTGCTTCACCTTCTCCTCGATCAGCTTCTTGAGCTCAGCCAACTTTGCATCCCGGTCGGGTGTGATCTCCATTGCTGCTGCATGGAGGATGCTAAGCTGTTCCTTATCCTTTTGGAGAGCTGTAAGCCAATCGTCCAATTTCAGGTGGGCCATTTTGTAGGTGAATTTCTCACCAACTTCGAGTGCTTCCTGCAGTTCTTCATCCTCCAGATTCTCGACCCTTAGGTCATCAAAATCCAACTCTGGGTTCTCGGCCTGAAACTTCTTGAATCGATTGATCCTGTTCTCAAGATTCTCGATCTTGGCGATGGTCCGCTCCATCGTGATCTCGAAGGACTTGATTGAGCTTTCCAGCCGCTTCATGAAATTCACCTTCATCATCCCGATAAGGAAATGTTCACGATTAGCCTGAGTAAACACTCTCACACCTCGTGAACGTGCTTTCTCTTCGTATTCCTTTCTATATTCCTCTATCAGAAATCTTGAAGGTTGAAAGAGAGAGAGTTCGTAGTCATCAATCTCAGAACTAAGCCTGTCGTACGACATAAAGCGCTTCTTCAAATCGATATTCGGTGCAAGCGAAAATGGTTTGAGCCTCTTGGGGAACGGACCTATCCGGTGCATCTCCTGTTTGTAGTACCGCTCAATGTGTCGCCGGGAACGAGCGATCGTGAGACCATCAAGCAGTTTGAAGAATGAGGAAGGAAGCTGCTCAAGCAGGTCCTTAACGTTTCGGTTTGGATTCTTCTTAGGATCGGCCCAAAGCGTGAATCGCCTCTGCGATTCTGCAATCGTGTCTCTGAGGCTTGCAATCCCCATTGCATCCTTAAAGGCATCATCCTTGCTTTCCGTGGCAAAGTAGATCTGGTTGCGGAGGTCACGGAGGTTCGTATTCACGGGTGTTGCTGAGAGCATGAGCACTTTCGTACGCACTCCGGCCTTGATGATGTCATCCATCAAACGTTCATACCGGCTCTTGCGAACGACCTCTCCTTCCTCGTTCCGCCTTCCCTTCGTGTCGTTCCTGAAGTTGTGCGACTCATCGATGACAACAAGATCGTAATTCCCCCAGTTGATCGTTTCGAGGTTGATGTCGCCCGAAGGGCCTCCCTCTCGACTTAGGTCGGTATGGGAGAGAACATCGTATCGGTAGCGATCTTTGTTAAATGGGTTGAGCTGATCGTTGACCTTGTAGATCGTCCAGTTATCTCGCAATCTTTTCGGGCACAGAACGAGCACGTTCTGATTCTTCAACTCAAAATACTTGATAACAGCGAGTGCCTCAAATGTTTTTCCGAGACCGACGCTATCCGCGATGATGCATCCATTGTACTTCAACAACTTGTTGATCGCACCCTTCACACCATCCTTCTGGAACTCAAACAACATCCGCCAAACCCCGGAATCAAACATCTTGATGTCATCCCGGAGAATCTGTTTGGCCTCCTCATCCGTCAGAAATTTCTCGAATATGTGATAGAGTGTTTTGAAATAGACGAACTCGGGCGGCTTGTCGACGTACACTTGTTCAAGATATGACATTACTTCATCTTTCACATCTTGAACGAGGTCAGCGTTTGCCCAGAGATCGTCGAACCAGCGTTTGAGGTCTTCTCTATCCCTCTTGTCATTTACCTCAAGGTTGAGTTCAATGTTCGAGCGATTACCGAGCCCGAGGCCGCTCACCGTTAGGTTTGAGCTACCCAGGATGGCTTCATTGACTCCATTGTTCTCGATGTGATACAGTTTCCCATGGAGGAAACCCTTTTGCTTGATGGATCGGATCTGTGCTTTGCTACGAACCCAATCCGCACACTCGCGAGCAACGACCTTTTGCTGCAGCCGATTCCCAAGCGCAATCTTGGAATCGTCAAGCACGAAAGCTTTCGATTCGCTCTTATCCGGGTCGAGATTACTTAGAAAGCTCGGTTCTCCAAAAAGAAATCGAAGCTCTTGAATGGAATCGAGTTGATACCGCAGTCGTTCGTAGGCGTATATCGTGAAGTAGGCAGAGACAATGGCCAAACGGGAGTTAGGTTTGATCTTCTCACGAAGATAATCACCAAGGCTTCCTTGCGTATAGTTGTCGCGAATTGCAGTCATCGATTACTATAGCTATTTTGCCCTCAAATAGAAAGAACCCGTAGAGTATCGGGAGGCTTGCTGGATAGCACCCTACGGGTTCAAAATCCATTCTTACGAATGGTTACATTTGCCAATATCAAGAATCAATTACAAAACAAAAACTCCTTGCTGCCCTACAACAAGCCTCGGTGAGGAAGATACAAAGAAAACCGTCAAAAGTCCAAACTTGTTTCTTCCTGTTTTTTGTTCCAATTCATTCAGCGTATCATCAAACTGTGGTGCTCCCCATCTCCCAACTCTGCACAATTTCCCCAACTTTGCCCGAAACTAGTAATCTTGCATCGTGCCTATCAGAGCCTTGAGAAAGTAAGTCGTCATATTCAGTCAATGTGTGACGAATATGCGCAACAACTGCTAATGATACCGCCCTTTTGTCAAAATCTTTTGCCGCAGCGCTTCTGCCAACCCTTCCACTATATTTTTCACAGGCGTGTTCAGCTATCTCCATCTCTTGATCCTTTGGACAAGATGGATATAGTTCGCGGATTCGCATTGCGAAGCGTTGAATGAAATCCTGATCGTGCCGCTCACGTTTTTCCGCCTCTCTGATTCTTCGACGTTCTCGGATGTCAGCATCTTTCAGGCATTCTTGTTCAGCCCTTTCAAGGGCCTCAGCTTGAACTAAGAGTCCCTGTCGTTCATAACGGTGTCGTGCTCGACTCCACCTCAATACTACAGCATATAAGGTCGAATATTTCTTCGAACGAATAGTCAGAGCTGCATCGCCCGTCGGTAAGAATTCAAGATGATCCAAATCAGCGCATGAGAGGCACAATGCGCCTTTATCACGTTTAAGAAAAATCCAAGCCTTCCTTCCAAGATTCTCATTACATTCGCTGCAGATGGATTCTCGATTGGATATAAAAACCTTGAGTTCTTCTGCTTTAGTCATACTCACTGTATTATTGATCGTTAAAGAATCCTCAGTTTTGACTTGCGTGTCGGCAGCTCCGGACGAATTGCCGATAGAATAGATGTATAAGATCCTCGACAGCAGTCATCGTCTATCGGCACAGCAGCCGCCAAACGCCGCCCTTCAGCTTGTGCTATGGTTTGTGGAAAGAAAAGCTCCGCCCTCGTCAAGGTGAAACCACTTATCTCAGTTCCAATACATCTCCGTTAACCGGTCAGTTGATCGGCAAGAAGCTAGAGGCAACCTTATGCCAAGAAGTTACGACATCCCGAAATGATTATCAAATGACCCGACCGTGGCCGCGTTATACTTCAAATTCATTGAGGTCAATTCCGGGAGAGTTTGTCTTCTGCCTTATTCAACTTCCAGGAGGTGGATTCACCAGGTTTTTCGAAAGCCCGCTGCAACAGTTCTTTCTTCCTTTCCCGAAAATATCGTATCTTCCTATCAGTAACTCACATTACGCAAACCTATTCTCGATGTCCAAAATCTGAAGCACTAAATCATAGATAAATTCGAAGCACGAAATCCTGCGCCAAAGGCGCATCCTCAGCCAGAGGCTGATGAGCCTCAGGCTCAGCCTCCGGCGGAGAAATCTTAAACAAATCCTAAGCTCCAAATCCAAAACTCAGAACTTCAACCAGAACAACAAACATTTTCTTATTTGTGGGATGTCTTGGTTTAGATGCTGGTACAAGGTGCTTGTTTCGAATTTCGATATTGAGATTTAGGATTTGTTTAGAGTTTAGATATTCGGATTTAGAATTTTCATTAGGATTAATGACTCTGCGTAATATCACCCAGTAATTTCTGAATTTGCGACAACATTCCAATCTTGTGCCGATAAAAAGCACGGTTCTGGTTCTTGCGCTACTCTTCGCCGCGTGCGGTCGTAACCCAATGGAGAAGAAACCGCTGACGGTCGACGAATTGATGATCGAAGTCAAAGGTCCGTCGCGGGAAATCGCCTACACGAATAAACAGGCGGGCTATTTTTACACGGAAACAAACGGCAAGCTGCGCACCGGATGGCAGGGATGGCACATCATGTCGACAAAAATGATGGACGATTACATCATGACAGTCGACGGCAGACCGCTGATAAAAAATGATGCCCGGTTTGCGCGGGTGTTTCCACATCAGCTGGTGCGCGCCTACGAGAACGACGTGCGGGAAACCGTTACGCTGCTTGATTCCATCGATGCGCTCGTCATTCAACTTGACGGTACAAAAGCGAAGGAGCTAACTGTTGCCCCCCTGTTCGGCGATTCACATCTTTCCGGCGACTATGTTACCAGATGGGAAGAAAACGTCCTTCTCATCGCAAAGAACCGGCATCTTCGTCGCACCGGGAAAGAAAACTATCCGGTCTGGATCGGACTGACGGTCGCTCCGGCAGCTCCCAATTCCCGTGAGCGGCTCGATTCATTGAACTTTGGCCTTAGCTTCAGTCCGGCACAACTTTCTGCTGAGCTCTCCAATTCCTCAACGGCGATAATTTTTGTCGCCGCGGATTCCACCTCTCAGGCCGTCACCGCCGCGCATGAGATTGCGGCAAGCTACCGGCAATTGATTCAAAAGCGAAAAGACCGGATGGAATACCTTCTCAACAGGTCGTATTTCCGGACAGACAATGAACGGTTCAACAAGGCCATCAACTGGGCGAAGATCTCGATGGATGCTCTCATCATGAATCAACTGAAGAAAGGCATCTATGCAGGTCTCCCGTGGTTCGACGATTATTGGGGGAGGGATTCGTATATCTCGCTTACTGGTGCAGCGCTGGTGACTGGAGATTTTGCCGACGCAAAGCAAATCCTGCAGTCGTTTTCCGACTGGCAGGATCGGAACGGCAGCAGTCCGACGTTTGGAAGAATCCCGAATCTCGTGACGACTAATTCCATTGCGTACAATACCGCCGACGGCACGCCCTGGTTTAGTATCGCGCTCAGTGATTACATAAAGTATTCCAACGACACGGCCTTCGCGCGCGAGATGTATCCGACGATGTACGTTGCCATCGAGGGGGCGATCTCCAACCATACGGACATGCGCGGATTCATGACGCACGGCGACGCCGAAACGTGGATGGATGCCGTCGGTCCCGACGGAGCGTGGAGTCCGCGGGGAAACCGGGCGAACGACATTCAGGCGTTGTGGTACCGGCAATTGCAAATTGGAGTCTGGCTGGCGACACTGGAAGGGGATAACCAGACCGCGCTGCGCTGGAACGGCTACGCGCAGACGATCATTTCGAGTTTCAACAAATATTTTGTCAATGCCGACTCGGGCTTCGTTTACGACTATCTCTCTCCCGATGGAACACCGGACCGCCAGATGCGCCCGAATCAACTTTTCACAATGAATATGATCCTGGACCCGGATGTGAAAGCGAAGGTCTTCCGGACGGTTACTGAACGGCTCGTCTATCCGCATGGTGTCGCGTCGCTCTGGCAGGAAGATCAGAATTTTCATCCCTATCATCATCACGAACCGTTCTATGTTCAGGATGCGGCATATCATAACGGCATTGTCTGGACGTGGCTCGCCGGGCGGTGGGTCGATGCGGCGACCGGCTATGGCTTGTCCGACCTCGCCTTCACTGTGACCGACAATATGGTGACTCAGATGCTCGACCGCGGTGCAGTCGGGACACTCTCGGAGCTTCTTGATGCGGCGCCGCATCCTGGAGAATCGGAACCACGCCTCTCGGGAGCGTTCTCACAGGCCTGGAGTCTTGCAGAATTCATCCGATCGTTCTACCAATCGTATCTTGGCGTCACCGTCGATGCCGCCGCTCCCCGAATTTACCTTCATCCCCGTCTTCCTTCAACAATGAGAAATGCAGATTTCACAATTCCCATTGGCGAGACCACCGTGGAGGTGCATTATCACATTGAAAAGAGCGAAGGCGAGATCGTATTGAAATCACCCTCCGGCGCCCGCGACACCGAAGTCCAGCTTGAGTGGTTATTTCCGGATGGCGCAACCAGGGTTTTTCTCGTACGCTTGCGCCCGAACAATCCGCTGACCCTTGAAATCAGTCATCATGGCGTGACGGAAAGAACCGCAACTTTTTCACAACAGCTCGATACGACGTTCCGGAAGCTCACAACACCGGCTTCGGCCTTTCAAGGAATCCACCTGGCGACACCGGTGGTCCATCCCGATCTCAAAGCGCTTCAGCATCCAGCGCACCGGATTCTGACGAATGCGGAGGTGAAAAGTCCGTCCTTCGGCGCGTCGTTAGTCTATGAAATAACGGATCCGGTCGGAGATGACAAAGGAACGGGGTCATACACCTACCCTCTCACACCAAGCCTGAAACCCGGGAGCTTGGATATCACGTATTTCAAAGTCTCAGCCGATGAGAAGAACGTCCACTTTGTGATGCGATTCAGTAATCTCTCAAATCCCGGCTGGCATCCGGAATATGGTTTCCAGTTGACGTTCGGAGCGATTGCCATCGATAAAGATGGAAAACCGGGCTCCGGTCAGACACTGGTCGGTCGAAATGCGCAATATGTCCTGAAGAAATCGGACGCCTTCGAGAACATTATCTATTTCGGCGGTGGGGTGAGCGTTGAAGATGCGAAGGGGAATATCCTCGTCGAATATCGGCCAGTTTCAGGCGATGAACGAAATCCATTAGGGAGTGTCTCGACAAGAACAGTGTCCTTCGCGATTCCGGTTGAGATTCTTGGAACACCGGCGTCAAACTGGAGATACACGGTTCTCATCGGAGCCCAGGACGACCACGGGGGCGCGGGGATTGGAGAATTCCGGAATGTCCGCGCTGAGGCAGGCGAATGGGTCGGTGGAGGGAAGAAGAATGCCGACGACCCAAACGTGTACGACATTATTCTTCCCCCGAGATAATTCTCTCATTGGGGGAATGTCAGCAGGCACGACGGAAGGGTTGTAGGTGATAGGTGGTAGGTGAATGGGAGACCCTCCGATGTCCGGCAGGCCGCCAGAAACATGATATGGAGACTGGGGACCAAATCGCTAATTCTCCTGCGCATATCACGATTTTTGCTGCGACATGATGCCATCGACGGCGGGATTCGTCATCCCCCGGGCGGCTGATAATCGAGATTTGAATCTCAGACAATGCTTTTGTATCTTTTCTCAAATGGAAATTGTGAAAGGCTGAGAGTTCATGGTTGCTGATCATCTAAAACAGGCAGACAAATACATTCTGAAGAATGAATTTAATGCCGCGGAGGCAGAGGTAAACAAAGCCGTCGATCTCGACCCGGCAAATATCTACGCTCTTGCGTACCTCGAGCGCGTCAAGCACTATCGGATTCAATATGAGAAGAAGATGCAAGAGGGGAAGCAGCCGCAGGAAGCCGGTCAGAAACCTACCTCGGGTTCAACCAAGACATCGGGCAAGGTAAAGGAAACAAGCCCTGCGTCAAGAATCATCATTATCGACGACGAACCCGACTACCTTGAGATGCTCGGATTGTTGCTTTCGGGGGCGGGGTATCAGGTGGTGTCTGCTTCATCGCCGGAGGAGGCAATCGAGAAACTGAAATCATTTGTTCCCGATCTCATTCTGTGTGACATACATTTTGATAATTCCGGCTTGGACGGTTTCTCCCTCTATAGCCATGTTCGAAAAACGCCCGGTCTCGTAGCCGTTCCCTTTATCTTTATCACCGGTGTAAAGGACGAAAAGATTCACCAGTCGAGCCTCGAAATCGGCGTCGATGACTTCATCGCCAAGCCGTTTAGCGGCAGCACGTTGTTGGCGGCGGTCGGAGGGAAGATCAAGAGGTTTAACGAGTTGAGGAGAATGGGTAAGGAATAGCGGCCTGTTCTACGGGTCGTCCTCGTTCATCTCTTTAATGTCTTCCGTTTTTTCCCGTTCCGCTCTCATGTTGACCAACAGGAAGGCGGATCCGGATCATTGTCCTGCGATGATGGAGTACTTTATCGTTCCTTGACAGGATGTCAGAATCCACGGAGTCACTTTTACGCTTTCGTGTGAACGCCGCCCACCGCCAATTGCTGCCATCCGATTGCGGGTGGCCCGCCGGCGCATTTCCATTCATCTTTTGAACTGCTACATCCTGATGCCCCTACAACTTAATGTTCACACATAAAGGGGGCACAGGACACTTGATGTTGGAAAACGGTATGAGTATCGTTTCTTATCCTGAATGCCGAACGGAATGGCTAACTCTTGACAATCTTTGAAAATCTGCCTATCTTTTGTCGGTTGCTTTGTTCTCTTTGAAGAGCGCAGGATTTGTCGCATGTCCCTGAAGGCACGGGATACAAGGGGAAGAGAACTCGTTGCTTGATTTGATGCCGGAGAGCTTGGCGATTCCCGGCAACGAATCCGGTCGGATAAGGTTTCAGGAGAATGCTCCCGGCGTGGCAAGAACGCTGGCGGCAGACGACAAAGCAACCCTGGTGTTTCTACTCTAACCCATTCTTTGACATTTCATACTGAGGGAAACGATCCCATGGACCATTTTTGGGGAATTGCAAGGAAGCAGAAAAAGAACGGAAAAATCAAGGAGCTTCTTCGCGGCATCCCGCTGTTTGAACAACTCACCGACCGTGAATTAGCCGGCATCGAACGAATACTCCACGAACGGGTCTACGCTCCGAAAGAAGTGATTTTTCGACAAGGTGAGCCGGGGATCGCCATGTATATTATAGAGAGCGGCTCGGTTCTTATTGAAGTCGGGAGCGACGGAAAGGTTTTGGCGGAATTGCGGGAAGGAGAGTTCTTTGGTGAACTGGCGCTACTGGACGAATCCCCGCGATCGGCAAGCGCAATTGCGAAAACCGAGTCTAAGATATTCGCTTTTTCACAGCCCGACCTCTTTTCGATGATGGAACGAAATCCGCGCCTCGGGATAAAGATTATCGTATCCCTGGCCCGTATTATCGGCGATCGTCTGAAGGGCATGAACGAACAACTCCATGAGTTGACGAAGGAGAAGACGTAGTATGTCGGACCTTTTCACTCGGTATATGAAGATTTTGTTCATCCTGCTGCTTCTGACGGCGGCGGGATTCTTTCTTTATGCTATCGGCGAAATCGTCCGCCTCTTGATTATCGCGGCGTTGCTTGCGTACATTCTTGACCCGATCGCGACCGGACTGGAATCGCAGGGCTTGAGCCGCCTTGCCGCTACCGGAATTGTTTTTGTGGGAATAGGTCTTGCGATATACGCTTTTGGCTTCTTCGTCGTACCGGCGCTCATCCGTGAGATCCAAAACCTCCAGGCAAGTGCTTCGATGAATCAAACCAGCGCGATCATTTCCGACCTTCAGACATTTATTAATCAAAAGCTTGCGTTCTTTGGGATGCAGGGGATTGATTTGGCCGAAAGAATCCGGGAAGTGAAAAGCGGCGTCAGTGAACGGCTCCTTGGTGATGCCGTGGCCCATGCCGTGCCATTTGTCACTCAGGCGGTTGCTCTTCCGTTTGTAATTTTCTTCCTATTGAAAGATGGGAGAGAAATGAAAAAGACGCTCCTTGCAGTTATCCCGAACAGGTATTTCGAGTTCTCTCTCAACCTCATCTACAAAATGGACCTGCAGTTGGGTTCGTACCTGCGCGGGCAGTTTCTCGACGCCTTCATCTTCGGTATTCTGTCAACTCTTGCTATGTGGATACTGGATGTAAAGTACTTCTTCTTTATCGGTATCTTTGCCGGTTTGGCAAATTTGATCCCCTACGTCGGCCCGCTCGCCGGCGGAATCCTGGCAAGCGCCATGACCATCCTGACCGCCGGTGATCTCTCTCGCCTCCTGTACGTCGTCCTCGCGTTCGTTATCGTAAAGCTTGTCGACGATTCGATCATCCAGCCGATCGTCATCGCGAAGAGCGTAGACATGCATCCGCTCCTCGTGCTCCTGGTGGTGATTGTCGGTGGAGAATTCTTCGGGATCATGGGAATGCTGCTCTCGGTGCCTACCGCAGGTTTTGCCAAAGTTGTCATCCGGGAGAGCAGAATCATCATACGCCGCTACAAGTTTGTTTGATCCCCGCGTTGTCGGCGCGACGGGAGGCAGATGTTCCCTCGGCTGAGTTTGACATATGAAACAGGTACGCATGAATCATATCCGCCTATGTGCGTACGTAGGGGTTCACGGGGAATTTACTGGACCCGCTCTCGTGATGCCTATATTCAATGGTTCTCCCACACACTGAAGGTCGAACAAACGAAGGCCATTTCTTAGGAGCGAAAGGCGTATGACGATCATCGTAGCCGGAGGAACAGGGTTTTTGGGAATGGCGCTTCTCCATCGATTGCTTCGCGACAATCATTCCATCGTACTTCTCACACGCAATTCCGGGAACGTTTCGATTCATCATCCCCATGTGCGCGTTGCACAATGGGATGGGAGGGTTGTGGGAGACTGGGTGAAGTATGTTGACGGAGCCGACGCAATTGTGAACTTGACCGGTGAATTGATCGCGGGCAAGCGTTGGACGAAGCGGCAGAAAGAAATCATTCTGGGAAGCCGGGTAGACGCGACGCGGGCGATTGTGAAAGCTATCGAGCAGGCATCGAAGAAACCTTCAGTCCTAGTCAGCGCATCTGCAGTAGGTTACTATGGAAATGTTCCCTCGGGTGACGTTCCGGAGTCCTTTCCCAAGGGGAATGATTTCCTTGCGATGGTTTGTGGCCGGTGGGAAGAAGAAGCCCTCGTAGCCCGGAAGCTCGGAATACGCATCGTTACGCCGCGCCTCGGCGTTGTCCTGGCAGGTGATGGCGGCGCGCTGAAGAAAATGGTGCTCCCCTTTAGGTGGTTCATCGGAGGGCCGATAGGAAATGGTCGCCAGTGGCTGCCGTGGATTCATCGCGATGATGTTGTGGATGGGATTGTCTTCTTGCTGCAGTCGTCACAGCTTGCCGGAGCGGTCAACTTTGTTGCCCCGGAACCAGCGACTATGAAACAATTCAGCCGGGCACTCGGCAGATCTTTACGCCGTCCTTCGTGGATTCCCGTTCCATCGTTCATTCTCCATATTCTTCTCGGAGAAATGGCAGGCATGTTGCTTACGGGACAACGCGCCGTTCCCCAACGTCTAATGGATGCAGGTTTCGTGTTTCAGTATCCCGGACTTGATCGGGCATTAAGTGCGATTGCTGAAAGTAGTTGCGAAGAACAATGTTGATGTCGCCGCCCCGATCGTCGGTTGCCGGTGAGCGTATCCTGCAAACAATTCGGGATTATCACAAAAAGCCGCTGACGCTCCGGGCAAAAGAATCAAAATTGGAGTCAAATCCAGAAAACTAACCCATGGCCTTCTTTATCGCGAAAATATGTTCAGGAGTCGTTCCGCAGCAGCCGCCGATAATTTTCACACCGATCTTTTTTAGATCCCGACTTTTTTCCGCCATGAATTCCGGCGAATCCGGGAAAACAGACATCCCGTCTTTCAAGACCGGTAGGCCCGCGTTTGATTGGATGATGATGGGCAGTGCCGTATGCTTCGTAAATTCTTCGGCTATCTTCACCATATTCAAGATCCCGTTTCCGCAATTCGACCCGACAACGTCGGCGCCGGCGGCGGCAAGGCCTTCCGCCGCCTGCACCACCGTCGTTCCCATCACGGTATAGAATCCCCGGGGAGTACAATCGAAGGTCATTGTCGCGAAGACCGGAATGGACGACGAAATCGACCTTGCGGCCTTCACAGCAAGCTTCGCTTCGTTGATGTCTGTCATTGTTTCGATGCAAATGATGTCGACACCTTCGGTGATAAGTACCTTCAGCTGTTTCGTGAAAGAACTGTACATCTCCTCTGGGCTGGTGTCGCCGTACGGTTGAAGAATTTTACCGCTCGGACCGCATGATGCGGATACATAGGCCCGGTCGCCAACGGCTTTTTTGACGGCCCGAACAGCCCGGGCGTTGATCTCCTCGGTTTTGTTCTCCAGACCGTAGGAGGAGAGCTTCATCGGCGAGCCGCCAAAGGTATTCGTTTGAATGATTTCCGCCCCCGCGCTCAGGTACAGACCGGCAATGATCTCCAGCACTTCAGGATGATCAAGATTCATCCTCTCCGGGCATTCACCCGGGTTCAATCCCCGCTGAAAAAGCATTGTTCCCATCGCTCCGTCAGCGATGATGACTCCGGGCATCCCGAGTCGTTCCCTGAATGGCCGCATCAGGTCCTCTTGACGAATTTCTTCACGCAATCAACAGCGCTGACACCGTCGAAACAATATGAATCCGCTCCGATTTCCCGAGCATATTCCGCCGACAATGGAGCGCCGCCGACAATGATTCTGGTTTTTCCAAAGAGCCGGCGTTCCTTCGCCAGCTCGACGACCTTTTTCATGACCGGCATCGTCGTTGTCAGCAGCGCCGACATCCCGATGACGTCCGCGTTTTCTTTCTCAGCTGTCTCGACGAATTTCTGCGGCGACACGTCATTGCCGAGGTCGATCACTTCGAAGCCCGCGCCCTTGAGCATGATGGCGACGAGATTTTTGCCGATGTCGTGCAAGTCGCCCTGTACGGTGCCGATTACCACCTTGCCGATCGTTTTGACTCCATCTCTGATGAGGAGCGGTTTCAGCAAATCCATTCCTGCGTACATCGCTTTGGCGGCGAGGAGAACCTCCGGCAGAAATATTTCGTGGTGTTTGAACTGCTCTCCCACGATCGACATCCCCGCGATGAACCCTTCATCCAATATTGCTCTTGGCTCAAGTCCCTGTCCGATCGCGAGCTGGGTGGTCTCTGCTGTTTTTTTTACGTCGCCGCTTCGAAGACTGTCGGCTAATTGTTGAAGAATGTCCATTGTCTCTTCCTTGTCTATTGTTCCAGGACGGCCTTGATTCTTTCCCGGCATGTGTGCGTGGTGCAATCCCTGCAGAACGGGAAAGTATCATCAAATGAAAAGATTTCTTTCTTGCCGGAGATAATCACGCCGCTGATCGACTTCAATGGTTGCATGAGAAAACTATTGTTGAGCGTTATTCCGATATCGGCCGGGGAGAGATGTGCGAACAGTCGTTTTTGTCCGCTGATGTCCCAGCCACAGTACCCGGGACTAAACCGGAGTATTCCGGTGTTGTGGTCGTAACGATGTGACTCATTCAGGAATTGACGATAAGCATTTTGGACGGCCTGAGCCGCCATTTCGGCGCCTTCGGAAGCCGTCGAGTCGAGCATGGAACCAACGGCAAAGTCGTTCGACTGGAAAAGCCGCGAAACTTCATCTGAAACGTTCTTGCCGATAGTAACTGTATACAGGGCAAGAGTTTGTGATGCCCCGGCGATGGGTTTGACGGGCGATGCGTCATCATTCAGACCCTCGCCTTCGAAAACATTTCCAAACTCCCCCGGTGAGATTTCAGCGTACATCCCTGCGGGTTGGGCATGTTGCTTGTAAATAGAGATCGCATCCCGGGCGAGTTGTTGGATTTGCTCGTTCGGTTGCCGCCAGGCAGGAATACCCTGAGCTTCAAGAACGGCGCTCACTTCAGGAATGACATCCGTAACCGATATCTTGAGAATATGTTTCACAACATACTCTCGGGCAATTTTGCCATTCCGTAACGCCGCGCTTCAGTTTCCATGAGCCTCGTAAGGTCCTTCTTGATATCCTTCGAAAGTGCAGTGGGCCGATAGGAACCGATCAGACGCTCAATTTGCTGCCGGGCCCGTTCCTGCAGTTCTGAGCTTCCTTCTTCTTCCCATCGTGCCCTGTTGGCCCTGTTGATGACGGGCCCTGGGAAATAATCCTCCTGCTTCAAATACTTGCGTGTATGGTCGGCGATGAGAAGATGCTTCTCCCGAAGAAGTTCTTCGAAGATCGGCCGTGCGGGGAAATCTTCCTTCGGCTCGATGCCTTTGCTCATCCGGAGAGTCATGCCGCAGATCTCATTATCGACGACCAGCTTTTCAAGGCTGAAGCAGCTTTCGAAATCGAGCATCCCCGGGCCTGAGATGTTATTGATTCCGGAAAGCACGGCAAGAGTTGCTCCCATCGACGATTCAAGGCCGGCCTGCGCGTCGAGAGCCTTCGAATCGCTCAACCCGATGTATGCCTGTGTCGGCAACCCGAGATATTTCCCGATTTCATTGTATGCGCAATCGATCATCATCGTGCCGATGGCGCCCATGGGCGTGGTTTCGTACCGGACATCGAAGAAGGCGGGCGACCCGCCGTACAGAACCGGTGTTCCGGGATTTGTAAGCTGGCTCATCACTAACCCGCTGAGGGTCTCAGCCGTGTGCTGGACGAGCGAGCCGACGAGCGTCACCGGAGACATGAAACCCGAAAGAGGCATCGAGATGTACTCGACGGGGATTGAGTATCGTGCGCAATCGATAAGGTTCTGCGACGTGACATCGCTCCACTTCAGCGGCGAGGTGGGACAGCACGAAAAAATCGTCAACGGCCGCAATGCAAGGTTCTCCTTCGTCCCCCGTACCGCGAGCTGCAGCTCTTTCATGATTTCGAACGCTTCGATAGTGAACGCCCCCGTCACAACGGGTTTCTCACAATACGACAGGCTGAGGTACAGGCGGTAGCTGTCGGAGATCCGCTCATGAACATCTGCCGGAATCATCGCCGTGGATTGTGAAGCGATGTTGTTCATACCGGACATCAACTTTGCGTATCTGACGTAGTCAGTGGTGGTTGGCTTTCGAATCTTGTTCGTCGTGCCGTCGAGGACGTTGATTGCCGCCGAGCCGGGAGTGAAGTTGACATTGAAACCGGAGAGGTCGACGGCTTCGTTGCCGAGAACGTCAAAGAGCTTGAACGAATGAGGTGCTACGGCCAAAGCCCTGTCGATCAAACTCTGGGTGAAATATACACGCCGGTTGCTCTTATCGATTCGTGCACCGGAGTCCGACAGCAAGGAGAGAACAGTATCATTGTGAATCTCCATGCCAAGCGTGCACAAGAGATCTCTTCCTTCGCCGACGATCCTCTCTATGAGGTCATCGCCGAGAAATCTTACAACGGGTCTCACTTGAGGTTCCTTTCAACGGTACAAACTGTCCCCAATATGTGAATATTTCGGATTTATTTCAATCGGTGGAATGAGCAGCTCTTTTCTTCCAATAAAAATATGCCGGCAATCCCAAAAGAATAATCCCGAGTCCTATAACGGCATCTCTCGGGTCTTCAACGATCGTCGTGATCACGAGATAAAGTGAAAACAGGATAAAAACAACCGGCGTGAACGGATATCCCCATGTTCTGTACGACCTTGGAAGCTCCGGCGACCTCTTGCGCAGTACGATGACAGCCCCGGCCGCCATCGCATAAAATATCCATGAGGCAAAGATGGCATAGGTGAACAGTTGATTGAATGTGCTCGTGATGACAAGGAAACTCGCCCATATTCCCTGGCCGACCAATGACGGCACGGGGGTATGGTACTTCGGGTGAATCCTGGCGAACGACTTGAAGAAAACTTTCTCCGACGCCATTGCATAGTAAATGCGCGCGCCGGTCAGAATAAATCCGTTGTTGCAGCCGACCATGGCGATGATGACCCCGACGACCGCCATCGTGGCGCCGATGGGTCCAACGATCGCCGTCGCCGCATCGGCAGCGACCAGCGTTGATTTTGAGATTGCATCGAGCGAGAGAACCGAGATGTAGGTGAAATTGGTCAGGGCGTAAATGACGATGACGATAAAGGTCGAGAGGATTATCGACCTCGGAATGTTCCTCTGAGGGTTCTTGACCTCGCCCGCGACATAGGTGATCTCGATCCACCCGTCATACGCCCAGAGCACAGCCACCAGCGCCAGACCCAGCGGCCCCGCAATACCTGATAATGCTGGAAAACTCGTGAGAGTTGACCAACCGGCAGAATTCACGGCATGGAGGAAAAAGCCGAGGATGACAAGGAGAAAAAGCGCCGCCATTTTTGAAAACGTGAAGATATTCTGGACGATAGCGCCCGCCTTCACCCCAAAACAATTGACTGCGGTGAGCGCTGCAATGGAAGCAATCGCAACGATCTTTATTCCCGCAGTCGAGAGAGGCACAAAATAACCAAGGTACGTCGCGAATCCCACTGCGACCGCAGAGATCGAAGCGCCCATGATCACCGCGAATGCAGTCCAGCCATAAAGGAATCCCCACAAATGTCCGTAAGCATCTGAGAGGTACACATATTGACCTCCTGCCCTGGGGTACATCGCTCCCAGCTCGGCGACCGAAAGCGCACCCAGGAGACTCACGCCGCCCCCAATGATCCACACAAAAATGATCAGGGAGGACGAGTGAAGATACAGCGCTATGGTTGCCGGGACCAGGAAAATGCCGGAGCCGATTATGCTCCCGACGTTGACCATGGTTGAATCCAGCAGCGATAGTTCGCGGCGGAGCTCCGGCTGGCTTTGCCGCGGTTGTGTATGCTCTGCAGTCCGATTCAAGATGTTCCTATCGAATGCAATCCGGGTTTCTTCGGGATCACTTTCGTTGTGAAAGCTGGAAGTATTGATTTCCGATCAAGGTCAAATCTTCGTTCCAACCGACCTGGGTCTTCGAAGACGGTCAATCCCTATTTGGTGTCGAGAATAACCGGCAACCCATCCTTTCCGCTTCCGACGATAATGACCTTGGCGTTGTTAGATTCTGCGATCTTCAGCGTCGCCTCGATTCCCTTCCAGCGGAGGAGGTTGTCGCTGATACCCTGCGCCACGATTTTCTGGAAATCGGCGATGCCCTGGGCCTCGATGCGTTTCCGGCTGGCCTCCTGGCTCTCCTTCGTGAGGATGAACTGCATCCGCTGGCTTTCCTGCTCGGCGCGCAGTTTTTCCTCGATTGCCGCCGTCAGACCGGAAGGAAGTCCGACCTTCCGCAGAGGAGTTGATTCGATGACCACGCCGCGCGGCTCAACAATCGCTTTTAATTCGCTCATAATCACCTGGGCAAGGACTTCGCGCTCGGAGGTGTAGAGCGCCTTTGCCTCGTACGACGCCGTCACTCCGCGGGCGACGGAGCGAAATTGCGGCTCCAGGATGATCTCGACATAGTTCTCCCCAACGGTTTTATATATCTGGGATGCCTTCTCGGGGTCGAGGTGATATAACACGCTGATCTCCATCTGCACCGTCAGTCCTTCCTTCGACGGGACGTCCATCAACTCCTTGAGCTCCTCCGTCTTGATCGACATTTTCGAGACGGCGGCAAGCGGATTCACGCCGTTGATTCCCGCCTTCAAGGTCATTTCGGACACCGTTCCGAAGACATCGATAACGCCGACGTGGCCGGCCGGGATGATTGTCAGGCATTCAGACAGGGCGATGACGGCGGCAAGCACTGCGGCCATTCCGCTGACGGTCATTGCTGTCCGGTACGTAAGGTTGTGCTGGCTGACCACTTTTTTTCGTGCCGCCCACCAACTCATGGAAGCGGCAATTGCGACAAGCAAGAAGAAGATGAATAGCATAGCAAGTCCTTTCTATAATTGTAGGTTAAGAATCAGAAACAAAGGTGAGTTAGGCAGCTCTAAGGTAACGAAGCTCTCCATGAGTTCCAAAGGAGAGAAGTACGGGTGGTACATCATTTTTACTTTTGAGTCCTGTGCCCTCGCCAGCTCATTTCAGCGCCTGCCCTGAAATGTTTCAATTCAGGGTCCTCGCTGAAATCTACTGGTGTCGTTGTACATCCGACCGCGAGCTCGCCTGCGTCCCGGCTACCGTCTGGACTTCGGCGGGTACAAGACGCGGTCGGGAGCAAAGCCACGACTCCGAACTGAAGCATTGCTCAAATATGCGCAATTGAAGTCGTACTGACCGTTATTTCACGCACGCCGACTGAGTTCCTAATCAGCGTTTGTCGCTATCGTGATTTTTTTGTACTTTCTTCACATGATTCTAACGGGAAAGATATTGCCGCGAATCTGAACTTCAATATCAATAACTTACGTTTCTCGATATGCAAAATCCCAAGTACGAGATCCGAAATCCTAAACAATATCCAAACACGAAATCCCAAATTCAAAACATGATGTGGAAATCGCCGTAACTGATGAAAACATTCAGCGTAATGCCATCGGACCAGCGCCAAAGAACCACCAACCGACGGCCAGAACCAATGACAAATAACCAATGACCGATGACCAAGAGCCACGAACTAACAACCAAGAACTAGAATCAAAGAACCAATAACAAGGAACAACATCATGAAACACACCCTCTGTTTTCTTATCCTCCTGATAAGCACTCTCTCCCGCGCTCAAGATTCCCGTGACGTGTTCTCGCTCTCCCCCGACCATCCCAAACTCGGAGAGACAATTTCTGTCGTGTATGACGGAGAGAGCCCGAAAGCTGTCTTCCAGGACGCAAAGGAAATCACTCTGGATGTGTTCATGTATGCGGGGGATTTCAAGCAAGATTACCTCAGGGAGCTTCCGATGAAGAGCGACGGGAAGGTCTGGAAGGCCTCATTCGTCTTAAGCGACTCTAAAGTAAAACTATTACTCTTCCGGTTTGTGTCGGGTGACAAGGTTGACGACAACGATGATAATGTCTGGGGTGCGATGGTGTACGCGAACGACGGCCTGCCTGTGAAAGGGGCGCACTCCGGACTGGCGCAGCTCTACCGCTACGGGATCAGGTCGTTCAAACGCACGCGTGATGAGAATGCTGCGAGGGCAGAATTACTCGCCGAGAAAGAACGGTATCCTGATGATTGGGATGCCGCCTCCACCCTCTGGGATATGACCTTGCAAAAGGATCCGTCCGATTCGTCAAAGGCGCGGATGAAGACCGAACTGGATGGGTTTTATGAAAAGGATAAGATGAACGACTCGCTTCTCTCCAGATATGTGGCCTGGTATAACGCCCTGGGCGACACGAGCAAAGCCCGGGAGATTCGTGAAGCAGGTGTCGCGCGCAATCCCAAGGGGCTCCTCGCGCGATCCGTGCGATGGGGCGATATCAGAAAGGAAACCACTCCGCAGAAAAAAGTCGAGTTCGCGGAAAAGTACTTCACAGAATTCCCGGATCTCGACAGCGCGGACAATCAAAACAAACTCTCCACCGTTTTCTATTACTGTATCCAGGCAAATGATGTCGACAAGGCGATAAAGATTATTTCACAAATGACGAAGCCGACGGCATACAACTACGCCCAGATCGTCACAAAACTCATGGCGAAGGAAGACCGTCTGCGCGAAGCGGTGGCCTTTGCGAAAAAAGCTGTGGATTTGAGCAATATTGTCGATACTACTTCCCGTTCTTACTACAAAACCCAGAAGGAATGGAACGAAAGCGTCGAGGAAGAAAGAGCAACGAGCTACGATAAATATGGCCAGGCTCTTTTGAAATCCGGCGATGTGACGGGGGCAGAGGTGAGTTTCGGGGAGGCATACAAGCTATCTCAGGGTGATGACGTCGACCTCGACGCACGATATATCGGATGTCTGGTAAGCGACAAGAAGTTCGATACGGCAATGGAGGTTGGCAGGAGCTGCATTGTCAAAGGAAAGAGCAATGACAACCTTGTGAACTATTTCAAGGAAGCTTTTGCGAATAGGGAGGGAGCGAAGGAAGGTTTCGAAAAATTGTCAAACGATAAACAGAAAGAGTTTGACGGAATCATGGCAGATGCCCACAATGAGATGGTCGCTGCGATGAAAAAGAAAGTCATCGAAAGCAGAATCAGCAAGCATTCGATTGATTTCACGCTCAAGGCCCTCGACGGGACACCGGCGGTGTTGTCTGCCCTGAAAGGGAAGGTGGTCGTTCTCGATTTCTGGGCAACGTGGTGCGGGCCGTGCAAGATGTCGTTCCCGTTTCTTCAGAAAGTGTACGACAAGTATAAGGCCAATCCCAAAGTGGTTTTCCTGGCGATCAACACATGGGAGCACCAGAAGGATTACGACGCAACGGTTGCGAATGCGAAGAAGTTCATCGTGGATAACAAATACACTTTTCCGGTGTTTATCGACGCAGACAACAATGTTATCGATAAGTATGGCGTGGAAGGTATTCCCACCAAATTCGTCATTGACACGAAGAATAACATCGCCTTTAAAACTGTCGGATTCGATGGACCGGAAATGGAAGAGGAGCTCACACAGCAGATAGAATTGCTTCTTGCGGAAGCAGTCAATTGATTAGAGCGGGCGCCGCTTCCCGCAGATTGATGATTGAGTGATGTTTCGCATGGAGGGGAAAAGGAACTCTTATGATGCGATTTTCGGAACTCATCCCCTGCCCCTTCCCTGCCTGCATAACTTCGCGGCACAGCGGTTATGTGAGGTCAGGCCGGCAGGGAAGGGGAAGCGCTTCCGCGGCCAACGTCCCTCTCTAACGTTAGAGAGGGACCACAGCCCGCCCGAACGACTGAAGTCATTCAGTCGGGCGGGGGTGAGTTCGGATGATTGATTTCATCCGCAGCCCACTCTTGCGTAACATCAATTATTGATTCGCAGAGCAAGTGAACGATACACCGTGCCTGCGCTCACCGGACGCCCGGCAATATACACAATGAGGAGTGAATCGATGCGATACTTCATTATTGCAGCAGTTCTACTGTCGGTCGGCATTCTTGCCCCGGCACAAACCGTCCCGTCACAAGCCCCGCCGGACACGGTACAACTTCAAAATGTTCCGGTTCCAGTCCCGGAGCCAAGCCAGAAGGCGCTTGAGTATCACGCCAGCGGTAACATCCTCTGGATGGTAGACGTGGCCTGGGGATTCCTGATTCCCGCGGTCTTTCTTTTCACAGGCTTATCATCGAAGATACGGACCTGGGCCGGGAAGCTGGGTAAGCGCTGGTTCTTTACGGTTGGAATTTATTTCATTATCTTCTCCGCGATTTTTTTCGTTATCAACCTTCCTCTGAGCTACTACGAAGACTTCGTCAGACAGCACGCGTACGACCTTTCCAACCAGACATTCGGCAAATGGTTCGGTGACGCACTCAAGGGACTGATGGTCGGGATCATCATTGGATTTCTCTTTCTGTGGATTCCGTACCTGCTGCTGGAGAAGAGTCCTAAACGCTGGTGGCTGTACGTGGGGATCCTCATGATGCCGTTTACCATCCTCGCGCTGATCGTTTCGCCCATCTGGATCGAGCCGCTCTTCAATGACTTCGGTCCGATGAAAAATAAAGTCCTCGAGGCAAAGATTCTTGCCCTCGCAGACCGTGCCGGGATCGAAGGGAGCCGCGTGTATGAGGTGAATAAGAGTGTCGACACAAAAAAGGTGAACGCTTACGTTACGGGGTTCATGGGGTCGAAACGGATTGTCCTGTGGGACAATACCATCAACAAGCTCAACGAAAAGGAACTCCTCTTCGTGATGGCACACGAGATGGGACACTACGTGCTCGGCCATGTCTGGAAACTCATCGCGTTCATCTCGCTGATCAGTCTGCTGACACTCTACCTCGCCTACCTGACCGCCGGAGCGTTCGTCAACCGGTTCAAACAGCGATTCGGTTTCGACCGGCTTTCGGATGTCGCGTCGCTGCCGCTCATTCTTCTGCTCATTAATTTCTTCGGATTTCTCATCACGCCGTTTGCCAACTGGTATTCACGCTCCATCGAGCATGAAGCCGACCGGTTCGGCCTTGAAATTACCCGGAGTAACCACGATGCCGCGACGGCATTCGTGAAGCTCCAGATGGAGAATCTCAGCGTCCCCCGGCCGGGGACGTTGTACACGATCTGGCAGGCGGACCATCCCGTTCTCGGAGACCGGATCGATTTTGCAAATGAATATAAGCCCTGGGAAAAGGGTGAACCTCTCATGTATGGTGAATACTTCAAGCCATAGCCTTCTTGCTGGAAAATACTCAGCCTGGTTCAATCGACCGATCGGCTCTGTTGTGACAAGAATGTTCCATCGACGACAACACATACTCCGAACTTCGCGATGATATCATAAGGAATCAAACATGCCGCGTTCCCGAACAACTATCTCTTCGTTTGTACTTTTGCTGCTGCTGATGACGTGTTTCCCTCTTCACACATATCTGCATCCCCAAACAAGCAGAAGTGGGTCACGAGATGAAATTCGCGGCGTCTGGCTTTCTCCGGGATACTTTGGTGCGGACAGGAACAACGCGATTTCTCAGATGCAGACCACGTTGGATGAGTATGTGAAAGCCGGGATCAATACACTCATGGTGATGGTAAAATCAACGTCCGGGCTCGTTTACTACAATAGCCGGATTGCTCCGAGAGACACAGCCTGGAGCTGGGACTTCTTCGGCGCGATTCTGGAAGAAGCTCAGAAGCGGCACATGGTCGTTCATCCCTGGTTCTGCGTTTTTACGGAGAGTGGCATCTTCGGAGAGGTGCGAAAGCATCCGGAGTGGCTCATCCGGAGCCGGAAATCCGAGCTGGTGGGCGTCGTCAATCCGGCTCTTCCGGAAGCTCGCCGGTATGAGATGAGTTTGATGACCGAGTTGGCCGGACTGTATCCGGTTGACTGGATACATCTTGATTACATCCGTTATCCATGCGAGCCGACGGAGAACTATTATAGTTTCGATCCTCAAGCACGGGAACAATTTAAAGAGTATTCGGGGGAGGATCCCCTCAGTATCAAGGCCATGGATTCGGGAAACATCCTCTGGAATGAATGGATTACATGGAACGGGAAACAGGTCGAACAGTTTATCCGCGAGCTGAAGGAAGAGCTAAGAAAAGAAAATCGTCCGGTTAAAATCTCCGCCGCAGTTTTTCCCGACGCTGATAACGCAAAAGTATTGATCGGTCAGGACTGGGGGCAATGGGCAAGCGATGGTCTGATCGATATGATCTGTCCGATGTTGTATACCAACAATTCTGGATTCTTCGAGCAATACGGGCGGCATGCCGTCAGTATCGCGCAAGGCCACTGCCAGGTGTGTCTCGGCGTTGGGGTCGGCACTTCGCACAATCAGAATACGCCTGAGGGGGTCTTGCATCAGGTCGGAATCTGCAGAAGCTTGAAAGCAGACGGAGTCATATTTTTCTCCGCATCAAGCCTCAAACATGAATTTCTTCAATCACTGGAAACCGACCGCTGATCATGTATGATACAAAAAACAATTGATAAAAGATCATGAAAACTGATTTCAATCAACGATCCTTGCCGTGGATACCGGCAGCACTTATTTTTCTCCTGCAAGGTGCCCTTAACGCGCAGGTCGGAAACACCCTTATTCTGCGGGAGGGTCTTGCGCTTCCAGTACCCAGGGGCTACGTGGAAACATTTGTAGCATCCAATCCTGTTGAGGCAAATCTCGTTCTGGGAAAGTGGAAGGCCCCGAAGTTGCATGAAAAAGTCACGTTCCGGGATGCGGTGGAGAAAGAATGGCAATCCATCAAGGCTGATGAGAAAGGGTGGTTTGAGGATTCCGTTCTGAGCGGCTGCTACGTCTATTTTCCTGTTGAGATGAAAATGAGAACCGTGATGCTGCTACAAGGAATGGGAGACGAGATGGCGTATGTCAATGAGGTCCCCCGCTCGGGAAACCCCTATGGGCTGAGCGATGTGACCGAGTCCTGGCAGCCGGGCTTCGATTATTCCTGGCTTCCGGTTCAACTCGAACGGGGAAGGAATGACTTTCTTTTTCGATGTTCTCGCGGAAGGCTGAAAGTGAAATTGACCCCCCCAAGGCAACCGATAATGTTCAATCCAAGAGATATCACAATCCCGGATTTTGTCGCCGGTGAAAAGATCGATACGTGGGGCTCGATTGTCGTTGTTAACTCGACAACTGAACCGCTGAAGGCGCTGTTCATAAATGCATCGATTGGAAATGCTGAAGGCGGCTGGATTCCGGTTCCTCTTATCCAGCCCTTGAGCGTCAGAAAGGTGAAGTTTCACTTGTTGGGCGCCGTGATCAACGAGAAATCAAAGTTAGGTGTGAAAGTATCGCTCTTCCAAAAGACCCGGGGCACGATGAGTACGGTGGATACGATTTCAATCCCGTTTCGTGTCGTCGGCCGGGAAGAGAACCGGATGGAGACCTTTATCAGCGGGATAGACGGGAGCGTTCAATACTACGCCATCAATCCGGCAATCGGATACAGCAAGGATGCGCCGGCGGCATTGTTTCTTTCATTGCACGGCGCCGGCGTACAGGCGCTCAATCAGTCGGCTTCGTACTATCCCAAGACATGGGGACACGTCGTCGCGCCGACCAACAGACGGCCGTATGGATTCAACTGGGAAGACTGGGGGCGCCTCGACGCTCTGGAGGCGATGGACGCTGTCAGGAGCCGGTATGCGATCGATGAGAACAGAGTGTATCTTACCGGCCATTCTATGGGCGGGCATGGAGTGTGGCACGTCGGCGCCATGTTTCCGGACAAGTTTGCCGCCATCGGACCGAGTGCAGGCTGGATAAGTTTCTGGACGTACCGGTTCCGCGGTCAGAATATTGTCGATAGCTCGGAGATTCGCAGGATGATCAGGAGGTCAACCACGCCGAGCGAAACGTTCCAGTACGTTGACAACTACAAGCAGCTCGGCGTGTATGTTCTGCAAGGTTCGGCGGACGACAACGTACCGCCCGATGAAGCGCGTTCCATGGTGGAACAGCTGAAGGGATCGCAGAAGGACTTCATCTATGACGAGGAACCGGGAATGGGCCACTGGTGGGACAAGTCCGACGAGCCGGGTGCCGATTGCGTGGACTGGGCTCCGATGTTCGATTTCTTTGCACGCCATGCGAGACCGGGGAAGGAACGAATTCGCGAAATCAATTTCCTGACATCGAACCCCGGTGTCTCTTCAACGAATAACTGGGTTACCGTCGACGCTCAGGTTGAACAACTCAAGATGAGCTCGGTCGATATTCGATTCGACCCGGGATTAAAAAGGTTTGTCGGAACGACGAAAAATGTCGCCCGGCTAGCGTTCGACCTGGATATTCTGCGCTCCAGCGATACCGCGTCCGTCATGCTGGATAGTCAGAAACTGAGCGGCATACGGTTATCCTCCGGTCAAAAACAGCTGTGGCTGGAGCAGCATGATGGGAGATGGTCGGTGGGCCGGGAACCATCGGCGGACCTCAAGAATGCCCGCCGTTATGGAACATTCAAAGACGTTTTCCGCAATAACATGGTTTTCGTCTTCGGTACGAAGGGTTCGAGGGAGGAGAATGCATGGGCGTTCAGCAAAGCACGCTGCGATGCGGAAAAATTCTGGTATCAGGGGAACGGTTCCATAGATGTTGTCGCCGATGTTGACTTCAATCCCTCTGAATACCCGGACCGGAATGTCATACTTTTTGGAAACAAGAATACGAACGCGGCATGGAATCACCTGTTATCCGCGAGTCCCGTTCAGGTCGGAGACGGTTTCGTGAAAATCGGCAAGCAGAAATTCTCCGGGGACGACATAAGCTGTCTGTTCGTACGGCCGAGAGCCGGAAGCGAGACTGCATGCGTCGGAGTCATAGCGGGAACCGGTATCGTGGGAATGAGGATGAATAATCGCTTGCCGTATCTCAGCCCCGGGTTCAGTCTGCCCGATTGTACTGTCTTGAACACGGAAGTCCTGACGAAAGGAGACGAAGGTGTTCTTATGACCGGCTTCTTTGGACTTGATTGGAGAGTTGAACATGGTGAGTTCGTGCGCTCACAATGAGTGCCGGAACCCATCCCCGGGGAACGCGTCGTTGAAAATTGTGCGTCACATTTTCCCGGTTCTCCTCGTTTCCATCATCGCTTCTTCTCCGGGAGTTGCCCAGCTTCAAGGTGAGAGGCATTCACAGCACGAGAACGATATCGTACAAGCGGAGATCCAAAGGTACCAGAATCTTTATCATTCGTACAATGTAAAAAGCTCTGCAAGCGTCTGGTTCGATGCGACGTACTATAGTTTGAACCTGCGCATTTCGACGTCGCCCTTCAATCTGTCGGGAATTGTCACGATCCGGGGAACTTGCCTGCAGGATGGCCCTCAACTTCTGAGTCTCGACCTCACGAATACCATGCACATCGATTCCGTGGAAGTCAACGGCAAGCCGGCCGCATTTTATCAGCAGCCGTCCTCGTTCACGGTCTCACTCGATTCCAGCTACCATGCCGGAGACGTCATCACCATGAGCGTATCGTACGGAGGTGTGCCACAGGCGACGGGCATGGGCAGTTTCGTTCTGGATTCACATTCCGGAACGCCATGGGTATGGTCGCTGAGCGAGCCGTACGGTGCGCGAGATTGGTGGCCCTGCAAGGACGAGCCCGGCGACAAAGCCGATTCCGTCGATGTTATCGTGACCGCTGATTCTTCCTATAAAGTCGGGTCAAACGGCAGACTTGTCTCAATTGTAACGAACCCGGACGGGACGAAGACGACTCACTGGAAGGAACTCTATCCCATCGCGACATATCTTGTGTCGGTCGCGATTACCAATTTCGCCGAGTTTACGAATTGGTTCCGCTATTCCCCTACAGATTCTCTCGAAGTGCTGAACTATGTGCTGCCCGAAAGTCTGTCTGCCGCTCAGACCCAGCTTCCACGTGTCGTTGATGGACTGGGGATTTTTTCGGGATTGTTCGGCCTCTACCCCTTTGTCAAAGAGAAGTACGGGCATTCCGAATTCGGGTCAGGAGCGATGGAACATCAAACCATGACCTCCACATCGACGTTCGACGAAGACGTCATCATCCATGAACTCGCGCATCAATGGTTTGGCGACATGATCACCTGTGCGAGCTGGTCTCATCTCTGGTTGAACGAGGGATTTGCGACGTATTGCACAGCGCTTTATCGGGAAATGAAATACGGCACTGCATCATATTTCAATTTCATGATCCCGCAAATGGACCTGGCGAAAACGGCGATGGGTTCCGTGTTCGCGGTAGATACAGGCGACGTTCGCCAGTTGTTTAACGGTCCGCGCGTGTACTCGAAGGGGGCCTCTGCCCTGCACATGCTGCGGCACGTTTTGGGAGACAGCGTTTTCTTCCGGTCGATGCGTGCGTATGCGAACCGACCGTCGTTGAGGTTCCGGACGGCGACCACCGAGGACCTTCGGGTTGTTTTTGAGGAAACCAGCGGAAAGGATCTGGGGTACTTTTTCGACGAATGGATTTACGGTGAAAGTTACCCGCACTACTTGTATTCGTGGGATGTGAAAGATTCATCCGGAATGAAACGCGTGACGGTCACCGTGAATCAATCGACTGGCACTACGAATCCATCATCTTTTATCATGCCTGTCGACTTCAAGATCATCGGCGGACCCTGGGACTCAACGGTCACGGTCATCGATAGTCTGCCGGTGCAGGTTTTCTCATTTTCTACGCGCCAGCCGGTCGACTCGGTGCAATTTGACCCCGGTGATTGGATCCTCAAATCCCTCATAGAAGTCCCCGCTGTCCCCGTACCGTCTGAGTTTGTGCTCTCCCAGAACTATCCGAATCCTTTTAATTCGTCGACGTTCATTCCGTATACGTTACCTCTTCGTGCAAACGTGCAGCTGAGTATTTTCAACGTGCTCGGTGAAAGGGTCGCGGTGCTGGAGAGCGGGACGCAGTTCCGGGGGCCGCATGTCTCACAATGGAATCCCGGCGGCGTCGCGAGCGGTATCTACTTTTATGAACTGAAAGCAGTGAGCACGGAAAGCCCGGCGACGACGTTCACGCAAGTCAGAAAGATGTTGCTCATCAAGTGAAAGTTCTTGGTTGTTGGTCATTGGTCATTCGTCATTGGTGATTGTTCTGGCCTCGGGCTTTTGGCTTTTAGCTTTTTGCGTCTCACAATCTCAACAATGCCATTACCGATCAATTAAAAAGTCAAAATGAAAAATTAAAAAACGTCCTGGCATATCTCAATTTTCTCAAAATCTCAACTACTTCATTTTCTGTATTCTGATTTCTGAATTCTGTATTCTGACTTTTGTATTCTCAACCCCTACTGTCTTGCGAATTCAATGAGAGGCTCATAATTGTTTTGATCGGCGTCTTTGAGAGCCCGTATGTATGTTGACCTTGCTTCACCCTTCGCTGTCAGATTAATACTTCCCCATGAAAAATGGGGCTTACCAAATCCGTGACTTATCAGAATGTCTGCAATCAAACGCGAATGTCTTCCATTGCCGTTTGCGAAGGGATGAATCGTGACGATCCGATGACTGAACCTCACCGCAATTTCATCCCCGGGAAAAGTCTCTTCATGAATCCAATAGCTGCAGTCATCCATTAATTTCTTTAATTCGATTCGGATCTGAGATTTGTCTACTCCAAGATTCTTGTTCGATGTTCTAAATTGGCCGGCCCACCTCCAGATGTCAGCAAACATCCGTTTATGCAATTCGCTCACAAAAGTCTCGGCTAAGATCTGTTCAACTTGAAGTTTTCTCTTCATCGTCCATTCGATGGCTTTTTCCACGCCGAGTTGTTCAAACTCATCCAGCTCCCCCCGGGTCGTGATGCTAGCAATAAGCAAACCCTCTTTCTCGTCTTCATCGAGAGGAGTTTGGCCATTCGCGTAATCGAGTTCTAATCCCATAAATATTTAGGTACTTCTCGCCTTATTTGTTCGGCTCTGTCTCTGATGGCTTTTTCGAGTCTCTCTTTGGTGTTCTTTTGTTCTTCGAGATCCATGGAATGAGATGTCCTGAGTACGATTTCGCGTGCAACCTGAAGTGCACGCTTTTCAATCATGCTCCGGATTGTACCATCTTTTGGGATAAATGCATATACAAAATTCATATCTAAAACTTCAGCGGCAGCTCTCAGTTTTCCGATTGATATTGTTTCGTCTCTTTCACGATTCTCTAGTTGGTTGATATTTTGTGGAGATACTTTTAGCCGCCTGCTAAGCTGTTTGAGCGACATATTAAGTACCTTCCGAATAGTGTTGATCCAACCACCTTGAGGAACAACTAGATCTGAGGAGATATTTTTTAACTTAATATATTTTTTATCGAGGTGATCAATCATCAGATTTTGTTTTTCGGTATTCATAAAGGACTCCAATTTTGAATGAATAAATATAAAGCTATATCTTGATAATTCCAAAATGTTATCAAGCTATGGATTGATAATTTCGCCTGTGCCGGTTATGTCCCTTGCCCGATCCGGCTGAAAAAGATGGGTTTTAGAATCCCGGCGAACACCCAGGCGAGCCCGGCGGTCAAGATAATGAATTCCAGAATTTCGGCCCGACTGGCCAGAAATAGATGAACTAGAAGAACCGCGGGTACCGGAGCAAGCAGCACAAGTGCACGTCGAATCGCCGATTTCCAGTCAACGGCACGCTCTGATTTTCCATGAGTCTGCTCGATGGAACTGAGTTGCCGAAGAAATGTCGGCGAGGGCTGTTCCGTGGGTAGAGACGATAGTTTTGTGTGCAGGTCGAGCAGAGACGAGCTATATTCCCGGCATTGTTCGCAGGAACGTGTGTGTTCCAGCATCTCATCAGACGGATGTCCGGCCGTGCCGGCATCCAGGTAACGATTCAACTCTTCACGATATTTTTCACAGGTCATCGTCATCTTTCTTTCTCTTTCAGACACAACATCCGTAATTTTTCTCTACCGCGGTGGAGGGCAGTCGCTACCGAACCGGGCGGGATCCCGAGAATCTCTGATATTTCATCGTACTTCATCCCCTCGTAGTAATATAGATTTATTGCCGACGCCTCATGCGGATCGAGAGCCGCGATCAATGCGGCTAGCTGTTCATATTCCTCAAGTTCCATCAGGTTACGTTCAGGATTCGCGGCGCGGCTTTCATCCACCAGACCGTCCTCGACAGGCACAGCGTCCATGCGTTTCTTCGACAGACGCGTGAGGCAAACATTTGCGGTGATTTTCCATATCCAGGTGGAAAGTCTGGCTTCACCGCGAAATTCAGAGAGGCCGGCATGCACTTTCCGGAAAACATCCTGCACTGCTTCTTCAGCATCCTCGCGAGAGCCCAGCATGCGGTGCGCGTGGTTATAGACACGTGCAGCATACTCTTTCATTATTTGATTAAAACCGGATACGGGCTGCTGCAACGATGTGCTCCTTTCCCGTGCATGATAGCCATTTGACTAATTTGATGCAAGGATCCCACTCTCTTAGACTTGTTCCGGACACGATTTCTTTCAATTGAAAGAAATCCGGATCAACCCCGGTCTAACTCCATAGAAAGAGTAAGGAAGCAATTCATGAACTACACCAATCTCATACTGCCGGCACTCATTATCGTCTACGCGGCCTTCGAATATCACCGGCGGGAGCGGGCACATCAAGAGAGGATGGATCTCCTGAAACGGGATATTGAACCGCCCCAGCTTGCACAAGGTTCTGTTCTCGTAGGAATCATAACATACAGCATCCCGGCCATGCTGTTTCTGGGAATGATCTACCTGTCTACAGTCATCGGGGTCAAACGAGGCATCCCCAGTTACCCATTTTTTATTTTGCCTGCGGCCTTGATTGTACTGCTGATATTGATCGTGCTGCTGATCCTGGTGATGTTAATTGTAAGGCGAGACCTTAAAAACCACCGAGCCACCCACAAACTATAGCAGTCACATGATCATCCTTTACGTCATTGCAGTTCTTGTTTTGTTCGTATTCGAGCGGCAGGAGCGGAGGCATGCCTTTTATGAGTCCCTTGAGTATCAGCGGATGGGAAAAATTATGCCGGAACCGAAGCCCAAACTACCGATGCTTGAGTCCTGGCTATTTACAGTGATAGGTATCGCGGTGTTAGCTCTTGGCACCTGGGTAACTTTGCTTTGGCGCATTACTCCGCAGCTGTTACCAAACCAGGATACAGTCAATGACCTTCTCAGCGACTCGCTGAACTGGGGTGCGGGGCTGGCTGCTGTAATTGCGCTGACGATTCTGGGATTGAGATCTGTGCAACTTAACCGCCAGTCTCGACGTCAAAAATAATAGGTTGTTTTAGAAGGAAGAGCAGTCGACATTCTCACCATCTCAAGGTCTGTTATTTCTCAAATCAAAATGTAAAATTAATAAACGTTCTGACTTATCTCAACTACTCATAATCTCAAAATCTCCATCATCCATCATCCATCTTCCATCCTCCATCACCTCATTTCTCCCGTTCTCCGTTTCCCCTACTCTCCCTTTCTCATTTTATCTCAACTACTCATCATCTCAGCGCCGCCATTAGCCGTCTTTCTCTTAATCTGAACTACTTAACTATTCAACTACTCCATCACTCCATTACTCATCTCCCCCTATTTCCTACTCAGCTTCACCCCAAACACGACCACTCCAACCAATACGCCGACAAGCAAGAGAATGAGTATTGCGGTTCCGAGGATGTTTGTGCTCGACGCAATGTGAATGCGAATCTTCTTGTCCTCTGTGTCAACCTTTCGGTTGCTCGCGTACGACTCCGTCTTGATGGTCACTTCGTAATCGCCGACGTTGACGTCCGCCGGGGGGACAATGGAAACGGCGACCGCGCCCTCCTTGCCGGGGGACAGGCTTGAGAGCAGGTCGGGGGTAATGGCAGCGGTCCAATTCAGAGGCACATCCGCGCTTACCTTGATATTATCCAGCCGCCGGGTGCCGTCATTATAGATTGTTAGATTCATCTGGACTTTTTCACCCGGCTTGATTTCCTGGTAGAAGTTCGTTGCCCTGACCTGGATGCGTCCAACGCCGCGCGGCACCAGCTCGAGGCGGAGATAACTGATATTCATCCGGTCGAGCTCGTCGGCGGTGTACATCCTTTCGGATATCTTCTCGGCTTCGGCCTGGGGGATGACGGCGGCAAAAAACTTCATCGGCCGGTCGATCACAACCGTGCTGCTGTCGTACCGGTCGGGCAGATAGACGGCCAGCGAGACCTTGCGCGTGTTGATGTCCTGGGAAAATTTCACCTGCGAAAGTCGCGCGTTCGTCGTCGCATCAAGAAAATCGGAAGAGATCTGATGGGGAAGATTCAGCACGGCGAACTTGTAGACGTTGTCCATGCTCGAGAACAGCTCAAGCGTCAGGTCGTAAGTCGCTCGGGTGCCGAGGTCGGCTTCCTGCGAGAATTCTGCCGAAGTGAGAAGCACCCTGTTGGCGCTCACGTCTTTCTGCAGGAAAATTGTCTTCTCCTCGGACTTGTCGCCGTAGACGCATCGCACGGTGACGTTGTCGAGGTCCTGGAGGAGAAAGAAGTCCACGTCGATCGGTTCGTTCTGCTGCATGGTGACGATCTTTACTTCGTACGGTTGACTGATGATCGCGTGCTGGGCATCGAGCAGTGATACGTACACATTCGCTATCTGGTCGACACGGATGCCCTGAATGTCTTCCAGTTCGACCTTCTTTCCTTCGATCAAGCCGCCGGTGGTGTTGATGAGCGTTAGTTTGACTCTCTTCTTTCCGTCCCTTGCCTGGTATTTTATCGCCTTTTCAATCGTGATGTGCGGCTGCTCGAACGCGAGCGAGAGGACGGCCTGCTGGTACGTTACCTGGGCATTTCTGAAGACATCCTCCGACTCACCGAACTCTCTTTCCGAAATAAGGCCTTTGTCGTGAAGCATCTTCTGCCGTTCAAATTCCTTCTTTTGGAACCTGTAGTCGCTCAGCACCTTCTCAAGGTACAACGACTTGAACCGCTCGTCGTTCGGGTTGTAGAGCATCTGGCTGGAGGCAATGCCGTCCAGCAGAAGCAGCGTCGCGATCATTACTAGTCGTGCGTTTCGATAGAATGAGTCAATTATCATGATTAATTAGTTCGAAGTTGTCAGTTCGTGGTTGTTAGTTCTTAGTTATTAGTTGTTGGTTCTTAGTTGTTAGTTCGTGGTCATTGCTCATTAATCATTGATCATTAGTCATTAGTCATTGGTCATTCGTCATTGGACATTAGTCATTGGTCATTAGTTCTTAGTCGTTATGGCCTGGGGCTTTTGGCTTTTAGCTGTTGGCTTTTGGCTTCTTGCATCTCATAATCTCAGCAATGTCATTACCCGTCTATCTCATCTTCTCCAATTCAAAATTAAAAAGTAAAAAACGTCCTGGCGTATCTCATTATCTCAACGTCTCAACTACTCCATCACTCCATTAATCCACTTCTCCATTGATCATCTCACCCCGTCACCGTTCCACCCCTTCTCTCTCATCATCTTATTATCTCAACTACTTCCATTCTGACTTCTGCCTTCTGACTTCTTGCTTCTTGTTTCATCTCACGTCCGTTCTCAATATCGCCCTGAACGCAAACACCGCCAGAACAAAATTCCAGAGAATCAAACCGACGATATCCACCATTGCGTCGTGTATGCTTTTTGAAATAGGGGACGGGTTCTCACTGAACCGCGGGAAATCGGATTTGTCGCCATTGTACTCTTCAGGACGTGGTGAACTTATCATTGTCGGTTTGCCATTAATGGTCATATTTGTTCCGAACGACCAGGGTGATACCGCCACAAGCTTACCGACCTTCTTCAGAATATATTGATCGTAGGTTGTGGAATACTCTTTTGCATCTGTGACGAATCGTTCCTCGCGGTTCACGCCTGTTTCGGCCAGGTTTTCCGAGGCGTACTGGAACAGAGCGGTGGGCGATAACCGGGACAAATCATGCGCGAGCGCCGTTCGCTGTTTCATGATGTGATAGTACGAATCATAGTGCCTGGTCAGGTCCTCCTGTCCTTCATTGAACGCTTGGTCTGTTTCACGCTTAACCTCCTCCTCGGTTTTCAACTCACCGCTGTCCACTCTCTTTCCGATTTTCCCGATTTTTGCCCATACCTGCTGCTGGATTAAGGGCCCGAGCTGTTTGGCTGTATCGTATTCGCTGGCCACGGTGGTGAATTTTTCCGCCAGGATGCCGGATACATTGGGCAGGATGACTGCGAAAAGTGCCCAGACGACAAGAAGCGTCAGAAGCACGAGTGAAGACTGGTGGATGAGGGATGAGACCAGCAAACCTAAGAAAGCAAAGATCGATAGATACATGAGCGCAAGAAAAAACTCCATTACTATCCGTGCAAGGTTGCCGATAGTGAATATCGATGGAATGGATATCCCAACAATGACGAGGCTGATGAGTATACCGATAATGAGGGGAACCATCGCCGTCAGCATGATGGCGGTGTATTTTGCAATCAGCAGTTTAAAGCGTCCGAGCGGTTGGGAAAGAACCTGACGGAGTGTTCCCAATTCTTTCTCCCCCGAGATCGTGTCGTACCCCAGGAGCAGCACGTAGAGGCTGAACAGGATCTTGATGATGAACGACCAGTCCAGTTCAGGGAACTCGGGCATTTTGTAATTACGCGGTTCATTGGGTAAAGGGGTTAATTCTCCTTTCGGTTCGAGCTTGTATGCGGAGGGACTGTACTTGTCTCCGCCTTCCGATACAAAAATGAGCGAACCAGGCCGTACGTAAAGCTCGGTTGACTGAGTGCTGGGATGCTGCTGCGCCGTCGTGACGTTTTGTGAATACCAGGTCATTTGCTGGTTGCATCGTTTTGAAAAAATAAGGCCGTTGGCGGCGAAGAGGATGATGGTGACCCCCAGCAGCACGTTGAATTGAATGCTCTGCAGATGATCGAGGAGCTCTCTTTTGATGATGGTCGCCATGGCGTCACCTCACATCTTTTCTAAGAAAACTCGTGTATGCCAGCATGAAGAAAATCACGCTGAACAGTAAGAGAATGATGATCTGTGGAACGGTCGCAACGAAGCTCTGGCCGGTCGATTCGGATTCGAAGCCAAAGGCCGAGAGTTTCTTCTTGTACCCCTCCTCGGGGTTCTGGGCGCGGAGTTTTGCGACCGCGACATGCTCCTGCCACTTGCGGGCGACCGCATCCATGAACTTCTCGAATTGCTCCATTCCGGTTCGTGCATAGCGGATCGTTGCCTGGTCGTAGAGTGCCGCCGGCGAAAGGATCGAAAGCATCTGCGCCAGTTCAAGCTGTCGGGTTAACTGCCTGCTGAAACCGAGATCAACGCCGTATTCGACTTCAGCCTTTTTCGAATTCAGTTCGATGTACTTCTGCCAGACGTCACCCGAAGCGTACTGTCCACTCATGATCTGTTTGTTGAATTCTTCATTATTCTTGACGAGTTCGTCCTCATATTTCTGGAATGCCGCTCGTTTCTGCTGAATGATTTCCGGGTCGCTCGGAAGTTTGTACCAGTTTTCGGCTGCGACGGTGGCAAGGTTGGGATAGATAATGCTGAGGAAGATCCAGACCTGCAGAAGGATCGTCAGGGCTATCGAGGGACGGTCGACGATCACAGAGATAAAAAGGCACAGCGTACAGAAGCATGTCAGGTAGAGTGCTGACATGCCGAAAATACAGAGGAGGCGGATCCAGTCGGAACCATTCAGTGAGATTGCGGGGTTGAACACCAGAATGAGGATCGAGACGATCGTGCCGATGAGCAGGACAAGCAGGATGATTGTCAAGCCGCCAACAAACTTACCGAGCAGCAGCACATATCTGGGTATGGGATTTGCGTAGATCAGCCGTAATGTGCCCTGTGATTTTTCCCCGTTGACGGCATTATAAATCAGGAAAATCACCATCAGGCTCAGGATGATCCTGACCACGAACGCATAGTCGATGGCCGAAAAACCCGCAACGAACCGGTGATGCTGGCTTGCCATTTCGCCCATGTAACCGGTGGTTCTTGGCGGCAGGCGAAAGTACGTCATTTCGAGGCGATTTCCCAGCTTCCGGTCCTTTCCCTGGACAAGCGTGCTGAATACTTCCGGCGGACGGTAAACCCGGATATAAGAAACATCCGATTTCATTTCCTCCTGTGCCGAAATGAAGTCCTGCTTTCGTTGGCTGTAATCACCCGCGTTTATGAAAGTGCTGATTACGATGAGCGCAAGGGTGGTCAAAAACCCGATCAGGAATTTCATCGACTTCATGTATTCGAGAAACTCTCTCCTGGCAATTATCCAGATCATTGGTTGTCAGTTGTTAGTTCTTTGTCATTGGTCATTTGTCATTGGTTCATGCCAGTGGCCGTTAGCCATTTGCTCTTAGCTTTTGGCTTCTTGCATCTCATAATCTCAGCAATGTCATTGCCTGTCTATCTCCTAATCTCAACTACCTAACTACGTAACTATTCAACGATCTAACTACTCAACATCTCAACTACTCCATCACTCCATTAATCCCTTTCTCCATTGATCATTTTCCCCTTCACCGTTTCTCTTATTCTCCCCTTCATCACCGTACATCCATTCTCTGAAACATCAATAGTGCCGCGAAGAAGAACAACACGTTCAGTATCAGTATGTAGCCGACCGCCGGTAGCGTCGCGATGAGATCGTCAAAGGCAACGGCCCGCGAAGGCGCGATGAACCGGGGCACGATCACTGGGTCGACCGGTTTATTCGACATCGACCGAATTTGGCGTAGCGATGCAATATGGTGGCGGCTTTGTGGATCGAGCCTGTCCTGCTCGCGTACGAATTCAAGCATCTCGAAGCGATACCGGCGGGCTGCCTGGAAAAACTTCACGTGGTACGCCAGGCCCGTGTTCGCGATGCGCTCCATGGCCGTTCGAAAAGCTCCGTATGGTGAGATCGAGTTGAACTCTTCCCCCTTCAACGACTGAGTTGTAAGCTCGTTGAAGCGCTGGTTGAGCAGTTGCTCGAAGCGATTGTCCTGCCGTTGATAGAACTGGTCGACGCTCGGCCAGTTCTCTTCGCTGCCTTTTCCGTGGAAGAAGTCACCGTACGCCGGCGGGTATGGGTCGGCGTTCATCGCCATCTGAAAATTCTGGTAATTCTGTTCCGGTGAGGGAATGGGAAAGTACTGCTGCGCCAACATGCCGCCGACGTACGGACTGAGAACCACAAGGAACATCCAGGCGAGCAGCAGGAGCGCAAGACTTGTCGTTGATCTCGCCGAGCTTGCGGATATCCATAGGCTCAGCCATACGAACATCGCGAGGTAAAGAACCGACAGCACCGCACTCAGGAGGGATGCGGCCGGGAAGGCTGTCAGAACGGTTCGACCGAGGACTGCCTGAAAGAGAACAGTACTGAGGAGCGAGCCGATGAGAATCGTAATGGACAGCAGCACCATGATTGCAGCGAATTTCCCGAGTAGGATGGACGCGCGCGGAACGGCATTCGAGAGCTGTTGTTTCAGCGTTCCATTTTCGCGGTCACGGGAAACTGCGTCGAATCCGAGGATAATCGCCAGGAAGCTCAAGACAACTCCCACAATGAATGTGCAGTCAAAATCGGTGTAGTTTTCAATTTTGTAGTTCCTTCCCCCTGAGCTGACAATCATTCCTCCTGAAGTTAAGGCGCTTTGTGGGGCCATCGGACGAACCACCATGGTCTTTGGTATTCTGGCTTCGTTCCCCGAAGCAAAAAAACTCGATAGGTCTTGTTGTTTCACGCATTGGAAACCGCTCTCGTACAGTGATTCAAGTCCTTGATGTGCGTCGCTCTCGACCTCGGATTCATTTTGCTGATTGTTGAAACCGTCCTTCTCCTTCTCGTTCAGATACTTCCTGCAGAAAATAAGACTGCCGCCAGTGCAGACAATCAGAACAAAAAGAAGTCCGATGACGAACCGGAGACTCAACAGGCTGTTCTTGACTTCATTTAGGATTATGAGTGTTATCATGGTATGCCTCGTATTCTATCTCGGATCGTACGACCGCAGGATGATTCCGGAGAGGACTAGAATCAGGATGAAGTACAGCGCGAGCGGTGTCAGAACAAGCGATGATCTTGCCGCATCGTCTCCGAGGGCAGATTCCTGGCTTGTGAATACCGGCGCATCGCGGAGGTCGAGGGGAGGCTGATTTTCGATATAAGGGATCAATGCATGATCCTTTGCATACTGAGCCATCCGTTGTTCGGTGGCTGCGCGATCAACCTGCTCGCGGGTCAGCCGGCTGAAGTAGAGATAAGCGTTTGCCGAGAATACGCCCTTCTGATCGAGAGATGTAAGATACTCGGTACGATAGCGACGTGCCTGCCGGTAGAAATTGTCGATGTTGTCAATATCGGTTCTGGATACAATACCGGCGGCGTGCGTAAACATGGATGCGGGAGAGAAAAGGTCGATTACTCGTTTCAGCCCCAGTTGCCGGTCAAGGTGTGACAGCACAAAATCCGAGTATTTGTTGAACGTTTGTTCAGCACAGTCGCCCGACTTCCGATAGATCCTTACCTGTTGCATTGTATAGTCGAGCAAATCGAAATCGGCATCGGTGATGATAGGATACATGACCCATGACATAGTGCCGAATGAATTAACTCGCCCCGGGGCGGAATAGTAACAACGCTTCGATCGGTCTTCGAAGATTTTGCCGCGCTCATTCTGCAGACGCTCAAGCTCTTTGTCAACGCCGCAATCGTTGCCAGCCAGCGACGGCTGTGCGTTCCGAATCCAGCCAGTTCCTTCCCATTCTGAAGCAACGTACGTTGCCAGGTTCGGGAAGAGAATTGCAATACCGAACCAGACGATAAGCAGCATGACCAGCGAAGTGGATGAATGGCGGAACCAGAGCGAGGCAGCGATTCCCAGGGCAGCGAATACTGCGAGGTAAATGAGCGTGGCGCCGGCCATAAGGAGTGCGCGGATGTATGTGTCCACCGAAAATGAAATGCCGGAGGTCGCGCGAACCATGATGAGCGTAACCAAAAATGTGAGGCAAACCACGATTGCGACGATCATTAATGTCCCTATAAACTTGCCATACAGCAGGCTCATGCGGGAGACCGGATTAGAAAGGGTTTGCCGGAGCGTGCCATTTTCCCTCTCGCCGCTGAAAGAATCGAATGTGAGAAGGATAACGAGGAGGCTGAAGAGAACCCGCACCACCGTCGCGATGTCGAGCGTATCGAACATGCTCATCATCGGGTTTGAACCTGCCGTGCGGGGGTCGTATCGTGGGACATTATCGATAGCGATGTCGACTTTGATGGGCGTCGGTATATCAATGCCGCGGCTGAGCACACTTAAGGGAGCCGGAGGGTAACAAACGACCGGTTTGTACTGCGAATACACTTTTACGCTCTTCAGCTGCAACTGGTACTCCGCCGTCAGCTTGTCATACTCAGCCTTTCTCACGTGATAATCGGTGCCGGCTACGATCGTTGCAACGACCGTAAGCACGATGGCGATGACGAACGAGACGATTACTCGGAAGTCGAGAATCTTCTCGAAGAATTCACGCTTCGCGATTGTCCAGATCATGGTTGTCAGTTTGTGGTTGACGGTTCGTGGTTGTTAGTTGTTAGTTCTTTGTCATTGGTCATTTGTTCTTGGCTCTGGCTTCGGGCTTTTGGCTTTTTGCGTCTCACAATCTCAACAATGCCAATGCCATTACCCGTCTATCTCATCATCTCCTAGCACCCAATTAAAAATTCAAAAGTAAAAATTAAAAAACGTTTTGGCTCGTCTCATTATCTCAATTTTCTCAATATCTCAACTACTCATCATCTCACAATCTCATTTCTTCACCCATTCAGTGATTCACCCCTTCTCCCCTTCCCCCGTTCATTGTCTCACTATCTTTCCTTTTTCTTCAACGGACGTCATACTTCAAAAAGCTAACAACCGCCGCCGTGAGAAAGAGAAAAACAAATCCCATGAGCAGTCCGAAAGGCAGCAACACCAATGCAGAGCGCTCAACGATTCCCGGCGGCTGGTAGTGGAACCGGGGACGATCCCTCAGGTCCAGATAGTCGTTGCTTGTAAAGGCCGGGTTCTTTTGCTTCTCCGATTCATACTTCTTGTCCGTAAAGCTACGGAGCTCTCTCTCGTACGCCGACGCAAGCGATTCCCAGCGGTCATCTGCATCGATTCCAGTTTCGGTCAGATCCGTAGCAATAAAAACATAATTTGAAAATGGAGAAAATGAAGCAAAGATTCTCGCAAGCTTTTCCTGGTAACCGGACCGGCTGGCAAAATCGGCAAGTATTTTTTTCGCCTGCTGCTGCTGTTCATTGTTTACCTGGGCCACCATTGTGTCGTATTCCTTTGAATACAGAGTATACCGCTCTTTGAAAGCAGGATCGCTGTTCAATTTCGACTGCATTTCCTGTTGGTTCAGCCCCCGGGCCGCGACAACATCGGGATATTCCTTCTGAAGCATATCCTGCTGCCGCTGGTTGATAATCTTGTCGCGCTCTTCACTGGTGATGCGAAAAACGTCCTGGTCTATCTGCGTCGCCGATGGAATGCTGTACACCTGCGATGCAATCGAGGGGCTGATATTGGGAATCAAAAGGACGAAGAGGATCCAGGCAAAGAGCGATTTCAGCACAGCTTCGTTTGAAGTTTGAGAGCGCGTAGAGCAGAAGAGCGAAGCTGCGTAGAACGCTGAAATGTACAGGAACGAGGCGATCAGAAGCAGGAGAAACACGTTGAGGTCCATGGTCTGAAGCTGCAGCCCGGGATTTAAAGCCATGTAGATTAGCCCGCACAGCACACCGATTGTGAAAGGTATGAGAAGACTGATGTTTCCGCCAATGAACTTACCGAGGATAATGGTGCCGCGGGACACCGATGTGGAAAGCATAAGCTTTAAGAGGCCGTCTTCGCGCTCGCCGCTGACGGCGTTATACGAGAAGAGAATCGCCATGAGACTCACGATGATGGTAACGATTGCGACAAAATCGAGCCGCGGCAAAAGAACGGGTATCGGATTGCTTACGAAGTTCTGCTGCGCCGCCTCGTGGTCGATGCCCGCGACCAATGAATGGTACCGGGACGGTTCGCGCATCAATTGCGACATCCAGCTGATGCGATTTGAGTGCCCGTACTGGTCGATGAATTGATCCTGGGTAATGACCCGATTCTGGTAGTCACGGAGCTCGCCCGTATAACTGTCGGACAGCACAACGATGGATGAAATAATGAGAATGATCGAAACGAGGCACGCTCCGACAAATCTCACGTTCAAGACATTGTCGTGGATTTCTTTTCTGATAATAAGGTAAAGCATGTTAATTAGTTGATTGGTTAATTGGTTAGATAGTTGAATAGTTCATTCGTTGGTTCGTTGACTCATTGTTCATTACTCATTGATCATCGCGGGTCGTAGCGCAGGAGACCGACAATGGCCAAACCCAGGATCACGATGGTGAACAACACGAGAATGACTGCATCGGTGAAGGATGCCTGGGCAAACACTTCGCCGAGTGATGCACGCCGGTACTGAAAAGCATCGACGGGTTTTTTTTCGAGGCCGACGATCCTGTTGAAGTTCCGGTCGACGTACAACCTGATCTCATCCTTGAGCCGCAGCTCTTCATAGATCCCGGTATTCGCAGCATCGGTGATGAGAAATGTGAGCGCACCGGCGGGGGAAAGTCGGACAATATTCCTTGTCGTTGCGATCAGCCTGTTGAGCTTCGGACGATACGACTCAAAGAGCTGCCTGTTTGCGTCTTTCACCCGCTCTATCATACGGACGCCTTCCGTTCCCTCGCCCGTGTTTTTTTCAGCCTGAATCCGCGTGTAAATCGCTTCGATGGCAGAGAGTCGATTTTCCATTTCCACCCGGTCACTGGGAGGTACGTCGGCCACCCAGGTACCAACCGTCGCACCCATCTGCGGGATCACAAAAACCAGCAGCACCCAGAAGGAGAGGCTGATCACAAAAGAAGTGGGGCTCCGGTGCGTCAATGTGGATGACAGCACCCCGAGTGAAGAAAAGATGAGCACGTACACTGCCGAGAAGAGTATCATCGAAATCAGGCTGAAGAAGATATGCCTGTCCATCTGGACAGAGGGGAGCAACGAGACGACAATGACGCTCGCAAGGAAGAAAAGGGCGAACGGCACATAAACGAGGGAGAATCTTCCCAGAATCTTCCCTGCAAGTAGAGCAGTTTTCTGCGCCCCATTCGTGAGCATGAGTTTCAGCGTTCCGTGTTCCTTCTCACTTGTGATTGCGTCGAATGACATGAGCAGAGCGATCAAAGAGAGAATGATTTTAATCGTGAAGAGCATATCGGGAACGGCGAAGAGGGCAAAAAGGCGGTTGACCGACTGTTGATTCTGATTGACGTCGATTCCGAGGCCGGTTTCCTCATAAAGTCTTCCCATGTTCGCATCGAGCCCTTTCGCAAAAATGGAGAGGGGCGTCGGAGGAATAATCATCTTTGCGGAATTGGGCTCTTTCGGCCGCAGCAGATTGTAGTTCTCCATCCGGAGGCTGTAATCGCCGCACGAAACGACGAAGCTGACGGTCATGAGCAGAAGCAACACGCCCGTGAGAACGGCAAACCTGTAACTCGTCAGGTTCTCAAGTATTTCTTTTCGTGCAATTGTCAACATTATTGGTTCTTGGTTGTTAGTTCTTTGTCATTGGTCATTGGTCATTAGTCATTGGTTCTTTGTTATTTGTTCTTGGTTCTTGGTTCTGGCTTCGGGCTTTTGGCCTTTAGCTATTAGCTATCAATTCGAAATTCAGAATGAAAAATTAAAAAAACGTCCTGGCATATCTCATCATCTCATTATCTCAATTTTCTCAAAATCTCAACTACTTCCTTTTCTGCCTTCTCGACTTTCACTTCTCTCCTTACACCCCTGGCGTTGGAGCTACGTCCTGGCGGGCAAAACGCCAAAAGGATATCGCGAACGCACACATATTATAGAGAATCAGCAGGGCAATATCCCATGACGCCGCGGCCAGTCCTTCGGTGCTTGATGGCGGCGCATCGTGGAATTCCTTTGCTTGTCCCAGGTCGACGACCTTCCTGGAGAACTGATTGTTCCCGTACCACCAGGGCACGTACCGATGTTGACTGTCGGGATCCAATTTATCTGCGTCGATAATTGCGAGGAACAAACCTTCGCGAAAATGCACCGCGTTGTTCACGAAATTCATTAGCCTGAAGGTACCGCCGCCCACTATTCGTTCAGAGGCATAGAGGAAGGTCGACGTTGGTGAAATTCGTGTGAGATCATGGCCAAGATCGACCTGGTGGACAAGGGATTGAAAGTATTCGAGCAGCAATCGTTCACGGGCAAGCTCCCGCTGAAGTTTTGCCGCGGCGAGCTCATCAGCGCTCATCCCGGAAGTTAGCGAAAACTGATCCGGAATCACGTTGGCGATTTCGTGGATTTGCAATGGAGTTTTGATATCCCCAACCTGACTTGCCAATATCCCTCCCAGATTCGGGACCACAAGCACCAGGAAACTCCAGACGAACACGAAGGCCACAGCAGAGAGTAATGGTCCCCGCGTGAAAACGGAGCATAGCAATCCGATTTGAACAAAGATGGATAGGTAGACAACACTCGCCACTGCGAAGAAGACTATCTTAAGCCAGTCATCTCCTGTAAGTTGTGCAGTGCCCGTGTACTGCAGGACGATCAGACTGAGAAGCACAGCGACGGAAAACGCCGAGATCAATGCGACCAGGGCGGCGAGATATTTGCCGAAGAGAACCGTACCGCGGGAGACAGGATTAGAAAAAATGAGAGACAGTGTTCCATCCCGTAGTTCTCCAGAGATGCTCTTGTAGGTCAGCAAACCCGCCCCAAAACTGAGGAGTATGGAAATCACAAAGGCCCAATCGATGTTGGAAGACCCGCTCATGATTTCGCCGATATCGGAAGTTTTCCGAAACGCGTGAAGCCCGTGCACGGCCATGACCGCCTGGTTCGGCAATTCATATTCTCCTGTTCCCGAGCAAAAAGCCAGAGAGGATGGAAACTTCCTTATGGTCAAGTCACCCATGCTGGCCACAGCTCCCAGGTTCACCTTCCCGTCTTCATTGACGAGTTGATCGATCCGATTTGGATATTCCTTGATCGCCCTCGTGTATCTCATTGAGGAGACTAATATACTTGTAATCATAAGAAGAACGGCAAGAAGGAAAATGGCCGAGAAGCGAAAGCTCGTTATATGGTCCGTGAGTTCTCTTTTGAATATTGTCCACAACATTGTGATTCCCCTATTTATCTACTTTCGGCATGTCGATTGTCAGCAAACGGGATAGCGAGGCACCCGCCAGATCGAGAGAGCCAGAAACAGCACAGCGCTTCCTATGAGCAACAGTGCGTCGGTGGTCATGTGACTCATCCGTTCGGCTAAGCTCGAAGAAACTATCTGCGGCGCCGGCATCGTGGTCAGGTCGAGTGGGGCTACACGATCCCAGCTCAAGATCTTCTCGACGGCCCTCTCACCCTGTTTCCCGATAATATCCTGCCAGTATTTCCGGTCCTGTTCAGTCGGTTGGACGTCAGGGTAGTCCAAAGCCCGGGTAAACCAAGACGGGGTTTCGATTTTCGGTCGAAGATAGACCATAAGGGCCTCGCGATACAATTGCGCGTTTTTCACGGTTCGCTCGTAGTTGTCAATATCAGTTCCGGCAATCGCCTGCACAATATTTCTATAGAGAGTGCAGATGGAAAGACGAACAAAATTATCCCTGATCCGGCTCCAACTCTTAAGGGCGTTCGCATACGATTCAACGAGGTGGTAACGGTTCTCGGCAAATTGAAATTTTAAGGGGAAGGATATCTTGTTAAATTCCATTCGATTGTATACTTCTTCTTCGGTAATACCCAACAGCGATTCAGCTCCCAATTCATCGTAGCTGCAGTTGTCGCAATCACTCTTTTGTTGATACGGGATACTCGAATAGACTTTGTGAAACTCTCGCCTGGCCTGATCTTCCTCTCTCAATACGTTCTCGCGCATAACGTCGGGACGGAAATATTCTGAGAGATATTCTCCTCCTTCGGGGATCAGAATCGCAACAACAACCCACCCCAGGAGAAGATACATGAGACCGGATGATAGTTCCTTTGCATACAACGAAACAAATAGAGCGAGCGCAAGGAAGCTCGCGAGGAAGATCAGAGAGAACAGGTAGATGAACCCGATGCCGATCCAGCTGGAGATATCAAGAGATAGATGGCGAGAAAAGTTCCAAAGAAGCATGACCTCAAGGAAGCCGATCGTTAGAGGTATCCCCAGGGAGAGGAGCGCCCCTAAAAATTTTCCTACCAGCAAATGAACGCGACCGGTAGATGTGCTTAGGAGTATCTTCAGAGTTCCCTGCTCGCGCTCGCCGCTGAAGCTGTCAAACACAAGAAGGAGTGCAAAAAGGCTCAGGACTATGCTGATTACGTAACAGAGATCAATTGATGTAAATACCCTGAGAAGAGGGTTGTGCGGGCGATTACTGGTGCCGGAGAGACTGATGTTTGCACTTCCTCCGCCCTCGTCAATCAAGGAAGGGATATGATACGGCGTCACAGTGATAGAGGATGGCGCGTCATGGACCCCCCGGCTGAAGACAGAGAGGGGAGAAGGCGGTATGTCTACAACCACTTCGATTTCCGAATAGACCTTTGTCTGATCCAGCATCTGTCTGTGCTGCTCTACATTCGAAAGGTAGGTCTGCTGTTTGTCTGCATATTCCTCGACGAGGATGTATCCGACGAGTCCCATGACCAGTATTATAACGACAAGACCTATCCAAAACCGAAGGCTGAACAGGTTAACGAGCAGTTCTTTTCGAACGATATGCCAGATCATTGGTTGTCAGTTCGTGGTTGTCAGTTCGTGGTTGACGGTTCGTGGTTATTGATCATTCGTCATTGGTCATTCGTTCTGGCCAGGGGCTGTTAGCCCTTAGCTTTTAGCTGTTGGCTATCAATGAAAAATTAATAAACGTTCTGACTTATCTCAACTACTCATAATCTCAGCGCCGCCATTACCCGTCTTTCTCTTAATCTGAACTACTTAACTATTCAACTACTCCATCACTCCATCACTCCATTTATCCTCTCCCCATCTCTTGTGTGTCAATTCAAAATGTAAAATTAAGAATTAAAAAACGTCCATGTATATCTCAATATCTCAACTACTCATTATCTCATACTCTCAACTTCTCATCATCTCAACTACTTCCTTTCTGTCTTCTGACTTCTGTCTTCTATTTTTTCAACTCACCTCCATATACTTCAGGTACAGTTTTTCCAGGTCTTCGTGCTCGAGGTCTTCCTTGGTTTTCTCGCTGATCAAGATGCCTTCCTTCATGATGCCCACACGGTCGGCGATCTCCTTCGCGCGGAAGATGTCGTGCGTTGAGATAAGCATCGCCTTGCCTTCGCCCTTCAGCTTCAGCAAAAGGTCGATGAAATCGGCCGCCGCCTCCGCCCTCCTGCCGGATGTCGGTTCGTCCAGCAGGAGGGCGGAGGCCTGTTTCAGGATCGCAATCGCGATACCAAGCTTCTGCCGCATGCCCTTCGAGAATGTTTTCACGCGCTGTTCAAACGCTCGTTCCGGAAGTCCGACTTCCCGCATGACCATGTGGTAATCTTCTTTTTTGAGGTCTTTCCTGCCGGCAAGTTTCGTAAAGAAGTCGAGATTTTGACGGGCGGTGAAATTACCGTAAAGCATGACGTTTTCCGAAACGTAGGCAGCGTGTTTCTTGGCGTCAAGCGGATTCTTCGTACAATCGATACCGTTGATTTTTGCTGTACCGCTTGTCGGCTCGATGAAGTTGAAGAATAGGTTGATGGTCGTGGTTTTTCCCGCGCCGTTGGCGCCGAGGAGCGCGTAGATCTGTCCGGGCTGGATGTCGAGGTTGAGATGGTCGAGCGCGAGCAGCCCGTCTTCGTAACGTTTGGTGAGATCGATTGCCTGTATCATGATAGGTGTCCTTTCTGTTTAAATATTGATAGGAAGTTTATGTATTTCTTGTTCAACATAAAGTCAGATGTGAGAAGCCAGATGCAAGAGGCAAGATGAGATAGCATGGGTTACCTTTCGAATGTTTGCCAGGAATGGAAGAGGCCGTTGAGCATTTTGCCTAGCTCTTCGAATTTTTCGATGAAGCAGCGATGTTCATCTTCAGGGATGTATTTGCAATCAGATGCAACATCGAGCCACAGCTTTGTTTCATCACAGGAGCCCATAGAGTCAACCAAATGCCGTTTGAAAATGTTTTCGTACTGCCGCTTCGACCAGCCCTCGACAATATTAGCTGCAATCGATCGACTCGATCGACGTAGTTGATCTGTCAAAGCGTACAATTCTTCCCTCGGGAATTTTTTCGATAACCAGAATAACTCCATTGCCAGCGAATACGATAATTGATAAACCTTCAAATCTTTATAACTCTGAATCATCTTCTGCCTCCCCTTTATATCCGTATTTGATTTATTCTTGCATCTTGCCTCTAATCTCTTGCTTCTTTTCTCTACCGTACATCATATCTCAGGAAACTCACGTAGCTAAGTGCGAAGAAAACGATATTAAAGAGGAGGAGCAATACAATGTCCGTCCATTCCGTCTTGAGGGCCTCATCGAGGTTTGCGTGTCGGTATTTCAGTTCGGGGGTTGGGGCCGTGCGCGGATCGAATCCACGGACATAGTCCCCTCCGCTTGCCCAACCGTTGCGGGTGATCACCTCCTTTTTGATGTACTTGTCGTAGAGGTTTTCCTTGACCTCCGCCTGGTAGCGCTCGGTGTTTTCGCGGATCTTGTCGGCCTCAAGCGTGCCTGTTGCCGAGATCTCGGAGATGATATAGGCATAGCAACTTGCCGGGGAGATCCTGGAGAGGTTCATCGCGATTGATGTCTGCGTGTTCTGGCAGTTGCGGTGTTCCTCGTCGAGCCGGCCCAGTGCCATGTTGATCCGCTGTTCGTATTCGCCTTCAATGGTTTGTTTGAGACTGTCATTCAGGGCAAAGAGTCGCTTCTCGTTCTCAGTTCTTCCGGGGTAGAACGAGGTGTTCGGATCGACCCCGAACTGCGGGGCGAGGCTTTCGTAGAGCTCTACGATCTTCTCGCGCCTCTCCTTCTCGAGGTTCTCCCGTGCCATCGTCTTCTGGATGTTCAGCACCTGCTGTGAGGTCACCGGGTAGACGATCTCGGCGACCATCGGGCTGATCTTCGGGAGGGAGAGAACGAGAACCGCCCAGATGAAGAGGAGCGCGACGATGGAGGTTATCGAGCGGTGCGTCAGGGAGGAGATGAGGATGCCGAGATTGAACATCGCCAGGATGAACACGAGCGTGATCAGAAGAATCGTAAGGATAGACGGCAGTACGGCAGAGGAGAAGACCGCGACGGTTCCCGAAGCAGCAAGGATGAGAAGGGCGACGAGGACTGAAAGAGCGAACGGTACCAGCAGGACGAGGTAGTTCCCCGCCATTTTGGCCACGAGGATCTGCCATCGGGGGACGGGATTCGACATGACGAGCCGAAACGTTCCGTTCTCTTTCTCTCCGGTGATAGTGCTGAACGTGAAGATCAGAGCCAGGAGTGATATCACGTAGCTGACGTTGAAGAGCAGGTCGACCTTTCCGAACAGCAGCGACTGCGGGTTGTTGATCCCCTGCTCGTTGCTTGTCCGGACGTTCCCGTCCCTGGAAGTGACAATCTTGTTCGGCAGAAAGTATTCCAGACCGACGGAGAAGATGCTGAGCACGGACGGCGGGCGGTAACCCTCGGCGGAGAAAAACGCGCCGACGTTTCCTTTGGAACGCTCTTCGTAAAGACGGACGGATTCTTGGTAATCAGCGAGGCGCTTTTCATACTCCTTCAGGTTCACATACATGCCGAGTGGGATGAGGAACAGACAGAGGAGCGTGGCGATGAGAAACCGAAAGCTTTGTACCGCCTCGAGGATTTCTTTTTTGATAATCGTTAAAATCATTGGTTGTCAGTTCTTAGTTGACAGTTCGTGGTTATTTGTCATTCGTCATTGGTCATTAGTTCTTAGTTCTGGCCTAGAGCTTTTGGCCTCCAGCTTCTGGCTTTTAGCTCTTGGCTTTTGGTTTGTTGTGTCTCACAATCTCAACAATGTCATTACCTGTCTATCTCCTAATCTCAACTACTCCATCACTCCAATAATCCATTTCTCCATTGATCATCTCACCCATTCACCCATTCTCCCACTCACCCCATCTCCCTTTCATTATCTCCACTACTCGTCATCTCATAATCTCAATTACTTCCTTTTCTGACTTCTGCATTCTGCCTTCTGACTTCTTGCCTCTTGCTTCTCTCTTCTACCTCACGTCATACCGTAGAAACCGGACGTATGCAACCGCGAACGGAGCTATCAGCCAGAAGATGAGCGAAACGATGCTCGTCCAGTTCGCTTTGAACGCCTCGGTGATCGAGGCATGGTTGACCGAGAATTCCGGGAGCGATTTAAAATCTACCGGATCGATCCCGAACGTCATTCTCATCTGTCCGTTAGGGAGTTCCATCAATTCCCGTTTAACCTTGCTGAAAAGGTTGGCGTCCAGCACCTGCTGATGTGCTTTTACTGATTCGAGGTACTTCGTTTTTTCGACCTCTCCCGTTTGGCAGAGATCGGTGATCAGCCGCGAGAACGCGGCGCTCGGGGAGATGAGCGACAGGTTTGACGCGATGCTCTGCTGTGTTTTTTTCTCCCGCTGGAATGCCTGATCGATCTGGTTCAGACGTTCTGCTTTCTGTTCGCCGTACCTTTGCTGGATCTCCTTCTTCATCTTTTCCCATTTGTCCTGCTCGGGAGATTGTTCCGGTCTGCCGGGAGGCGGCGTGTTCGCACCGAAGGTTGCCACAAATTGACGCCCGAGTTCCTTTGCCTGTTCATCGTTGAGTGAATTCGTTATGAGTGATTTCTCCAGCGAAACCTCCGTTTCGGTCCTCACTGGGTGAATGACGCTCGCGGTCATGTCGCTGACCTTGGGAACGATCAGCTGGAAGAAAGCCCAGATCAGAAGGATGATGACCAGAGAGGTCCGTGTCTTATCCGAGCTGGTCGAGACCATGATCCCAATGGTGAAGTAAGCAAGGAGGAACACCGATGTCCAGAGGAACACGTAAAAAATTCTTGCCGGGATGTCATCCTGGAAGAAAGGGAACGAAGCAGCGATCAAGGCAAGCAGCCCAATCAGGAAGGCGATCACAAAGACGATCCACATAGTCAGATACCCGCCGGCGATCTTCCCGAGCAGCAGGGAATCCCGGGGCACGCGGTTGGAGAAGATCCCCCGGAGAGTGCCGGATTCCTTCTCTCCGGAGATCATGTCCGACGCAAACAGCAGCACGATCAGACTGACGACCATCTGTATGATGAACGCGAAGTCCAGCTTCCCGAACACCGAGAGGATGGATTCGTCGCCGATCGAAGTCTCACCTTGTTTATATCCGTCGAACTTGAAGTCGTAGAACAGCGGCAGCGCGTTCTCAAATCCTTGTGCAAAAATGGAAAGCAGCGAGGGCGGACGGAAGCCCTTTAAAGAAACTGTGCCCGACATGATATCCCCCACCTGCAGCTTGTGGAGGGCCTCATTTGACAGCCGGACCTGCTCGTTGTAGTCGCGCACCCTCTTGGCATAATCGAGGTTGTTGACGTAGATTCCTAGTGGGATCAGAGTGACGCAAATGAGGAGAAAGAGCGGAAACCGGAAACTCAGGATATTTTCGAGAATTTCCTTCTTGATGATAGTTGAAAGCATGCATGTCGTCCTTTGATTGTTGAGACGATCATAAATTCATCAACTCTTGTGCCGCGTCAAGAATGCCCTTGAATTGTTCGGATAAGAGGAATGAGAGGAGAAATGTGGTAAGGGGTTACCCGCGAATGGGAAAGCCCCTACCCAAACGCGAGATCCTGCGGTCGATAATGAACTGCAGGTAGAGTGACACGCGGCGGGATTTGACAGCGGTCTCCAGAAATCTACGGTGCTGTGCCCTCACCCAGACCGTACTGCTGCATCTTGTTGAACAGCGTCTTCCGGCTGATTTTGAGTTTTGTGGCTGCCTCGGTCCGATTCCAGTGAGTTTCTTCGAGCGCTTTGATGATGAGTTCGCGCTCTGACCGTTCCGTCAACGACTTAATGAACGGCTCGAGACCTTGTACAGCGCTGAACTCCAGCGGCATGGTTTTGCTCCCCGATGCAAGGAATTCAAGATCCTCTATGCCGATTGAGGTCCTCGTCGTGTTAAGCAGCGCGCGCTGAATTGCGTTTTCAAGCTCACGGACGTTGCCTTTCCAGTCGCGATTCTTAAGGAGCTGCAATGCTTCGGGAGTGATGTCGGCTGCACTCTTTCCGAACGCGGCTCTGTACCTCCGGAGAAAATGCTCGACATACAACGGAATATCGTCCTGATGTTCGTGGAGTGCCGGCATACGAAGCTTGAGGACATTAAGACGATAGTACAGATCCTCGCGGAACTTCCCCGTTGTGACCTGCATTTCCAAATTCTTGTTTGTCGCGGCAATGACCCGCACATCCACCTTGATTGGAAGGGTTCCGCCAAGCCGGGAGAATTCTCTTTCCTGAAGTACTCTCAAGAGTTTCGTTTGTGCTTCGAGGGGAAGTTCTCCGATTTCGTCGAGGAAGATGGTCCCGGAGTCGGCCTCTTCGAATCGCCCGGTTTTCCGCTCGCGGGCGTCTGTAAACGCTCCTCTTTCATGTCCGAAGAACTCGCTCTCAATGAGATTTGTAGGAATCGACGCGCAATCAACGATCGTCAGGGGATTATTCTTCCTCTTGCTTTCGAAGTGGATCGCGCGGGCGGCGAGCTCCTTTCCCGTTCCACTCTCGCCTTCAATGAGAACCGTCGCATCGGTTTGGGCGATCTGGAGAATTCGATGCTTCACTTCTTGCAGAAGGCGGCTTCCACCGAGGATGTTCTCAATCCCGTATTTTTTCTGAAGCTCCTTTTTGAGCTCGTCGACTTCTTCCGTCAGCCGGAACACATCAAGCGCGCGCTTCACCACAAGAAGAATCTGCTCGTTGTCAAAGGGTTTCGTGATGTAGTCGTAGACACCCCCCTTGATTGCCTGAACCGCGGATTGAATCGTTCCGTGGGCCGTGAGGATGATGCCGACCGCTTGCGGATGGCGCTCTTTGATTCTCATGATGGTTTCTATCCCGTCCAACCGGGGCATTTGAAGGTCGACGACGAGCAGTTGAGGCCTGAACGATACGGATTTTTCCAGGGCTTCGAACCCATCCTTTGCAGTCTCGATCGTGTAGCCCGCATCCGTGAGGATCATTGCAAGAATGGTGCGAATCTTTTCTTCATCATCGACGACGAGAACTCTGGATGTCCGTGATTTAGTCTGCATTGGGAGATCCCTCGGGTAATAGGTAGTGGGTAATAGGGAATAGGTTTGCAATACGGTGTGACATTATCCAAGTCAATGGCGAAGTTCTTTATTTTCCTGAATGTAGTTTTTCGAGGGATCTCTCAAGTCCCTTTAACATTCTGCCGCATTCATTGTATCGCTCCTTGAGGCTTTCATAAACTTGTTCAGATATATATGCTTTCTTGGAGCAAACATGAACGTGATGTTGAGTTTCTCTCAGCTCTCCCAATGCTCTGTTGATTCCTTCAAGATACATGTTGATGTGCCTATTGTTCCATCCTTCGGCGATGTTGGCAGGAATGGAATTCGACGATCGTCTCAGTTGTGAGCCGAGCTCGTATAATTCGAACTTAGGGAACTTCATCGTGAGTTCATGCACTTCAAGATGCAATTGTAAGGACTCTTGATAGACTTCCAGATCTTCAAATGATTGAATCTTCCTGCTTGCCATTTTCACCTCCCTTTGTTTGCCACATCCATTTTCTACTACCTATAACCTATCACGTACGCCGTATCCCATTCTCCCTCTCCCTTCTTCTCCCACTCACTTATTCCCCCAATCACCTACAACCTACGACCTATCCCCTAGCTCCCCTCACCGGCAGTCGTATGGCCACCGTTGTCCCTCTTTCACCCCCATTGGTTCTGCTTCGTATTTCAATCTCGCCGTCGTGCCTGCTGACAATCCCATAAGAGATTGAAAGCCCCAGCCCCGTGCCCGATTCTTTTGTCGTAAAGAAAGGGTCGAATACTTTTGGGAGATCCACTTCCGGGATCCCATGCCCTGTGTCGGCGATCTCTATGCACACAACGTTCTTCCTGCGGCCGCCGTCGCCGCTCGTTGGTTGGTCGGAGGCCGTGATCGTGATGATGCCGCCGTCCGGCATTGCCTGTATGCTGTTGAGGAGAATATTCAGAAACAACTGTTTGAGGTTGGCGGCATCGCCGGTGATTTGCATGTCGGTGGTCGCGGAGTTCCTGCGAACATCGATCCCGCGGTTGCGCAGCTCGGAATCGAGGAGAAGAAGCGTCTGGTCGAGCACGTCCTGGATGTCGACGGGCGTCATGTGCAGCTCGGACGCTTTGCTGAATGACAGAAGACCACGGATAACCTGGTCGATTCTGTCAACTTCTCCGATGATCCCATCAACAAGCTGCTTCTTGTCTTCAGGCAAATCTTTCTGAAGATATTGAATGGTACTCCGGACGGAGGTGAGCGGATTGCGGATTTCATGGGCGGCGCCTGCGGCCAACTCGCCAACGGTTGCGAGTTTATCCGCATGAAATATTTTTCTCAACCTGTCTTCCTGAAACTGATACATGAGCGCATGCTCGATGGCAAGGGCGCTCTGATTCGCAAGCGTCGAAAGCATCTCCATATCAGCAGGAGAATAGCCGTTACCGTTCGTTCGAGCACCCAGGAAGATGGCTCCCGTCAACCTGTTCAGGACGATAAGGGGAACAGCGAGCACGATGTTTGTCGACTGCAATAGTTCCTGCTCTTGCCGTGAAAGAAATCGTATGACCTCGTCATTGTTTGTGACGTCAAGCGCGCACCGGTTGACAGTCAGCCATTTGACCAGGTTGTCCGAACGGGAGAAATTCAAACTTGTGACCAACTCGGGATTGGCCCCCTTTGCCATCTTTCCGACATAACGATTCGTGATCGGCTCGTAGAGAACAATGTACACCGCCGCCGCATCAAAGAGCTCCTTGAGCTTGGCGGAAAAGTTGTCCAGAAGCTGGTCAAGCCCTACGATCGAGTTCAACGATTTGAGAAATTCCTCAAGCGGATTGTAGAAGGCCGCTGCCGGTTTCCTTCGAAACCATCGACTTGCTTGTGGGATGAAACCATTCATATCGCTAATGTAACCAATTCGAGCTTTTCTACCAACTTTCTCCATGCACCGCGGAATTCGGGTGATTCCTGTCCCTCCAGAACGTAATTTCCTCACCACGGCGTCTCCTCCACGCCGGAAACGACGGGAAAAGAGAGTTCTCTCGGAGTGAAAAGTACGATTTAAACTCCTGTGAACAACTTTTTGGTTTGATTCTTGGTGAAGATCTTTTTATATTTAACATATCATTCCCTTCTGCCGTTCTTTCTACAAATTCCTTTCAGCATATGCTGTCCGGCATGATCTGGCCGGAGATCAACAATGTGCGGTGTACTTGCTGTACTGCAATACTCGACAAGTAGACCGCAAGCAATGAATTCGTCAATCAAGGAGCATCGTCATGACAAGAATTATTTGTTTTCTTTCCCTCATCATCCTGCTGGTGCAATGTGGATACGGACAGGTGTCCCGGAGGGATCGAGGGATATTTGTTGAGCCAAAGAGTGAGTTTATGGATTCCATCAAGAGAGAGGTTGTACGATTCAACAAGAAAGAAGAAAAACCCAATAGGCAGTTTCGATTGGATTTCACCGGCATCCAGAAACCAACATCCCCGGATGAATTCACAAAGTGCTGGCACAATCCCCCCGTTCCGCAGGCACTGACCGGCACGTGCTGGTGTTTCTCGACGACGTCATTTTTTGAGTCGGAAATTTACCGGCTTACAAAACGAGAGATCAAACTCTCGGAGTTGTACACCGTCTACTGGGAATACGTGGAAAAAGCGCGAAGGTTCATACAGGAACGGGGCAACTCAGAATTCGCTGAAGGCTCGGAATCGGATGCGGTCCCGCGCATCTGGAAAAAGTACGGTATTGTGCCGGGGGATGCTTACACCGGACTGCAGCCGGGACAGAAATTTCACGACCACGGCAAGTTGTTCGGTGAGATGAACAGCTATCTTACCTCACTGAAAAATTCGAACGCATGGGATGAGGAAAGCGCGATTGTCACCATCAAATCGATTCTCAATCATTACCTTGGTGAACCGCCGAAGACCGTCCAGGTAAACGGGAAAAATATGACCCCGAAGGAATATCTCGATAAGGTCGTGAAGCTGAACCTGGACGATTACGTTTCCATGATGTCGTTGATGGAGAAACCGTACAATCAATTTGTCGAATATGAAGTGCCCGACAACTGGTGGCACAGCAAAACATATTACAATGTTCCGTTGGATGATTTCATGAAAGCGTTGAAGAGCGCCATTCGCCGAGGATATACGATTGCGCTCGGTGGGGACGATACCGAGCCGGGGTACGAAGGGCACGCGGGGGTTGCGGTTATTCCGACGTTTGACATTCCGCCGGAGTATATCGACGAAAATGCCCGCGAGTTTCGTTTCAGCAATCGCACAACCGGCGACGATCACGGGATCCACGTGGTCGGCTATCTGGAAAAAGACGGAAAGGATTGGTACCTGATAAAAGATTCCGCTGCGGGATCACGCAATAACAACCATCCGGGCTACTACTTCTATCAGGAGGACTACGTGAAGCTGAAGATGCTGGACTTTATGGTCCATAAGGATGCCCTCAAGGATGTCGTGAAAATATCTCAGAAGTGAAAAATAAATGGTGTCAAGCGGAGCCGATTCCCGGTTATGTACGATGATAAGGATCCTGCGAGTAATTTTGCGAAACCGGTTGAAAAAATATAGTACGCTTTAATTCTCGGGAGAAGTGTTCACTCTCCCGCTCTCTATGTATATACGGGGCCCTGGTGATTCTGCCCGTGAACAAAGGTGCGTTATTGTTGCGGCGACCTTGATTTTGGTTAGTATTCTGTTTAAATTCTCTTACGTAGAACATTAGTTCCCGAAGTGGACAATTGACATGCGTTTTGCGACCTCATCGTTTGACGAAACTGTGAACGATGGTTTTCCATCGTCGTTTCCCGTCGGGCCGTTCTGGCACCAAATGATTCCGACCATGTACCCACAACCCCGTAACTCCATCCGACATGAAAACCAATTAGAACATATTAGAACATAATTAAGGAGAACTTCCCATGACGAAACGATTAGTTACAATCTGCTTATTCCTTCTTGCTCCTCTGATGGCGGCCAGCCAGACGAATGTTTCGGGCACGATTGCCTCCACGACGGCCTGGAACTTCGCCGGGAGTCCGTATATTGTCACCGGAAGCGTGACCGTGACTCAAGCCGAAACTCTTACGGTTGATTCCGGGGTCGTTGTCCGGTTCCAAAGCGGCCAAGCGCTGTATGTGCAGGGAAGCTTGAATGCGCGCCATGCATTGTTCACATCGGATAAGGATACCGTAGGGGGCAGTCCTGCGAAAGGGGATTGGAACTTCATCCAAATCGGCGATTGGAGCACAAGCGCATCGGCAACGTTCGACACATGCCGTATTCGCTACGGCGGGACGACTTCCTTTCCTAATGATTACGCCAACGTTTTTCTTTACTCGGGGACACTGGCACTTATATCATGCGATATTTCTAATTCGGAAAATTGTGGGGTGATGTTTGCCGGCAGTCCCCTGGCCGCGAATGTTACGATGACCAACGACAATGTCTTTGCATGCGACTGGCCCATCGCATACCGCGGCGGCGGTTCGCTGGTCTTCAACGGCTCTAACAATCTCACCGGAAACACCCATGACGGAATTTATATGAGATTTTCGTCCTGCTCCGGCTCCCTCGTGCTTGATACCGCAGCCGTTCCGTTTGTCTTCCTCGGAGATTTCTCAATCGATACGAGCGGTTCGCTGACAATCCCATCCACCGATATGCTCAAATTCGGAAACGGCGTCCATCTTTACATCAACGGTACTCTTATCGCCCGGGCAGCGGTCGGGGAAACGATCACGTTCACGGCGTACACGGATGACAATGTCGGAGGCGACACAAATGCCGACGGCACGGCGACAGTGCCCGCGTCAAGTTACTGGGGCGGGGTTGTCTTCACTGATTTCAGCAAAGATGCGGCCTGCGTTATGAAGCGCTGCAACGTGACATTCGCCGGGTATGCGAATACCGGCGCCATCTCGATGTACAATGCCGGTCCGACCATTGACAGCTGTTCTATGGCGAATAATTTTTACGGGGTGCTGATGCAGGATGTTTCCAATCCGGTCTTCTCCAATAACATAATCGGGTCGAGTGAACTCGTTCCGATTGCGATGTCGTTCACGGCGAGTCCGGTATTGACCAATAACTCTCTCTCTGTTTCCGATAACCATTATGATGCCATCGGCCTGCTCGGCAGCACTACCCCCGCCAGCGGAGTACTCCCGATCCGCTCGGTGACGTCGATTCCCAACATAACGTACCTTCTGCTGCAAACGATCACCGTTCCCCAGGGCACCACGTTCACGATTAACAAAGGAGTCGTTATCAAGGCGGTGCAGGATAATCGATATTTCGGTTTTCCTCCTTGCATCGTAATCCAGGGCAAGCTCGTGGCGAACGCAACACCAGACAGTATGATCGTTTTTACGTCGGCGCGTGACGACAACTTCGGCAATCCCGGCGATACGAACAGGGACGGAAGCCAAACATCCCCGGCGGCGGGTGACTGGGGAGGGATTACCTTCGAGGGGACAAGCGATACCGCTTGCGTTCTCAACAACTGCCGTGTCAAATACGGGAGTCTCCCATACACCTACTACAATACGCGCTATATTTCAGGCGGGGCTATCACTACCGTGAACGCGAGCCCGGTAGTCTCCAACTGTGAAATTAAGGACGTTGTCTACGGAATCTATGCCTTCCAATCCTCAAATCCCAAAATATCGAACACTGCAATAATCAACACCCAGTACACGCCGATTGCGATGTCCGTCTCTGCAAATCCTTCGCTCACCGGCATCACGTTCACCAACACAGTGTGGACGGCACTGGGCATCATCGGGGAAAATCTTGGACATAACGGAGAGATCGCGCAGAGAAATGTGGCGGGCTACTCCAACATCACCTACATTCTCCTCGAGGACCTGACGATCAATTCGGGAACCTATGTGACGGTGGACTCGGGAGTTGTCATAAAGAGCAATGGAGCCGGAATCTTCGTCAGCGGTGGATTTAAGGCAAGAGGGGCAATCTTCACCTCGATCAAAGACGACAACTACGGTCATCCCAACGATTCGAATGGCGACGGCAACCAAACATCGGCCGCTCCCGGAGACTGGAAGACAATTCGCTTTCAGGGAACAAGCGATGATGCATTCTGTCTGATTGATAGCTGTACGGTCAAGTTCGGCGGTGCCGATGCTTATGATCCCCTGAATAATTGGGCAAGTTGGGGCGGAGTAACGTTTACCGATGCAAACGCGAGGCTCTTGCATTCCCTCATCACGGATTCCTACAACTTTGGCGTGCGTTGTGAGGGCGGCGCGGTACCGGTCGTGGATGGAGTGGAATTCAGGAACTGTCGACGTGACCCCATTGCGATGTCGCTGAAATCCAACCCGGGTTTCACGAATATCACCTTCACGTCCAACGGGAGCAAGGGAATACGAATCCTCGAGGGAACGCTATCATCAAATGCCACGCTCGCAAAGCGTGACGTCGCCGGCATCATCAACATTGCCTATATCGTTGACCAACTGACGATCAGCTCGAACGCCGTTCTCACGATCGACCCCGGGGTAGTCATCAAGTTCCCCATTCACTATTATTACTGCAACGACAACGGGATCGTCGTTCAGGGATCCCTCATCGCGAGGGCGACAAGTGGCCAGAAGATAATTTTCACATCCCTGCAAGATGATTCAAATGGAGGAGACACAAACAACGACGGCAACAACAGTTCTCCTCAACGCGGTGATTGGTGGAGCATCGAATTTGACAACTCGGCGGCCGACTCTCTCAATGCTCTTCGAAATTGTGAGATACGGTATGGTGGTTCCCCCGCATGTTACGGTGCACATGACTACAAGAACTATGGCGCCGTCCGGATCTTTGACGCGAAGGTTCTGATCGATAGCTGCGTGGTTCAGCAGTCGCTCACATCGGGGATCGGAATTTATGGAAGCGCGACCCCCACCATTCAGAATAGCCAGATCTATAACATCTCTTCAACCCCCATTGCGATGAGTATGTTCTCTCAGCCGACATTCCCCAACAACTCGGCTCTCAACGTCGGATACATGGCGCTGGGAATCGTTCCCGAGACGTACTCCGTCAGCGCGACGGTGCCGAAGAGAGATTTCGGCGGTTACACAAATATCACGTATCTGTTGTTCTCAGACTACTATCCGAACTATTGGATGCCAAGACAAACCATCAATTCCGGCACGACCATCACGGTACCTTCGGGAGTGGTATTCAAGGGCTTCAACAGCATCCTTGTGAACGGCGGGCTGAAAATAGAGGGAACGGCAGCCGACAAAGTTGTTTTCACTGATCCACGTGATGACAGCTATGGGAATCCGGGCGACACAAATGGCGACGGCTCCGCCTCCCAACCCGCGTTCGATCAAACGATGGTGCCACGCATCGAGTTTGCCGATATCAGCGATGACAGTGTGTGCTCGGTGCGGTTCGCAGTCCTGCGCTACCAGGACGTGGGCATCAACTTTCTCCAGGCGTCTCCCAAAATCTCCAATTGTACGTTTGACAAAGTCAATTGGGGGATCGGACTCAACGGCGTTTCCAATCCAATCGTTGACAGTTGCACGTTCAACAATCTCACGTACGCTCCTCTCCATACTTCCCTTGTGTCCTATCCCCGCTCAACGACGGGCAACGTCATTTCGGGTACCACCTACCGTGGTATCGGAATCCTTGAAGAGACGCTGGTACAGGATGTCACGCTGGTACAAAGGAATTTTGGAGGGATCAACAATATTCCTTACGTATTTGGCAACTACACGGTCGGGACGGGTGCCGTGCTCACGCTTCAACCGGGAGTCATCCTTAAGTTCTTCCCCCAGGCAGAGCTTGCGATCCAGAAAGGCCTGCTGGCAGAAGGCGTGAAAGGATATATATCCGGCGGAGTGACTCATCCCGACAGCACAATTGTCTTTACGGATATTAAAGACGATTTCTACGGCGGGGATACGAACGCCGACAGCTCTCTCACTGCACCATGCTTGAACTGTTACCCCGGCGACTGGAACGGAATAGTTTTTGAAGACGCGTCCCTCGACCCGCTGTGCATACTGAAAAACTGTGTTGTGCGGTACGCCGGCGACTACTACTACAACGGTGGTGGAATCACCACGAATAGCGCCAGTCCGACGATTACATATTCTACGATCAGCAATAACAAGTTCGGCATTGTTGCCAATGCGGCTTCGAACCCGGTTGTGAACTACTGCGATATCTTGCAAAACAGCCAGCAGGGGATCAACAACGCGAATGAATCGTTCAATGTCGATGCCCGAAATAACTGGTGGGGGAATAATTCAGGCCCGACGCACAGCGGCAACCCGGGCGGAACCGGCGATGTGGTAAGCGACAGCGTGAACTATGTACCCTTCCTCGCTACGGGATCCGGACTTCCGCTCCCCGGCGACGTTAGCCTGAATGGTACCATCCAGGCCTATGACGCTTCCCTCATCCTGAAGTTTGTCGTCGATCCTGCGGGCAATCCGCTGAGCGACCCCCAGCAGCTGGCGGCAGATGTCAGCGGTGAGGCGGGAATTACCGCGTATGACGCTTCGCTGGTTCTGCAATACGTGGTCGGCAATATTCAGGACTTCCCCGTCGAAGTGAATCATGCTGCCACGCCTCACGTTTTCCCCAAAGTGTCGGCTTCGCTCATTGAAATCGGCAGCACCGCGACGATGCGGGGGTCGACGGTCGTGATCCCCATTCATGCGGGAAATCTGCACAATCTCGCGTCGGCGGACATTCGACTGACGTTTGACGATAAGATGCTGACACCCAAGGACGTCAAGGCTGCTTCGGGAGTATCGACGATGACATTGTCGACAAAGCTTCTGAAGGGTTCGGTCAATATTGCCATGGCCGATTCAAAGTATTCAGATGTAAACGGTGATCTCCTGTACGTGACCTTCGATGTCAACAAGGATGTTCGCGGCACCGTGAAGTCCGAGGTTTCCGTTTCACGTCTGCTTCTGAACGAAAAGGATTTCAAGTCGTCTGCAAAATCCGGAGAGATCACGATTACCGGCAAGCCGACCAAGTTTGCGCTGTACCAGAATTATCCCAATCCGTTCAACCCAACGACCACCATACGGTACGAGATTCCCGAGGATGCAACGCAGATCAATATTTCGGTATTTAATACGCTCGGTGAGCTTGTGAAAACGCTTGTTGATGAAGTGCAGGCGGCCGGCGTCTATGAGGTTTCCTGGGATGGCCGGACCGAGGCGGGCATTCAAGCCGGAAGCGGAATGTATTTCTGCCGGATCGCAGCGCAAGGAATCCAGAATTTCACGACCGTGAAGAAAATGCTTCTTATGAAGTGACGCTCACAACCACACGACGTAGAGAAAGCGTCAACATGAAAATACTACAGATCATACTAAGGAGCATACAGCCATGAAACGATTGCACTTCATGATCCTGGTTCTGGTTTTTGGTTTGGCACATCCATTTGCCGCGGGCCAGGTTTCGCTGTCGTTCAGGGATACCACGCTCACCCGCGGCACAACGGTGCTCATTCCGGTTTACGTCGACAGCAGTCTGACAGGCTTGAACGTGGCATCGTACCAGTTGGACATTGTGTATTCGACGTATGGTATCCGCGTTGACAGCGCAGTCTCCGCCGGTACGATGACGGCGGGTTGGGGAAATCCAACGATCAGTGTCACGTCCGGTGAAATCAGGGTTGCCGGGGCGGGCACAGGCGCGCTCAACGGCACCGGGGTGCTCGTCTATCTCAAACTATCGTTGCCATCGAACGCGACGACAAACTATGCCTATCTCAATTTCTCGAGCGCGCTTTTGAATGAAGGCACTCCATCCGCGGTGACGCGCAATGGGGCAATTTCGATTGTCAGCCCGCCGTTCATTACGATTTGGCCGAACGAAGCCCAGGTGACAGTCGGAGAGACATATCAGTTCTCCGTCTCGGGAGGAACTGCTCCCTATACCTGGTCGTCGACAAATCCCTCGGTCGCCACGATTGATTCCACCGGCTTTCTGACAGGTATCGGGGCTGGATTCTGTCGGGTCGTGGCGAGGGATAGCGCGGGGGTTGTCGATACCACCACCGGTCAGATCGAAATTCGAGCGTTCAAATTGGCACTCCGGGATACTAGCGTACTGCAGGGGAAGACTTTTCTTTTGCCGGTGTACGTCACAGACCTGAGTCATCTCGATGTCTTCAGCGGACAGTTTTCGATATCGTACTCGCAGTATATTCTGACGGCATTGGGCACAGATGAAACCGGAACACTGCTCCAGTCGTTCGGCGCATCGACGGTAAACATCACGCCCGGGAAGATCATGGTGTCGTTTGCGGGTCATTCGCGGCTCAACGGCGTAGGAGTACAGGTTCTTCTCTACGTGCGGTTCAAGGTCTCTGACGTGAACGCATGGACGTCAGATCTCACGATTTCAGACCTGCTGTTTAATGAGAGTTTGTCGGGCAATACTCTTAACAGCTACTTCACGGCGGTGAGTAAAAGCTCCCTGACCGTCAGTCCCGGAACGGCCAATGTCGTGGCAGGAGATTCGGTTCAGTTTACCGTGTATGGCACTGCAATTGCGCCCCTTACATGGTCGATCACGGATTCGTCGATCGCCTCAATTTCAAACACCGGGGTGCTCAGAGCAATCCGGAGCGGATCGTTGAGGGTTTCGGTTGTGGACTCGGTCGGAAGTACCGGTTCCAGCGGTGTCATCCACCTCTATGATCTGTATGTTGCAGTCCGCGACACGTCGGCGGCGCCCCGCGAGACGGTCGACGTAGTTATTACTATGGGTCAGTCTGCATCCGGCATCTCTTCTGCGCAATTGACGTTGGGGTTTGATGGAAGCAACCTGAATCCATTCGACCTCGTCACTGCAGGAACGCTCTCGGCCGGATGGGCCACATCGATCTCAACGTCGGCCGGCACATGTACGATCGCGGCTGCGGGTGCAGTGGCGATCACCGGACCGGGAGTGCTTTTCAAAGTACGATTTGTGATCCATGACTCGGCTCCGGCAGGATCGTACACGATCAGTCCGGGCAGTTTGCTGCTGAATGAGGGGACGCCAGCGGGTTACCCCCTCGACGGTCACATAACTGTTTACGTCAGCCCGCCGTCCGCTCCGGTTCTTGCGTCTCCGGCGGATGGCTCCGTGAAACAGCCTCTGGCAATGACATTGAATTGGTATCAATCCTCGGAAGCTTTGGCGTACCGGCTGCAAGTCTCCACCGATTCGTTGTTCGGAGCGACAGTCATTGATTCTTTCCCCATTTTCAGCACGTCATTGCAGATCGGTTTACCGACAGATCGTATGAAATATTTCTGGAGGGTGGATGCTTCGAATCCGGCAGGTGTGAGCGACTGGTCATCGACGTGGGCATTCTATGTTGATACGTCAACGTCCTCCGTGAATGGAACCCGGGACGGGATCCCCAGAGAGTTCGCGCTGGCCCAGAATTATCCTAATCCTTTCAATCCATCGACGACGATCGAATACGGTTTGCCCGCGGAGTGCAAGGTCAGTCTGAAAATATACGACATGCTGGGACGGCTCGTCGCGACCCTTGCCGACGGCGTTCAGCAAGCCGGGTATAAATCTATTGAATGGAACGGGCTTGACGTCACGAGCGGGGTGTATTTCTACCGTCTCGAGGCGGCGAGCATCTCCGGTCAGAATAAATCGTTCATACGAGTCGGCAAGATGCTTTTGATCAAATAGCGCGAAATAATTATCACGTCATCGTAAGGGTGCCAGGCCCGGATCGAACATGATCCGGGCTTCTTTATTCTTGATGGTTCTGCCCGCCGCTCCGGCAGAATGAGCGCGGGATCTTAAAAGGGAAAGTCTTTATTGCTGTCGAACGCGTTTTCCTGCTTTTTCACCGGTGGTCTCTTCGCTACGAGATGAACCGGGTTTGCCCTGACATAGATTGCTTTTCTGGGGGTAGTCGGACAGGCGTGCTCGCAGGCGCCGCAACCGACACAGATGTCGTTGTTAAGCTCCGGGATGGAGAGTTTCCCTTCGTAGGGCACCGTGTAGACTGCCTTGGTCGGGCAGTGCTCAGAACAGGCGGCACAGTCCATCTTCTTTGAGACGACGATGCAATCGTCTTTGACAAACATCGCCCTGCCGATTTGAATTAGCTTCTTGGATTCCACGCCGGCGGGAAGAATCGCGCCGGTAGGGCACACCTGACCGCACACAGTACAGTCATAATTGCAGTAGCCGGCGTCATAATTCATTCTAGGCTGGAAAACGCCCGCGAAACCGTAGTCGAGAAATGCCGGGGTGAGAACCTGTGATGGACATGCGCTAACGCAAAGGTGACATGCCGTGCAACGGCCTGAAAAATGCCGGATACTTTTTGAGCCGGGAGGTGAAATCGGGTGATTCCGGTTCTCATGGTAACCGTCCGTCGATGTTGAGGTGCTGTCCCCGGACATGAATGCAGGCAGGGCGAGACCGATTGTGGGAGCAAGTACTCCTTTGAAAAAAACCCGTCTCTCCGGGTTGTACTCCGGCGCAGCTTTTTGGGGAAGTGCAAACCGCACGCGTGAATAAATCACTCCGTCCGTCGGGCAAGATTTGATGCAATTGAAGCACCCGACACACGCCCCGAAATCAATACGCTTCGCCCCGCTGTCGATACAGCTCGCCTTGCAAACTTTCTCACAAGCGCCGCAGTCGTTGCAGGCAGACCGGTCGATGACAATCTTCACAAAGGAAATCCTTGAAATGAGGCCAAGAAGCGCGCCTGCCGGACAAAGTGAATTGCAGAAGAGCCGCCCGTGCCTGTACGACATGGTCACAACGAGAGCGAGAATCGCGAGGGAAAACACCAGGACGCTGATACCGGCTTCCCGCAGCGGTATACTATAGAGGAAATAGACCTGAAACTTCGCGAATATCCCGGCGATACCATTGTTCAGCAATGTCACGAGGGGTTCGGCCGTACCGGTAACTATTCTTCCATAGATGCTGAACGGCTCCAGTATGTTCAGCAGCGTCATACTGCCCATACACACGAAAAGTCCCGTCAGGACCAAAACGGAATAGTGGAATGCAAAAGGCGGTCTTCCGTATGTGAATCTTTTTCGGCGATGGATCTTCTTTTCAATGTGGATAACAATATCCTGGAGAGTGCCTAACGGACAGAGGAAGGAACAGTAGACCCGGCCGAATGCGACGGTCAACGCAAACACCAGGATAAGTCCGACTGCGGTGAGGTCGAAGTACGTGAAAAGCCTCAGGAGCGATGGGACGAATTGCAGCGAAACTAAGAACCCGCCTACGGCGGGCGGGATACTGTGTCTGGCATCCAGAAACAGTACGCTTATCGAAGCGAGAAAAATCAGCGAGACAGCGACACGGACTCTCTTGAGCTTCTCGCCGCTCACACGGAGATCCGCTTGATGTTTAGTTTATCCAGATCCATCCGTCCCACGTTCATTTCGGCTGCGATCTTGATATGGCGGACGTCGTCCGGCTTCGTGCCGAAGAGTTTTGCCGCGGCGGCGTCAACGGCGACGATATCGGTCGAGATCAATTGTGCCTTCATTGTCACGACGTCCTCTTCGGATACACCGCGGGGACCGTTCGATTTCATGACGTAGTACGCATCGACGATATTCAAATCGGGCTTTCGGTACGTTGCAAAATCTGCGATGCACTGATGCAAGTCGGTCTTGTGCCAGAATCCCCTGTCCCACACATTGCCCATGAGGTTCTTCATGCCAATCGTCAACGAAGTACCGCTGTGGCATTTGAGAATCGGGACATTGATGAAGACATCGGCACCGAGTATCAGCTCATGCTCCTTTGCCGCCGTCAGGGATTTTCCTTTAGGGATGACGACATCATGGTAGTAACTTTCACTCGCACCGGGTGCGATTTTACCGCCGGCATCTTTGACTGCTTTTTCGATTCCACTGCTGCTGTAGCACCGCTGCCACTCGTCGCAAGGATGGTCCACCACGTACACTTCCTTGGCGCCCGCGCTGATGCAATGCTGGATAATTCTCGAGACGAGTTTGGGATTTGTATTTCCCCCGCGCTCGGGCGATACATCCCAGCCGATATTCGGCTTCAGAAGGACCTTCTGTCCCGGTTTAACGAAGGCCTTCATTCCGCCCAGTGCCTCGATACCCTTGTCAAACATAAGGTCGGGTTCACCGCCTTTGACGGCTACAAGGTCATACGGAGTTTGTGCGAAGGCGAAAACGTTGGCGTACTTGTCCAACGCGAAATACGCTCCTGCGGCAATCGATGCCGCGGCGCTTTTTCTGAAAAACGTTCGGCGATCCATGGTGTTCTCCAATGTGGTAATGATTGTTTTCGATTCTTCCGGCGTGCCGGAGTTCACTCATCCATAACATGCGAGCAGTACGGGTTCTCTCAGGATGTATGGATTCCCGAATTGAAATGCAATAAATATGCCTCCCGCCAATATCAAAACAGCCGAAAAATTCAGTAGTCCGAAATCCTACTTTCAGAATTGATTCGTTGAATTTCAATCATTCTCATTCCTGAGACACCACGGCCCCGCGGAGAGAGGACGGAACATGGGAACGGCGAGCACCGGCTTCATAGGTCGCCTATTGGACGATTCTTCCCATCTTTATCCACCTTCATCAGCAGTCTCAACATCAGGCTGTCCAAAAAGTAAGCCAATCCGTCATCCTGACATGCTTTTGGTCAGGATCTGAGCCGAGCATTTCGCTGCCGACGTTTAGATGCCGATCAGAAGCATATCGGCAAGACACTGGGACTTTCAGGACAGCCTCCATAGGAGGGGGTTGTACCAGCACTCAAAAATGAATATGGTACATTACCGAAAATCCTTGATAATCACCCACAAGAGTGATATATTTTGCTCATGAAACTCTACGAAAGCTGTTCGCTGGTAGCCCGCTAAAAAGACGGCAGTAGAAATGACGATGATTCCTGATCTACCGGGACGTCGAAACATCGTTTTCGTCTCACAACTCATTGAAGGAATGAACCCAATGATAAAGAAACTTCTCTCCCTTCCTCTTTTCTTTCTTACTGCCATTCTTCTGCTCAATGCGGATACGCTTATCTGTCAGGAGAAGCAAAAGCTCACTCTTGACAACATGAGCAACCCCACGCTCATGCAGGCATTCTCCACGCCTCGCACGTGGTGGCTCGCCGATAATACCGCCATCATCTATGATCCCCGGAAGCCGGATTCGGTGAGAACTCTTGAGCGCCTGGACCCGGTCAACGGGGATCGCAAGCAATTCCTCGACAGAAGGAAAGCGAAAGAAAGCCTTGCCGGTCTGTTCCCTGAAGGCAAAGCCCCCCGTTTTTCACCAGTTCCCAACCAGATCTCGGTTGCGGGAAGGTACGGATACTACCTTATCAAGGGAGATATTTTTCTGCTCGATATTCCAAACGCTTCATTCTTGCAAGTCACTGACACCAAGGAGGAAGAAAAGTCCGTCAATTTCTCCCCGGATGGAAGCAAGTTTGCGTTTGTTCGCGGTCACGATCTGTACGTGTACGATATCGCGGAGAAAAAGGAGTTGCGGCTCACCACCGATGGGAACGATTCGCTGCTGAACGGCACACTCTCGTGGGTCTACTGGGAGGAAATATTCGGCCGGTCGGATGCCGGATACCGGTGGTCGCCGGATTCCAAATCGATCGCATACCTGCAAACCGATGAATCGGGCGTGAGCGTCGAGCACTATGTCGATGAAACCCCGTGGACACCCACCGTGACTACCCAGCGTTATCCAAAGGTGGGAGAGAGAAATCCCAGGGTTCGGGTGGGTATGACCGAAATCGGTTCGAACAAAACGACGTGGGTGAACATTGATACAAGTACGTACGAATACATTATTCGCATCGACTGGCTGCCGGACAGCAGGAATCTCTGCGTCCGTACGATGAATCGTCTGCAAACCGACCTCGATTTTTACTTTGTCGATCGCTCAACAGGAACGGCCACACATGTCTTGAAGGATACGGATGAGGGATGGGTGAACGAGTCGGACGATCTGTACTTCTTGCAGGATGGAAAACAATTCATCATTTCATCGGAGCGTGACGGGTACAATCACCTGTACCGGTTCACGATGGACGGCAAGCTGGTCAATCAGATCACGAAGGGCGATTGGTCGATCCGTTCTTCCGGCGGCGGAGCCTTCTGGGTTCAAAAAGCGGTGACGGGAATCGATGAGAAAAAAGGTTGGATCTATTTTACTGCTCTTGAAAAGTCCTCTCTGGAAAAGCATCTCTATCGCATCAACATGGACGGCGGCGGCATGAAACGCCTGACGGAAGCGGAAGGAACTCACGCCATCACGATGAGTCCCAATGCCCGGTACTACTTTGACCGATATTCCAACATTTCTACGCCTCCGTCGCTCGCTCTCTGCAAAGCGGACGGGTCGGAGATTCTCGGGCTCGCAGACCCTGACCCGGCGGGATTCAAAACGTTCGACATTCAATATGCTGAACTGATGCACGTTCCGGCGAGGGATGGCTTTCAGCTCCCGGTTTCGATTACCCGGCCGAAAGACTTCGACCCGAAGAAAAAATATTCTGTTATCGTTTCAGTTTACGGTGGACCCTCCGCGCCGCAGGTTGCAAATTCATTCCAGTACGGCGCGATCTGGGATAATGTGTTGCTGAACAACGGCTATATCTGCATGACGATCGACAATCGTGCCGCGACCGCAATCAGCAAGAAATTGGAAAACCTCATTCTCAAGCGGACCCTTGGTGAAGTGGAGCTCAACGACCTCGTCGACGCGGTGCGATGGATGAAGCAGCAACCGTACGTCGACTCCAGCAGGATCGGCATCTGGGGATGGAGTGGTGGCGGCTCAAACACCGTTATGGCGATGACCCGGTCTACCGAGTTCAAGGCGGGCATCGCCGGCGGGACGGTGACGGATTTTCGCTTCTACGACTCCAAGTGGGGTGAAGCGATCATGAAGACGGAAAAGGAAAACCGTGACGGGTATGAGCAATACTCGCTCTTGAAGTACGCCAAGGATCTCCACGGAAGGCTTCTCCTCATTCACGGGTCACACGACGATAACGTCCATATCCAGAACATCTGGCGTTTCATCGATGAGCTCATAAAAGCGGACAAGCTGTTTGAGTTGATGGTATATCCTATGCGAGGGCACGGTGTCGGCGACATGGCCGGAAGCAAGCACCTGAACCACCTCATGCTCGACTTCTGGAATAGGAATCTGTGATAGGGCTAGTGTCTTGTCTCGGAAATAGATAGATTAACTAGGTTTTGCGGCTTGTAACCCTCTCCCCTTCAATTCCCCTCTCCCGCTTGCGGGAGAGGGGAAAGGGGTGAGGGTTGTGAATGGCATACTGATCCAAGGACTTATTGAAACTGTTTGAGTGACACGATACTAAGGCAATCATGATCATTCCGGAGTAACGAAAGAGCAAGAAGGAGAATCACAATGAAGAAAAATAGAACTATTCGAAAGGTGATCGCAAGTAAACCCACAATCGAGGGGGCGGGCGTTCACCTCAAACGCGCATTCGGTTTCCATGAGGTGCCTGCATTCGATCCGTTCCTGCTCCTCGATGATTTTCGTTCGAACAATCCGCAGGATTACATCAAGGGATTTCCGTGGCATCCGCACCGCGGTATTGAAACCATCACGTATATCCTCCGCGGCAATGTCGAACATGGCGACAGCATGGGGAACAATGGCGTAATCGGTTCGGGGGACATCCAGTGGATGACCGCCGGGAGCGGTATTATTCATCAGGAAATGCCGAAGGCCGATGAGAACGGATACAACTGGGGGTTCCAGTTGTGGGCAAACCTCCCGCGCTCTCACAAGATGATGGTTCCCCGCTACCGTGATGTGAAAAGCGGGCAGATTCCTGTGATCGCATCCGCAGGCGGCGCAACGGTCAAGATTGTTTGTGGTGAAGTGCACGGGACGAAAGGACCGGTACGCGACATCGTCATCGACCCGGAATACCTCGACGTAACCGTTCCCGCAAAAAAGGAATTCATTCATCCGACCAAACCCGGGCACACAGTCTTTGCTTACGTAATTGAGGGAAAGGGATATTTCTGCGAGGAAAAGAACCCCTTCAATTACGAGGTCGAAGGAGCAAATTACTTCGATATGCAAAGGAATCCCTTTCTAGCAAATGGGCATCTCGCTCTGTTCGACGACGGAGAACAAATAGTCGTCTCCACCGAGGACGAGCCGGTCCGCTTCCTTCTTATTTCCGGTAAACCCATCGGTGAGCCGGTCGCTTGGTACGGACCCATCGTGATGAACACGCAGGGGGAATTGAAGATCGCCATCGAGGAGTACAATAACGGGACTTTTATCAAGCAGGGGAAAAGTTAACTTCCTGGAGACTGTTTTCGATATCCCAGATCAGAGACAAATCCTAAGCACTAAATTCGAAACACTAAACAAATCTTAAATCCCAAATTCAAAGGGAGTTGTTTGGGATTTAGGAATTCGGATTTAGGATTTTTCACTAAGATCGATAGCACTTTGAAACATCAGTTATGAACTCACCCCTATGAGGTATTCGCGGGTGTTATTCCTTAAGGAGAAGATACAATGAATCTCGGTCCAATCATTAATGCCGTTTCCCTTGCCTGGCTCGTTTCGGAGATCGTGCTGTCGAGAGTGAAACATTCTGATGCCAAAAAATCAAAGCTCGATGCATACTCGCTGAGAATTTTGTGGACCACCATAGCTCTCAGTGTCTCTTCCGGAGTATTTCTGGGACTCCGTCGCATTGGTTTTATCGCGACGGGGAGCTACTTCATTTCAGTGTCAGGCCTGTCGTTGATCGTGATCGGATTGATTGTGCGGTGGATAGCCATTCTAACGTTGCGAAAATACTTTACGGTTGATGTTTCGATTGTCAGCGACCATCGTATCGTTACACATGGTCTCTATCGGTGGGTACGCCATCCTTCGTATGCCGGCAGTCTGTTGTCGTTCCTTGGATTAGGAATATGCTTTTCGTGCTGGGTGTCCACACTTGTGGTTTTCCTTCCCATTCTGGTTGCGTTTATCTACAGAATCCGGGTTGAAGAAAAAGTTCTGGCGGCGTATCTGGGAGACGAATATGGACAATACTCTGCATCGACGAAACGCTTGATTCCCGGGGTATATTGACGGGATCGGTTGATCAGCTATTGCCGGGAGTCAATCCGGCACTATCAGGCCGCAACTAGTGTCCTGTCTCGGAAATAGATTGATTAAGTTTTGCGGCTTTTAACCCTCACCCCTTTCCCCTCTCCCGCTTGCGGGAGAGGGGAATTGAAGGGGAGATGGTAGCGAGCGACATAACGATCCAAGGACTTATTAAAACTATTTGAGTGACACGATACTAACAATCTTGTTTAGCGTACCACTATTCAGCAGTCCCCAACTTTAATCGGTTTATCGAAGTCTAACGTAATGAAGAATCGACAGTGCACGAACGTTCATTATTCAGCGATGATGAGCTGATCCTGAGGGTATTCAATGAAAGGCGGAACGCTGAATTAACTACTCATCCTCCTCGCGATCATCGTGATTCCATCTATAGCCGTCGGCATACTTACGCACTTTTGAGAGGGGTTATATCCACATGAGACATCCTCGTTGTTTATTCTTCAATGTTCTCTTCCCCACATTAATTTTTGTTCTTTCGATATTCCCCGCCGAATCTTTTGGACAACAACCGAAGATACTTTACAAGCTGGGTATGTCAAAACCCTCGACCCATTTGTTCGAAGTGGAGATTCTGCTGGAGTCGCTCCCGCCGCGGCAATCGCTCGATTTTCTGCTTCCGGTCTGGCGGCCGGGGATGTACACGATCCTGGATTTCGCGAGCGGTGTTCAGGATTTTGGTGCGTTCAACGGCGACGACAAGCCGCTGAAATGGGAAAAGGTCGAAAAATCCAGGTGGCATGTTGAAACAAACGGAGCCCCGGAAGTCCGGGTCCGGTACAGGGTGTACGCGGATGAATTCTACCAGCGCACACGCGGTCTCAATGACGAACATGGTTTCGTCGATGGAACCGCGGTCTTCATGTATCTTGAAGAGTACCGAAATATTCCGCTGGCGCTGGAAGTGCATGCCTATGCGGACTGGCATGTCACGACAGGGCTGGAAGGAGGCGGCAAGCGCTTTTCAGCTCCTTCCTATGACTATTTCATCGACTGTCCTCTTGAAATTGGAATGCAAAAGGATTTCACGTTCGAAGTTGACGGAGTTCCACATGTCCTGAGCATTGCCGGTGAAGGTAACTGGACGGCTGATACGCTCGTCAGAGACATCGCGAAGATCGTCAAGGGACAGAAGGACTTTTGGGGGGAGTTTCCGTACAGGAAATATGTTTTCCTCGTCCACTGCATGTCGGATGCCGGGGGAGCGACAGAGCACATCAATTCGGCCATCATTGAAACGCGACCGTTCATTTTTAAGAATCAGGATTATTACAGAGGGTTTCTTGGAAATGTTTCCCATGAATATTTTCATACGTGGAATGTGAAACAGCTCCGTCCGAAGGGCATCCATCCCTATGACTTTACCCGGGAGAATTATACGAGAGAGCTATGGGTCGCGGAAGGGACGACATCGTACTACGACCAACTCATCATGGAGCGCATCGGTTTTACGAAAGCCGACAAGTATATCGAAGGTCTCGGCGACATAGTCCAGTGGGACCGCCAGCGCCCCGGCAATTCCGTTCAGCCGGTGAGCGAGGCAAGCTTCGACGCATGGGTGAAAGGGAGCCGGGGCACGGAACAATCCTACAACGTTGAATCCGACATCTACCAGAAAGGCGCGAACGTCAGCGGTTTGCTCGATCTCCGGATCAGAAAACTCTCCTCTAATAAACATTCGCTGGACGATGTAATGAGGGCGATGTACAAACGATTTCCCCTTTCCGGGCAGGGTTACACGCTGAAAGACCTCCAGTCCGTATCGGAGGAATTCGCGGGGACAAGTCTTCAGAAGTTCTTCGATGATTATGTGTTTGGCGCCCAGCCGCTGCCGTGGGAGGAGTTGCTGCTGGCGGCCGGGATTGAAATCAGTCCGAAAGACAGCGTCAAAAAACCCTGGGTCGGCGTGGGGGTGTACGATACTGGGGAGAGAACGAGAATCAGAAATGTCATTGCGGGGTCTCCGGCCGAGGAAGCGGGAGTTGAGGTCGGGGATGAGGTGCTGGCGATGAACGGCTTTCGCGTCAGAGCAGCCGATGTCATCGAACGCATCGGCGAAATGAAGATCGGCGATGCCTTCACTTTAACGGTTTTCCGCAATGACAAACTCCGTGACCTTCGTCTCAGCGTTGGCGTTGTGCCTGTGCCGGCGTATACTGCCTCGAAAGTAAAAAATCCGACTCCCGAGCAAAAAGCGATTTTTGAAAGTTGGCTGAATACGAAATGGTAGTGGTGCAAAACTGATGGGGACGGTCCGGTCATTACTCTTCAGGCTGGGACGAAGGGAGGGGGGCAACAATCCGGAACAATTCCGGGCCCGAAGCCGCGCACTTTTCCAAACGGACCATGAACGAACTCACCCTGTGGTCCCTCTAAAATTAGAGAGGGACGTTGGCCGAGAAAGCGCTTCCCCTTCTCTACTTGTAGATAAGTCGAAGATGCCGCCTTGGCGGTGAGGGGCAGGGGATGAGTTCGGATTGATCGAGAACGCTGAATTGAGCAGGGCGATACGAATGTGCTGAAACGAGCCGGCGCCGCCGCGAACATTCCCAGATGGACGAGATAACCCTCATCCCCTCTGCCTCCCCTTCCCCCAACTTCGGGGGAAGGGGAGAATGCGTAATGGCCGGGACGGACACCCAACACCGAAGCGAAGTTCTCGGCTGAACCAGGGCCATACGGATCATTCACTGAGTCCGAAGGCATCATGAATATCAGCAGTCCCTTTGCGGTTCGTTTCCTGAATCGCAGCGAGTGCTTCGGTTGAAACAGGGCCATCCCGATCATACGCCCTGTCCGAAGGTATCATGAATATCAGCGGTCCCTTCGTGCCCTTTGTGGTTTATTTTCTTATCTTGTCACCAGAAAGAGGGAAGAAATTAGGGGCGACTCAGTAACTAGAAACGTATTTAAAGTCAATTTGAGGATACCATGAAGAACAATATTTTTATGATCATTCTATTAACATTCATGTTTCCATGGGTTATCTTCAGCCAGGAAACAGTGAAGGAACCTTCCACAGGCAAGGTTTTCCCAGCAGAAGTGAAGTTTAGTTACGGGGGGAGACAGTATGTCCTCGCACCCACGGGTCTTACGGTGCGCAAGAAACTGATCTTCAAAGTCTACGGAATGGTGCATTACATGGAGGATGCCCCGCGGGCGGGCAGCGAGGAGGAAGCCTTCAACGCCGTCTTGACCGACGGGAAGGCAAAACAAATCACGCTTGGTTTTGCCCGCGATGTTGACGCGGCAAAGATCAAAGAAGCGTACGCCGACGGTTTCAAGCAGCACGCTTCGCCCGAAGATTTGCAGAAGATCCAACCTTTGATAGATCAATTCATCGGATATTTTGCGAAGGATGTGAAGGAAAACGAGCAGTTCGTCTTTCGCTGGCTGCCCGGCGGTTCGGTCATCGCAATCGTTCAGGGTGAAGAAATGCCCGCAATTACAGATAGTGTTTTCGCGCAAGTCCTCTGGTCAATCTGGTTTGGGAAGGGTTCGATTGTCGACAGGAGTGAGTTGGTTGAACGAATGGTGGGGAAGTGACGATTGTAGCCTCCTTTACAATCGACCCGGTGCGATGGAAATGAATCGGCAAACAATCTCGCACAATGGAATAATCCGGAGAAATTTATGAAAAACGAAAATCTCGAGAGGATGATAAAACTCGCCGATGAATTTTTTGAGACGAAGAAAGATCCTTCACAAATCTCCGTTACCGAGGAGACGATGGCCAGACTCCGGCAGATTCATCCGGGCACGATGAGTGAGAAAGAGGATGCGCACGGACCCATCGCCTGGGTTTTGGTTATCCCTACCACGAAGGACATCAAGGAACAATTCATTGCGCAAGAAATCGGCGAGCGGGAACTGTTGGATAATACTCCCATGCAGGCAAAATACGATGCCCTGTATCTATGCTCGGCTCTCGTATTGCCTGAATATCGGGGGAAGGGACTGGCAAAACGTTTGACGCTCGAGGCAATCGGGTCCATTCGAAAAGACCATCCGATACAATCTCTTTTCTATTGGGCATTCAGTAGTGAAGGGAAAAACCTGGCTGCCTCTGTCGCGAAAGAGGCAGGCATGCCTCTGTACGCGAGGCCGGAAAAAACCAACTGAGTAGATTTGCTTCCGGATGTAGAACTCCCCGGCGATTCTTGCGGAAGGTTGCAGAAAAATAGCTGAAATTTTGCTGCCCGGCTAGTTCCAATCCGACATGACTTATCATCTTCGTCATGCGGGAGCGGATAAGTCATCGGTCGGATTGAGAATCCCGCTGCAGCGGGAGATTTGAATGTAAAACGAAAGGGCAATCCAGGACGTAGATTGCCTTATTTCGCTGCCCGGCTAGGATTTGAACCTAGACTTCCCTGATCCAGAGTCAGGTGTGTTGCCAATTACACCACCGGGCAATGCCGCAAAACTCTCTTTAATATACCGAAATGTCTCAGGATTTGCAATCGAATGCCAGGTCATTTTCCGCCTGCGGAGGAACGCCACCGGGGAATGACGTTTGGATATCGATAATGAGTGATGTTAGGCAGACAGGGAATTGGGCAGGAGATGAGTTCGGCGAGGACACTACCCGGGTTGGTCGGGAGCGCAGTTCCCTCCCAGCAAGCAGACTGAAAGCGTTCTCAAATCCCCAATCCGAAATCCCAAATCCCAAATCAACTTGAAACCTACAACCTGAAACCTATCATCTATACCCTACCACCTACAACCTATGCCCCCCTCGGAGTTGTGACTTGCGTGTTTGACTTTCTATCGTAATTTTGCTATCATTGCATCACGTTGATCACATTATCATATTTATGAAGCAACTTCCGCACTCTTCATCCGCCGACAAGCGCAATCCTTCGGTGAAAAAGTCAAAGCGCGAACTCCTGTTCGATGGAAAAGAAGCACAACCGTCTTCCGTCGACCATCAAGAGTTTGTTTTGTACAAGTTCAGAGACGACGGGTCTCTCGATGGGAAACGAAACGGCAAAAGAAGGGGCATCGGGGCCATCAAGAATGATATTTCGAGTTATCTGTTCGATTACCTTACCGGTTTTCATATCCCCACGCACTTTGTTCGCAAAGAATCTCACAATGAAATGATGGTGCGCCGGCTGGAGTTGATTCCGCTCCGCGTGACGGTCTACAATTTTGCCTTTGGCGAATTTGCGATGCGCTTCAACTTGCATGAAGGAACCCCACTCGTCTTTCCGGTTATCGAGTACTATCATCAAAATTCTCACTCTGGCCTGCAGTGGCTGAACGAATATCACATGTATGCCTTCAAGATCGCAACACCCGAGGAATTCAGGCAGATCAATCGGCTTACCTCCAAAGTGAATGCGGTTCTCCGGAGCTTATGCGACAGACGAAAACTCATGCTTGTCGGACTCCAGCTTGAATTCGGTCGCTTCCATGGTCAGCTATACGTCGGCGGGGAATTCTCTCCGGCGAGATGTTTCATCTGGGATACTGTGGGCGATAACGGGGTCAAGAGGAACCGATTTGTCGTGCAGGAAGGACCCGTGGAAGAGATCTATAAGGAACTGTTCAACCGTCTCACGGTGAAAGTCTGAGGAAGGCACTGCTGTGCTCAGCAAATACGGCCTAGGAGTCCTGCTCAAATTCTTCGGGCTCGCGGGTCTCATTGTTGTGTGTTGTTTCACCGTCATTGATCAGGAAGTTGTGAGAAGTGTGCTTCTTGCGCTTGTGGGGGTAGCCTCAGTTTTTGTGCTGAATTTCTTTCGGGATCCTGAACGCACGACGCCGCAGCAGGAAAACGCCGTCGTCTCGCCGGCGGACGGGAAGGTCGTCCTGATCAAGGAATTGTTTGAGCCGGAGTACCTCAAACGCGAGGCAATCCAGGTAAGTATCTTCATGTCTCCCCTCGACGTGCATGTCAACCGATTCCCGATTTCTGGTATTGTGAAATATTTTCGCTATATTCCTGGTGAATACATTGTTGCTTTTCACGAGAAATCCTCTGAACGAAACGAACGAACGCATATTGGTATGGAGAATAGGGGACAAAAAGTCCTTTTCAAGCAAATTGCCGGCGCTGTCGCGCGGAGAATTGTTGCACACGTGAATGTCGGTCAGACAGCTACGGCGGGCGAGCGGTTCGGGATGATCAAATTCGGCTCCCGCGTCGATGTGATTATGCCGAAGGGTACGGAAATTGTCGTCCGGTTGCATGAGAATGTCCGTGCGGGCGAGACGATCCTTGCCATGTTTTCACCGAGCTTGATTCCCACCGAGGCGAAATGAGCATAAACCAAACCCGCAAGGGAGGACTGAAGTGAGAATTACACGGGCTGTCGTTCCAAGCTTGTTCACCGTGCTCAACATGTTTTGTGGATTTCTTTCCATCATTCATACCGCCCAGAATGATTTCCCGACCGCAGCATGGTTCATCATTCTTGCCGGGATTTGCGACGTTCTCGACGGCATGATGGCGCGCATAACTAGATCGTTCAGCGACTTCGGCGTTGAGTTTGACTCCCTCTCCGACGTCATCTCCTTCGGTGCCGCACCATCATTTCTCGTGTACACGATTCACCTTCACACACTGGAAGGCATCGGCGTCCTCATCAGCTCGTTTCCATTGGTGTTCGGAGCCATGCGGTTGGCGCGATTCAACGTCCAGCTCGTCGGCTACGACAAGGATTATTTTAAGGGTCTTCCGATCCCGGCGGCAGGAATTATGATCAGCGCGTACGTGCTGACGTATTACACGACGGCCAACGGGTTTGGCGACCTCGAGGCGTGGCTACTGCTATTCCTTGTTCTCGTCGTTTCGTTGCTCATGGTGAGCAGCATCAAGTACGACAACCTCCCGAAGATCACGCGACGGGGAATCATGCAGCACCCGTTGCGATTCACCGTCGGTGTTGTGGCTCTGACGGCGATCGTGCTCACGCAAGGAAGGGCACTCTTCCCGTGCTTTGTCTTTTACATCGCCACGGGTCCGATCCGTTATGTCGTTCAATCTATTCAACGGGCGCTCCATCCGCCCGTGAGCAACGTGGATGAAAAGGAAACTGAAATAACGAGTGTTGATGTTTAGAAGGATGTGAGATTTTGTATCTGGCAAAGGTAACGGTTACGCTCCGGCGATCAATTCTTGACCCGCAAGGGAAAGCCGTGTATCACGCGGTGGAAAGTCTTGGGATGAGCGCGGTCCGGGAAATCCGCATGGGCAAGTATGTCGAAATGAAGATCGATTGTTCGGGCAAGGAAGAGGCCGAGCGGATAACACGCGAAGCATGTACAAAATTGTTGGCAAATCCGGTCATGGAAGATTACACATTCTCGGTGGAAAGGGTCTGAATCCGGCGATCATGCGTACGTGGACGGCAAAAAGTACCGACAAATCTCATAATCGCAAGCAAACAGAGCAATGAGAAATCCTAGATTCGGTGTCGTCGTTTTCCCGGGGTCGAATTGCGACCATGACGCGCAGTACGTCTTGAAGGATATTTTTCATCAGGACGTGCGTTTTCTCTGGCACAAGGATTCGGATCTTGAAGACGTCGACGTGGTCATCCTCCCGGGCGGATTTTCCTACGGGGATTATCTTCGCTGCGGAGCCATTGCACGGTTTTCACCGATCATGAAAGAAGTGGTTTCCTTCGCGCATCGCGGAGGCATCGTCTTCGGTATTTGCAACGGATTCCAGATCTTGTGCGAAGCGGGATTGCTGCCCGGAGCGCTGCTGCGGAATGATTGCCTGACGTTCGTCTGCAAGTATGTTCACCTCCGCGTTGAAAACCCGGGAACTCGGTTGACCTCCCGATGCCGGCACGGAGAAGTTTTGCGCGTGCCCATTGCACACGGCGACGGGCATTATGTCGTGGACGATGGAACTCTTCGCAGTATGGAAGAGAACGGCCAAATTCTGTTCCGGTACTGCGACCCTGACGGAAGGATTACAGATGCGGCAAATCCAAACGGCTCATTGTCGAATATCGCCGGGATCATGAACGAACGCGGAAACGTCATGGGAATGATGCCCCATCCGGAACGCGCGTCGGACCCGCTGCTGGGGTATACGGACGGGCAGAAGCTTTTCAATTCATTGACCGATAGTTTTTTTCTCGAAGAACACATTAACGAACAGGTGGAAGCAGAAAGGAGTTAGGCTATGGGTAATTTAGGTGCACCGGAAATAATGTTGATTGCTCTCGTGATTCTGGTATTATTCGGAGCAAAGAAGATTCCAGAGTTCATGCAGGGCCTGGGAAAAGGTATCCGTGAGTTCAAGAAAGCCTCGCGGGACATCCAGGACGAGCTTGAGAAGCCTATTGAGGACAAGAAGGTCGAACAAAAGAAAACTGAACAGCCGGTCAAGCAGTGAAGTAGTAGAATGCAGAACCTGAGTTGCCGGCGGATGTTGCATCGCCGATCCCGTTCAGCGACCAGAGTTCTCCATGACCACCGGACTTGTGGTACGCTCCGTCACTCCGAAGAACTATTTTCCTTTTGATTTGAACCTATGAGCATACTCGTCGATAAAAAGACACGTCTCGTCGTCCAGGGAATTACCGGCGGCGAGGGAACATTCCACACTCAGCAAATGATCGCGTACGGAACCAACGTCATTGCCGGGGTCACTCCAGGCAAAGGCGGGTTATCGTACAGCGGGAACGAACAGTATCCTTTTGCGCGACCCGTTCCAGTTTTCAACACTGTCACCGATGCCATCGCGCGCGAAGGCGCCAACACCGCCGTAATCTTTGTGCCGGCGTCGTTCGCGGCGGAAGCGATTATGGAAGCGGCGGAAGCCGGCGTCAAACTCATCGTGACGATTACCGAAGGTATTCCGGCCCGGGACATGGTTAAGGTTTACGAATATCTTCAGCGAACGGGCACACGCCTGATCGGCCCAAACTGTCCCGGTATCATCACCCCCGGCCAATGTAAAATCGGGATCATGCCGGGTTTCATTCATCGTCCCGGCACGATCGGTGTTATCTCCCGCAGCGGAACACTGACGTACGAAGCAGTATGGCAGGTGACCGAGCTCGGACTTGGCCAATCCACCTGCGTTGGGATCGGCGGCGACCCGGTCGTCGGAACACGCTTCATCGATTTGCTGAAACTCTTTAAGGATGACGACGGCACGGAAGCGGTCATCATGATCGGAGAAATTGGCGGGACCGCCGAGGAAGAAGCGGCGGAGTACGTCAAGGGGCATTTCAAGAAACCCGTCATCGGTTTTGTCGCCGGCCGTACCGCCCCTCCGGGCAGGCGAATGGGGCATGCGGGTGCCATCATTTCCGGCGGGAAGGGAACCGCCGCCGAAAAAATGCTGGCGATGCGCGAGGCGGGGATCCATGTAGTGGAGAGTCCCGCGCTGATCGGGGAAACGGTGAGAAGAGTCCTGGGAAAGAGCCCTCGCAAAACAACTGTCGTTGTCTCGAAAAGGAAAAAGAGGCCCCAGCCTTCCGCAAAACGCCGGGCGCGGCCTCGAGCTCGGGAAAAGAAGAGGTAAACAACAAGACTCAATCTCCAGGGCCAACTACGACGGTCCGGAGAAGCAACGATTCGAACGTGGAGAGAACGCACAACGTCATCGTGACCGCCACCGTCGTGGCCCTCCTCGGGACGATATGGTGACCGAGATTCTTACCTCTCCAGGATTATGCTGAATGGCTCTTCCAGGCAAACATCGTTCGCGCCTTTCTGAGCGGAAGCCGCGCGCTCACGACACATTTTATCCTCTCCTGGTTTCCCCTTCCTCCCAATGTTCTTACATCGATTCTTCTGGCCGCGCTTGGATTTCTTGTACCGATTCAGATTGCGGGCAAGGTTTTCCTCACTGCCTACGCGCTTCTTTTTATTCTTGGCTGGAGGTACTTGTTCAAACAGACAGACGGCCGTCATCCTTTCCGATGGCTGGGTCTGTTGTTTGCGTTCAACTACTTTTTCTTCATGGGTTTTCTGAGCTATGTTTTCGGATTGGCGGCGGTGTTTTTTGCAACCGGTTGGTTGTATTCCTCCAAACGAGAGGTTACGATCAAGTTTGCTTGTATCCTGGCATTCATTTTCGCATTCCTGTACCTGACGCATGGTGTCGCGTATATATTGTTCCTTGTAGTCTTTTGTTTTTGGATTTCTTCAGAAGAGAATCGTAAAACAACACTCCTTCAAAAGGCGCTGTTGGCCGGTTCGCTGATTCCTTCAATGATGCTGCTCGCCGCGTACCTTTTGCGCACTAAGGTATCTTCGACCATAGAGTTCACGCACTTTCCGTATATCCAACTCACCGTTTGGCGATACGCCGTGTGGTTCTTTCATCGCCTTGTGCCATTCCCTCAATCGTTTCCAGTTTCCTACTTGAATATCACAGTCTGGCTCATCATCGCTTATCTGGTCGTACGCCACCGGTCCCGGATTTTTGCTCGTTCATTGGCCGGTGTCCGGGGGAAATGCTTGGGGGCGGCAGTTGTCTTGGCGGCCTTGGTCTTGTTATTGCCGGTAAACAAAATTGGCGAGTTCTATACTCCCGGTCCACGCTTTCTCATACCGGCGATCGCCTTTTTCTTCGCATCTATTGCAGCCGGCGTGAAGGATGTGAAGACAGAAATTCTGATCGCCTCGACGGGATTTCTGATGTCCGTAATTTACTTCATTCAGATATCAACCTGGAACATCGAAGCCTCGGCAATCTACGCCAGAGCTCAGCCGATCTATGAGAGGGTACAGATGCCTTTGGTGATTCGTCGGGGATTCGCCGAAGAAGTCAACAAAACGACTCCGCAAATCATTTCAGGGGAAATTGGTACGATGCGCCATTTTCATCGTTATTTTGACCTGGAGAATCCGACGCACATGCTCTCTAGCTTTGAGACGGGAATCGTCAGGATGAAGAGAATGCCCGATGTTTCTCTTGCGCTTGCACTTGACAGCCTCATCGACTCGCGCCATTATGCCGGCGAGGCACGGGACACAATTCGAAACCGGCTATTTGACATTCGTTCCACATTCGATTATATTTTCCTGTTTGCGGAAGATACAGTTGCGATGATGATGAACGCGGTGCTATCTCAAGAGTACGATGTCGAAGTACGCGATACCCATCTTCTCATTCTTCGACGCAAAGAGCATCATTAACGGGTTCAAACAATGGAACACTCGGCAGCATTCCTCGCGTTGGTAAACGATGCAAAAACCCGCATCAAACAGACCTCTCCGGAGAAAATCAAGTCACGGCTCGACCGGGGAGACGATTTCTTGCTCCTCGATATACGTGAAGACCATGAATGGGAAAGGGGTCATATCGTCCGGGCGATTCATCTTGGAAAGGGAATCATCGAACGTGACATTGAAAAACTGATTCCCTCCAAGGATAGAGAAATCGTCCTTTACTGCGGCGGCGGGTATCGTACGGCACTCGCGGCGGACAATCTTCAGAAAATGGGATACACAAATGTCGTCTCGATGGATGGAGGGTGGAGAAGGTGGAACGAGTTGGGATATCCGACGGAAGGAACTTCTAAATCCTGACCGCTGATGAGCGGGATTACGGGGTTTGTGCTTCAAGATTCGAATGTATTCAACCATGAGCATCAAGAACAACTAACTTTGGAGAAATCGTGACCGAACGTACACTTGCAATACTGAAACCGGATTGTGTCAGGAAGAAACTTGTCGGCGAAGTTATTGCCCGTATTGAGAAGGCCGGTTTCCACGTCGTTGCATTGAAGAAAACCCGGCTCACGAAAGAGACCGCCGGCGGATTCTATGCCGTGCACAAGGGAAGGCCGTTTTATGACGGACTTGTCGAATTCATGAGTTCCGGCCCCTGTGTTCCGATCGCATTGGAAAAGGAAAACGCCGTGGCTGATTTCCGGACGCTGATCGGAGCAACAGACCCAAAGGATGCCGCGCCGGGCACAATCCGAAAACTCTACGCAGACAACAAGGGAGAAAATATCGTTCACGGATCGGACTCTTCCGACAACGCGAAGATCGAGATAAATTTCTTCTTCGCGAGCAGAGAACTGATCGAAGTTCAATAGCCCTTATGTAGCGGGCGGAACGCCATCAGGCATTCTCGATCGCGACGACCTCGATGAGGTTTCTGATTATTGCAGCCGTCGCTCCCCAGATGAGATACTCTCCGTATTGGTAGAACCAAACCTTCATTCGAGAACCATCCCTGTCCCCCATTTCCCATCTGGCGTTCTTTTCATCGGCAAAGAATGATAATGACACAACGATGGTTTCTGCAACCTCACTTCTGTTCGGCGTGACTTGAGGTTCTTCTTCCATGTACCCGATAACCGGAGTGATAATGAATCCGGTCGGCGTGGCAAGATCATCTAACAAACCCAGGATTTCAACTTTTGTTGGCGCGATACCCAATTCCTCTTCCAATTCGCGCACTGCAGTGTGGGTCGAATCAGCGTCCGATTCGTCCCGCGTTCCTCCCGGAAATGAGATTTGCCCCTTGTGCGTTTCCACATCGTTTGTGCGAACGGTGAGGATCACTGAAAGGTCACCTCTTTCAGGAAACAGGGGAACAAGTACGGCGGCTCGCAGGAAATCAGGAAATACCTCCTGGGATATCTCCACTCGCCGGTTTCGTAAAAGGGCCGACGCTACCTTCTCTTTGGTTAACATGCTGCCATAATGTTAGAGGGATGTTGCTGCCGAGGATTTGGTGAGCAAATGTCGCTCACTTGTTTCCTCGAATTCTAGGGTTCCGTGATTTCAATGTTTCCAGCACTGCTCCATGATTTATATTCGTTCGTGTAGTAAAGATAAGCACTGGAAGCGGGAGATTCATAGGTTCCGGGTATTTCAGCTTTCAGGTCGAGATTGATTTCTTTTTTCTCGTTTGGGAACAGTTGCCTGTAATAAAAGGCTACGTGTCGACCGATGATTTCATAGAAGTCTACGATCCTTTTTTCCTGAAGCTCTTTAAGCTGCCACGGTTGGGCGGAAAGGCCCCCCGGAATTCCGACAATAGCTATCGTCATCGGAAGCCCACCCGAAGTAATATTTGCAAGAGTCGTCGTCAATCGCACCGTCTCACCCATGCGAACGGAAGGCTGCGAGAGCCTGGTGTGCAGGGAGACCTTTGCCGACTCGGATGAGCTCGGCAGTGTCGTGTTCCAAGAGACGAGCATCGAGTGCGGCAGTGGACGTTTGCTTCCCGCCAGATCGATCGTGACGATGTGATTCTTTCCGTCGATCGGGATTGATTGCTCTAATCCTTCGACGACAATCGGTTCCCGTTCTCCGGCTGCATAAGATTTGCTGGCGATCAACGTCCCATCCAGGCTCACATTCGCAGTGCCGGATTCAGACGTCTGTTGGGAAAACCTTGCATATTCTGTCAGGGCTTTTAATGCGAGAATTGTTCCCTGGGTCGAGCCGAATCCACCGTACCCGGAACGCGAGGACAGGATAAATTTCACGCCGGCAGTGAGCGCGTCGGGTTGAGGACTTCCCGCCTTCAAGAGAGCCAAAATTGCCAGTGAAGTTGTTTCAATTTTCAAGCTGAGGCCTGAAGATTGAGTAATAGACTTTGACATCCCCGTCCAGCTGCCATCAATTTGCTGGGCTTTTAGCAGAGATTTGATAAGTTCTGAGCCATGCTCCAGGTCATTGAGGCTGTACGAAGCATTTGCGATGAGCGCGAGTTGATACGGGTCCTCGTTTTGAATTGCAGCTTTGTAGGCGCTGTTCAGCTCTGTCCTGATGTCGGTGTATCCGGCTTCAGCTAACGAATAGACAATGTAAGCATTCGTTATTTCAGGACTTGCTCTTCCGAAAGAATCGAGAGCTTTTTGGTCGCGCAAGAACCCGCCCCGGCCGTCCTTACGATTCATTAACCATTTCGCCGTCCGGTCCACCATTGCCTTGTCGAGGCTCGCGTATACCGGTTCCATATCCTTGAATTCTAACAAACCGTACGCCGTAAGGGCTTCGTGGGGCGGGACTGCGCCGAACCATTCATAACCTTTTTCCTTCGTCTCGAATCCGGTGAGGCGTTTGTATCCGTCGTCAAGAAACTTTTTAACCCGAGAAATCAGCCCCGCATCTTTAATATCATACTCTTGCAGGTATCGAAGTGCGATGACGTTGGGATAGTTCCTCGACGACGATTGTTCGAAGCATCCTCCTGGTTCCTGGAACATTGCCTCAACGCCCGAAATCAGATTACTTGTGACCGACGGATAGAGTGTGAGCTTTGCACGTACAGTGCCGCTTACCGGCTGATTAAGGACGAAGCTGTACGTATTCTTTTTCTCGCTTCCTGAAAACGAATACACCTGCGGGAATCCCCGTTCGCCGACAACGACTTCCTGCTGGAATGCATCCCGCAGCCCCGCACTTTCGAAGGATGCTTCGAACGTGTCCTTACCGGCTACGTTCAAGACTTCATAAGGAAGGTACAAAGTTTTTGTGGCCCCGGCCTCCAGCCGTTGACCGAGGGTGCCCGGTGGAATCAACGGTTTCCAACTCTTCGGCGGTCTAATATTCGGGACCACGATGATCTCCTGATCCGTATTGTTGCTCAACGTGAGAGGGACAGAAACCCGGTCGCCCATGGAGACTTCGACAGGAACTTTCACTGCCATGCTGAATGGAAGCTGTGTATAAAATGTTTTTTCTGCCCTGCCGACAAGCCCCGATGTGCTTATACCTTCCACTGTCGCACGGAATGAAGTAACCTCATCGGAATTATAAAAGCTGACGACTGTTTTTCCGGTGCGGTCGAGAACGATATCGCCTTTCCAGAAGATCGTTGAGCGGAAGTCATTTCGCACCGTCGGATTCTCTTCTGAGGAGTAGATCGGTGCCGGAAAAACACGGGCACGATAATACCGATGATTCCCGCGATAAACTTGACGCCCGGCTAAGCCAGCATTTCCAACAATGTTATTCCCTCTCAGGCCGTCGACAAGATATTGAACTTCATTTGCTCTACCGTCTCGAAGAAATAGGTTGTTCTGCTGGTTGACTGCTCCCGCCTGAAGCTTTACGACATCCTGTGCCTCTTTGACATTCCGAATCTTCCCAACTGCATTTGCACTGATAGTCTGACTCGACGAGGTTATCGATGGATTGACCAGCTTCTGGTCGGCTGTAATCACCACAGACGGCAAAGTAACTTCTGAAGAGACTAACCTGAAGTTGAGTGTTGTTGTTTCGTCACGGCTGATCGTGGCGTTCGTGATTTCTAATTCCTGGTATCCAACCAAATTCGCGCGGAGAGAATGTGCTCCTGTCGGTACCCCAATGATGGTAAATTTTCCATCAAGATCTGTTACCGCCCCACGAGTTGTTCCAAGGACTTGGACATTGACTCCAACAAGTGGCTCACCAGTCTTGGCATCGATTATTTTGCCGACAATCTTTCCATGGTTGACGGATGTCCGACCCTGGTCGGGTAATTTCCCTGCAAGTCTGACCGGATTCCCTTCCTTCCAGATTTCGCAACGAAGGGTATCGGAAAGCTCGGAAACTCTTATCCGACAACTACCATATTGTTCTTTGTTAACAACAAGGTCAACGAGAGAATCGGCATTAGTATATTTGAAAGAGAATTTTCCATTGTCATCGGTCGTCATCGATCGATCTGTCCCTGCGATTGTCACCGTGGCATTTGCAATGGGCACTCCCGTAATTCCATCGACCACTGTTCCAGCTATGACCGCACGCTCTGGACGATATTTGATTTCAGGGAGGTTTTCTACCATGACTTGTTGCCATGTAAATCGCCTCCAGCCGCGAGTCATCATGAGGTCATCCAGTGCCTCGTCTGCTTTTGGCTCTTTTGGGTTGAAATAGAAATTGGGTTCCTCAACTTTCTCCTTGAGGTCTGGTTCCAGGAGCATTTTTGCGAGAATATTTCCGGACTTATCGTCCGCAAAGGAGATCAATTTGTCGTCGACAACCGCCAGCGATACGTTTGCCGGTAATGGCACGCCTCGACCATCGGCGGCTTTGATCGTCAGTTCGACTTTTTCACGAGGCAAATATTTCACTTTGTTTGTGGAGATCTGGATTTTGAGCTGGCTGTTTTTGTTGATGAAAACAAGGCGTTCCGCGCGCTCAATCCTATCTGTGTCAAACAACGTTGCCTGAAGAACTCCAGCCGGTGTATTGTATATGGGGATTGAAACGGACGTTCGTCCTGAGCGTGCCGTAAACCGCTTTGTGAAACAAATTTGTCCTCTCATCTGCCCGACAAGATACATTTCCTCGTTTTCAGTTGAACCAAGGTCAAAGGTTACTTGCTCAGGAGAGATCTTAAGAAGCGCAAGTGTGAACCCTTTTGGGAGAGCCTCGGGGACGCTGAATGTTGATGAGATTCCTACCGGCTTGGTAATCTTCACGCAGTACGACATTCCGGCTTGTGGTGTGAGTGTAAATGTCCCCATGCCTTGATGGAAACTGGCGAACCTCGTGACTTCTTGGCCATCTTGAGTGACAACAATACCTTCGACATCTGCGGGTTTGTTGAATTCGTTTAGCGCTTGAAACGCAACCCGGCTTTCTATTCCATTCACCAAGTCTCCGCCTTCAGGATACAATGTAAGATTGATTTTGTTGAGAACGATTGGAATAGAACGGGAGATCGATTCAATTTGTCCTTCGTGATCAATCAGTATGCCGAGAAGCCCGTCGGTCGCTGAAAGATCTCGAGGCAGGTCGAAGCTCACGTACGCCATGCCGGAACGATCCGTTTGGTCGATTTTGTCGAGAATTTTTTTTCCGTCGATGTTAACCACGTATCTAAAATCATGCTTTCCAAGTGGTTTGTTGTCCAACGTGGTGGCTCCAAACGTCGCAACGACTTTGTCTCCAGCGCCGAAGGCTTTTCGTTCAAATTCGAGGTTCATCTTCAATCGCGGCAGGGTCACGTTTTGAACCTGAATTTCTTTTTCAAAGTAGAAAGGATCCGGAAGATTCCTTTGCCAGTTGGTGTAAGCTTTCAACTTATAGATTCCCCCGGCAAGGCTCTCGTCGAGGTCGATATCTCCGCTCGCAACTCCATCATTTGCAACAAGCAAAAACTGTTGGGCAATAGTTCCTCTGGGATTGATGAGTTCTACGTGGAGAATGTCGCTCTGGCGGGAAGGCAGCAGGTCCTCTTCGTTCCGAACATACGCTTGGAACCATATAGTTTCACCCGGTTGGTAAAAAGGCTTGTCAAGTTGCAGGTACACGCGGTCGTTAGGAAGATGCTCTGTGAATTTGACGAAGGATGTTTTCAAAAAGTTAAAAAAGCCACCTTCATTTCCCGAGGCAAGCGTTGAACCCGATGGTTGACCGACTTTGGATCTTTGGTTCTGGGCAAAGGATTCAGTTTCGTTTTCAACCCTTGGGTGTAACCGGGGTTGTTCTGCTGTCGGTTTCTCCACCGTTGTAGAGAGTGTTTGTCGTTCACCGAGTTGTGGTTCCCGTTTTTCAAGTTTTGAACCCCTCAAGAGAAACACGATACTGCCGGCGGCGGCAAGGAGAAGCACGGCTGCGGCTGCGCGTATGTACATATTGGATAATGGTATCTTGAGGATATTTGCCGTCCTGCGGGTCAAACCATCCCTCTGTTGGCCCGGCGTGCCTGTGTCAGGCTCCAGCCTTGCTTCAATCTCGTGCCACAGATCCCGACCAGGCTTGATTGCTCGTGGAAGTTTCGACACCTCGGTTTCGACGGAGGCAAATTTTTCAAGCTCGGTTCGGCAGGTAGTACACGTTTGAATGTGTTTTTCAAACTCTCGCTGCTCTGCAAGAGTCATCTGACCGGCAAGATAGGCGTCAAGTTGTTGATGATGGTTCATATTCTCGTTCATGACCCTAACCACTCCTTCAAAAGTTTGTGTGCCCTGTGGAGCTGAGATTTCGATGTCCCCACAGAAACATTCATCTGTGCGGCGATTTCATCGTGCTGATAGCCCTCGATATCATGAAGAACAAGCACCATTCTTGCTTTTGGTGGAAGCCCGGCAATTCCTGTTTCAAGATCCATAACGTTGACATCCGACGAACTCTTCTTCGGCTCGTCAATGTTTTCAAGGTCGGCGTATTCCACCCTCGCCCTGCGTCGCTGCTCCGATCGCTCATTTGAGAGGACGACGTTCACGGCGATGCGGTGCAACCATGTTGAAAAAGTGCTTTCACCACGGAAGCTTTTCAGCATTTCCCAGGCGTGAACGAAAGCGATTTGGGTCAATTCTTCAGCAAGAGGGACATCGGCTACGATTCGCAGGCAAAGAGCGTAGACTTGGTCTGCACTCTGGCGATATAATAACTCGAAGGCACGTTTGTCGCCGGCCTGCGACCGAAAGACGAGGTCAGACTCGGAGTTCACGGATATCATCGGCTCTTGTAAGATAAGCTCCACGGGAGCACGCGTCTGTTATAATATACCCTTTCTATTTGATTAGATGTCGGTTAGGTTAAAAAGGTTGGAACGTGGATGTCGGTCAAATGACCTTTGCTTTCAGAGCGTTAGGCCTCTTGACGAATGGTTCTTTGTCGCACTGCCTCATATAACAGCACCGCACTTGCGCTCGCGACATTGAGGGAGTCAACTGCACTGTTCATAGGGATTGCAACATGCCCGGTGCACACATCGAGAATTCTCCGGGAAACTCCTTCCCCTTCATTTCCGAGGATAAGGCAGACGTTTCCGGAAAGGTCTACGTCATGAATAAGCGATCGTCCGTGAGGGAGCGTCGCAAGTACCTTTGTGCGATGCCGTTCGACCAGGTCCCGAAGGGCAGCGGCAAGGTCGCCCGCATGGATGACCGGAATTTGAAATACCGCCCCCATCGAATTTCTGACTGCCCGGCGTAAGTACGGACTGCTTGAAGTTTCTCCGACGAGAAGAGCATCAACGCCGAACGCTGCACAGTTGCGCACGATCACACCGACGTTCTCCGAATTTACAAGCCCGTCCAGCGCGACGAGAAGATACGGTTTTGAAATACCATCCAGAAGTGCGTCAAGGGTTGGTTCCTGCGGAACCTTCGCCACAGCCATGATTCCCTGGTGAAGGTTATACCCCACGATTGTCTCAAGAATTGCTTTATCCGCAAGAAACACAGTGAACGCAGCCTGTTGAGGAATCTCCTGTGCGCGTTTCAATTGGTCAAACCGTTCGGGCGTAATGAGCAGCGACAGAACGGTGAGTTTCGAAGCAAGGAGACGGCGGACAACTTTCTCTCCTTCGGCGACGAAAATTCCGTGTTCCATGTGGTCGACGGATCTCCGTAAGGTGCGATACGGCTGGAGTTCCGGCGAATCGAGCGTTGTAATCATTTTTACATTGAGCCCTTCGTTCATTGCGTACACAAGATAAATTGTTCCTCAGTGAGAATCAAACACGCCGGCACTCCGTAAGCACATCATTTTCTGGTACCATGCTGAGCCACTTTCCGCCATCCGCCCTGCGTCGAGAAAAGATTTTAAACCGCAGAGACCGCAAAGGGACCGCAGATATTCATGATGCCTTTGGACGGGGCGAATGATCGGTAGGGCCCTAGAGACCCCACCTCGGTCCTCCCCTAAGAGGGGAGGAGGTGTTGGCGCTAACTGCACCGCTTGGATGCACGTTCCAAAATTCCAATTGGGAACGTGCGCGGCTTCGGCTCCTGTTACTGATCCGCCAGGCTTCTCCCCCTTTTTTTCAAAGGGGGAGAATACAAGAGAGGGTTAAACGCCGAAAACCCGATTCGAACAGAGGCACCATCATCTGTCCAACGCACTGGAAGTTTTCCATAAATTTTACTATCATATGATACAATGTTCGACGCAGGAGCACTATCGATACTTGGTTTGGGGTTCGTCCTTGGTTTGAAGCACGCGCTTGATGCCGACCACCTTGTCGCTGTTTCAACGATCGTCAGCGAAAAAAAAGGATTTTGGAGCTCATCCATCGTCGGGGCGGTTTGGGGATTAGGTCACACGGCCTCGCTCCTGATTGTCGGATTGATCGTAATTGCGTTTCATTTCCAGATTCCGGATAGGATTGCTCTGGCGATGGAATTTGTGGTGGCACTCATGCTGATTATCCTCGGGGTGAATGTTCTGTGGAAGGTTCGCAAAGGCGCGACATTTCATGTCCATACCCACCTCCATGACGGCCGCGTCCATATTCATCCCCATGTTCATGAAGTTCATTCCGAAGATCGTCACGAGGAACCCGTTTCCCATCACCACGGAGCGAAGGTCGGGAAAAAACCGTTCTTCGTAGGGATGGTGCACGGCATGGCGGGGAGCGCCGCGTTGATGCTCCTGGTGCTCGCGACGATTTCTTCGAGGGCTCTTGCACTTTTGTACATTGGCATCTTCGGAATCGGTTCTGTGGGTGGAATGCTCCTCATGAGCACGCTTATCGGATTACCTTTTGCTGTCACCGCGGAACACGATCGGATCAACATGATTGTTCGTATCTCCGCTGGAGTGATCAGCCTGTGTTTCGGGACGTTTCTTGCCTGGCAAATCGGGATTGTCGAGGGGTTGTTCTTCGGTTGAAACGATCCGGGATCCTAGTCAAGGTTATCCTTCCTTGGAGGAAAAATTCCTAAATCCTAACATGAGACATCTGAAAAATCAAGAAAGCCTGTCATGCCCGAATGTTCCGCTTTTCAGAATCCCGCCAACGTAGCGGAATCCAAGAAGCAGGACTTTAATCGGGCATCTATAGTTGGATTCCCGCTTAAAACGTGCGGGAATGACAAGTGTGTCTTTGCTCTCATGCGCAACATCAATTAATAGTTCAGATTTCTCGATACCTAAATCCGAAACAAATCCTTAAGCAAACGGACATCCTGACATTTCCCGCGGAGCGGGATGACGCATAGGTTGGCTTTGTTTGCCTACCGCCGTCTTGCTGACATGATTTAGGTCAGCATCTAAACGTCGGCAGCGTGACGCTGGCTCTCAGGCATCCTTGGCGACCCCGCATCTAACTCGGCGAATGATCGTCTAACCGGTTTTCTCCTCCTCGTACACTTTCTTATTGTAGAACGGCGCGAAGGCAGCCGTCAGAGCGATCTCGAAGGATTGTTGCCTCGTGAGCAAATCGCGTGTCAGAATTCCCCACGTCCCTTGTTTGCTGCGAACATCGGTTTGTCGGGTGGCTTCATCTATGACATCCTTCAGGTCTCTTCCATGTTCCATGACTTCTTTGGCGATCCGTACAGGGACAAGTATATTGCCTGAGCTGCCGAAATGACCGACCGTCCCGTTGCTCACGTACGCCCAGCTCTGAAGAAAGGTCAAGTTCGTGCCGCCGTGGTGAACCGTGTGGAATCCGCCTTCCATTCCAACGAAGAAGTCTGCCTTCCGTTGATGTGATTGCATCACCTTTAGCAGCTTGGTCACTCGTTGCTGTGAGCCGCGGAAAAGTTCGTCGAGTGTTCGCGGCATTTCTATGCCGCCGTCGATTTCAAATGTCAGATACTCAATGGGTGAGGAATCGCTTGTAAGGAAAAGTTTGAGTTTGTCGGAGACAGCTTTCACCGCCTCGACTTTGGGTCCGCGTTTGCTGGCAATAACGATGGTCATATTTGAGATAGAGGATTGACGATGGAAGATTGATGGGTCTAACGGACACTGAAGGGTTCTCCGCCCGAGGCGGATGCGCTCATGGCGCAGAAGCTTCGACCTTCGTCCCGACCTGTCGGGAGCGGCGCTCTGAAGCAGTGGACGCTGAAGGGTTCGAACCTTCGACCTTCGCCTTGTAAGGGCGACGCTCTGAACCAACTGAGCTAAGCGTCCTGTTACAATGCAAAATTAAAAATGTAAAATGAAAAAATGTTTTTGTGCCTTTTTTATTTTGACTTTTGCACTGTTTAGAGCGGGCGACCGGGGTCGAACCGGCGACGTCCAGTCCCATTTTGGCCCGCGAACTTGTGAGCGGGAGACGGGGATCGAACCCGCGACGTTCAGCTTGGGAAGCTGACATTCTACCGCTGAATTACTCCCGCTTACAGTCAAAATGCGGATCCTCGCTCCGACTACGAACTTGATTCCCAAGTTCGGTCGGAGCGGGACTTGGGAAGCTGGCATTCGGACTTTACCCCGCCGTAGGCGGGGACTGAATTACGCCCGCATAACTTTCAAATATACAAAAAGGGAAGGCGGTTTCAAAAACGACCTTTTCCCCGTTTGTTTCGTATATTGGAACCACATGCAAAAAGGCGAAGATATAACTCTCACAATTGAGTCCCTCACCGGCGACGGAAAAACCGTCGCACGGCATGAAGGCATGGTGTTTTTTGTGGAAAATGCCGTTCCGGGAGACGTCGTCCGCGCACGTTTCTGGAAACTCAAAAAGAACTATGCCGAAGCACGAGCAATGGAAATTCTACATCCTTCTCCATCACGTGTGGAGTCGAAATGCAGGCACTTCGGCGTATGCGGGGGATGCAGCTGGCAAAATCTTTCGTATGATGCTCAGCTCAAGTTCAAGCACCAGATTGTCGTCGATGCCTTTCAACGCATCGGAGGATTTGACCACGTCGAAGTAGAGCCCGTCCTCGGTTGCGAAGAACAGTTCTTCTACCGGAATAAAATGGAGTTTACCTTCTCGCGAAACCGGTGGTTGACGAATGAGGAGATGCAGTCGCATGAAGAAATCAAGGAAGAAGTTGCTCTCGGGCTGCACATCCCCCGACGCTACGACAAAGTTCTGAATATTGAAGAATGCTGGCTCCAATCGGAACTAAGCTCGGCAATTCTCAATACGGTTCGGGAGATTTGCCGCGTATGGAATCTTTCCGTCTATTCGACCAAAACCCATGATGGATATCTGCGCCATCTGGTGATCCGGGACGGGAAGAGGTCCGGCGAGGTCATGGTCAATCTCGTGACCACCTACGATTGGCCCGAGGCGATGCAGAATATGACGAAGCTGCTCCTCAAGCAATTTCCGGGAATTACGACGATCGTCAATAACATCACTGACCGGAAATCGATGGTGGCGTTTGGCGACCGGGAGACAATATACCTCGGTTCCGGTTTTATCAAAGAGCAACTTGGCAGGCACATCTTCCACATCTCGGCGAACTCGTTTTTCCAGACAAACACGCTCCAGGCCGAAAAACTGTACGACATTGCCAGGAGGTTTGCCGACCTCAAACCAACCGACGTTTTGTATGACCTTTACAGTGGCACCGGCACCATCGCGTGCTACCTTTCGGATGCTGTTTCGCGTGTGGTCGGTATCGAAGTCGTTGAGAGTGCGATTACCGATGCCAAACGGAATGCCGAGTTGAACGGGATATCCAATTGTTACTTCTTGCTGGGAGACCTCAAAGAGAAACTCACGAAAGATAATGCGTGGCTGAAAGATCATCCCCGCCCGACGGTCATCGTCGTCGATCCGCCGCGAAGCGGCATGCATCCGAAGGTCATTCAACAAATCGCCAAGCTTGCACCCGAACGTATCGTTTACGTAAGTTGCAACCCTTCCACGCAAGCGCGGGATGCGCGACTTCTCGCAGATTCAGGATATGAGCTGAAGGCCGTTCAGCCGGTCGATATGTTTCCTCACACCGACCACGTTGAAGCGGTCGCGTTGCTGGTAAGGAAATGACCCGCTACTTTCTTCCCGTGTAGATTGTCGCGATTCCGAATGTCAAGAGTGAAGCAGATGGTTCTCTGAAGCCCGATTCCTTCATCAACGAAAGGAATTCTTCGTTGGCCGGAAACTCCGAAATCGAGGTTGGCAGATAACTGTATGCGAGATTGTGGCGTGAAATGAGTTTTCCGATCATCGGAAGAATTGATTTCGAATAGAGAGTGTAGAGGTACGCGATGACCGGAACTTTCGGCGTTGTGAGTTCGAGGATCAGGCAAACCCCCCCGGGTCTGAGTACGCGAAGCATTTCCTTCAGTCCGAGTAGCCGGTCGCTGAAGTTTCTTACCCCGAAGGCGACCATCGTGACGTCGAATGTGTCGGCAGTGAATGGCAGGTGCAACGCATCGCACGCGGTGAGATGAATGGGATTTGTTATTTTGCGATCGTTCAGCTTATTTCGGAAGACGCCGAGCATGTTCGCGGCGAAATCCGTCGCAACGATCGTTTGTGGCTGTAATCGGATTGCCTCGATGGACAAATCGCCGCTTCCCGCCGCGATGTCGAGAAAATTTCCACTCCGCTTTTCTTCCACTAGCTTCAACGCTCGTTTCCGCCACCGGATATCCAATCCGAAGCTGAGCAGATGATTAAGCAAGTCGTACTTCGGAGCAATGGCATTGAACATTGCCTGGATGTTGAGCGGGTTCTGAACGACCGCTCGCCGCAATCTATCCGTATCCATACGGATAAATGTCTAAAATTACGTGATAAAACGCAAGTCAACGGAAAAAAATGGCGAAAGTATGTCTATTCTTCTTGCTTTTTAAATTTTCTTCTGTTATGTTTAGAGAACTTCGTATGAAGAGGGGAAAGCATATCGTAACATGGTCCCTGCTGCCGGGTGTTTTGTTGCTTTTTGTCCCCGGCAGGTTTTTGGGTGGAACGTCCGGCAAGCATATTACCGCGGTACGTGTTTCATCCGCCCCCGCGATTGACGGAAGACTCACAGAAAATCAATGGACACTGGCTGAGCCCGTCAGCGAATTTCAGCAATATGACCCCGTGGAGGGAGCTGAACCCACGGAACGGACTTCGGTTCGTGTTCTGTACGATGACAATGCGCTGTATGTCGGAGTGATGTGCTACGATTCCAATCCCCAGGGAATCGTTCATCAACTGACGCGGCGTGACCGTTCAGCCCAATCCGATAAAATTGCCGTTATCATCGATTCTTACCATGACCACAGCACAGCGTTCTTGTTCAGCGGTAGCGTCTCCGGCGTACAATCGGACGGTGCCCTGTCTCACGACGGACTTGTGTATGATATTCAATGGGACGCCGTTTGGGAATTCAACGCGCAGGTTGTTCCAGATGGGTGGTCCGCAGAATTCAAAATTCCCTTCAGCGCCCTGCGTTTTGTCCCGCTGAAACGGGGCGACAGCGCATATGTCTGGGGAATAAATTTCCGACGGTATATAGCCCGCAAGAATGAAACGGATGAATGGGTGATGGTTGCGCGGAAAGAAGTACCTCCGGGCACACTCTCATCGGTGTCGAAGATGGGACACCTCCTCGGTGTCAGCGATATTCATCCGCCCCTGCATCTCGAGGTGTTGCCGTATGAATCGTCAAAGCTGAACTATATTTCCCAGCCGGATCCGTTCCCATTACAAAAGGATTTTAAGGAAAACGTCGGACTCGACCTCAAGTACGGCGTCAGCAACAATTTTACACTCGACGTCGCGGTCAATCCGGATTTCGGACAGGTGGAAGTCGACCAGGCAATCCTCAACCTGACAGTATTCGAAACGTTTTATCCTGAGAAGCGGCCATTTTTCCTCGAGGGTGCCCCGATTTTCTCGTTCGGCAATATGTTTGACAATCAGGAGCTCAGATTGTTTTACTCCCGGCGCATTGGAAAAAGACCGGCCGGTTATGACACGGTCAGCATTGGCTCCAATCAAACGTACTCCGACCAGCCGGAATTGACGACGATTTTGGCGGCGGGTAAACTCACGGGGAGAACAGAAAACGGTCTTACCCTCGGTGTCTTATCGGCGGTCACGAGTGAGGAGAATGCGACAGTGAAGAACCTGGATGGGAGCACGAATCCCGCCACGTTGGTCGAGCCGCGGGCGGGCTACAATGTTCTTCGACTAAAACAGGATGTCTTTGACAACTCATGGGTAGGGCTGATGGCGACAAGTTCCGCGAAAGAATACAATTCTCCTGCGCTCAGCGGGGGAGTCGACTGGAATCTCCGATTTGACGATAATACCTATGCAATCGACGGTTACCTCGCAGGTTCACAGGCAGTATTTGAGCCGTTGTATCCACCCAGTAATCGCGTCACCGGCGATGCCGGGAGGATTGGGCTCGGGAAACTGCAAGGTGAACACTGGCTCATGTTTTCACTCTATGATTTCACTTCGAAGAATTTCTGGATTGACGACCTCGGATTTTACAACCAGCCGCGCGAACACGGTGGTTTTACACAAGTGTCGTACAAGGAAGACCGCGCGAACACGGCAATTGTGCAACGCTATGCTCTTACCGCGGAAACCGATTACCGCTGGGATTGGGACCGGGCAAAAACGGTGAGCCAGCTTGAATTCGAGCCTCAGTTTCAATTCACGAATTTCTGGACGTTGACCCTTGACTACCTTCGTCTGCTTCCGGCATACGACGACGCGAATCGCGGTATCATAGGATTGTACCATCGCCCGGGCGGTGACCGCCTCCTGGCTTCACTCCAGACCGATACCAGGCAGCCAATTGTGCTGGCGTTGAATGCCGGCTACCAGAACTCCACGAAGGGAATGAGTACGCTGTATTCAATATTTCAGTTCACATTGCGCCCCTCGACATGGATGGAGTTCTCTCCGAGCATCACACTCTATGCAACGAGGGATGAAGAAGCCTGGCCGATTGGGCTGTATGTTTATGACACTCTGAATACTCCCATGTACAACCTTTTCGGCAATCGGGATGTCGATGAGACCGACCTCTCCCTGCGCGGCACCATAACTTTCACCAGGGACCTCAGTGTCCAGTTTTTCACGCAGGTATTGCTGGCGAAAGGGCATTATACGAACCTTCGGGAGCTTGTCGGGTCGGATGAACTCTTGCCGTACTACTCGCCGCCCGCTTTCAACCCAGATTTCAACGAGAAAACTATCAACGCAAATCTCGTCCTCCGCTGGGAATACATGCCCGGGAGCACATTCTACCTTGTCTGGACGCAGTCGCGGTTTGGCTACAACAGCGACTATCCCACGACCTTCGGCAATGATTTCGCAAATACCTTCAAACTTCCGATGGACAACGTGCTTCTGGCGAAAATCACGTACTGGTGGAGCAGATAGCCGATCTCACCGGTTATCACGAAATCCAACAAATTTACCTTCCTTCCGTAAAATCTATTGACAAATCTGTCAACCGAATGGTTGATATGACTGTCTAAACCATAGAACATCATAACAAGGGACTTCCCTGCATGTCCGCTGCCGAGGAGCAGCAACTGATTGTTCAGGCGAAAAACGGTAACGCCCGGGCGTTCCGTGATTTGGTTGAACGATATATGAAGCACGCGTATAATGTTGCGCACAGCTTTGTCGGCAGTCATGACGATGCCGAGGACATTGCGCAGGAAACGTTCATGCGCGTTCACCGGTCACTCTCCTCGTTCCGCGGCGATGCGGAGTTCTCTACCTGGTTGTACCGCATCACCATGAACCTGTCCCTCAACCGTTTGAACGAGAAAAAAAAGAAGATGCAGCGTGAAGTAAGCAACATGGAAAGTGTCCAGGAATCGGCCGGAGCAAGTCCGGCATTTTCGGATGGTGCCGACGTCCAGATGCACATTGAACGCGCGCTCCACCGGCTCCCAACACTGCAGAGGGCCGTCGTGATACTGCGGCACCTCAACGGTCTGTCGACCTATGAAGTGAGTAATATTCTCCAGTGCTCGGAGGGAACGGTGAAAACGCATTTGTATCGCGGGTTGAAAAAAATGAGGGTCATGTTGGAATTCCTGAAGGATGGACGTCCATGAGCAGACATTCCAAAATCCAGAATTTGCTGTATGAATATCTGCGTGATGAATTGAATTCGCAGGACAGGGAGATCGTTGAAAGACATCTTGCATCCTGTGACCGATGCTCTGCTCAATTGAAAGACGTGGAATCGGCGTTGCAAACACTTGACCGGTTGAGAGCAGACGCCAGCGGCAACCGCCCTCAGGAGTTTTGGAATAGCTTCGCTCTCAGGGTGGAGCAAAGAATTCAGACCCGGCAGCCGCAAAAGCGATTTGCAGTATCGTCCCTGGAGTATCTCCAGTCGTTCTTTGTGTTTCATCGCTCGCTCGCAGTTTCCCTGGGCGGCGCGCTGGTTCTCGCATTTCTTGCGATCGGCATTTGGAACCTCTCGGTCGACCGGGAGCGAAAAACCATGCACTTGAGCAGCGTTCAAGAGCCGTCTCGAAGTGATTCCGTGCGCGAGGAAATGAGCCGCTATTTCCGTAAGTCGAAGGTACTGCTTGTGGGTTTGACAAACATGAAACTGCCGGAAGATCAGCAGGTTGACCTTTCTGTTGAACGGCGGGCGTCGCGGGAGCTCGTGCAGCAAGCCCGGTATCTTCGAAATCAACCCATCGATGTTCGCTCGGCCCGGCTCATCGAGGACATGGAAAGGATCTTGATCGAGCTGGCAAACATGAAGGAAGAAAACAACATGCCGAACGTCGAGATCGTTCGGGCAGGAATTCATCAGGAGAATTTACTCTTTAAGATTCGGATGGCGGAAACGCTGTACGATACGGCCCAGATTGTCCGGGTACGTGACGATTTTTGAAAGGAGCACAACGATGAAGACGACATCAATCATATTGACCGCGATTTTCTCTCTCCTCATTTGGTCACACGGTTTTTCGCAGGAGGTTCCATGTTCACCGAGGGCTTCGACGTTCGCGATGCTTGAAACTCGTTTCGGGGAATTCCCCGGCGACCAGAACGACCCGGGCTACAAAACATATAAAGCCGGATATGACCTCATCCTTGGAGAGAAATGGAAGGAAGCACGAAAGAAGTTTGCCGAGCTGATTGCCAAGTATCCGAAGGGTGAGTATGTCGACGACGCAGAATACTGGTCGGCATATGCCTTGAAACATATCGATGAGAAGAAAGCCGTCGAGGCGTATGATAAGTTCATCTCGACGTATCCCAATAGCCAATATTACGATGATGCAGTAGCTGATTTGAGCCAGCTCAAGGACGAGGCCGGCGCTGTCTATTCGGGGATCGGCGGAACAAACATCCACGTCAAAGAAGGTGAACGGGCACTGGTAACACCGGAGGGAATGGTTGTCGGGAAAGCCAATGGCAGGTTGTTTGGATATGGTTTTGAACGCAACATGCGCCACCTCCAGCGTCAGCTTCACCGCCTCGCGGCTGCCCCGGTACCCCGGGTTGACGCCCAGCCTTGGGGAATCGCCTCGTCTGAAGACAAGCTCGACCCGGAAACAAAATTGAAAATGGATGCTCTTTATGCCATCGGTGAAACAAAGGAAGATTCCACTTCTTACAAGGCGTTGCGGGATGTTGCGCTGGATCGTTCGCAGCCGCACCAGTTGCGGGAAGCTGCAATGGACGCTCTCTCCGATTTTCGGAAGTTCGACGTCCTGCCAATTTTCACCGAAGTAGCCAAGACCGATACAAGCGAATACATGCAGAATACAGCTATCGAGTTTGTCGGTCAGCATTCAAAGGACAAAAACCGTTCTGTTGAAACGCTGGTGGAATTGTTTTCTGCAATTCCCCAATACCGGGAAGAACAGCTAGGAACTGTGCTGTATTCCATCGCCGAGATCGGGAACGACAAAGCCGTGGATTTTCTGGCCAAGGTTGCCCGGACGAACGAGAATTATAACCTCCGCAGCGACGCCGTTTACTATCTTGGCAACATCGGTGGCGAGAAAGCGCGCGCAGCGCTGTATGAGATTCTGAAAGCGAAATGAAGTACCATGAATGAAGATAAATCTTAAATCTGAATATCTAAAGGCTAGGTTTGTTATGAAACCGTACACCTTGGTTCTTATAAGAAACGATTTTGTGAGCATTCAATGATTCGGTACATTGTGACTGTTCACACGAT
>Ga0209777_10000148_pt1 | contig 119098 bp, 82 predicted proteins | sample FrelakmetHBP12HB_FD_187147 | JGI IMG/M metagenome (GOLD analysis project Ga0209777, IMG submission 187147) | Freshwater lake sediment microbial communities from the University of Notre Dame, USA, for methane emissions studies -HBP12 HB (SPAdes)... | ecosystem: Environmental > Aquatic >... | reverse complement strand
AAGGTTCCGGCAGACGTATTTCAGTACGTTCCCGAATCTTTATTTTACCGGTGATGGTGTTAAGCGCGATGAAGACGGTTATTACCGCATTCTCGGCCGGGTGGATGATGTAATTAATGTATCGGGTCACCGCATGGGAACTGCCGAAATTGAAAATGCCATAAATGAACACCCCCTCGTGAACGAATCGGCGGTGGTGGGATATCCTCACCCGATCAAGGGCCAGGGAATTTATGCTTTCGTGGTATGCACCACCTTCAGCACCGGCGGGGAGGAAGGGGTCAGAAAATCTATTTTAATCGGGGTCAGCAAATTTATCGGTTCATTCGCCCGGCCGGATAAGATTTTATTTGTCAGGGGACTGCCGAAAACACGCTCCGGAAAGATTATGCGAAGAATTTTACGCAATATTGCAGAAGGACAGTATGATGATTTTGGAGACACAACCACCCTTCTCGATCCTGAAATTGTGAGCGAAATTGCCGAGAGTGCCGGAAAGTTGGAATGAAACAAGCTGAACCGGATTGAAAGAGATGGTTTTCTGCTGATGGCAGAAGAGTCGCCGGTATTCCATAAATTTGCAAAGCAGAAAAAATATTTCTTTCATGAGGAACCTCATTCTCACCTTGCTGACAGTATTGATTTTTCAATATGCCAATGCACAGAAAGCAGGCAGAGAATTAATCGATTCACTTTCGAAAGAATTAGCGAAATCGAAAGAGGATACTGTCAGAGTGAAGGCGCTGTCTTCAATTTGCTATGAATTACGAAATATCAACCCAAAGGAGGCACTGGCCCCGGGACTTGAAGCCCTGCGGCTTGCCGAAAATCTGAATTACGAGTACGGTAAAGGGCTTGCAAATTATTCACTCACATTTATTTACAATATTTTGTCGAGGCTTCCGGAGTCAATAGATCATGCATTGAAGGCAGAGGCAATCTTTGAAATCCTCGGGGATAAAAACCACCTCTGTGCTACTTACCTTATGCTAGCTTATCTGTACAAGGATCTTGACAAAGGGATAACTGCGGATTATATGCAAAAGGCAACAGTCATATTGCCTTTTAACACCGATATTGTATGGAAGGCCAGGAACTATGGTACTCTCGGGAATAACTACCGTAACCTGGGGCAGTTTGATTCTGCAGGTAAATACATGGCGATCCACCTGAAAATGGGTGAAAAATATAAGCTGAATGGTGAAGTCATGATCGTAAGAAACAGATTTGGTTATATGTATATGGCACAGTCCCGCCTGGATACTGCATTTGAACTGATCAGGGCCGGACTTGAATATTTTAATGCTGTCGGATCAACGAGGATGGTTGCCGAAAATTCCACTACGCTGGGCAGAATCCGGTTCCTGCAAAGCAGGGAGACAACTTCTCTGCGCAGTCAATATCTTAAAGAAGCCGAAGCCTATGCTCAGGAAGGGCTTAAAGTCTCCTGCGAACTGGGATATCTGATCCAGAGATACACTGCAAGCAGGTTATTATGTGACATATACAAAGAAGAAGGCCGCAATGACATGGCATTAAATTTTCTTTATGCGGCATTTAATGATTACGACAGTGTTTTCGGGGCTCAAACTGTAAGTAAAGCATCGGTACTGAGCTGGAAAAACGAGGAGAAATTAAAGGAAAAACAGATGGAATTACTGGAATTGCGCAACAGGCAGCAGAAAGTGATCATCTTTGGAGCGGTTTTCGGTATATTTATTCTGGTCATCGTTGTATTTGTTATTATTAAAAGCAGGCGAAGATTAAAAAGAACATACCTGCTTGTAAATCAACAGAAAGGGCAAATTTCCAGAGTTCTCAGTGAACTGGAGGCCACAAACCAGGAACTGGAAGCTTTCTCCTATTCGGTTTCACATGACCTCCGTGCCCCTGTCAGAAGGATTGAAAGTTTATGTACATTCCTCGGAGATGATTATGAATCCCTGTTGGATGATGCAGGCAAGGACTTGCTCAAACATATAACAGAATCAACAGTTTTAATGAACAGGCTAATCGAAGACCTGCTAAAGCTATCAAGGATCACGCGTCAAACGGTCACCAGGGCGCAATGCAACCTAAGCGAGATGGCAGGAAAGATTTGCGAGGATTTAAAACTGACCTACAATGAAAATAATTTCAGATACAGTATTGAAGATGACATCATCGTTCAGGCTGACCACCGGCTGCTCCAGATCGCTTTACAGAACCTTATCGACAATGCCTGGAAATACAGCAGCAAAACAAAAAACCCGGAAATCACGATAGGAACTGAAATAAAAGAAAATATAAAATTCATTTTTATCAGGGATAATGGCGTTGGTTTTGACATGAACCTCGCAGGAAATTTATTCACCCCTTTCCATCGGCTGCACAGCGAGGAGCATTTTAAAGGAACAGGAATTGGTCTTGCTACGGTTAAAAGGGTCATAGTAAAGCATGGTGGAACAATTGCCGCACAAAGCGAACCTGGCAAGGGAACCACTTTCAGTTTTACACTTTGATCAGTTTCAGCTGAAAATTGAACGGGCTCGTGAGGGTTTATTTTTTTAAAATTTTAAAGTACCTGGCTTTTGCGTTATCCCTGAGATAGAGCACATAGAATCCTGGCTTAACAATTTCAGCATTCGGGGTCTTCCCGTCCCATTCAATTCTGTTCAGCCCGGCAACAAGTTTGCCCGAAAATAGTTGCCTTATTAAACTTCCCTGAAGATCGATTATGCCGATCTCCATATCATCTTTGCCAACGGATTGAATCTCAATGGAGCACCTCTGTCCAAAGGGATTTGGGAAAATCCTGACTTCTTCACCGGTATTTTCAGGCGTGACAATGTTGGTCAGGAAAGAGTTCAATATTAACTCGGTATTCATATTGTCAGTTGGAGGTCTACCGTAATACAACCATAAATTAATTCTTATGTTTTCATTCCCCGGAAAAGGTAAATAAGCTGGATTTGAATATTTCCATGAATATGAAGAGTTCCCCCATGAACTATGAAAAACAATTGAATCTGCAGACCAGTTAAAAGAATGAACCGAATGGCTGAGGCCTGTGAGATCCATGTTAAAACGATTACAATTGCCCGAAATATTATAAGGTTGAATAACAAACTGCGAATTTTTGTTTGCAGGGTCTCCCCATCGCGAGAATTCAAAATCAATTTCCCTGAAATAATTATTCGGGGGGTGATCCATAAGGGAACAGTCATCCCAGGTAAAGATTCCGGCAATAACATTGGGATCAAAAAGATCGACCCTGCTGCCAACATCGAATAAATAATGATTAAACCCCAATGATGATTTGCAGATAAGTTCCGAACAATGCCAGGCATTCCCTTTCTTTGCTATCCTGAGATGCAGCCTTTGCTGGTTGTCGACCCATACCATTGAATCATGGTCGTTGAATATGTTCGGCCCCGGCCCCAGGGGAGTCAAATTAGCTCCCACTGAAGTTTTAACGGTCCATTCATATCCCGACCATGAGACAGTGCGGCTGCCATGAGGCCTGCATACGGTGGTATAAGGGTATACGAATAATGCAGCGGGAAGATCTTCCCCTAAAACTACAGGGGGAGAAAAAGACGAAGGGATTAAAAAAGCGATGATCTGGGTCGCATATTGGTCCAATCCTCCCGTTACGATGTTTGTGCTGAAGGTTGAATCGGCCTGTATCGGTGTTAGCGGAGCAGCAGAAGTCGGTTTACTCCACCAGCCCCCTGCTTCCTCAATGTAAATATAGACTGCCAGGTTATGATCATTCAGGGTGATGTTATGGACTTGACCCCGTAAAAGGCTTGTTCCGGCCCAATCCGGGACCATCGTAAATTGAACTGAAGATCCTGACCCGGCCAGGCATTGCCCGCTTAACAGGGTTAACAATACCATCAGTTTTCTCAACCGACCTGGAAAGTGGAGAAGGTGAGGAATCGGGAGTAAACGATTTTGAGATCCGGGCACTGATTTCAGTATTGCAATTTAATTAATACCTCGTTGGCAGTTGACAGTTTTGCTGTTTTAATGAAAACCATTCCATTTTTCTCATCCGGGAAATAGCACCATCCAGACAGAAGCTCTGAATTTTTTTTTGCTTTGCTGCAATGCTTAAGTTTTGAGCCGGGAATCACTACCCGTTTGGGAACATTCGAACTGTGAATCTGAATGATATAAGAACGGGACTGGAGTTTCCCCTTATAATCACCTTCAGACGGGCCGATTTTGATCCCGGTAAGCCGGTTATGGGCATCACAGATGGCAGACAGACTGGTCATGGCAAACTTCCCCATCCTGTATTCCCTGTCTGACCCTTCGTCTTCGAACATGGCAAACTCAGCGTCCTGACCCGGATAAACGTCTAAAGTAAGTGTATCGGCCTGACGCTCATTGTCATAATTCATTTGCTGGTACATGGGGATAATGGAACCAGCCTTAACGAAAAGCGGCAATTTATCCAATGGAGCCGGATAAGCATTTAACCAGGTTTTTCCTTCATATAAGGTATCGTCCCAGTAATCGAACCACCGGCCTTCAGGCAGATAAATGCTGTCACGTTTTTCTTCATCCCGGTAAACCGGTGCCACAAGCAGGTTCTTACCAAGCAGGAATTCATATCGGGTCTCATTTCCCCGGGCTACAGGATCACCCGGGTACTCCAGAACAAGGGCACGAACAGCAGGAACCCCAGTCATATATGCCTCATGACATAATGTGTACATATACGGAGTAAGGCGTAACTTCAGACGCAGGAATTTGCGGTTAATGGATGTATAAGGTTCACCGTAAACGTAAGGCTGCTTGTCTTTAGGGGCCCAGCCCGACATCGACATGAACACGGGGGTGAAGCACTTCCACTCCAGGTCGCGGGTAAAGGTTTTGTCACTTCCTGCAAAAATGCCGTCGACATCCCCCGTAGCGCAATTCTGGGCCGATAGTCCAGAGCCGATAACAGTCGGAATATGCCAGCGGATATAATCCCAGCTTCCTTTCTGATCGCCTGTCCATACCACCGAATTGCGCTGAGTACCTGCCCAGCCACATACCGACCAGATGAAACCACGGGCATCGCTGTTATTCTCTATCCCTTCATAAGCGGCTCTACATCCGTCAATTGCGAATTTATATCCTTCGCCAACCCATGCCACATCAAGCTTGCAGAGACGGCTTCCATACTGTCCCACTTCCCTCGCTATCTTTTCGACCCCGTTTTCGGTCCACAAACCGGTATGAAAACCTCTTTTGCCCAGCTCGGCAATTACTGAATCCAGCTTTGTATAACCACAACCGTAACCATCGTTGGGAAGTATCCATCCCCGCGGCATATCGTGGGCAATATACTGGTCGGCAATCAGTGAAATGACATCAGGGGTCGTACCACTGTGACCGCTGGTATTATGGCTTTTATTAGCCCCGCGGTTGTAACAGTTCGCATCGCCCATGCCCAGCGCCCAGCGTGGAGGCAGAAAGGGCTTGCCTGTAATATCGGTATAAGCATTAAGGATCTCCTTCAGCGATCCGCCGGCAAAATAATAACAGTCAAAACGGGCTTCCGAATGCGAAAGCTTTACCGTGTCCCTGAAAGCGTATTCCCCGGGTACGTATGTATTCCTTAAGGCCCCGTAGCCATTGGTACTCATGTAAAACGGAGAGGGATTGGGAGCTCCGCCTTCCTCCCAGTTCCAGTCGATCCGCAACAAAATTGTTTTGTCGCGATGAGAGAAGCGGCCGTTCTGCATTCCGCCCCCGTAAAAATATTCCTTCTCTCCCCGGCTGAGGTATTGCACGGTTTCTTTGCCGTAGGTCAGGCATCGGTTTTCTTCCCATACCAGGGTGTTGTTATCCGGCTTGTACATTGCAAATCGCAGGGGATTTTTATATGCGCGAAGTGCAACAGCTGATGTGGTCATAAGGTAGTATCCTTCTTTTTCCACGAATTGAACCCCGACCTGCCCTTTCGGCGGACTGATCACGATGTCGCTCCCGGCAGGGTTTGTGAACAGGCCGTCATAAGCCATTTGAATCCTGAATATATCATCCCTGCAAAACTCAACATTCACGCGGGCATTGTTACATTCGAACGTGAAAGTCTCTCCTGACCAGGTGAAGCCGGTAACCGCTCCAAGCTGGTAAGCCCCTGAATACAGTTGCATCGACAGTGTATCGTTTCCCTTCCTTTCATCCTCAGGCAGGGAAGTATAGAATTTTATCCTGTGAATACCATAGTCCGTAAGGTCGGCCGGGGGAAAATCAACCTCAACCGTATCGATTATTTCCAGGACATGTTTGTCGCTGATAGGAACAACTACTTTTACAGCTTCCCGTTTGTCGATCTTAAGCCAGCAATCAAAAGGCTTTTCAATGGCTTTTGAACTCAGGTTTACAACCTTAAAACGGAACATATCGGCCTTCGAAAATGAATTTCCTGTTTGTCTATGGGAAACCATCGAGGAGGCTGAAAGATCCGTATCCAGGGCTTCAGCAAGCCTGATGTCATCTACCATCCAGTACCAGGCGTATATCCCTTTCCAGTAAAACCTCAGGTAAACGGTCTTCTGATAAGCAGCTGTTTGAGTGATGTTCAGTTCAATATGCATGGGGTTCGGGCAGTCTGCTTCAGGGCCGATTCCCTGCCTCACTTCATATTCCTTCCATTCATTGCCGTTCAAAGATACACCTATATATAATCCCCCGTCGGCCCTGACTTTCCCCCAGTCGTTCCACATGAAGTTCTGCATGAACGTAAGCACTACCGAGCTTTTCCCGGAACAGTCGATGGCAGGAGTCTGAAAGTACGCATCAGGCCATATGCCTTTCTTTTCCCACCTCCGGTAGTATTTATCAACTTTTACACCAGGGGCAAACTGCATATGAAAACCCCCGCTTTCAGAGGCTATTGGCGGCGACTGCTGATCCCGGCCATAAGAGCCGGGAAATGGTTGATTGGTGCATTCCCACACCACGTTGCTGTCGTTTACGGCCTTACTGATCCATCCTTCAGGGAGCTTTCCTGCCGAAAAATCCTCTTTCCAGAATACCTTGCCGCCAGATCCTGGATTTTTCTGCCCAAGCACAGGGATTGACAGGAAAATGATGGCAATGAAGGTGCAGAATTTACTCATTCTATTTGAAAATGTGTCAATAATGAATACCGGTTATATTGTAAGATGTTTCCTTTCCGGATAACGAATGCCGTGTTTGGCGAATTCAGTATGAATGACCGACAGAAGCTGGCTTTTTATAATATTCTCGATAGCTATGTTATAGACCAGTAACTTAACGGTAAACACAAGGCCGAAATCATTGATCTCGGAGAATAAAACTTCAGTTTTTTCAGGGACAATATTTTTCTGGTTTTGCATGCATTTTTGTATAATATCGATCACATTGTACGGGTTCGTGTCGTGGGTTGTCTGGATCTTCATTTCAATAAACCGCTGCCTGTTTGTGATTGTCCAGTTTTGCAGGCTTTGTGAAAGCAACGTATTGTTTGGGATTAAAATATCAGCACCATATTCGGTCGCTAAAGTAGTAGCCCTGAGGTTAACTTCCTTGACTTTGCATTTTCCATTGCCAAAATCAAGATAATCACCAACTACAAACGGGCGTTCAAATGCAATGATAATCCCGGAGACCAGGTTGCTTACAAGGGTTTGCAGCCCGAAGCCGATGCCAACCCCAAGTGCGCCAAGGAATATTGCAAAATTTGTCAGTGGCAGTCCTGAAGCCAGCAAACCTACAACAAACCCGGAACAGAGAATGAGTAACCGGAGAAGCAAAAGGTAACTGCCCAGCCTGCTTCTTTTATCACTATTGTGATCGTGCCTTGGCTCAAGTACAGAACGCAGGAGGGAGGCCAGAACAAACGAAAAATAAACAGAGGCAAAAAAAGCAACAACACTGAGATAAGTAAATTCAGTGGAACCGAGCGTTCTTGTTGAAGTTAAAAAGTTCATCATGCCCGACTTTGCGAGGTCGAACAGGTTCATGTTGTATAAATAAGCGACAATGATGAAAACATAGGATAAAAAAATCAGCAGAGGCAGGGTTTTTTCATAAGCCAGTTTTGAGTTGATCCTTATTGTTTTTGCTTCCTTGTTGAAGAAATAAGCAATTATTTCGAGGTAATCGAGTAAAGTAAAAATGGCGACCCTGAGTATCATAATTAGAATTGCCATGCTGTATGCAGCAATGATGACGGATCTTCCAAGGGTGTAATTACCCCGGATAACCATAATCCAGCCTGCAATAAGATGAATCCCAAGGAAAAAAACCATCAGGCGCACAGTCTTTTCATACACTATTCCATAGGTTTTTAGTTGTCTGTTGATAAAAAACAGCGGGATCAGAAGCAATATGGATAAAACATAGATAAACCGGCCGATGAAGGTAGGCGTTACGAAGAAATTAATCAGGTATAACAAGAGAAAGGCTGCGATGAGCATAATAACCAAAGGCCTGTTCAGGTTCGGATAATTTTTTAAGGTCAGCATCGTAACGGTAAACGTAATGCCGATAAAAATAAATTCGAGGAAGGCATGAGGCGGATGAACAAAAAGGAAAGGTGAAAGTGCCAAGCCCATAATAAGGGAAGCTGTTTTCGGAAATTTTTCAAGAAATTTCAGTTTGAGGTCCTTGAGCAGTTTATTCTTCCGGAGTTCATCATTAAAGATCTTAATCGGGATAAGGCATAACAGAAAAAGCATGACCCTGAAAATAATGATCCGCCAGATCGATAATTTTCCGTAATATTTAATTGACTCAAGAGTCTGTTGAAAACTGGCAATAACCACATCGCGGATACCCAGTGGATAAGCTTCGGGGGAAGACTGCCAGAGGGGAGGCAGTTCCTTGTTGAAGAGTGTGGTTTCTTCTTTTTGCAGTAATTTCGAAATATCGGAGTAGAAAAGATAAATATGCGAATAGGTTTCAACTATTTTGTTTTCAATGGACGTATTCAGTTTAAGGGCAGCCAGTATCTGTATTTCTGCAATCTGCTGGCGGTTAAGCAAACTGCTTACAGCATCCTTATAGTTGTTCAGGAAGATACTGTCGGATTGTAATCTGAAATCAGTTATTTCATGTTTTATCCGCTCGATTTCATTGGTTTTCTTTACCAGTTTTTCGTTTACTTTATGTATCCTTCGCTGCCATTTGGAAATGTCATCAAGGATTGATGCAACCCTCATCTTCATATTATAAACTGATCGGATGTTCAAAGAAGGAACATCGAAGTAAAAAGTGTTTCTCAGTAGTTCAATGATGACTTCATGCTCCCTGAACTGGTCAAAGAGAGCTCCCGAATCAATATTCAGTTCGTCATGGTCGAGATAAAGCTCATTAAGCTGAGTGTAGCTTTCGTTGATCCATGAGGAAGGATTCGCCAGGAAGACTGGTTTGCTCCCGGATTTATGCGGATTTTGGACTATCCCCGAGGCTTGCTGGGCCATCAAATGAAACGGCGAACAGAGTATTAGTAAAATTACTGAGATTGTAATCCTTGCCTGATGAATCATAAGAAACAGAACTTAAGGTACAGATGAATATTCAGTCGATGACTTAATGCACAAAATTGGTGAAATTGTACTTCTGACCAGTTAAATCAGGCGAGCGTTTTTTTGGTGCCGGACTTTCCAGTAAATGTCTTATATTTGTTTTATAAGATATTCACCTATAAAATTAAGAAAAATTATGAAAAAGTGTTTATTACTTATTTCTGTGTTGTTCCTAACGTCCTTTGCATGGGCACAGTCGAACAAAGAAGAAATTGACCTCGTACAGGCCGCTTTCGGCCGTGATAAAAAAGCCGTTGTTGCTGATTTTGTAAAGCCTTCTCCAGCGCAGAAAGACGCTTTCTGGAAGCTTTACGACGAATATGAAACCCAGCGCAAGGCCCTTGGCAGGGAACGCATTACTATTTTAAAGCAGTATGCCGACCATTATTTTGATTTCACTCCCGAACAGGCCGATGCATGGACAAAATCAGTGATCGCACTTCAGAAAAAGACCGATGACCTTATCAATTCTTATTACGGCAAGGTGAAGGCCATATCCGATGGCATCGTTGCAACCCAGTTTTACCAGATCGAATACTACATCCTGGGAACTATACGTATGAAGATCCTGCAAAACGTGCCATTCCTGGTCAAGCCAACAAAATAAATTTTAACATATGAAAACGAGATTCAATTTCAGGCTTTTCCACATATGCTTGTTTGTGGGATTTCTGGGAATTCTTTTACCGGTTTCAGTCTTCTCACAAAGGGAAGGCCGGGAAGCAGGTGGCGGCCAGAGAGCAGGGGCAGGCCAGAACCGGGAAGCTGTTTCAAAACCTGCCCAAAACAGGAAGGCAGCTCCTGCAGGGGAAAACCAAAAGACGTCAAACAGGAAAGCAGGCGACACCAAACCTGCAACAGGGAATAAAACCAATGTCAGCGGGAATAATGTAAATGTTGACAACAGTAAGAAAAATGTAAACGTTGACAATAGCAAGAATGTTAACGTGAATATCAACAAGAGCACGGTAGTGGTGGCTAATCCAAAGCCATATCCAAGGCCCCCTTATGCTTATGGCGGGCATTCGTATTATTGCTATCATCCATACGCGTATCATCCCTATACTCCTTACCGCTGGGGTCCGGTATGGCATCCCGTGGGTTTTATCGTTGCTACGATGGCTGCAACCGCCATCATTGTGACCGTTGCAAGCCAGCAATATCATTATGACCAGGGTGTATATTATGTTGCCTCCGGCAGCGGATATACCGTCGTGCCTGCTCCGGTGGGAGCCACTATTGTTACTTTGCCTCCGGGCTCACAAACTGTTGTAATCAATGAAACCACGAACAATTATTATTACGGGGGCACTTATTACAGTAAAACCAGCAGTGGGTATACGGTTGTGCAGCCAACAGCCGGAGCGGTGGTAGAAAACCTGCCCGAGGGAGGGAAAGAAGTGAAAGTTGGGGAAGTCACCTACGTCCAGGTCGGCGAAACCTATTACCAGCCGATTGTTCAGAATGGAAAGAATATGTATGAAGTAGTGGACATTAAGGACAGCAAATGAAAAATAATTTCCCGATAATGTTAAATTAGACTAAATCTATATTACCTTTGGAAGATTATTAAGGACAATGCTTTAAAATAATCAATTAAGAATGTCAAATTAATCTTCAAAGGAGAATTATCATGAAATATATTATGAAAGTTAAGATGTCCCTTGAGAAAGGGAATGAGGCGATCAGAGATCCGCAATTCGGACATAAAATGCATGAACTGCTTACTCAGATCAAAGCGGAAACAGCTTATTTTACAACAATTTGCGGGCACAGGGGAGCCTATATCGTTTTAAACATAAACGATGCGTCGGAAATACCGGCGATTTCAGAACCGTTTTTTTTATGGCTGGGGGCTGATGTCGATTACGTTCCGGTAATGAGCCCGGAAGATCTTGCAAAAGGCGGTCCGGGTATCGGAGCTGCCGTGCAGAAATGGGGATGATCAGATCCTGATCAAACCGAAAATTCGGTCTAAAGGGTGTCACAGTTTTCACTGGCACCCTTTTTTTTACTTCAATGAGATTGATTAAAGCAGTGAAATCCCGGGATTATTGCCGGTGCATAACTGGATGACCGGGCCGGTTTAATGTTTCGCCCCGGGCATCATTTTCCAACCGTATCCGGTATCACGATCCTCAGGTTTTTTAATTGACTTTCTATTGATTTTTATTATCTTTACAATGCAATCATAAAGAGCATTAACTTTTAAAAACCGAACACCATGAAAGCAGCAGTATCGTTTGTCATTTTGTGCCTTTTTGCATTTGGAATGCAGGCCCAGAACATTAAAGTCCCAACATCCGCTGATGTAAAGGAAGCAGAACAAAATGCAAAGTCCGATGTCAAGAAAGCCACAAACCAGGCTAATATCGGCAGCCTGATCGGGCAGCTTACAAACGGGATTTCCGATAATGCCTTTACCGATTCTTTCAAGAAAAATAAAGGTAATTTTGTCAGTAAAGTGAGTAATATAACGGATGCTGCAGGCGCTTCTTCAGCATTACAATCGCTTCAGGGCGGATTACTGCCTGGCGCCTTGGATGCAGGCTGGGGGAAAGTGAAAGACAAATGGATCAAGAATGCCAAAGCTGCCAACACAGTGAAAAGCGTTGCCGGTCTGGCAGGAACCCTGGAATCCAATATCAGCCCCAAGTACTTTAAAGGCAACTGGGCAACGGCACGTCCGGCCTGGCAGGCTGCACTTAGCACGCTGGCAAAGTAAAACCGAACGATTCAAAGTGAAATACCCATATTAGCCACCTTAATTCAAACCGTGAATTACAATATGTGTATTCCTTATGGGTATTAAGAAACAAATTATTCAGGCATGAAAAACCGATTAACTGATTCACCGGCCTGGAAGGCCCTGTATTCTCATTTTCAGGAAATTAAAAGCACCTCGTTAAGGTCTTTGTTCGCAGGCGATGCAAAGAGAGGGGAACGTTTCATTATAAAAGATACAGGTATTTATTTTGACTATTCAAAGCACCGCATCACAACCGAAACAATTGACCTTCTTGTTCGTCTTGCAAGGGAAAGAGGTCTTGCCGCTAATATTGAAGCTATGTTTTCGGGAGAAAAAATCAACATTACCGAAAACAGGGCTGTGCTTCATACCGCTTTACGGGCGCCGAAAGGATCAATAATAATGGTCGATCAAAAGAACGTGGTTACCGAAGTACATTCAGTGCTTGAAAAAATGACCCGGTTTGCAAACAGCGTCCGACGGGGAGAATGGAAAGGTTACACAGGAAAACCAATCCGGAATATAGTAAACATTGGCATAGGAGGTTCCGATTTAGGGCCGGTAATGGCTTATGAGGCATTGAAGTTTTATGCTCAGCACAACCTTACTTTCCGTTTTGTATCGAACATCGACGGGAATGACCTGGCTGAAGCGGTCAGAGATCTTCAGGCCGAAGAAACTTTGTTCATCGTATCTTCGAAGACCTTCACTACCCTGGAAACCATGACCAACGCCCGCAGTGCGAGAACATGGCTTCTGGAAAGACTTGTGAGCGAACAGGCTGTTGCCCGTCATTTTGTAGCCGTTTCGACCAATGAAAAAGAAGTCAGCGGATTCGGAATCGATACCCTGAACATGTTTGGCTTCTGGGATTGGGTAGGCGGAAGGTATTCCATGGATTCTGCCATCGGATTATCCACGATGATCGCTATCGGGCCTGATAATTTTTATGCGATGCTGGATGGCTTTCACCAGATGGATGAGCACTTTCACAAAACACCTTTTGAACGAAACATCCCGGTGATAATGGGACTTCTGGGAATCTGGTATATCGATTTCTTCAATGCCCAGACCCAGGCGGTGCTGCCGTATGATAATTATCTGAAACGTTTCCCTGCTTATCTCCAGCAACTCACGATGGAAAGTAATGGCAAGCACATAACTCTGGACGGGACGGCGACTGACTACCAGACTGGCGCCGTATACTGGGGCGAGCCGGGAACCAACGGTCAGCACTCATTTTACCAGCTGATACACCAGGGAACTTCTCTTATCCCCTGTGATTTCATTGGATTCAGAAAATCGCTGAACCCGCTTCCTCTTCATCAGGACTACCTCATCGCCAATATGATCGCTCAGGGTGAGGCCCTGGCATTCGGAAAATCCGCCGACGAAGTAAAAAAAGAAGGCGTTTCAGATACGCTGGCGCCCCATAAGGTATTCGAAGGGAACCGTCCGTCTTCGACATTTTTCATGGAAAGACTAACTCCCGAATATCTGGGCAAACTTGTTGCCATGTACGAACATGCTGTTTTTACGCAGGGAGTCGTTTGGGGGATCAATCCGTTTGATCAGATGGGAGTGGAGCTGGGTAAAGTGCTTGCCATGAAAATCATTCCCGAACTGCAGGACAGACAGAAGCCGCTGAATCATGACAGTTCAACCAATGACCTGATCCGGTATTACTTGGGTTAGAACTACTGGTTTCAGTCAGGTATACATCTGTGACCCCTGTCGTATTTCCAGCTGGGCATGGCAACTATTGCAGAGGCCAGGGTTCTTCTGGTCGATATCTTCAACATAGGTGCTTGACCTCATCACACAGGTAGGGGTAGAGCAATGGATCAACCCAAAAGTATGACCCAGTTCGTGGACCACTTCTTTTGTGAACCTCTCAAGAAGCAGGTTGTCGTCAGGTTCTATACCGTAACGTTCATTGCTTAAGCGGTAAAGCGAAGCAATACCTGTATTTCCATTCAGCACTGCCTGCCCGAAAATATAGGTAAGAATGGGGATGAAAAGATCCACGCTGAATAATCCGATGGTTTTTAAAGCTCCTTCGTCGGAGATCTTGTCAACAGCAATTAACATTTTGTTTCCGTTATACTGTCTCCTGCCGGGATCGAAAAATTCGCTTAAATCAATATGGGATTCTTTAATGATTACCTGGTATGCAAATTCCCGCTTCACCGCCTCTGCTATCTTCTCAAGAAAATGTTTCCCGAAATACCCAAAAGAAACTAATGTAATATTTTGTTGAGTCATCCGGGAAATGTCAGGTTAAAATCTTTTCAGCCCAGGGATTATGGGATATAAAGCACAGCTTCTTTTTTATTCATCAGGTTTTAACTCGTATTTCTTGATCTTGTTATACAGGGTTACCCTGTCGACTTTCAATGCTTTCGCCGTACGGGTGATATTCCAGCTGTATTTATTCAGGATCTGCCGTATGAAGGTTTTTTCGAAATCATCCAGGCTTTCGATCGAATTGTCGATCATTTCCTTGCCGAAAGGGAGGTCTTTCAGAGTGATCTTCTTCCCGTTCCCAATGACGATAGCCCGTTCTATCATGTTTTCAAGTTCACGGATATTCCCGGGAAAGGGGTACTCTCCCAAGCGTTGCATGGCTGCATCATCAATGGTAATAAGCGGCTTGTTCATGGTGGTACAGTATTTTTTAATAAAATAATCCACCAGCAAAGGAATGTCTTCAACCCTTTCACGCAGAGGAGGTACGTTAATATTCACCACATTCAGGCGGTAGAAAAGATCTTCTCTGAATGTGCCTTGTTCCACCATGCTTTTCAGATCCCTGTTGGTAGCACAGATAACCCTGAAATCAGAGGACGTCTCTTTGTTGCCTCCAACCCGTATGAATGTTTTTGTCTCCAGGACCCGTAGCAGTTCGATCTGCATTTTAGAAGAAATGGTTGCAATTTCATCAAGGAAAATAGTCCCGCTGTCGGCCATCTCGAACCTGCCTTTACGGTTATACATTGCTCCGGTAAATGCCCCTTTCTCATGGCCGAAAAGCTCGCTTTCGAGCAGGCTTTCGGTGAGAGCGCCGCAATGAACGCTTACCAGGGGGTAATATTTACGGGAAGAGTTGGCATGAATGGCCCTGGCAATTAATTCTTTCCCGGTTCCGCTTTCACCTGTGATGATGACGGAAGAGTTGCTTTGTGCCACGCTCTCGACCTGCTTCAGAACCTTTTTCATGGCGTCGCTGTTACCAATCAGGTCTTCCACATTTTCAAGTAAAGTAACTTTGTTTTTCAGGGTTTCGTTTTCCTGCGAAAGTGCAATTTGCTTTGAAGCATTCCTGATCAGGTGGGAAAGGTCATCAGGATCAAAGGGTTTTGTGATGTAATCATAAGCCCCGTCTTTTAATGCCATTACGGCCGTGTTAACCGAGGCAAATGCAGTCATCACAATCACAATGGCATCCTGTTTTAAGGATTTAATCCGCCTGAGCATTTCGAGCCCATCCATACCCGGCATTTTAATATCGGCAAGGATAATGTCAAACTGCGATGATTCTATCAGCAATAATGCTTTCTTTGCATTTTCGGCACATTCCACATGATAGCCGTCTTCAATGAACCAGTTGCTTAAAGAATCCCTTACCGATTCTTCATCGTCAACGACTAATAATGATATTTTTCTGGCCATTCTGAATTCTCTTTAATTTCTGATCAAAGGTAGAGTTATTGAGAAGGTTGTACCCTTTCCCGGTTCCGTTTTCACCTGAATTTTCCCGTTATGGCTTTGCATGATGCCATGAACAATAGCCAGGCCCAGTCCGATCCCGCTGGCGTTCTGTTTCGTCGAGAAGAAAGGCTCGAAAATATGGGGAATGTCGTCTTCAGCTATCCCGATCCCGTTATCAATAATTTCAAACTTTACAGAATCTTCATTTGGATTCGCTGTCCTGATTGTGATTTCCCCGTTTTCCTGCAAAGCTTCGCTTGCATTCACGAGCATAGCCACGCAAGCCTGTTTAATCTGGTTGGGACTGCAATAAATGAGATCGGAAGTGGCTGTAAAATCAGTATAAAAGTGGATATTGGCAATTTTTATGGGATGGGTCATTAATTCATAGGTCTCCTGAAGTATTTCATGAAGATGCCGGGGTTCAAAATCCTCCTGGTCTTTTTTCGAGAACTCAAGTAATCCTTTGACAATTTCCCCGCAACGTTTTGCTTCACTTTCAATCAGTTTCAGATGTTTTAACATTGAATCCCGTTTGCTTGCATATAATTCAGGATTGCTCAGCTGCTTGTAAATAAGCTTCGTATAAATAAGTATACCCGACAGGGGATTATTTATCTCGTGTGCAACGGAGGATGACAACTTCCCGAGAGACGCCAGGCGCTCAATATGGATCAGCTCATTTTGTGCAGAGCTTAATTCCTCTGATTTTTTCTGGACTTTATATTCAAGTTGCTGGGACCAGTTTTCCAGTTCATTTGTAGCTGCCTGCAGGTTATCCAGCATGTCGTTAAAAGCCTGGGAAACCATCTTCATGTCGTCGAGCTGATTGGGCATTATTTCAAGGCGCGTGCTTTTATCCCCGTTGGCAACGGCAATACTCGCTTTGACCAGGGCATTCAAGGGTTTCTTAATCCTTTGCCTGGTAAAGAAGATCAGAAATCCAACCAGGAAAAGTGTTGTAAAAATTGCAAGAAGGAAAAACTCTGTAGATGATTTCTGAACAGCAGCATCAAGTTCCGACAGAGGAATCTTGATAATCAGGGAGCCCAGTATCTCATCACTCGCCTTATGGGCATGACATGAACTTTGGTAACAGGATTTCTCGTTAAGAATAGGTAATTTGATCAGCAGGTGCCTGCCGTTATTATCGTTCAGATTCATCCTGCAATCACTGTTGGCATTGATGATCTTATAATGTTTCCCCTTACCGGGGAACATTGTTTTGAGATTGTTGTGACAACTGATACAGTTCGGATTGCTGTGATTATGGCTGGTGTCGGAAGGGATGGACGAGTAGACAAGATCATCCTTGCTGTCATACATGTTTACTTCATCAATTCCCGGCATGGTATTAATGATATCGAGGGTGTTCTGCAAAGTGCTCTTATCGTTCTCCAACATCGAATGATACAATGATCCGCCAACAATGGAACCTATATTGTTACCATTCTGGCTGATCACGGCATTGAGATATTCCTCGTTAACGGAACGGAAGATGATGCTGAAGGAAACGAAAAGAAAAACAGAGGAAGCAAGGATGATAAGAACTACACGGCTATAGATAGAAGAACGGACTTGCAGGTACTTCCTGAGAATTGACTTCAAGGTGCTGTTCTTGTTCATAGGCATATTTTCACCGCAAGATAATGAAAACCGGTGATTTAACTTCCTATGGATTCAAAAATTCCTTCTGGAAATCATGCCATACCCCGTCGGGGAGCTCCGGAAGAAGATGATCCCTGAGTTCACCTCCGTCCTGAAAAGCGACCATGGAAGCTTCATCTGTATATTTTGGCAGGGTTGAAGCAAGAAAATCCTTGAATCTCAACAACTCCATCTGCGACCAGTCGTTTGCAGCATCTGCAAGGTAATATGAGCTGGTTTCAGCAATCCAGTCCGTCGGCTTTATTTTGTAGATCCATCCTGATCCGTAAGGATCCTCGTTCAATATTACGGGATTGTCGGTAAGGGCAGGATTTGCGCTCACCACTTCTCCTGAAAGGGGTGAAAAAATTTTCAGCATTTTCCCGTCATGATCAATCTCGGTCATTAATTCTCCTTTCATAATGGGTTCGCCCGGTTTTTTCAGAAAGGTTAACCTTACTTCGCCTGTGATATGCAGCAGAAGATCATCCAGTCCGATATTAGCGACACCTGATTTTGCCAGGTAGGCCCAGGTATGGTTCCCGCTGTAAAACACTCCCTGGGGGATTCTTAGAATTTTACTTGTAAGTATGCCCATCGCCTTTTGGAGTTGCCGTTTGATTTTCACTTTCCTGTTGATAATTACAGAGAAAGGAATAAGCAGTGCCAGGAACAGGATAATGATCAGGTATTCCATTCCTTTGGTCTCAAAAATATTGTAATAGCTAAATCCGTCCATTGTTATATGATTTGTGCAATCGCCCGATTGCCCCGGCGAATGCGGGTTGTTAATTATCTTCCTTTGCCCAGGAGGGTGAATCGCGCAGCACAGGCATACGATTAATGACCCACCTGAAAATCCATATTTCAGTAAATATTACGGTAAGCGTAACAACAAATTCCATCCAGGAAGGGACGTACCTGATAGCAGCATCCCATCTGAAGCCAATGACAGTGACATTGAGCCTGTTCAGAATTACTCCCAGCATTGTTACGATAGCTGCAATACGTATCAGCAGAACATTATTCCGCCTGTAGCTGTAATAAAAGAGTATCATGGGCAGAAATACGAAGCCCAGCATTTCAAGCAGGTACCAGTATCCCATCGGAGTATTTAGCAGGTCCCAGTGCTTATCATGGATAAATACCAGAAGTTGCAGGAAAAAGTATGCAAACATGGTTCCTGCACAGATTTTTGATAAGCCGAGGATTATGCCGTTCTGGGCATGATGATTTTTCTCGCTGATCTGTTTGAAAAATACCTTATGGGTGATGGTACCTTCAAAGATGACCATTGACAGGCCGGCAAAGATACTGGAGACGAAAAACATGATAGGAATAAATTCGGAGTACCAGAGCGGGTGGATCTTTTCTTTTGCCATCAGGTAAAGGGCTCCGAGACCGGACTGATGAAGGGTCGACAGGGTGATGCCGAAGATCACAGCAGCAATGGTCATTCCCGACAATATTTTATGGATACGCCTGGCGCCAAGCCATTCTGCTATGGCAGGTGAAAATTCGATAAGCTGGGCTATCATATATAGCAGGAAATGCCATGCTACCAGGAAAAGGACGGAGTTTACCCCGAAGTTGTTCCCTATAATGGGGTTGATGACATTCCAGGGGCGTCCCAGGTCGAGGAGCAGGGCGCCTGCATAAAATACATAGGCAAGAAAGCCATTCAATACAGTTACCCTGACAATGGAATGGTATTTCTTCATATTCAGTATATATACCATGAAGGTGAGAACATAAGCACCTCCTGCGAAAGCAACACCGGTCACAACATCAAAGCCGATCCACAGGCCCCAGGGCACCTCCTGGGTGAGGTTGGTAATCGCGCCTATACCTTTCCAGAATCGTATAACGATCAGGATTATTCCCAGTATGATCACGGGAACCGAGATGATGTTAAAAGGAGTAAATAGTTTCCCCTTGGGTTTAAATTCGTCCCGGAGGAATTTCCAGACTGACTTGCCATCATTGTCTGTTGTAAGAGGATAGTTCTCCCTCATATTATTCCTCCCCGGTTTCGTTATCTTTCTTCGTCGCCTGCTGAATTCCCAGCAAGAGAGCCGGGAACAATACAAAAATAGTAGGCACGCCGTAGAGAAATCCTTTGGTTAAGGCAGGATAGGAGGCTTTCTGAATGTTCGTTTTCATCCCGAGTTCTTTGAATGGTACCGGTGAAAGATACATCCAGCATGTACCGCCGGCTTCGTGTTCACCATACAGGTAATCGACGTAAAGCTTGGGGTTTTCAACAATACGCTTGCGTGCTTCGCTCATCAGTTGACGACGTGTGCCATAAAACAAGGCATCATTCGGGCAATTTGCAGCACAGGCAGGCATCTCCCCGGTTTTCAGCCGGTTATAGCACATGTCACACTTTTGGATCTTCGGATTAGGACTGTGAAATTCAAACTTCGGAATATCAAAGGGGCAGGAGACCATACAATACCGGCATCCCATGCATTTTTCGCCCCTCCAGATCACTGGTCCGGCTTGTGTTTTATGCATTGCCTGTGTCAGACAGGCTGCAACACAGGCTGGCTCATTGCAATGCATACACTGCATCTTAACAAACACTTTGCCTTTAGATGTATTGTATTCGTTGACAACCGTACGTTTTGTTTCACTTGTTTTTCGAACGGGAGCCATGTTTTTTGCCGGTTCGGGCACAGGCAGGTTATTGGCGTCAGCGCAATCATATTCGCAACCATGACATCCTTTACAGCGGGCTGAGTCGTATAAAACTCCACGGAATTCTATATCGGCTTTGCCGGTAGGTGCTGCTTTCAGCTCCCGGCCTATTGTCAGGGCTGCCCCGGTAACGCCCAGGACCTTGAAAAACTTTCGTCGGTTTATTGTCATCACATTATATTAATATCATGAACATCAGTGCAAAGTATTACTACCTCACATTATTAATGAATTGTGTCTGGAAATCTTCCCAGATTTCAGGATTTAAGTCAGCCAGAACATGGTCTTTCAGGATACCGCCATCCTGGAGGGTGATTTGTGCATACTTTGGTGAACCAGCCTGCATTGTGAAGGCAAGAAAATCCTTAAGGCGGGTAAATTCACCGCTTAACCAGGTCTTATATTTATCGGCCATCGACAGGAGCTCAATCTCCCTTAACCAGTTACTTGGCTCAATAATATAAACCCATCCTTCAGAATACGGTGAACTGTTGATTGCCGATGAATTAGTCGACAAAGCGTCATTATGTGCTTTAACAGTCCCTGAAACAGGGGAATGAATTATCAAATGTTTCCCTTTTTGAATAAGGATGCAAAGCTGGTCACCTTTTTTAATCCTGACTCCCGGATTTTTCATGCCGATGCTTGTGATGGGTCCTGTAACATGCTGCAAAAAATCGTCAATGCCTACTTTTACCGTACCGTCCTTTTCCATGAATGCCCAGGTATGGGTTTTGTCAAAATAAAGACCTTTTGGGATGCTGACATTCTTTTCATCAAAGGCAGCGGGCTGACGGGTAATGATATTGGCCTGCTCTCTTTTCCTGTTTCTATACCTGCGGATAATCAGGTCAAGCGTGAAACTTAATGCGACAGCAAGGATCAGAAGCAATAAGATCAACTTTGCGACAGAATTGGTTTCTTTTGGAGATTCGCGGTAGATGTTTGCAGGGATCAATTTATTCATCTGAGACTGCCGTTCACTGCTGACCAGGTCGGAATACCCTTTAACAGGCAGAAACTCCTGTCCCGAGGTGAGCACCCACTGCAGGAAAGCAACCTCAATCTCATCGGAAGGTTGTGTTTTGGCGACACAAAAGATGTTGCTGGTCAATGATTTCGGGTATTTACCTATCCATACACCCCTCGAAAAATCTTCGAAATTTGCATAGATATTCTCCATAAAATCCATCTTTCCATTGCCGTTCTTATCGATAGGTAACAGTTGGATATTATCTTCAAAGTTTACTGTATTTGGTTGAAGAATGTCGGTCATCCTGCAAAAACCTATTGCGTAAGGGTCATGCTGTATTGATGAAATCAACTTATCCCTGTCCTCGCATTTGATCCAGTCCATCGAAGCATGATCAGCCTTAATATAGCCTTCCACCCCTTCTTTTGTAAATTCATCATTCAGGATAAAATATCTGACCGGAGCCTGCTGCCCGTTTTTCAGGAGAGTTCCCCACTGCATTTTACCATGAGTCTCCAAACTCCTGGCTAATGCTTCACGGGATATGCCTTTCTGATAAATTTCAGCTAAAAAAGGATTTTTAGAACTTATAACCGGCACGAATATTTCCCTTCCAACAACAATCTGAAAAATTGATGCCTGCTCGCCTGAAAAAGGAATCTCGTTCGAAACAAAACAGATATTTTCTCCTTTGCTGATAAGATCCGCAATTCCGGAGTCCTCAACTTTTATGACCTTGACGGACTGACCAGGATTCGATTGGGAAAATTGTTCTGCCCATTTGTTCGTGAGATCAAATAATTGAGAGCTGGAATAAATACTTATTGTACCTGAAGCAGGTAAATTGTTTTTATTTGCTGCTGTTGTACTGTTCAAATTGCTGAAGCAGAGAACTATTAGCAGAAAAAAAAGGGGGAAGACTGAAGTTTTCATGGCTTTTGGATTTCCGATTTATATATTCATACCTTTTATCAATAATAGTGCCAAAGCAAAAAATACGGAGTAAACATCAGAAAATCAATTCATTGACAACGGGGTGCCTGGAATGGGAAACGATAGAAGTGTTGAATAAATATACACTAAATGTAAAAAGTCTTCATAAATAATAGAAGATCAATACGATTACACACATTGTATAAAAATTCAACAGATGTTGAAATAATCAACAGTTGAAAAGAACCTTGAGCAAAATCTATTAATAGATTTACTTTTACGATTAGTTATAAGAAATTCAAACTGTTTTCTGAAATTTGTTGAGTTAATTCATTTTTATGGCGAAGCGTTTATAAAATACCTGTACTAACTTCGCTCATACATACCGTGAATGTTAATTATGGGCATTCCATGCGACCATTAAAAAAAATTATTAACTCATGAAAAAGCTTTTTTTAATATTTGCCATAATTAGTTTGGGATCCAATGTTTTTTCACAAACAGACGGAACTAAATTTTCAGGTAAAAGGACCGGAATTGTCATCACTTCACTTTCGACCGCTGATAACGAAGCCAATGCCATGGCAATACAGAAAGATGGGAAAATTTTAATTGCAGGATATTCCCAAACCGAATTTGCTTTAGTCAGATACAATGCAAATGGCATGCTGGATCCTGCATTTGGGGGAAGTGGAATTGTATTAACTTCTCTGAAAAGCGGTGACAGTCATACTTCCGCTCTTGCTATTCAGCCTGACGGGAAAATTGTGGTTGCCGGCAGTACATATAATGGAACAGCTAATGATTTTGCTGTAATCAGGTATAATGAAAATGGCATACTTGATCCTTCATTTGGTAAAGCTGGCATAGCGATAACCTCTATCCATGCGGGCGATGATAATGCTTCCGGGGTGGCTATCCAGCCCGACGGGAAGATTGTGGTCGCGGGAAGTTCGAATAATGGCTCAAATTTTGATTTTGCCCTGATCAGGTATAATCCCAATGGCACGTTGGATCCTGCTTTCGGGACAGGCGGCATTGTATCGATCGACATAAGGAATGGTGACGATCAGGTGTCGGCAGTAGCCATCCAGCCTGATGGGAAAATCGTAGTTGCAGGCTATTCGAATACTGATTTTGCACTGGCCAGGTTTAAGCCGAACGGTACACTGGATGCTGATTTTGGGAAAGATGGCAAGGTAATAACTTCCATCCGTAGCGGAGAAGATGAGGCTTCTTCAATCAGTATCCAGCCTGATGGGAAAATCGTAGTTGCCGGAAGTTCGAATAATGGTTTGAATTTTGATTTTGCAGTTGTCAGATACAATGTGAATGGTACTCTCGATTTATCATTTGGGAAAGGGGGGATGGTAATAACCATGATCAGGGATGGAGATGATAAAGCTTCTTCGGTTGCCATCCAGGCCGATGGGAAAATCATTGCCGGAGGAAGTTCGAACAACGGTTCAAATTTTGATTTTGCATTAATCAGGTATTATCCAAATGGGACTCTGGACCCTTCCTTTGGCGAAGGTGGTAAAGTAATGACGGATATCCGGAACGGGGATGATCAGGCCAATGCAATCGCCATTCAGACCGACGGGAAAATTGTTGCAGCCGGAAATTCAAATAATGGTTCCAGTAATGATTTTGCAATTATCAGATATAATAACAGCGGCACATTCGATCCGGATTTCGGACCAGGCAGGAAGTAGTTAATGAATCTCTGGTCCGATCAAAGGCAAATTTCACTCACATAAATGTTATGTACAAATTGCAATTTAAACCCGGTTTTAACATTCCTGAAATTGTAAATAAATTCTCTACACCCTTAATTATTTATAACGTTAGTGAACTAAATAACAAAATCACTGAACTGCAATCAACCCTGCCTGCCGAGTCACAATTATTATATTCGGTGAAAGCTAACCCTAATCCATTTATCATAAACCTGCTCAATCAGGCAGGTTTGGGTTTTGAGGTAGCATCAGTTGGCGAATTGCATCAGGTTATTAAATTAAAAATTCCTCCCGGCAGAATTGTTTTGGGAGGTCCGATAAAAAGCAAAGAAGCGATATCATCAGGCTTAAAGAACCATATCCTGTCTTTCAATGTCGAATCCGAACAGGATCTGCAGAACATCATAAGTGCAGCAAATCAACATTTAAATATATCAATCAGGATCAATCCTGATTTCTCCAATCAATCTTCTCAATTAAAGATGGGTGGTATTTCTTCTCAATTTGGAATTGATGAGAATAATGTCATCCCATTAATCAGAAAATACAGGAATGATATAAACATCAACGGACTTTTTATGTTCGCCGGTTCACAGTTTTTTGAGGCTGAGAAAATTATTCAAAACACCTCATTTCTGATTGATTTTGCGGAAAAGCATAAAGAAGAATTCAGCCAACTGGATTTCCTGGATTTCGGAGGAGGATTCGGAGTAGCAGAATCATCAGGCCAATCAGGATTAAACATGAACAAATTAAGAATCGGTTTAGCTGATTTGTTTAAAAGCAAAAAACAATTTCTCGATAAGATCAAATACAAATTTTTTGAAAGCGGCAGGTATTTAACTGCTGCATCAGCTGTTTTAGTCAGCAGTGTCCTGGACATTAAATACTCAAAAGGTAAAAAATACATAATTTTAGATACCGGCATTAATCATCTTGGAATTAGACAGCTGGATCTCAAAAGGCGGAAATCATATATAAGTACTGTAAAAGAATACGATCAGTATTCACCGGCAATTCTTACCGGTGCAACATGCACCCCGATAGATATTATTCAAAGTGAAAATGATTTCCCCGACGTAGCAGTTGGCGATTTGGTTCTCATCAATAATGTCGGTGCATATACAGCTACGCTTTCGCCTTATAATTTTTGTGGATTTACATATCCGGCTGAGGTTTTAGCAGATACCAACGGTGATATTTCACTGATCAGGGAGAGAGGTGAGGTTGAAACCTCCTGTGGTTCAGGATATTAATATTAAAATGAGGAATAATCAATATAAATAAGTGAAAAGCTTGATTAGGGGAGAGATAATGCTTATTTTTGAACTGAATATAGTGAAAAAACCAGATTAACAGCATTTAACGGATTATTCAATCCATACAAATATGCTGAAAAATATTTTCAACGGGCGCACGCTCCTCGACCTGATCATTTATCTTGTGGTCCCTTTACTGATCTGGAATACCTGCCGTATTATGCTGGGTGACTATTTCGCGATGCTTCTTTCGACAGTGCCGGGTGTCATCTATACGATCTTCACTTTTATCAGAGAGAAACAATACAGCGCGACAGGTTTATTTATTCTTGCCACGATGGTCATTGGCAGCACGATGGATATTTACTCGAAGACTGCACACCAGATGCTTTGGAATTATGTTTACCTGAATATCGGACTGGTCACGTTCTGGTGCCTCACGATGCTTGCCGGAAAACCGATGGCCATGTATTTTTTTATTGATTATGCATTCCTTCATGGAGTTCCGAAAACCCGTACAAAGGTGTTGTACCATCAAATGCCGTACTTCAGATATTTTATGTTACTGACCGGGTTCCTGGCGTTTCGTGATCTTTCGGATACTTTTTTACGGATATTCCTGATCCATCACTATGATGTGGAAGGATTCAATAAGATAAAAGTCATCACCCAGGTATGGAACACGATGACAACAGTCATGTTCGTATACGGGATCATTTTGATTATTAAGAAAATTCAATTTCATAAAAATACTTCATTACAGGAAGTTCAACAACCTTAATTAAAGTTTCACAAATCGACAATCACATTATGGAAAATCAGAAAAAGCGTTTCATTCCTACTCCGCCAAAAGGTCCCGGCACAGGCAATATGCCTGGAAAATTGAAGAAAATGACCGCAGGTAAAAGCTCTGAAGAGCTTCCTGAAAAGCCCGGAATGCCGAATGTAGGGTTTAAAGGACTCGACATGGTTGGTAAAATGAAGAAGCAATTATGGGATCATCATAAAAAGTTTCATCTCGATGCAAATGGTGATTTTAAGCCCAATCTCATCGAAAAGGGCTTAAAGCTCATGAAGAAATTCAAGGGGTAGAATTATTTCTTTTCATATGATTCTGGCGGGTTGTTCATACGGCCCGCTTTTGTATGTATTTTGTTAATCAACAAAGTATTCATTATGGATAAGGCAAAAAAACCAGCAAATCCGGGGTCAGCAGGCAATCCTGAGGAAATGAACCGCATGCTGAAGATCACGCGTCCCCGTTACTGGATATCCCTCTCCGCATTGGGGCTGTTGACTTTTGTGGCCATTTTCTGGGGGATATTCGGAAGCATTCCCCAAAAGATTGACGGGCTTGGTGAAATCGTCAGCGGGAAAGGCCTTCACGGGATTATCTCTCTCTACCCGGGGGGGATTGAGGAAGTCCACTTTGATCTGGGTGAAACAGTCAGGGAAGGCGAAGTTTTGCTTCACTTGCTTCAGCCCCAGCTCATGCATCAGCTGGTTGAACTCAACGCGGAACTTGATGTGCTGAAGTTGCAGGATTCTCTGCTGTCAACAAAGGATACGAGAGATTATCCCAATAAAATGAGGTTTTACGACCTTGAGGAAGAACGCCTGAAGACCGAACTTAAACATCTTCAGGACCAGATTTCATTTTTTGAATTGAAGATGCAGCAGCAACAGGATCTTTGGGATAAGGGCCTTGCGACCAGGGAAAATTATGTGGAAGCCAGAAATCAGCTGTCCGATGCCCATAATAAGCATACACAAACCGAGCAGGCGGTCAAAACCAACGAGCTTGACCAGCAATCCTGGAACTATGACCGCCAATACAGGCAGGAAGATTACCGCGGCCAGATCCAGATCCTTAAAAAAAAGATTGCCAACCTGCAGGATGATTACGACCGGCAGACCATAATCCGCAGTCCGGTTAACGGAATGATCATCGACAAGTCGGTAACCAGCGGAGACTTTGTTAATGCCGGTGCACGTATGATGGTGGTTGAAGATATGGGAAATGAAAAGAATCATCTTCTGGACCTGTTTATTCCTTTTAATTCAAACGCCGTTGTGGAGCCTGGAATGAAGGCTATGATCGAACCTTTTACAGTAAATCATAATCTGTATGGCTGGCTGATGGGAAAGGTTGTCGAGGTCAATCATTTTGTATCCAATACAAACTCCATCATTGATGAGTTAAATAATCCTGACCTGGTAGCCCTTATTCAACAACAGGGCCCCACATACAGGGTGAAGATTGCTCTAATCCCCGACGCCTCCACAAAAAGCGGATTTCAGTGGTCCAACAAGAAAGGACCTCCATACGCAATCAATACCGGTACACTTTGCAGAGCTTCCATCGTTGTAAAGCAAAAGCCGCCTATTGACTATATCATACCCATTTTCAAGTCATATTTCGAATAATCCTCATCACCAATCAATCGAGACCTTGTCATGAGCAATGAGCATGTGAAAAAAAAGGTTCCGGTCATTCTCCAGATCGGGGAAAATGAATCCGGTGCGGTTGCACTATCAATGGTTTTTTCATATTACCATTGTTTTCCGGCCAAGGATGCCCTCAACCAGGAATGCGGCGTTTCGGACAATTCAAAAATCCCTGCTGAACGCCTTATGAAGGTTGCTCTTGCCCATGCCTTCAAATCGGAGACGCGCAGCTGTAAAGTGGATGAACTGAAAACGCTTCAGCTGCCTGTGATCATTGGGCTTGATGGAGGGTATTACAGCGTTTTAACCGGGTATAACAAGAAATTTTTCCTGTTGAATGATACCCATGAGGGGCAAAAGAAACTGAATGAACAGGAGCTTGAAAACGTATTTGACGGTACGGCAGTGGTCATCGCTCCCGGTCCTGATTTCAAACCTGATAAAATCAGGAACGTTTTTCTTGAAAGGGTATGGATGCGGATAAAGCCAAACCGGCTTGACCTGGCATTTGTCCTGATTTGCGGCGCCATACTTGTAATCCCTGCAATTATCATGGCGGGTTTGAACAAGCTTTTCTTTGACGACATTATCAACCTGGACCAACCTGGTTACTTCAGGCCTATGCTTTTGCTTATCGCGGGGCTTTTCTTTTTCAACGGATTCCTGACTTACCTGCAACAGAAAATACTCGTTAAGATTGAGCTGAGGCTTGCCATTGTCGAGTCTTCAAAACTTCTTATGCATATCCTGAAGCTGCCGATCCGTTTCTTTATGACCCGTCAGCCAGGCGAAATTTTCAAGCGTGTTCAGCTTAACGACGATCTTGCTTCCTTGCTTTCAACCGAACTCACTGCGACCATTTCGAACATGATTACGGTTGTCTTTTATGCGATCGTCATGATACAGTATAATCTCTTACTTACGGTTATAGGTGTTACGGTGATCCTGGTAAACCTTTTCGTTCTGCGTTTCATTTCCGAAAAGCGTTCCACCCTGAACCAGTTGTTGTTTGAACGTAACCAGCGTACATTCAGTACAGCCGGTGTGGGGCTTGAACAGATAGAAACCATCAAAGCCACAGGTTCGGAAAACGATTTTTACGGGCTTTGGTCAGGAAGCCTTTCCAATGCCGTAGTGTTTGACCAGAAGCTGAATGTCACATCCAACCTGCTGGATGCCCTGCCTGATTTCCTTTCAAACCTGAACAACATCATCCTTTTAACACTTGGAGGCCTGCTGGTTATTTACGGGGAAATGACTATTGGTATTTTCATCGCCTTCCAGAGCCTGATGACTAATTTTACAGGACCGGTTAAATCTGTGGTTTCGATGGGAAGCGACCTTCAGGTTGCAAAGAGCAATCTGAACACAATACAGGATGCCTTATCAACCAACGAAGATATTTATTTTAAAAGCGAAGTCAGAGATGACCCATCAAACCTCACTCCCGCTGCCTCGAAACTGAACGGATTTCTGGATTTTAAAAATGTCACTTTCGGATATGACCGTTTCCGCGATCCCCTGATTGAAAATTTCTCATTGCATGTAGAACCGGGGCGTCGTATTGCCCTGGTCGGCGGGTCGGGCTCCGGAAAGTCTACTCTTGCAAAACTTGTTGCCGGCCTATATCATCCCTGGGCCGGGGAAGTACTTTTTGACGGACATGAACGGACCGCTTTCGACCAGGATGTCCTGAGAAACTCTGTTTCCCTGGTAGACCAGGAAATTTTTCTTTTCAAAGGGACAGTCAGTGACAATATTACAATGTGGAATAATACCCTGGGAACACCTGATATCATCCAGGCTACAAAGGATGCATGCATACATGATATTATCTCTTCCAGACCCGGGGGGTATAATGGCCTTCTCATCAATGCTGGCAGCAACCTTAGCGGGGGTCAAAGACAACGTATTGAAATTGCCCGTGCACTGGTTGTAAATCCGAGCATTCTTGTGATGGATGAAGCGACCAGCGCGCTCGATGCCAATACCGAAAAAATTATTGATAATAACATACGTCGCAGGGGATGTACAACCCTGATCATCGCCCACAGGTTAAGCACAATACGCGATTGCGATGAAATCATTGTCCTTGACAAGGGAAAAGTAGCCCAACGAGGTACCCATGATGAAATGATCAAAGATCAGCAGGGGCTTTATTATAAACTGGTAAATCTCAACTGATATGGAGCCACAGGTGATTTCTTCATTCTATACCCGTACCGAGCAGCTGCCAAGCAATAAAGTACGTTCATTACATAGCGAGATACCACTTGCTTTCTACATCGAGACAGGGGATGCTGACATTTTTTATATGGAAAACCTTCCCGGCGGCCCGGGCCGGCGCTTGTTCCTCCTGCGTATCTCTGCCCCATTCCTGGTTCCCTGCTTCACAGAGAACGATTCCCTGTCACTGGTGATCAGTGCATTAAGCAATTGCACAATAGGAATACTTGATTCCGGTTCTCTGAACCGGCTGTTAGCTGCAAACCCTGACTATGCAAGATCTTTACTGGAAAAGTGGCTTACTGGCATTTCAGACGTATTGGATCATTTCGGCATAATGCCCCAAATAAGCGGGAAAACAGCTATTCCAACCTTTTCGGCAGATATACTGAAAAATTACAGCGGGTCAGATGAAAAACTCCTGGCCTTATGGTTTGGCTTTAATGAGAGCATCATTCCTATACTGAAGAACCTCTGTGCAGAGGACCAGAAGATTGCTCTTGAACATGTAAAAGACACTTATGCATTCAGGAAGAATGCGGTTTATAATGCACTAAGCAGGTTTAAGGCAATAATTTCCGGAAAAACCACTGATGATCTGTTCGGGGACGTGAAACGCACGGCCGGGGGTATAAGCGCTTCTTTAAGTCCCAGGATGCTCCTGTTACAGACCTGCCAGCTGATCGGTAAAGAAGAAAAGATCGAATTTGCTGACCCGGGAAACAGGATCAGCGGAAAACACGACTTCCTCTGGAATTTGCTCAGGGCTTCAAACATCCGTTCCAGGATGGTAATTCTTGAACCGCACTGGTGGACCAATAATGCCGGTTCCATGCTCGGTTTTCTCAAAGACGGCCAGACGCCTGTCGGTCTTATTTCGAAGGGGAATACAGGCTATTGGATGATCGACCTGAAGAACCGGAAAAAGGAAGTGGTTCACGAGTCAGTTAATCAGCTCCTCGATACAAAAGCATACAGCTTTTTTACCCCTTTCCCAAAAGGGAAGCTCCAGGGTAAGGATCTTTTTCGTTTTGCCCTTCAGTTCACATACCGCGATATCATCAGTTTTATGGTTATAGGTGTTATCGGCGCTTTGCTTGCCCTGATCATCCCGGTTGTCGGCGGCTATGTGTTTAATACGGTTATACCTGGCGGAAATACACATGAATTGTGGCAGATTGGCGGCATCATGGTGATTTGCGTGATTACCATCGGGCTGCTGAATTTTGCCAAATCGATTGCGGTTCTCAGGATGGCAGGAAAGGCGGGATACAAACTCCAGTCAGCACTTTGGGACAGGATACTTTCACTTAAAGTGGATTTCTTCAGGAACTACAGCCCGGGTAACCTGGCTGAACGAAGCATGGGGATTGAACGCATTCGCGATACACTGTCAACCACTGTCCTTGGCGCACTGATTTCGGGCATCTTCTCGGTCTTTTATCTTGCTCTTCTGTTTTTTTACGACCTTAAACTGGCTCTGCTCGCTCTTGTCCTGGGTCTTGCTGTTGCCGGATTTACACTTACAATAAGCCTTCTGGCATACAAACATGTTGTGTTCATGCGCCGCATGGATGCCATGATCTCAGGCTTCCTTCTGATGGCTATCCGCGGAATTAACAAGATCAGGGTTACAGGCAGCAAAGAAAAAGTATTCTCGCTCTGGGCTGAACGCTATTCCCAGCAAAAAGACCATTACCGCCAGAAACGTGTACTCCTTATGGTTGCTGAAATTTTTACCGTTACTTTTCCTGTGCTGGCTTCGATGCTGATCTTCATCAGGGTGTACAGTATTTTCAGATCAGGCATGCCCGGTTTCGGCATCGGCGATTTTGTTGCATTTAACAGCGCATATCTCAGCTTCCAGGGAGCCCTGATACAGACTTTTATGGTCACCGTTCCCTTGTTGAATATTAAGCCCACTTACCAGCTGTTTCAGCCGATACTTGAAGCCGACACGGAAGATATGAACGAAAAGCTTGATCCGGGAGAGCTTACCGGAGGTATCGAGATCACCCAACTAAGTTTTAAATACCCAGAATCTCCCGACTGGAGCCTGAGAGATATTAACCTGGCCATTCATCCCGGCCAGTTTGTAGCATTTACAGGCAGTTCAGGTTCGGGGAAATCTACGTTGATCAGGCTTCTGCTCGGATTTGAAAATTATCATGTAGGCAGTATCCTTTTTGACAAAAAGGAACTTAACGGACTTGACATACGGGGCGTTCGTGATCAGCTGGGAGTTGTATTGCAGAATTCAAGGATCATGCAGGGAACCGTGCTTTACAATATCACGGGCTCATCATTGTATACCGAAGACGATGCCTGGAAAGCAGCTGAAATGGCAGGATGTGCAGATGAAATTAATAACCTTCCCAATAAAATGTACACCATCCTGCCACCAGGAGGTGATACTCTATCGGGCGGGCAGCAACAGAGAATTATCATTGCAAGGGCATTGATACGCAACCCTAAGATACTGATCTTTGACGAGGCAACCAGCGCCCTTGACAATGAAACACAGCAGATCGTCAGTTTCAGTATTGAGAAGATGAATGCAACCCGTATTGTGATTGCACACCGGCTCAGTACGATCATTAACGCCGACCGGATTTTCGTCCTCGACAAAGGCCAGCTTATCGAAGAAGGCACTTACCAGGAGCTCATTGATAAAAATGGATTCTTTGCCGAACTCACGAAACGGCAGCTGGCCTAAACCTGTTGAACCGGATCAATCGTTTTTGGAGAACATACAATAAACAAGGTGAAAAGAGCGATGAAAAAGACCATACTGATCATAGTCCTTCTTGCAACGGGGATAACAGTTGTAAGAAGCCAGCAGCTTTTTAATTATGATTCTCTATCGATATTCCGGGTTTTACAATTTGGTCTTGAAACAAATTTCGACATCCGTTTAAAAAAACAGATCGTTGGCGAAAGCCAGGGCCAGTTGACCAGTACCAAAGGCGCGTTTAATCCGCAGCTCTCATTAAATACATACGGTTTTTATGGTACCGATCCGACGGTCACATTTATGAATTCCTATTATCTGACGGGTCAATTACTGGTTCCGACCCGGTTGGGGATAAAGCTTTATACAGGCTTCAAGCTTTCCACTATGACCCAAATCATTTCAGGCGTTCCGGATTTTTACCCGAGTACAAACATGCCAATTAATGCATCAGGGATGTGGGCCGGTATTACAATGCCCTTGCTTCGGGACCTGGGGAGGCATAATACCAATAATACAGCTTTCCTTTCGACCCTGATGATGAATAAAGCCCAGAATATTTCATTTACGGATGAAATATGCCAGTTCATTAAAAACACCCTCACCTATTATTATAATGTCTATCATCGGGCCAGAATACTTACGATACTGAAGGAGGCCAATGTGGATGCGAAAGACTATGTATCGGATGTTGAGGCGATGATAGCTGATGAACAGATAGCCCAGGCTGAAATTTATCGCGCACGGGCTTATGAATACAATATCAACCAGCAATATTCAGAAGCAAGAAACCAGGTCACCAACTCATTATATGATCTTATTACCACAATAGGTATGAAAGGCAAACTCAGTACTTCACATCTTCCTCTTTTTCTTGATTCCTTACCCGATCCCGCATCATTTCCAGTTGAACAATATGGTAAATATATTCTTAAGAATCTTGATTCGATGGTGGTCAATACCAGTTACTATAAAAGCCAGGAACTGGCGACTTCGGCCACACTGATCAACATGGAAGGAGCTAAATACAATAAGTTAAATGATCTTAACCTGGATCTCCGCTATATGTATTTTGGGACGACTTCATACCAGCCTTTTTCAGATTTCAACCAGACCTTTTCAAGCGGATCACCGGGATCTTCGATAAATCTTACCTTGTCGTACAAAATCCCTTTTAAAAATGAGGAACGCAAGGGCGATTACCTGACTAAACTTTCTTCTTACGAATTCAATAAGATTCAGCTCGAGAAACTTAAGTTCGATTCGAGAATGCAGGTTTATCAGCTTTTAAGCGACCTGGGGCATCTCATCCCCATTTATAAAAACCAGGTTGAACTTTCAATTCTTGAGAAAAAAACATATGATAATGAAATTCAAAAACTGGAAATGGGTTCATCCACACAGATCGATGTGATCAATACGTATATGGATTATAATAACGCCCTATTGAATGTGGAAGCAGGCCGTCAGGCAATACTAACAAAGATTATAACGCTGAAATACCTGATAGGAGACTTCCCTGCCAATTCCGATCAGTTGCTGAGGTACAATCTATGGGATTTCAGTGTTAAATAACGCATCTCGGATTTACCGGGTTATTTCGGAAGGCTATCTTTAATGAACAGATTTATTCCAATATATAAGGAAATCTTTCAAAATCCTGCAATTGAATCGGATCTGACCGCCATTGTTTATCAGGATGAAAGTGTAAGCTACAGTGAGCTTGACCGGCTTTCATCAAACCTTGCCTGGCACTTGCAACGAAACGGGACAGGTTCCGGGTCATTTGCAGGAATATATCTTCATCCATCCATAAACCTTGCCATTTCGATTCTTGCCGTATTAAAATCCGGAGCGGCATATATACCTCTTTCACCTTCTTTTCCTGAAGAGAGGATACGATACATCCTTAAGGATGCCGGTGCAAGTCTCGTGATTACCGATGATTCAATGCCCCGGCCATTGCCTGATAATCATACTCAATGGTTCATTCCTGATTGGACAGGATTGAGGAATATTGTTGACACAAGAGTCCCGGAGGACATGCAGACGAAAGCATCGGATCTTGCGTACATACTTTATACCTCCGGTTCAACCGGGAATCCCAAAGGGGTGATGATAGAGCACAGGAACCTCAGCTATTACATCCATTGGTTTTGCCGGCATGTTATACCTGAAACCGGGGTTGGCCTGCCTTTGACTTCTTCTTTCATATTTGCGGCAGCTGTAACACAGTTCTATTCCACATTGCTTTCCGGGAAAACGCTTCATATCCTGGACCCAATGCTGATAAGGCAGCCCGGAAAACTGACGGAATGGTATGCAAACCATCACGGAATGGGACTGTACTGCGTTCCCACACTTTGGTCTGAGATCCTGGATTTCATGGAAACCAGGAATGCGGCCGACATTGACAGGCTGGCTCCTTCCTGCGTTTACCTCTCGGGTGAAGCTGTGAGCGAGGTTTTGGTGAAAAGAACATTCGGCTTATTGCCCGGCCTGCAGCTTTGGAACCTTTATGGTCCCACCGAAGCTACTGCCAACCTTACAGCCGGACGTTTGCTCCCCAATGAAACTGTTACTATCGGAAGGCCGCTTGAAGGAACATCGATCTGTATCGCAGGGAGTGATCTGGAAACCGTTCAGCCGGGAGAAACCGGCGAACTTCTAGCCAGCGGTGAAGGCATTGCCAGAGGATACCTGAACCTTGCGGATCTGACAGAAACCAATTTCATTACATTGAAGCGAAACGGAACAGCTCCTGTACGAATGTACCGAACCGGGGACCTGGTGAAGGAAGACGGCTCAGGAAAGCTGATTTACGTCGGGCGAAAAGACCAGCAAGTCAAAATACGGGGGTTTCGTGTCGAACTTCCCGAAATCGAGCATGCCTTGCTGGCAATCCCGGAGGTCAAACATGCCGTTGCAAAAGTAACAGAGGACAGCCGTAACGGGAAAAGACTATCTGCCTATCTGGTCTTCAGCGGGGACATCTCCCTGCCTGTCAATGAACTGCGGGGGATACTGGCGCGAACATTACCGGATTTTATGATACCGGAGGTATTTGTTGCGATGGAACAATTTCCCCAGCTTTCAAATGGTAAGATTGACCGCAAATCATTGCCACTTCCCGGTGTTCAGCGCCCTGAGCTTAGCTATCCTGTGGTCTCCCCGGCAACAGTACAAGAAAAACAAATGCTCAGGATATGGGAGGAGAACCTGGGACTGGAAGGCCTGGGACTGGATGATAATTTCTTCGACCTTGGAGGAAATTCGCTGAAAGCCAACGCACTCGCAATGGAGTTACAAGCCAGGACGGGGATTCCGGTGCAGATAAAAAGCATTTTCGATTATCCCAGTCCGGGAAAGCTTTTGCAACAGATTTCACTGAATCCGGACGACCGGAGCGGGAAACCATTAACGGCTTCCGGAACCGAATCTTTCGGCTCAGATTTACCTGGAGGTATTTCAGATAAATCTGAGCCAGGCGGTATTCTGCAACCTCGTCTTTCTGAGAACCAGAAAGCTTTGTGGTTCATGCAGCAAGCGGAACCTGATCTTTCGGCCTATAATATTTTTTACAGCATTACAATAACAGGCACATTGGATACCGGCAGCCTCGGGAAAGCGCTCATTGGTATAACGGGGAAGCACGAATCCCTGAATACCATCTTCCGGATCAGAAAGGGGCAGCCGGAGGGGGTCATTATTGTTCCGGATCACCGGATGCCCGAAATTTTCAGGACACAACCGGGCAGTTTATATATTCCGGTTTCAGAAGCCCTTGATCATGCACGCAATGAGGCAAAGCCTCCGTTTGACCTAGAGAAAGGTCCTTTATTCCGGTTTATCCTTTATAAAACAGGAGAAAATCAGCATTTGCTGGCTTTCATAGTTCATCATATCGTGTTCGACGGATCTTCCTTTGAAATATTGTTAAGGGACCTGTCATATTTGTATAACAAAGCAAATACCGGAAACAAGTCCGGCAGGCTCCTGGCCCCATCATCCTATGCCCGGTTTTGCCGGGAGGAAGAAGTGTATTTGAGCGGGAGGGAGTACCCGGAAGACAAACAATACTGGCAGGAACAACTTTTCGAGGCACCCACATTCTTTGAAATTCCGACTGATTTTACCCGTCCTGACATCCCATCAAGGGAAGGCGGGCAGGTAAGGAGAGAGATCAGCCCGGCGCTCAGATCCAGGCTCAGGAGCCTCAGCGATGCTCATCAAACCAGCATGTTCACGACCTGCCTGGCCGCATTTTCAATACTGCTGTACCGTCATTCAGGTCGCAATGATTTTCTTCTTGGCAGTCCTGTTGCAAACAGGGTTAAAAAATCGTTCTTATCGCAGATAGGATATTTTGTAAACACTATGCTTTTCAGGGCAAAGGTTGAACCGGACATATCGTTCTCGGATTGGCTTGGGCGGGTAAGAAGCCTGGTCCTGGAAAACCTTTCACACTCGAGGTTCCCGTTAAGCCATCTTACTGAAGTTCTGAAAACGGAAAGGTTACCGGGTACAAACCCGTTTTTCCAGGTCATGTTTGCTTTTCATGAAACCGCATGGGAATTTTCAACTGATGAAGGCATTAGCGGCAGAGCCAGGGAGGAATTTTTCGGCTGTTCCAAATTCGATCTTTTTTCTGAGATTTTCGATAGCCCGGAAGAGATTGAAATAGTTCTGACCTATTCGTCGGGACTCTACCATCAAAGAACTGCAGAGTTACTTCTGGATCATTTTATACAGATACTTGAACAGGTATGTGTTGCCCCTGAAACCAGGTTATCGGCCATAAATCTTCTTTCCCCTTCAGAATATGACAGGATTGTTTACGAATGGAACCAGACGGCATTTTCCGGTGGTATAAAAGGAACCATAATTGACCTTATCTCATTGCAGACAGAAAAGACCCCCGGACTGCCTGCACTGGTCACCCGTCAGGAAGTCATTACGTACGCAGAAATGGATCAGAAAGCGGCAACCATGACTGCAAACCTCCGGCGTCTTGGAGTGAACAGGGGTGTGCCTGTGGGGATTCGCATGGAAAATACCCCCAACATGGTTATCAGCATCATGGCTGTTTTCAGGGCAGGAGGCATTTACATCCCCCTTGATCCGTATTATCCTGAGGAAAGGCTTCGTTATGTTATAGAGAAAACAAGGATACGATATCTTATTGTTGACAACAACGAACATCAGGCCGGGAAAAAGGATTTAACGGAACAAACTATCCCGGTAAGTGATCTGCTGGTTGATTCATCTGGTCCGGTTCCTGCGATGACTTTTGAACCCGGCAAGCCGGAGGACGTTGCCTACATCATATTCACTTCCGGTTCAACAGGTAATCCCAAAGGAGTGATGATACGTCATGACAGCCTGCTGAATTTCATGGTATGGATAAAAACGGAATTAAAAACACATGCAGAAGAAACATTTTTATCCAGCACTTCCATCAGTTTTGACATTTCTTTAATAGAACTATTCACTCCCCTCGTCAGCGGGGGTAAACTGGTTCTTGAAAAAAGAAGCGAACTTCAGGCTCCTGAGAAGGTGGAAGCGATATGTAACGAAATGAAGGTAAATACCATTCAGTTTGTTCCTTCAGGTCTTAAAACCTTATGTGACGCCGGTGTTCTTAAACGCAGCACCTCCCTCAGGTACATTATTTCGGGAGGAGAGAAACTGTCGAAATCTCTTCAGGAGCAGATCTTCAGTGATTTTGAAGGCAGTCTTCTGAACCTGTACGGCCCAACTGAAGCAACGATATACACCTTATTCTGGCATTGCCGCCGGAACAACCCGTTAAGGATGGTTCCCATAGGGCAGCCGATGTTCAATTCGCGTATTTATATCCTTGATGAACACCTGGCCACGGTTCCCATCGGGATACCCGGGGAGGTATATCTTGGCGGCTTGCCTTTAGCTGACGGATATTTTGAAGACCCCTCCCAGACTGCTTTCAGGTTCCTTCCGGATCCTTTTTCGAAAGACCGGGGGAGCAGAATATACAGGACCGGCGACCTGGGACGCTACCTTTGGGACGGAGCTGTGGAGTTTCTGGGCAGGACCGACCACCAGGTAAAACTGAGGGGATTCCGGATTGAACTGGGTGAGGTTGAATCGATCATCCTTCGTTATCCCGGGATACGGAGAGTAGTTGTGGATATCCAGGAACAAAGGGAGGAAGACCGCCGCCTCACGGCTTTTATAGTTCCTGAAGCCGGAATGAAAATACAGGAAAATGGTCTGCGTGATTTTTTACGGCTTCACCTGCCGGCTTATATGGTCCCGGGAAGCTTCATTATTGCGCCCGCCATTCCTACACTTCCTAATGGGAAAACAGATATTAAAGCCCTCTTAAAACTGCGTCCCAACACACCGGCATTCCCTGAATTTCTCCATCACCACATGGATGAAACAGAGCTTATACTTTCGGCAATATGGAAAGAAATCCTGGATCATGAGTCATTCACACCAAGGGATAATTTCTTTGAGGTGGGAGGCCATTCCCTGTTACTCGTCAGGATGAAGGATCTCATCGCCGAACAACTTAAAACAGATGTCAGCATTGTCGACCTCTTCCGTTATCCTTCAATATTGAGTCTCGCGGCATTTCTGCGAAATGACAAATCCAATACACCCCTCGATGATATCACAAAACGGGTTGCCATGCGCAACAGGAACATCAGGCAACAAATCATGAAACGAATTTTCCCCGATAACAATCAATCCTAAAAACTCTGCTACATGAAATCAGATGAGATCAGGAACATTGAAGGCAAGGTTGCAATTATAGGCATGGCCTGCAGGCTTCCCGGTGCAAGGAACATCAGCGAATACTGGAAAAACCTGCTTGCCGGGCTGGAGACGCTAAACACTTTTAGCGACGAGGAACTGTTGGCATCGGGGGTAGAACCTTCGGTTTTCAGGCAGCCTAATTATATCAGGAACCGTGGCATTATCAACGGAGCGGAATATTTCGACGCAGAGTTTTTCGGGTATACTCCCCGGGAAGCTGAACTGATGGATCCCCAGCAGAGGATTTTCCTGGAATGCGCCTGGCACGCCCTGGAAGATGCCGGTTGTGATCCTTTTAATTCAAAAGAAAGGATTGGCGTTTTCGGGGGCACGGGAACTCCGCTTCACCTTGTGGAGGCGATGGAAAATCCATGGGTCCGGAAGAATGCGAGCGGGGCATCGATTGTAACCAGCAATGACAAGGACTATGTCACTACGAGGGTGTCATATAAACTGAACCTGACAGGGCCAAGCTTCAATGTACAATGCGCATGTTCCACATCCCTTGTGGCTGTTGTTACCGGGCTGAACAGCCTGTTGAATTACCAGAGTGATTTGATCATTGCCGGGGGAGCCACCATTGAGATCCCTGAGAGGCATGGATATCTTTACCAGGCCGGCGGCATGGAATCGGCCGACGGGCATTGCAGGACGTTTGACAAGGATGCCAACGGAACTGTTTTCAGCCGTGGCTGCGGGGTGGTAATATTAAAGCGCCTGGAGGATGCATTGCGCGACCGGAATAATATTTATGCCGTTATCCTTGGAGGCGCCATAAATAATGACGGTAATAAGAAAGTTGGATTCACAGCGCCTTCTGTGGAAGGCCAGGTAGAGGTCATCACCGAGGCTCTTGCCCTTTCGGAAGTTTCCGCAGATACCATAACGTATGTCGAAGCCCACGGCACCGCCACGCCGATCGGAGATCCCATTGAGGTTACATCCCTGTCAGAGACATTCAGGCAGCATTCGGCCCGTAAACAATATTGTGCAATAGGATCGGTAAAAACCAATATAGGGCATACGGATATCGCATCAGGAGCGGCCAGCCTTATTAAAACAGCACTCTGCCTGAAAAACAGGCAAATCCCTGCTTCGCTTCATTTCAATGAACCTAACCCGAAAATTGATTTTCCGAACAGCCCTTTCTTTGTCAACACCAAACTCAGTGACTGGAATCCCGTAAACAGCAATCCTCTGCGAGCCCTTGTAAATGCTTTTGGAGTAGGAGGTACGAATGCCTGTCTCATTCTTGAAGAAGCCCCGTCTCCGGAGGGGGAATGCCATGAGCTCCCCTGTGACCTTCTCCTGGTCTCGGGCCGAAGCCCTGCGGCCGTTATGGCCGCACAGTCAGAATTAAAGGCCTTCCTGGAATCCTCCCCAGGCATTGATCCTCATGCAGTCGCATATACTTCAAGGCATGGGAGAAAGAATTTCCTGAACAGGGTAGCCATACCCTTCCGGGACAAAGAGGAACTGATTCAGGCATTGGGGAACCGGACTTCCGCCTTCCTGAATTCTTCAGCTAAAAGAGCGCTTGTATTTATGTTCCCGGGGCAGGGAAACCAGTATATCAGGATGGGACTTCCGCTGTATGAGACCCATGAAGTTTTCAGGAAGGCTATAGACGAATGTGCTGAAGTATTGAAAGGGGAACTTCAATTTGACATCAGGACTATTTTATTCCCGGTTCCTGCAGATGAAGAAATGGCTTCAGCAAAGATCAATGAAACATATATCACCCAGCCGGCATTGTTCATGGTCAGCTATGCCCAGGCAAAGCTTCTGATGTCGCTTGGACTTGAACCGGGCATGCTTATCGGGCACAGTGTGGGGGAATATGTCGCAGCCACGATTTCAGGTGTGTTTTCGCTGAAGGATGCCCTCAGGGCGGTGGCCAGGAGGGGCAAGCTTGTCCAGGCCCTGCCCGGAGGAGCCATGCTGGCAGTTCTGCTTACGGAAGAAATTCTCAGCCCTATGCTTCCCGAAGGGCTTGAGATCGCTGTAGTGAACAGTCCCGGCTTATGCGTTGTTTCAGGGCCAGTCGATCTTATTGACCGGTTTGCCGGGGAGCTTAATAAGACCAGGACGTTCAATAAAAAGATACCTACTTCTCACGCCTTCCATTCGGCAATGATGGATCCTGCCTTGCCTGCTTTTGCTGAGTTTTTTAAGGAGATCAGGCTTTCGCCCCCGACTATCCCGATAGCTTCGACCGTAACCGGACAATGGTTAAGCCCGGAAGAAGCCACCAACCCGGATTTCTGGGTAAAACATGTGAGAAAAACGGTGAGGTTTGCCGATGCCGCGAAACTTTGCCTGGATGCAGCTCCCGCGGTTTTTGTGGAATCCGGCCCGGGCCAGTCCCTCGAATCGGCTGTAAAACGCCAGCTTGCAAAAGACAGCCCGCATGGGGTAATCAGCACCATCCCGGCTGTGGATAATAAAGCCGATCCACTGATCTGCTATTATTCCGCTCTTGGCCAGCTCTGGGCTGCAGGAGATTATTTCAGGTGGGAGCTGTTTGATAAAAAAAAGCGGAGCCTTGTTTCATACCCGGGTTACCCATTCGAACGCAAACCCTATATCATTGATTTTTCACGTAAAGACACAGCCAAAAACAAATCTGAGAACAAGAAAAAACCGGATATAAACCAGTGGTTCTACATCCCCGGATGGAAACGGACTGCGCCTGCCGGGATGATGCCTGTGAACGGTATGGCGGCAACTGACATAGCTGCCGGAAAAAAATGCTGGCTGCTGTTTGCCGATGAAGAGGGTTTATGCCAGGAGATCCGGAAAGAACTAAAGACCTCCGGCAATACTTTATTCATGGTCGGCAAGGGGAAAGAATTCCGTCAGAATGAAAACGGGTTTATCGTCGACCCCGGCAAAAAAGAACATTACAGCATGCTGCTCAAGCAGATGAAGTCGGAGAACCTCGATCCGGGCAATATTATTTATGCATGGAATTACGGAGGAACACCGGGAGCAGCCCATCTTGACCCGCGTTTTGCCGAACAGCTGGCCGAAGATCATTTCTACGGGCCAATGTATCTTGAGCAGGCATTAGTCAGCGAGGGGTTCACAAAGGACATCTTCCTGATGTTTGCCGTGAACCATCTTTATAATGTCACCGGCGAGGAAGTTCTTGCCCCTGAGAAGGCCCTGGCTGCTGGCCCTGCCCGGGTGATCGGGCAGGAGCATCCGGGCATTATTTCCCGGCTGGTTGACCTGCCTTCGGTGAAGGGAGCTAAAGAACTGAATGAACTGGCCATAAACCTGATCAGTGAATGCATGTTGCCTGCGGATGAGACTGTCGTTGCATACCGTCATGGTTATCGTTGGATAGAGGATTACACCCTGGTCAGACCTGAAGCCGGGACAACGGGCAAGCCTGACCTGACCGAAAACGGGGTATATCTTATTACAGGAGGTGTAAGCGGACTCGGAATGGAGCTTGCAAAATTTATTGCCCGTACAGTTAAAGCAACACTGGTGCTGACCCATCGTTCAGCGATGCCACCGCGAAGCGAATGGAGGGGGTTAGCATCTTCTGTGTCAGATGACCATCTTGCTATGAGGGTAAGGGATGTGATGGAACTTGAAGCCCTTGGCTCGACTGTGATACTCGGCCAGCTTGATGCCTCGGATTATGAAGGGATGAAACAACTGCTGAGCCGTGTCGAAAAAGAAAACGGTCAGGTGAGGGGTGTATTACATTCGGCCGGTATGCCAGGGGCAGGGGTTATAGCGCTCAAAGACAAGGAGCAGGCCGACCTTGTTCTGAAGTCCAAGGTTCATGGCACGCTTATACTTCATGATATTTTCAGGGACAGGAAGCTGGATTTCTTTTTCCTCTTCTCTTCGGTCTCGGCTATTTTTGGCGAAGCGGCAAGGATAGATTACTGCGGGTCAAATTCATTCATGGATTCTTTCGCCCATTACAGGAAACAGCTGAATAACGACGGGACCCTTTCGGTGAACTGGGGTCAATGGGGTGTGGTTGGAATGGCTGCGAGCTGGGAGAAGGCGAAGGCCGAGAAGAAACAGCTTCTTCAGTCGGGTAAGGGCCTGGTGAGAAATGAAAATAGTAAAGGGATCAGGCTTGAAAAACAAGCCTCTGAAAATGAACAGGAAATTTATTTCGTAGATATTGATCCTGAACGGGACTGGGTGCTCAGCTCTCACCGCTTATCAGGTAAACCTGCATTCATCGGTATTTCCACGCTGGAGATACTGAACAGCTATGCCAGGGATAAAGATCCCGCCGGCAACCCCGAAGTCCTCAGCCTTTCTTTTGTAACTCCACTGATCTATGATCCCGGAATAAACAGGAAAGTCAGACTGTCGGTAAAGAATGCAGGCAAGCTGCTCGCGTTCAGGATCAGCAGCAGGGAAGAAAAGGATTCGGGCAGAGAAGTCTGGATGGACCATGTTAAAGGTGAATTCAGGATATCCCGGGAGATTACATCCGCCAGCATTGGAATTAAGGAATTATCTGCCGACATCGGAGGTAAAACCGACAACTCGGCCCATTTCCTCGAGCTGCTCAACGATGAAGGCCGGCCGGTATTGAAATATGACAACCGCTGGGATTGTAAAATCTCGAGTCAAAACAACGGGAAAGAGTTTCTGACCGAAATGAAGCTCAGGGATGAGTTTCTTGATGACCTGAAGCATTTCTCCTTGCATCCTGCCATGCTTGATGTAGCGACATCCTGTTCGATACCCCTGGTCGACAACAGCTTGTTCCTTCCGTATTCCTACAGGGACATTGTTGTTCACCATCCCCTGCCTTCGCATTTCTGGTGCTACTCCAGGCTCAGTGATGAATGGAAACCCGGAAATGAAGAGATGAAGTTTGAGGTAAAGCTTATTGATAATGAAAACCGGCTACTGCTCAGCATAGGGCAGGTTTCTTTCAAGCGGCTGACCCAGACCCTGGGCAAAGCCAGCCAGGGACCCTCAAAGGAAGCGGCTCCGGTGCAGGCCCAGGAAATGAGCTCATATGCAGGGAAGAATGATATTCTGCCTGAGGAAGGCGTGGAGGTATTCAAACGCCTTCTTTCAATGAAACAGTTTCCTCAAATCGTGATCAATACTACTGACCTGAACCAGGATATACTCGAAGAACGTCCTTCTTATAAGAAGCGGGAAAAGCAGGAAAAGGAGGAAGAGAAGAACGAAGCTTCCTCAACTTACGAAAGACCGCAGTTGTCGACACCTTTCGAACCCCCTTCCAACGAGATTGAAACTGCTGTGGCAGGGATCTGGAAAGGCATTCTGGGGATAGATAAGATAGGGGTTAATGATACGTTTATGGAACTTGGGGGTAATTCCCTTCTTGCGATACAAACAATCTCCAATATTGCGGATGAGTTTGAGCTGGAGCTCCAGCCGAATGTGTTTTTTGAGAACCCGACAGTAAGAGGGTTGTCTGACAGGATAGTGGAAATGATTATTGCCATGAAGGGATCCGACGAAATCGAAGCCATGCTGAAGGAGATTGAGAATGAACAATGACGAACTTGTAAACAAGATTGCCGGCCTTTCGCCTGAACAAAAAGAGAAGCTGCTGAAGCGGCTTGGTTATTCTGCAGGAAAATCCGGCGCGGAAACAGGAGGAAATGCAGGCCCTGTGTTGCCTGACTCGAAATGTTTTTCCTGTGAAACCGGCAGCCCGGGTTCGCTTAACATAAGGTTCAGAGAAGCTGAAGTTGAAGACCCGCCCGAAGGTTATGTACAGGTGAAGGCCAAAGCGGCCAGCCTTAACTACAGGGACCTGATGATCGCGATGGGGCAGTATCCCGAAGCCCCGGGTGTTCCGTCAAACATGGGATCCGATTTTGCAGGTATAGTGACCCGTGTGGGGAAGGGGGTCGAAGGAATCAGGGAAGGAGATGAAGTCATGGCATTGTCGGCAGGCACTTTTGTTGAAGGGAAGGTGCAACCCGGCAGTCATTTTATCAATATCTTCAACCTTTCCCACTTACAGCTGGTGCCAAAACCCCGCTCCCTGAGCTTTGAGGAGGCAGCAGCCCTGCCGACAGTTTTTTTAACTGCATTCTCGGCATTAATAAGGCTTGCCGGCATCACCGAAGGGGAGTCGGTGTTGATCCATACCGCCACCGGGGGTGTAGGGCTAGCCGCAATTGAAATAGCCAGGTGGAAAACGGCTGAAATTTTTGCCACTGCAGGCTCCGCTGAGAAGCGGGATTTCCTCGTGAAAAACGGGATACCTCATCCCATGGATTCCAGGTCTGTCTTATTCGGCGACGAGATCCTTGAACTAAGAGGAGGAAAGGGAGTGGATGTGATACTGAATACCCTTTCGGGAGATGCCATGATGAAAGGAATTGAGATTCTTGCACCCTTCGGCCGCTTCATCCAGTTAGATAAAAAGGACATTGCGAAGAACACACTCCTGCCGATGGCCCTCTTCAGGAAAGGGATCACCTTTGCCGTTCTCGACATTTCATTGTACCTGGTCCGGCCCGGGAAACTCAAGGAACAGATGATGGAAATCACCCGCTTGTTCAATGAGGGTGTGTTTAAACCATTACCATGTGTGACCTATCCTGTGGGAGACCTCAAAGAAGCGCTGACTGCCATGTCACGTTCGAAACATATTGGCAAACTTGTACTCACTTATCCCTGAAAGACGATATAGTTGGCAAAGGAGGATAAATCGCTGAATGAACGCTTGTCGGGATTAAGCCCCGGCCAGCTTAAAGACCTTCTGAGAAAAGGAAGGGACGGGTCTGCCCCGAGACCCGGGAAACCTCCTAAAATGGAAAGGAATGAAGCCGGTATCTACCCTCTTTCAAAGGCCCAGGAAAGGATGTGGTTCCTCAATAAGCTTACCGAAGGGGAAGCCCTGTATAACAATCCTGTTGCTTTAAGGATATCGGCAGAATTCCTGCTGAACATTGATATACTGGTTCAGAGCCTGGGTATACTCACCGAAAGGCATGAAATACTACGGACGTCGTTTAATGCAGAAGAAGGAGTGCCTGTTCAGCAGATCCATCCTTCCGGCAAACCGGAAATCATTTACGAAGATCTCCGTCATCTGCCATCAGACGAGAGGGAAACTAAAGCCATTTCAGAAGCCGTTGAACACGGGAAAACCCTAATCCCGCTGGATGCACTCCCGCTGCTGAGGTTCAAGGTTCTTCATTTGCAGGACTCCGAATACATGCTTCTGATCAACCCGCATCATATTATCTCCGACGGCTGGTCAAATGCTTTGTTTGCAAAAGAACTTTCGATGACCTATGCTGCATTGGAGAACAGGGAGACCCCACCATTCCCGGTCCCTGAATACCAGTACATCGATTTCGTGAAATGGGAAAAGGACTGGATGTCAACACCGGCATACGCCGGGCAGCTTCAATTCTGGAAAACCCGGCTGGAAGACCTTCCTGAACCTTTACGACTTCCCCTGGATTTTCAAAGGCCGGCCATCATGTCATACCGTGGGAGCAAGGAGTTCAGCTCGGTTAATGTCGAAGAGACTGATATCCTCAGGCAGTTCTGCCAGCGGGAGAACATCACCTTGTTTCACCTGCTTTTCGGAGCTTTCGGGCTTCTTATGTCAAAGTACAGCGGGCAAAACGATATCATGGTCGGCGTTCCTGTGGCCAGGCGCAACCAGCTTGCTTTCCAGCAAACCATGGGGCTTTTTATAAACACCCTTCCGATGAGGGTAAAAACCGGTGATCATACCACCGCAATAGATTTCCTTAAAGAAGTGAGGGAATCCTGCCAGCAGGCTTTCATGCGGCAGGAACTGCCTTTTGAAAAGCTGATTGAAGAGTTGAACCCCCACCGCAGCCTGAGCACAAACCCTGTTTTCCAGGTGCATTTTGTTTACCAGAACATCCCTTCTTTATACAGCGTCAAAGGCCTTTCGGTAAAGCCCGAAAGCATTGATTATTCTTATTCGAAATTTGACCTGAATTTCTGGGTGGAGGAAGCCAACCAGGGGCTGATCCTTTCGGTGACCTATCCTGAAGATATTTTTCTGCCCCGGACCATACAGAAACTGCTGGTAAATTACAAGACACTTCTCTCATCCTTTATCAGCAGCCCTGAGGAGGAATGCGGCAGGCTTGTATATTTTTCCGGGGCAGAGCGTTCGGTTTGCTTCGGCAAGGCCACGGCATATCCCGAACCCGGGCCGCAGAAAGCTCCCACATGGCTGGATGAATTTAAAGCCCGGGTGAGGTCGGAGCCCGGGCGGATTGCAGTGCGCGACCTGGCTCAAAGGATCTCATACGGAGAGCTGGATTCAGATTCAGATCACCTTGCAAACATACTGGCCGGGCATGGAGTTGTAAAAGGAGACCTTATAGGTTTGTTCCTGCCTCGTAATGCCTCACTGGTAATCTCCATCCTGGGGATATTTAAAGCCGGTGCGGCCTATGTTCCCCTGGACAAGAATCTGCCCCCCGGAAGGCTGAAATTCATTGCCGAGGATGCCTCTCTCAGACTCATCATCGGTTCGGAAGAATTACCTGGAGCAATTGCCGGGACGGGAGTCCCTGTTCTCCTCTATAATGAGATGATGGCCAGCAAACAGGAGCACTTGCAAAAAAATGAGGCGGAAGCCATTGCAAAGTCCCCGGGGCCGGAATTTGATGACAAGAGGGATTTAGCTTACGTGATCTATACTTCAGGGACTACAGGCATTCCCAAAGGGGTTTGCATAGGATCTGACCAGCTTCTGAATTATTCAAAGGCAGTGTGGAAGCGGATGAACCTGGATGCCGGGGATTCTTTTGCCATTATCTCTTCCATTGCCGCCGACCTTGGCAACACGATGATATTCCCCCCCTTGATCCATCAAGGAGAGGTGGTCATAGTACCTGAAGATCTTACCACCGATGCTTCCCTGCTTGCCCAATGGTTTGAGAGCAGTCCGGTGGATTGCCTGAAAATAGTGCCTTCGCATATACAGAGCCTGCTTCATTCTTCAAGGGCCGGCAGCCTTCTCCCGAAAAAGCTGCTGATGCTGGGCGGCGAGAAATGCGATGCAGGAATTATCGGGCAAGTGAGGAACCTGGCCCCTGAACTCAGAATCATTAATCATTACGGACCTACGGAAGCCACGATAGGCTCACTCACCTGGGAGATCCCTTTTAAACCTGCTCATAATGCGCTTTCTTTTCCAATCGGATTTCCTTTGGACAATACGGCAGTATATATTTCGGGCCGGGATATGCAACTTGTCCCTAAAGGTATCCCCGGTGAAATTATTTTAAGCGGAAAAAATATTGCCCGGGGATACCTCAACCGGCCGCAGCTTACGCTTGAGAAGTTCGCCGATGATCCGTTTTCTGCAGGTCATCGTATATATCATACGGGAGACCTGGGAAAGATGAATGAGGACGGGTCGGTTGTTTTCCTGGGGCGGATGGACCATCAGATTAAGATCAGGGGATTCAGGGTCGAGACCATTGAGATCGAAGTCTTGCTGAATACATATCCTGCAATTGAACAGGCTGCAGTCCTTGTTCCTGAAAATGTTTCTTCGCTGGATTCTATGGAGGCTGCCATCAGCCTGAAAAAGGGCTTTGATTTTCATGAGTATGAACTCAGGCAATGGCTCTCATCGCATCTGCCATCGTACATGATCCCTTCAGCTTTCCATGTGACAGACCATTTCCCGATAACTTCGAACGGGAAAACAGATTTAAGGGAGCTGTATCGCATGACGAAGAAAAGCATGATTGATGCAGTATCATCGCTGCCGCCCCGGGACCTTACCGAACTGAAGCTTCTGAATATTTTCAGGGATATTCTGAAAGCAGAAGTGAGCGGGATTGACGACGGGTTCTTCGACTTTGGCGGGCATTCACTCCTCGCCATTCAGTTATTTGCCGAGATTGAGAAAGAGTTTCATGTTCACCTCCCCCTGTCTACCTTATTTGAGAGGGAAAGCGTTGCAAAACTTGCCGAGCTTCTCAGGGCGTCAGGTGGAAAACAAAAACGGTCCGCCCTTGTCACTATCAGGCCAGGCACAGGAAAAAAGCAATTATTCATGGTTCATCCGGCGGGAGGAAACGTGCTTTGTTATTATGAACTTGGCAGGGAGCTGGGCATCAATTTTTCGGTTTACGGCTTGCAATCCGCCGGCCTGTACGGGAAAACCGTGGAAACCGTGAGTGATCTCGCAGGACTGTATCTCGAAGAAATATGCCTGCCTGATTCTATTGATGATGTTGTTTTCGGCGGATGGTCGATGGGAGCTCTCATAGCTTTTGAAATGGCAAGGCAGGTGAGGGAAAAGACGGGTAAAAGCCCGCGTTTGCTGATCATAGACCAGCTTGCTCCACTTGAAGACCGGGGGGGGGCTCCGAATACCGGAATTGACCCAGTTGAACGCATGATGGTTTTTGCAGCCAAGGTTGCTCACCTTGCTGGGCGGCCGCTTGGTATCAGCGTCACAGATTTACAAGGGAAAACGCCAGAACAACAGTCGGAAGTTTTTCTTAAAGCCTTTAAGGTGGTCAACCTGGTTCCGCCCGATTTGGGCTTAAATGATTTTCACGGATACCTCGATCAGATGATACTCCATAATGAGATCACTGCTGCCTGCCGTCCCGGCTTTTTCGAAGGGAAGACCCTTCTTGTCAGGGCCGAAGAAGCCTTACCGCTCTTCGAAGGGGAGGACGGAGTCCCGGAAAGGTCAGCTGATCTGGGTTGGGGAAGCTGGGTCAGGGATAATCTGACGATCAGGGACATCCCTGGTAACCATGTTTCGGTTATTTCACAACCCTATGTCAGAGAGATAGCACTTGCACTCAGAAAATGGATGGATCCCTGAATATGATATCAGCTTTAACTTCAATAGTAAGGTTTTCTTCGGCGAATGAAGAACTTGGGGCCGGCCTTGCTGTCTTTCCTTCACTGACGGAAGAAGAACTTGACAGGAATGTTTCCCTGTTTCTTCATCCTGATGAGATCCGCAGCGGGCTGAGTTTTGCATCAGATGTGCGCCGGCGCTCTTTCCTGCAGGGAAGGATCGCAGTGAAAATGGCAGTGAAAACAATCTTTCCGGATATCATTTCTTCAGAAACAGGATCAGGAAACGGTAGCCTGGGGGAGCCTGTCCTTAAAAACTTTGCCCTGCCTTACGGAGTTTCACTGGCTCACAGTGAAACATGGAATGCAGGAATGTGTTTCCCGTTTTCTGTTCCTATGGGGATAGACATTGAAACAATTTCTGAGAAAAACGGTCCTGTGATCAGTTCGGTGCTCAGCAATCATGAGAAGGAACTCTGTAAACAGGAATCAGATCCGCTTTGGTTCCTCCATGTATTGTGGACTATGAAAGAAGCTCTTGGCAAAGCGATCAGGCTCGGGTTCCGGGTTCCTGTTGAATGGTACGAGTTAGAGAGTATCCAAACCCTCACCGCGGGGAATCAGTTACTCCACCTGTGCAGGTTTAAACATCTGTCGATGTTCACCGCGATTACCCTGAGCCTTCCCCAGGGTATTCTTTCAATAGCGTTCCCGGCAGAAAAGAACCTTGAGCAGGCCATGATCAGGCTGGCCGGATTAAAGCCTATTTCATAAGCTCTTTCACGGCTGCTTCGATCTGCTGGTCATGGCCTGATGAGAGTATGCCGGGGTCATTGGCAACCTTAATATCGGGTTCCAGCTGGTTGTTTTCACAGAACCGGCCATCGGGCATCCGCCATCCACCCATAGGGATACCAAAAACAAGGGTGGGATCGATCTGGCTCTCCCACCATACGAAGGTACCCGTACCCGGAACAGGCATTCCAACTGTCTTTCCAACATTCTTAAGCTTGTAGGCAACCGGGAACAAATGTGCATCAGAATAATTGGACTCGCCAATCAGTACGATGGATGGTTTAACCCATTTGTCGGAAGGTTCGGAGCCCACATACTGCCCGTGAGGAATGATATCAATATATTTTTTCCCGCTTAAAAAATCGGAAAGCTGTTCATGGATGTTGCCACCGCCATTGAAACGTGTATCCACAATAAGGGCTTTCTTTTCAAAGTTCCGCCCCAGGGCCTCTTCAAAGACCACCCTCATGCTGGCGTCATCCATCGAACGTACATGAACATAACCAATCTGCCCGTTTGAAAGTTTTTCAACTTCCTGGCGGCGGTTCTTTACCCAGCGTCTGTATAGCAGTTCGTTGGTCTCGCCTATACTTACAGGCTTCACGCTTTCTTCCCAGCGATCACCGGTCGTTGGATTAAATATTGACAGAAGTGTAAGCTTACCGGTTTTCCGGTTCAGTACACTGTAAAAATCCAGGGTGTCGTTCAGAACAAGTCCGTCGAGCTTTTCAATTACATTACCTGCCCTGACTTTCGATGTGGCCTTGTCAAGCGGTCCTCCTTCAATGACTTCTGATATTCTTAATCCCTGGCCCTTATAGTCGTAGTCGTAGAAAAGTCCAAGGTCGGCAGTCTGGTCTGTATTGGGTTTCCCTGCGCGGTAACCGCAGCCGGTATGGGATGCATTCATCTCACCCAGCATTTCGCTCAGCATCTCGGCAAAATCGTAATTGTTGTTGACATAGGGCAGAAATTTCCTGTAGACCTTATAATAGTAATCCCAGTCGACCCCCTGCATATCCACCACGTAGAATTTTTCTTTGAACTGCCGCCATGCATGGTCAAAAATATAATTACGTTCATCTGCGGGTTTGACAAGCATTTCACCCGAGGTTTTCAGAGGTTCAGCCTTGCCGCTTTCGGCATCTATCTTCATAGGTTTCCCGTCGGCCATAAGGAGTATGAATTTCCCATCAGCCGAAAGCTCCATCTGAACACCTTTAGCCCCGATCTTGGCAAACTGCTTTGTTTCCTTTGTGCGGAGGTCGGTCATCCAGAGATCATTATCTTTTTCAAAACTTGTAAGGTAATAAAGCTTTTCATTATCTTTCGAAAGCAGCCAGTCGCTTACGGGTGAAGTATGAGTTGTGAGCCTGGTCTTGCGTTCGGTGAGGTTTTCCCAATCGATAAGCACCTGGGTTTTTGAAGAATCCTTTACGCTCGTGTCGGCTTTTGTTTTTTTATCTGCTTCCGGTTTTGCCTTTTCATCGGCTTTCTTTTTATCTTTTTCTGCTTTATCTTCCTGCTCTTTCACAAGGGCAAGCTCCTCTTTTGACAGTTTGAACCTGTCAAATGCAGCTTTCGTAAAAAACATGGCATACACATCGGAACTTGAGAGGCCGCCGCCCTGGTCACGGGTGCCGTCACGGTCGCAACCCCATATCATCATCTTGCCGTTGACCGACCATTTGGGGCCGTAATCATCATAGCCGCTGAGTGTCAGGTTATGGATCTCCCCTTTACCGTCAGCAGAAACCAGACCGACTTCAGGTGAGAAGATCCTGTCGGGATAAGAAAACTGGACCAGGAACCATTTGCTGTCGGGCGACCACTGGTAGTATTGGTCACCATCGGCATAGGAGTAATTCACATTTCCCGGCATGATCATTCGGGTCTTTTTGCTTTCCAGGTTGATTACTTTAAGAACCACCCGGTTTTCAAGGTAAGCCACTTCCTTGCCGTCGGGGGAATATAAGGGTTGGAATTCCTCGGCCTCAGTAGCAACAAGCGGTTCAGCTTTCAAAACGGTGGAAGCATAGAAATAGGGCTCTTCTTTACGAACGATTGAAGTTGTATAAACATCCCAGCTGCCATTGATTTCCGCTGCATACACGAGGGAACGGCCGTCGGGGCTGAAACTCACACCGCGTTCCTGGTAAGGTGTATTCGTGATACGCTTCGTAATACCGCCATCCACGCTGCTCACAAAGATCTCTCCCCGGAATACATAAACAAATTCCTTCCCATTGGGAGCAAGCCTCATTTCAGTGAATCCATCATTTACAGGGGTAATGCGTTCCTGAGGGCTGCGGCCGTCGGCATTGATCTTTACACTGACTTTTTTGGGTTCACCGCCGGGCTGCAGAGTATAAATTTCACCGTCATAAGTAAAGCAAAGTGTATTGTTTTTTGACCTGCTCAGGAAACGGACAGGGTTTTTCGAAAAATGTGTGATGGCGGTTGATTTGGAAGGGTCAGCAAGTGAACTTTTATACACATTAAATGACCCGCTTTGTTCACTCAGGTAATAGAAATTGTTGTCGTTGGCGTCGAATACCGGGTTCCGGTCCTCCCCGCTGAAACTGGTAAGCTTCGTGTATTTTGCCGAATTAAAATCGTACACCCAGATATCACGGGCAATAGCGGAAGTATGATGTTTTCGCCATTCGTTTTCGTACCCTTTTATATCTTCAAAAATCATTTTATCGCCTGTGGATGTCGGAATAGCTTCAAGCGCCGGCGTGGGAAGCAGCAAAGAGACTTTTCCCCCGGCAACCGGCACTGTATACAGTTCGCTCATGAGTGAAATCGGGAACTGGGCATTTGATGCAATATCCTGGCGGTAAGCCGAGAATATCACATCCTTGTCATTGGCGGTGAAGCTGCTGGGGACTTCCTTGTTTGAACTATAAGTAAGCCGGGTAGCAGCACCACCGGTTGAAGGCATCACGAAAACATCGAAGTTGCCGTTACGGTCGGAAGCAAATGCAATTGTTTTACCATCGTGGCTCCATACAGGGGAATACTCATACGAATCGGTAAGTGTAAGCGGAACTGCAGTGCCGCCTGCTGACGAGACCGACCAGATGTCGCCTTTATAACAGAACAAGATGGTCTGGCCATCGGGTGAAATTGCTGCATACCGCATCCAAAGCGGATTATCCTGGCAGATTGCCGGGAAAGCCAGGAACAGAAAAAGAGTAAAAGCAAAAACTTTTTGCATGGTTCAGGATTAAAGGGTTTAAAAATTGTTAATATTTCAAAGTCAACAGACTATCCTTTGTCGGGTAATGTTACATGTTTAAGGATTGTGGAGAATACTTCCTGCATATTCAGGGGTTTGACCATGTACGCGATGCATCCGGCTTCAATAGCATTTTGCTTATCGAAATCGACGGAATAAGCTGTTTGGGCGATTATTGGAATTCCGGGTTTTATTTTGAGGATCTCGCGGGCGGCATCATAGCCATTAATGATAGGCATCTGAATATCCATTAAAATCAGGTCGATTTGTTTCTCTTTGCGGCAAATATCAATTGCCTCAAGCCCATTCCTTGCCCTCATGATCTTAGCATTTGTTTTTAACAGAAACCGGTCAAGAACGAAGAAATTATTATCCACATCTTCTGCGACAAGAATTGTTATTCCATTCAGATCAGGAATATCATATACCTGCATTTTCATTTCGGCAGTATTTGCCATCCCGGTATTTCCATTATAAGGTAAAGCGAGGAAAACCGAAGTCCCTTTTCCCTCCTCGGAGGTCAACCAAAGCCGGCCGCCCAGAAGGCTTGCAATTTCTTTCGAAAGCGTAAGGCCCAGACCCAGCCCTCCATATTTTCTGTTACCGGATTCATCGCCCTGCCTGAATTTTTGAAATACCAGATCAAGTTTATCTTTCGGGATACCGGAACCGCTGTCTTTGACGAAAAAGATAATTTCTATATCCGGCAATACGTGGTAGCCCAGTGTGATATGTCCGAAAGTGGTGAATTTAAATGCATTATCGAGGAGGTTTATCAGGATCTGATTCACCCTGACAAGGTCCGATTCAAGCTGTATATCAGTTGAACCACCAGGAAAGAACACGGTAAAATCCACTCCCGAGGAACATAGTGTTTCATGTTTTCTGAGATATTCACGGTGCAGGTCAAGCAACAGTGCATTCACATTGAATGCCGAACGATCAACATCAAACTGACCGGCTTCAATCTTTGAAATATCAACAATGTTAACCATGATCTTCATGAACTGTTCCACTCCGCCAAGGATATAATGCATATATTCATCCCGCTCAGAATCGGTGAGGGCTGTTGATTTCAGCAGTTCATAAAAGCCGAAGATCGCATTTGCCGGGGTTCTTACCTCGTGACTGAGGTTTTGAAGGAAATGCGTTTTCAGCTGGTCCGACTCCATTGCTTTGAGCAGGGCTGTTTTTAAATGTGTAATATCCTGGGTTTGAATGAGAAAGTACAGAGGTTCCCCGGCATGATCCCGAATTATCGCTGTATTATGTAGGGCAAAAATAACCTGCCCGTCCTTACGTATATAACGTTTCTCCATGATATTCCGGGCGGTTTCTCCTGACCTTAGCCGGGCCAGCATTTGATCACTGGCTTCGATATCGTCGCGATGAGTAACGGTAACCTTTCCAGAGAGCAGTTCTTCCTCGGAATAATATAACATTTCGCAGTAGGCTTTGTTAACCTGGAAAAACCTGCCGTTCATGTCAAGAAGGATTATCCCAACAGTGGAGTTTTCATTTATACTCTCCAGATGTTTCTTTTGCAGTTCAATTTCCATCTCAGCATCCCTGAGCGGGTGCATATCATAGATGCTTACAATGATATATTTTTTCCCCTGCAAAACTGTTTCATAGCAGGATCGCATCATATGCAAATCTTTTCCTTTATTCCTGATTACATCTTCGCAGGGGTATAATTTTCCCGGATGATTTTTTTCTGAAATACAATCAGTGTTAATATCACAAACTGCAGACTTGCATTTTGACCCTATAAGGTCTTTGCCCGGAGTCCCGAATAAATCCTTTGCAAACTGATTCCCATCAAGAATAGTATTTGTTTCAGGATCAACTATCAGCAAAGCATTATGCATACCTTATAACAGAGAATTACCTGTAAAGATAGAGAAAAAATCATTGTTTTATAAGAAATTTCAGGCAACTGTTTACATTTCCTGTGTTTATAAAATAAAGAAAAGCTTATGAAGCAGGAATACTTCCTTTTCCGACAGTCTGAGCATGGAATCGGACGCTATGCCTTATTGCGAAAACTAAGGTTTATCCTAAATCAAAAACTATGAAAAAAGGAATGTTTTTTGCACTGATCACCCTGGTGTTTGTTATGGGTTCCTGCAGTAAGAAAGACCAGAAAGGCACAACTTCACAAACAAGTCAGACGACCTTATTGCCCACAAAGGCAAGTACTTATGTTGAAATCAATTATCCTGATGCAACCATAGACTATGTCTTAGTCCTGGCAAATTCAAGCGCTAAATTTGTTGTGGCCCTTAATACCACTGAAGAACTCGCATTTACAAGTGAAGGCAGCTTTCTTGGCGATGGCCGGAATTACCATCACGGGGATCATCCCGGGGATAGTATCCCGGGCGACTCGCTCCATAGCGACACAACACATTGCTGGCATCATCATGGCCATCATGGGGGTGGACCTCACGGCGGACATGGTATCCCGGCTGATTCATTGTCTTCATTGATTAAAGGTTATATCGCGGCTAACTTTGCCGGGTATACCATTCTGCATGCCGACTATGATTCACTTTGCGTGGATGGCCTGGTTAAGGAAGTCATGATCGGTAACAATGATTCCGTACCACCGATCAAGCTTATCTTCAGCGCCACAGATACTTATCTGTTCCAGGCATCGAGGGTGCTGTATTCGGATGTGCCCCAGGCGGTTAAAGATTATATAACGGCGAATTATTCATCCTATGAAGTCTGCAATGCAGCGGAGAAGTATATCCTGGCCGATAACAGCCTGCAGTATATGGTTTACCTGAGGCTCGACAGAAGCCACCTGAGGTTACGGATGCTGGCCGATGGAACTCTGATTTGCTCTCAGTAATACTCAATCATGATCAGCAACAAAACCCTCCTGTAATTAATTTCGGAGGGTTTTTTTATTTTCTGAACTTTCTAATTTTATCTTTGCTATAACCAAACCAATAATAAATTATTTGCCCAGAAAGATCAACCGGTTAATCCTTTATTACTTCTCGGGAACAGGCAATGCCCGTAATGTGGCAGGCTGGTTTGCCGAAGCAGCGCAGTCCCGAAGTATTCCGACTGAGGTCACAGATATCGCGGTAATAGACAGGAAGCATATCAGGCCATTTCCTGAAGGTGCAATGATTGGCTTTGTATCGCCGACCCATGGGTTTAATTACCCGCCGGTAAGCATGTACTTTATTTTCCGGTTCCCCCTCTCCCGAGGGAACAGGGTATTTCTGATGAACACCAGGGCAGGGCTGAAACTTTCCAAATGGTTTGTGCCCGGATTGAGCGGACTTGCTTTATGGCTCGCGGCCATCGTTTTGTTGTTCAAGGGATACAGTATAGTTGGACTGAGGTCCATTGACCTGCCCTCGAACTGGATCTCCTTCCATCCGGGGGTAAAGGAAAAGGTCGTCGATTCCATTTACGGTCACTGTAAAAGGATCACACAGAATTTTGCAGCTAAGATCCTTGACGGGAAAAGGGTCTATACCGCCTTTCGCGATATCATACAGGATATCCTGATAAGCCCTGTGAGCATAGGGTATTTTTTCATGGGCCGTTTCTTGCTTGCAAAGACCTTTTATGCGAATGAAAATTGCGATAAATGCGACATCTGCATCGACAACTGCCCGGTAAAAGCCATTCTTACAGTCGACCAACGGCCGTTCTGGTCTTATCGCTGCGAAAGTTGCATGCGATGTATGAACAACTGCCCGAAAAGGGCGATTGACACATCTCATGGTTATACCACAGGGATCATGTTCCTGATCAATATGCTGATCATGGCCCTGTTCTGGAAGTGGGTGGCAGCTTTTATTACGGTTCCTTATGACAACGGCTGGGCCCGGGTTCTTGTCACTTTTACCAGGTGGGGATTAACTTTTATATCCCTGGTGGTTTTTTACCGGCTGTATCATTACCTTCTCAGAGTCCCTTTGATCAGGGAACTCTTCTATTATACCTCTTTGACCCGTTACAGATTCTGGAGACGGTACAAGCCGTCGAAAAAAATGATCTCACAGTTGCCCTAACAGGCAGGATACTCGTAGATTTATTGTATCAGTAAGTGTGGATATTATTTAATCTCTAACACATCTCACCGAATTCCCGCATTGTTTCAGACAGGTATGGAGCCAGAGGTCATCGCTGTCGCAGGCAAGGCTTCTGATCCTTGCGAAACCGACTTCACTTTCGGTGGAGCACCACCAATGGCCAATCTTCCCGATACCGATAAAACTGTCTACTTCACGGGAACCTCCCGGCAAGCCGTCGAATCCTGTTTCGTTTGTGCCGGAGCAATGATTTTCATCATCTCCCCACTTGTCGGCGCTTTTCATTGCTACACCGGCTTTTGCACTTTTACCGGGAATACTGGTAAAAACAAGCCATTCCACATCTTTCGGGATGTGCCAGCCGTAAGGTGACAGGCCCCGGGGATCATTCACCGCGTACCAGTTGTATAATCTGCCGTATTTGCGTCCGTTTTCAGGGTTAAAGTTGTAATAGCACCAGCAGCCTGTTTTACTTTCCCCATAACGATCCCATTCACCAGCTGTGCTTGCCTCCGGTATTGTTTCACCGTTCCGGTAATGTGAAACATTCAGGTTCTCAGCCATCCAGACTTTGTTCGAAATGACCAGGGTTTTGTAATTATTTCCTTCACGGTCTCTCATCAAACGCTGAGACCGGGCAGGATCAGGGCTGCCGAAAAGACAAAGTAAAAAAAGAAATGTTATAATTCTTTTCACCTTTTGCGGATTTTAAGCGAAGATAATAAAAACCCGTTTATTTAATTATCAGAATGTGTAACTTAGCCATTAAGATTTTTTTTCCTTGCACGGTTATTCCAACACATCATTATCTGCCTTGCAGTTGAAGAAATGTTACGACATTGCACCTTCTCGTGTAAAGCAGTATTTAGAGGCCGAGATGGATTTTGCCCTAAGTAAGATCAGCCGTTCGGATGTTGTGCTGGACCTTGGCTGTGGTTACGGTCGTTTGATCCCTCAGCTGGCAAAAAAGGCAAAATTCGTTCATGGGATCGACACTTCAATACAATATTTACTGTTCGGGCAGAAATACCTTAAAAATGTTCATCATTTCTGGCTTCAGCATATGAATGCCCTGAAACTTACGTTCAGCGCCAACACAATGGATGTCGTGCTTTGCTTGCAGAACGGCATTTCAGCTTTCCAGGTCGACCAGCGTGCATTGATCAAAGAAGCTGTCCGTGTGACAAAGCCTGGAGGAATTGCGTTATTCACAACCTATACAGAAAAGTTCTCGGAGCACCGCCTGAAATGGTTTAATCTTCAGTTAAATGCCGGGCTGGTAAACGAAACTGACATCAAGAAAACGGGGAACAGCAGGCTGATTTGTAAGGAGGATTTTTATCCCTCGGCCCTCGGCCCGAAAAAATTCCTTCAACATGTTCGCTGGATACGCGGGATCCATGTCACCATAAAGGAAGTGGATGATTCCTGCGTGTTTTTTATGGTCAGGAAAGAGAAGTAAAGGATTCCAATATTTATGGGGTTTTAACGGATGAGGGGATGTTTTTCTCCTTGCTCAGTATTTCAAATCCTGTACTGATGGACTCCCCGTACTGGTCTACCAGCGTAAGCCTGTGAAATCCTCTTTCGGGTGAAAGAGCCATCTGGTGCGACTGCTTCGTTGAGCCTATGAACTGATCATCGAGATGCCAGTAGATGATTGCATCCGGATTATGATGGGCAGCTTTAAACACGGTACTTCCGGTTTTCCCGTCCAGATCGACCGGCACATACAACGTACTTCCGTCTTTCGGATAGATCAGGTCCATATTGCGGTTCCCGGCATTCTGGGTACAGCCCGGCCGAAACGGAGGAAGCATCCTGTAGAACGGGTTTTTTGTCCGGAAATACCATTCCTGCACTGGCGGCAGAATAAACCATGAAACATGCTGCATGGCATCGGTCGATTCACATCCTGAGTTGACCTGCCATTTGCCGGTCTTGTCAAGATGGATAAGTTGGTGGAAGGGGCAGGCGGCAGTACGTGTACCTTTTTTCTGAACCCAGGCCGAGTCTTTGAATTCGCAGATCGATGAAGCCCTGTAGCCGCTGTAACGGCAAACGGGAATTTTGACCATCTCTTCCTCCGGTGTACGGAACCATGTGGTGGAAGGGAGGATTTTAAAGATATCGAAAAGTATGGGGGCAGCAACAGCTATTCCTGTAAGCCCCGGCCGGCCTTCCCCTGAGGCATTCCCTACCCATACCGCAACCACGTATTCCGGAGTTATTCCAATTGACCAGGCATCACGGTTACCAAAGCTCGTTCCTGTTTTCCAGGCGATCTTATGCGAAGAGGAAAACTGCTGCCATTGTGCCTCTTCGTCGGGGCGCGAAACTTCAACCATGGCTTCAAAAGTAAGCCAGACCGAAGCTGCGTCGAACCAGGAAGATGGGTTGTTATACTTAAGCGGCTTCAAATCGGGATTGCCGAGCAGAACCGGGGGGTGGAAATCAGCTTTATTATATCCCGGATGATCAGGTGAAAAATGATTCAGGGTTCTCGCCATCGATGCATACATTCCGGCCAGGTCCCATAACTTCGCTTCAGCCCCTCCGAGTATGATTGCCAGGCCATAATGATCGGCCGGTTTGTTAAGGCTGGTCATCCCGATATTTTTCAGAAGATTGTAGAAAGGTGTATAGCCGTATGTCTGAAGCATTTTCACCGCAGGAATATTCAGGGACCTTGATAAGGCCCGCTTTGCAGGCACAGCCCCGTCATAAGAAAGGCTGTAGTTCTCAGGAATGAATCCCCCTATCTGCACAGGGATATCAGGGATCAGGGTATTCGGGAGGATCAGGGCGTCGTTGAGCATGGCAGCGTAAAGGAAAGGCTTCATGATGCTGCCCGTGCTTCGTGGTGAAATGATCACATCAACATCGTTTCCGTAATCTGCCTTTCCCAGGCGGCGCAGGTTGCCTGCATAAGCCAGGACATTTCCCGTGTTCACTTCAAGGACGACAGCTGCTGCATTATGGATTTCATTGGCAGCAAGCTGGATCCCGTGCATTTCAAGAATGGTATTAACCCTTTCCTGCAGACCCGCATCGATATTCGTTATCACTCTCTCACCCTTATAACCTTCTTTGACTAAGCGGTTGAGAAGGTGAGGGGCAAGGTTGGGAAGGGCATAAGGTTTTTCTGGCAGGAGTTCGCTTTTGGCGAGCTCACAGGTCCTTAAATCTATCGTTCCCTCCTGCCACAGCATATCGAGCAGGCGGTTCCTTTTCGCAAGAAGGTTACGCGGATTCCTTCCGGGATAGATCAGGCCGGGGCTGTTGGGCAGGACTGCCAGGGCTGCGGCTTCGGCCCAGGAAAGCCGGGAAGCGCTTACCCCGAAATATCTCCATGCCGCCGCTTCCAGTCCAATCACATTGCCGCCAAAAGGCGCATGGGAAGCGTAGAGCCTGAGGATCTCCTTCTTCGAATGCGTGAGTTCCATTAAAAAAGCCAGGCTTATCTCGAGGGTTTTTTCAATATAGGTCCTGTTGCGGTTCTTCCTTGCAAGGCGTATCACCTGCATACTGATGGTACTTCCCCCGCTGACGATCTTATGATGTTTTATGTTAAGAACCGCCGCCCTTGCAAGGGCAACCGGATTAAAGCCAGGATGATACCTGAACCAGCGGTCTTCGTAACAGAGAATGGATTTTCTAAATTTTTCAGGCACCTCCTCACTTTCAGGAAAGCGCCATTGCTGATCGGCCGAGATCCTGGCTCCCAGCAGTCGCATTTCACGGTCACAGGCCACGGTGGAGGTCGGATCGTTGAACAAATGCCGGGGCCAAAGCAACAGCAGCAGCAGGTAAAGCAGGATTACCGCGACTAACCAGTAATACCATTTTGATAAAAAGAGAATTCGCCGCATTGCAGCCCGCAACCAGTTCTCCTTTTTTTGCATGCCCGCGATTGCTTCACAATTCACCCCGGCCATGTTTATTTCCCTACTTCGACCCAGTGGCCGGGAACACGTGAGTTAATGACGTCATAGTACATGGCCTCGCATTGCACAGGCGGCTGGTAGAAACGACCCTGGTAAGTAGCCATCAGCAGGACCTTAAACGTTTTGGTCTCGCCGGCCTCCAGGTCGAAATAAGTAAGCACCCTGTCATCGCGCACATCCTGGTAAGTATAATCCGATGCCTTCGTAAATGCCGAAGCCATTTCGCTCATCCTCGCATTCATGATCTCCCATCCCGACGGGAAAACCTGTGTGAGCGCCAGGTTCTGGTATGGCCCTAAAAGCCCGGGATTGCTCACTTTCACAATGGCAACAAAATTGGTTCCCTGCTCCAGGCTTCTGACATTGATCTTTTCTCCTTTCAGCCCGGTATAGGATACGTTCAGTTTAAGGTTGTTGTCGGCGGATGAGGAATCCCCGTAAGCCGGTATCCCCTTGATCAGAAGCTTCGCGTAGATCGCATTCTTCCCCCTGTTTGTAACTTCCAGGTTTTGCTTTTGGCCGGGTAACGGGTCAATACCTGAAACAGAGATCGATTTTGCAGTAGTGACATCCACCTTATCTTTACGGTCAATACTGAAGGAAGCATTGATCCCGCTGCCTGCGGAGGAACCGTAAAAATTGCAGAGGGCTATAAGGCAAAAGGCGCTGGTTTGTGTGCTCAGCCATCCCGCCTTGTTCAGTTCTCCTGCAATGCTTTGGGCAAGAGGAGCAGCCTTCGTCTTCATGTTCAGCATCGTCAACACTTCAAGGATCATGGCCTTGTCGCGGAGTTCGGTTCCATAGGTTCCCCACATCTCCACGTAGATCTCAACATTGGTACCAATCCCGTTGACCAGCTGCTGTGCGGCTTCGGGTTTGCCGGCAAGCAGGTATGCCCCTGCAAGTTTCCATTTTGCAGTAAGGGAAAGGTCCTTTTTCTCGAGCAGCTTGTTCATTGCCCCGAGTTCCGGTGCCCTGGCCAGCGCCAGCGTATAGAGGCGGTAAGCCTGTACCAGGTCATTGTTAGCCCAGCTTGCGTTGGCAGTCCATGACACAGCTTTTTCCCTCTGGAAGGATTTCCATGCCTTCATGAAAGCAGCGGGCAGGGCAAAGCCTTTCTTTTCGGCGTCCAGCATGAAATGGCCGGCATAGCTGGTCCCCCAGTCGTCGGCATAAGCCGAACCCGGCCAGTATGCCAACCCGCCGTTAGCCAGCTGGAATGATTTCAGCATCTGGATCCCCGATTTGATATTCTGCTCTGTCGTGGATTTTGTTTCGCTGCTGAGTTCCACGAGGTCTTTCAGATACAGCTGGGGGAATACCGAAGAAGTCAATTGTTCAATACAGCCGTAAGGATAATGGGTCAGGTATGACAACCATTTCTCGAGATTCAGCGAGGGCATCGAAGAAAGCTCCAAGGAACCGCTGTTGGTACCGGGTATCCCCCTGGCGGCAAAGGCTGTACTCCAGCTTCCCCCGGGGGGTATAGCCTTTTCAAACAGATCAGTCACCGGCAGGTTGGGGTCCCTGATATCGATTTCGATAGTGCTTTCGGCCCTTTCACTCCCGCTCAAGGCGAGGATCTTCACTTTGGCAATGCCGGTCATTTCACCCACCTTCAGGTCAAAGTTCACGAGCTGGTCGCCAATACTGAGAAAGCTAAGCTCACGGGCATTTCCCCCGCTGACCTCAAAAAAGTTGTTCACCTCGATGCTTACCTTCACATTCTTAACGGATTTCTCCATCGCAAACACACTTACCGGCAGTTTCACCGATTCGCCCGGGCCCAGCACCCTGGGCAGGGTGCCCTGCACCATCAGTGGCTTTTTCACTGCCGCAGTCTGTTCTTCCGAACCGTAAGCCCCCTTATAGCCTGCAACCACCATTACCCTTACCGATCCAATGTATTCAGGCATCGTGAAGGTGGTGGTTTTCGATTCCCCTTTTTTCAGCTCATAGGGCCCGAAGAACCTTACCATGGGTTTAAAGCGGTTTGCTTTGAGGCTGCCTCTGCGCAGCAGGTCCTGGTCGCCGCCTATGCTCAGTATCCTTTGCAGATCTCCGCTGAAAGCGCCCATCACCTGGTCGTAAAGGTCCCAGGTTTTTACGCCAAGCGCTTCCCGGGCGTAGAATACACTCCAGGGATCAGGAGTTTTGAACCGTGTGAGATCAAGCAGGCCTTCATCAACCACAGCGAGGGTAAATGACATAGGCTTTCCCATAGCCTCTTTTACTGTTATGGTGGCTGACTGCATAGGAACAAGTTTGCCTTTTATGCTGATGACCGGTTTTATGTGGGTTTCCGGGTTCTCGACAAAAACGGGAACCACACCGTAAAGCCTTATTGGCAGGTCGTTTTTAGTCTGGGAATGAGGCTGGATCAGGGTTACGAAAGCATAGCAATTCGGCGCCATATCTTCGCTGATCTTAAAACTGATATCGGTGCTCCCTTTGCTGGTCGGGGTCCAGAAGGATTTAAGGACCTCCGAACCGTTCTCAACTGTAAGCAATGCCCTTCCATCAGGGGAGGTTGGGATAGTAAGCTTCACGGTCTCGCCCACCTTATATTTCGGTTTATCCGTTGTAAGGGTGAGCATCGAGGCCGCTTGTTTTTCGCCCCCCGGCATACGGAAATAGCCGGGCCAGTCAACATACACCACCTTGCCTGCCATATGGCCCGACGATCTGTCGGTTACCTTGATCAGGTATCTTCCCCATTCTTCGTAATCAACCCTGAATTCATAGCTGGCTTTCCCGTTGACCGTTTTTACAGTTGCGGAATCGACCGGCCGGAGGTGGGATGTGGAAACAAAATCTGCGGAGCCCTTTTCCGAATCGTCCCACCACCATCTCCATTCCAGTTTAAACACTTCCACTTTCAACTTGTTCGAACTAATGATGTTCCCGTCGGGGTCGACATTCACAAGACTTATATTATAAGGCTTATCGGTATAGAGCACACGTTCACGGGCCGAGGGAAGAGGTACACTGAGGCCGGCAAAGGAAACATAAGGATAGTAGGGAATCGTAAAACGGTCTATAGAAAAATCTCCCCCGTCTTCAAACACCTTGGTCTCGAAACTGGCATTGAGCACGCCGGGCGCGACATTAGTCACATGGATCACCGGAGTAATGGTTGCTTTTCCTTCCTCATTCAGCTTCCCGTCGAAAACACTGATGTTTTCAGCTGCAAATCCGGCGGTGGGGTTGTCGAAAGTGTAATTCGGGAACTGTTTGAAGGCCGTTACCGACTTGGTAAGCGTAAGGTTTACCTGTACTTTTAAACCCCTGGCTATAGCCCCTGTGAGCCAGTCGGCCTGAAGCATCACAGGAGGGATCTTGTTCTTTTGCAGGTAAGCTTTGTTAAAATCCATCCGGATCTTCAGGCGGTTTGGCTTTACCGTCTCGATTTTAAGGGTCTTCTGGAACTCGGCTCCTCCAACCTTCACCTTCGCAAGCCAGTTCCCGGTAGGAGCAGCGGGCGTCGTCGTCGTTCTGAATGAATAGAATCCATTAACGGAAGAAGTAAGTACCGAACGTGACACCATCTGCCCGCTTGGATTATAAAGTGAAAGGCTCACAGGGTGGTTTGCCGGGAGCTTCCCGGTTTTGTCATCCAGGATGAAAGTCAGGTAAATCGAATCTCCCGGCCTCCACACTCCCCTTTCACCGTATATAAATCCTTTAATGCCTTTCTGAACGGGCTCACCTCCCACGTCAAACATGGATAGCGAAACCGAATTGCCTTCTGCCAGTTTTAGCCAGGCCTTTTCTTTGTCTTTATTCGCCACTGCAATGAAAGGCCTGGAATTCAGCCTGATCTCAGCCATGCCATCTCCGTCGGTGGAAGTTTTTCCAATCTTCTGTTGCTGGTAATTGTAGAATTCAACCTCTGCACCAGAAACAGGTTTTGAAGAGATCAGGTCAGTGACAAAGACCCTGAACAAATTTCCGCTGCCCCCTTTCGCGATCATTCCCAGGTTTGAAGCAAGAACATTGCGGTTGGCTGTTTTATTGAAGTAATAAGAAGCCTTGCAGGGATCATCCTTTTCGTTCCACCTGTAATTTTCCCAACCCCCGTTATCATTCCCTTCTTCATCATAGCTGTTATAATAATTCCAGCTTTCCCTGTCGTTCTCTTTTTCGGTATTTCGGATGAAGACCATGTCGGGGGTTTGCTTTGTTTCTCCGGTAGTACATGGATAAGTTGAATATTGTTTTTTAAAGCTGATGTTCACTGAATAGATAGCCCCCGGTTCAGCTTTGATCAATGTCGACATATCAATCGAGAAACGGTTCCATCGCCCGTAATCTGCAACACCGTTCAGGGGGATGGTTTTATTCACGACCACTCTTCCCACCCTCGAGAGATCATAGTTTGTCCCGAGTTCATTGATCTGCAGGAACTGAAGAATATTATTCTCATAAATGCGGATAACCTTTACGTCGGCGGCCTTCAGATTAACGGCCTCAAAAGGGATCAGCATATTGTTTGAGGAAGGCATGATAACCCCCGTGCCCACAAACCTCACATTGGGCTTGTTGCCTTCGGGCGATAAATTCTGAACAATACGTTTACCAAGTTCTTTCCCCTGGCAGTTTCGCAGCGAGGGCTCGATACTCAGCCGGGGACTGCCTTCCATTTCGGCAGGCGGATAAATGATCAGTTCATTATCCTGGATGGAGTACCTAACCGTGCTTAATTTGCCGATACGGATCAGTCCCTCGAGGTTCTGGTCATGCTTCAGGGGATCAGTGAACCTCAACAGGAAACAAGGCTCACCGGCAGCGACATTCCGTAATTCCAGCCATTTGAAATCTCCGAGCGCTGCGATCTCTTCGGTAAACTGCTTATCGGCGGCGGCGCCTATCGAATTAGCGTTCCAGTCCAGCTTTACAGATGAAGCCTGGGTACTGCGGATAATGGAATCGACCTGAAAATTATGCTGGTTGTTTTTGGAGTCGTGCTGCCAGGTAACAGGCAAATTCCTTCCATCCTGCTTTGCCGTAAGCATCAATTCCACTTGCTTGTCGTCGGCCACATCAGCGGTAAAAACAGTTCCGGTAAGTTTTTCTTTTGACAGATCTGCCTCGGAATAAGCTTTATGATTATCAATGGTCACATCAAAATCCTGGCGTATGGTCTGAAACTGGAACTCCATCGTTTTCATCGAGTCGGGGACGGTGAGCAGTTTTGACAGCAGGAACTGAACGGTATAGACCTGGTCGGGGGGCAATGGCTCATCGGGCCTGAATTCTATCGTACGGCTGTCGATCCAGTATGATGTTCCTTTAATTGAAGGTTTGATCTTCAGGAGATCTTCCTTCATCGCGACAATCAGTGAGGATGAGTCAACATAATCATCAGCCATTCTGATTTTAATTGTGGAATGGGTTGAAACCAGCCCGGAGGTAAAAGCCTGGACATACTGCCTGAAGGCTGAATTGACATGCATCAGCGGTCCTTTTAAAGATTTGCCGTTGAGCTGGATGAGAACCAGTGCAACCAGGATTACCAAAGCAGGTATCCCAATAAAGAGCAAAAGTTTTTTTCTGGGTGACATAAGGCGGGATTTTAAGGAACGCAGGAATAAAGATTAAAAGCTTAAGTAAAGATATGAAATTATTACTTTTGTGAAAGAACTCTTTTCTATGATAAAAAAATCCATTTTTATCGCAATCAGCATGTTACTTTGCTGCAGTTACTCCTTTTCCCAGCAGTCTTCCTGTATGACCGACTTTGACTTTGTTGTTGCCAAAGTTAAATCTGATTACCCCGGTTATGATGTCAAGATCAGGGGGGAAAAGGTGGCGGAACTTGCCCTGTTTGAGCAGGAACTCCGCAAAAAGATAGTATTATATCCCGATTCCTGCGGGCTTTACCTGGATGAGTATTGCCGGTTTTTCAGGGACCATCACCTCAAGGTAAGAAGAAACCCAGGTCCTGACCGGGAATGGGTGCAGGGTGATACTTCATCTTACGGGAAGAATATTGCTGTTGACACCAATGAGTTGTTTTCAGGAACTGCCGGTTCGAAAACCATAGAAGGACTTTGGGTTTCAGGCTGGGGAGAGCTGGCGGTGGTGAAAGACCAGGGTAGTCGTAATTACCTGGGTGTTTCGGTGAGCATGGCTCACTGGAAACCCGGGCAGGTGATGTTTGAGTTCAGCCCGGAGGGGCAAAGCGGGCTTAACAACAACAGCCATCCGCAGGCCAATGATACTGCTTTTAATGTAATTGAGCATACGACCTGGAAGGGCGCCAGGACATCGAAGACCAGGGCCAGCCTGCATCTTAACCGGCATATCCTTGAAATTCATGACCAGATGTTCCTTGTACGGAAAACATCGTCTGCACGCAATGACATAGCCCTGATCAGATCATATTCACCCCTTTATCCAAACGGGGGTAATATTTATTTTACATACGGCATACTCAGCGACAGCACTTTCTTTATCAGGGCCAACAGCTTCGACGGGTTTAAGGATCAATTGGAAAAAACCATCAGGGGCCACTGGAACGATATTGTGAGCAGGCCAAACCTGGTCATCGACATCAGGGGCAACGGGGGAGGACAGGATGATGAGTGGCAGATGTTGTTCAGCCTGATCTATACAACTCCGTATTTCAGCAAAGGCGTTGAATGGTACGCATGTAAAGATAATATCAAAGCTTATGAAGATGATATTAAGAACGGAACTCTGAGGGGTGGGGAAGAAGGATTGAAATGGACGAATGCACTGCTGGCCGAGATGAAAAAGAACCCCGGGGGGTATGTGGTCCACCCGATGATGGGCAAGGATGAAATGGTAAAAGAAGATACTGTTTACAAATATCCCAGGCGGGTCGGTATCATCATCAATGAGGGCAACGGATCCTCAGCTGAACAGTTCCTGCTGGCGGCAAAAACAAGCAATAAAGTCACTTTGTTTGGCGATACTCATACCGCAGGTGTGCTTGATTATTCCAATTCAATCCCAATTGATTTACCTTCGGGGAAGTACTACATGAGGTATCCCATGACACGTTCACGCAGGCTGCCCGATAATCCTATCGACAATATCGGTATCAGTCCGGATGTGATCATTCCTTATCCGCCAAATTACCAATTGTTTGATAAGCTTGATGTTTGGGTGGAATTTGTAAAAGACTGGCTTGAGGCGGGGGAAAAATAATCAGGAAAAATATTTGCCTCTGTTTCTGAATTTTGTCAGGCGATTTGTATGAAATTATTGTATCATCAATTTCTTAACCTCAACCCCTTCCCTGAGAGACTCTCACTCCTCATTCCTGTCCTCATGCCTTAAAGCAGCATACTTGCCCACGAGCATCGAAATGATGATAGCGATATACATCTGGCCGGTAATGGCAATGAAAATAGTGAGGGAACGCGCGTATGGCTGAACAGGTACGATGTCTCCAAAACCAGTTGTTGTTAAGGTTACAAATGTGAAATAGATGAAATCGTGACGATTGACGATAGCTGATGTATTGCCGGAACCGGTAAAGCTGAATGCCGTGGGATCGGAGCCGTATATAAAACCGACAATTATCGAAAAAATAAGTCCTATTAAAAGATAAATGATAATGGAATCAAGAATTAACCTGAAAGTGACCGTTTTTGAAATTGCAAGGTGTTTTATCAGCGTAAAAACAACGATCGCGAAAAATACCAGATTCAGAGAGGATGACAAATAGAACAACATTTTCAATTTAAAAATGGCCGAGGTCCAGGTCACAATCACAGCCCCGATGGATAATGGAAGTATTACTGGATGCATCCTGTCGGAAATCAAATAGCCCAGCAGAAATATCAGGGTGAATGCAATATCATAAATCATTTTCTGATAGGCCGGGGAAAAAACCGGAATAAAAAATACAGTAAAAACTACCATCGAAAGGAAGACGACATTCCACTTTATACTCTCCCGAAAAATATTTTTAATTAAAAAATTCATGTTCCCCGAAATTTGGTTCTTCAAAGATGCAGAAATCACAGAATAAAAACAAATATTAAAAAAATAGTTTACAAACTAAGTATTTAGTTGTATATTTGTAAATTGAAAAGCAAAAGCTCAGACCCTAAGATGAACGATGTCATACTAACAGAGATGCCTGACCGCGACCTGACTAAAGCCGAAGAACAGATCATGCAGGTACTCTGGGACCTGGATAAAGCCTTGGTGCATGACATCCTCAAAGCGTTTCCGGAACCCAAACCCGCGTATAACACGGTCTCAACGATAATCCGAATCCTGGAGCAGAAAGGTTTTGTGGGGCATAAAGCTTACGGAAGGACACATGAGTATTTTCCATTGGTTTCGAAGCCGGATTATACGAAACGGTTTTTCAGGCATATGATCCTGAATTATTTCGGGAATTCCTGTCCTTCGCTGGCTTCATTTTTCACCCGTGAAGAAAACCTGAGCCTGAAGGAGCTGGAGGAGATAAGAGGACTTATCGATAAGGAAATTAAGACCAAAAAAGCAAAGACATGAGCGCGTTGACAATGAACCCACTGAACAAACGCCGCTCCTTAATCCGGGCAAAAAGCAAGCTTTTCTTTGCATGGCCTTTGATCATTACGGTGACGATCTTTGTTGCAGGGATCACTTTCAGCATCAAATCCTATGCCCAGTATAATCAATATAACCAATATGAAACACAGGCAGGAACGCCTGCATTAGCGCCTCCCCGCCATCATAATCCTCCACAGGATAAAAAGGTGAAAGACAGTATCAAAGTATATCAAAAGATTGAAAAGCAACCGGAATACCCTGGCGGGACCGATGCAATGTTCAAATTTATTTTTGAAAATATGAAGTATCCGAAGGAGGCCAGATCAAAGAACATTGAAGGGAAGGTGATTGTGAACTTCACTGTAAGATCCAATGGTTTGGTTACCGATGTGGAGACGATGAGAGGAATAGGCGGAGGTTGTGACGAAGAAGCTGTACGCCTCGTAAAACTAATGCCGAAATGGAAACCCGGAGAAGACCTCGGAAAACCTATTGATGTGAGTATGATAGTTCCGGTCAAGTTTTCACTGGACACTATAAAAGTAAAGAAGTAGCGAGGGGGTGCAAAAGAAAATATACAGTCTGGAATTGCTGGATGATGGAGTCCCTGCCTCTTTCATGATAAAAACGATGGAGGAAATTGCCGACCGCCAGCAGGGGATTGCCGACGATCCGCATCGTCATAATTACTATTCGGTGATCTGGCCGTTCAGCGGATCGGGAAGGCATGTTATTGACTTCAATGAATATCCCATTTTGCCGAATCATATTTTCTTTGTGAGCCCAAGACAGGTTCACCAGATCATTTCCGGCCCTGAAACCACGGGGTTGGTCATATTGTTTACCCCGGAATTCCTGATGAAAAACAGCATACAGGAAAATTTTATTTCAAACATCAGACTCTTCCGCGACAGCACTGAAACTCCGGCCTTGTCCATGACTGAGCCTATATTGAAAAACATTCTTCAGTTTGCCTCCGCGATAAAAGAAGCATACACCTCAGAACAGGAACTGAAATACGAAACAATCGGGGCATACCTGAAGCTTTTCCTTATAGAATGCAATGGGCACTGCAGTCTCATCCCGGACACGAATACACAAAACGCAGAGGTCGGCAAATCAATTGTGCAACGATTTAAGAATCTTGTGGAAGCCCGGTTCCAGCAATGGCACCAGGTTAAGGATTATGCCGGCGCTCTCAACGTGAGCCCGAACTACCTGAACGAAGTTATCAAATCAACAATAGGCATCCCGGCTAAGGATTTTATCAGGAACCGCATCCTGCTTGAAGCCAAACGGACAGCCGTATTTACGGCGAAAAGCAGCAAGGAAATCGCATTCGAACTGGGCTTTGACGATCCTTCCCATTTCAGTAAATTCTTCAGGACAGGCGCCGGCCAGTCTTTGCTGGCATTCAGGCAGACACATTCGGGGTAATAGTTGTTCTTCCACTGTAAAATCACTCAATAAACCGGAATCAGTCTGGTTAACCATGATTTCTACAATGCAAACCATGGTTTTTACCTTTCCGGTGAAGCAGGGCCGGATTAATTTTGCCGTATAATTAAATCAAGTATTCACCAGCGGAACCAACCCGGCCTTCACAAAGATTGATCAGCCGGTAAATCGCAGAAAAAGAAACATCATGGAAACAGTTAAAACAACATGGGCTATTGACCCTTATCACTCAGAGATCCTTTTTAAAGTAAAGCACCTGGTTATTTCAACAGTGAGCGGTAAATTCGAAAAATTTGAAGGTTCTGTCATCACCAATGGCGATGACTGGAACAATGCTGCGGTCGAATTCTCGGCCGATATTGACAGTATCAATACTGGTGTGGGTGACCGTGACGGCCATCTGAAGTCAGCCGACTTTTTTGACTCGGCAAATTATCCGAAGCTTACCTATAAATCGACTTCTTTTACAAAAAAAGGCGATAATGAATTTGTAGTGAAGGGCGATTTGACTATTCGCGGGACTACCCGTACTGTTGAACTGAAAGTTGATTTCGGTGGGATCATGAAAGACCCATATGGAAATATCAAAGCCGGTTTTGAGCTTAGCGGAAAGATCAACCGTAAAGAATTCGGACTGAATTGGAGTGCGCTTACCGAAGCCGGTGGCATGGTCGTCGCCGACGATGTGAAGCTTTCTCTTAATGTGGAACTTGCAAAAGTCCAGTAACCAGGGGAGGTTTTATGAAAACCATCATACACAGGGGGAACAGCCGTGGACATTCGGACTACGGCTGGCTCGACACCCGGTATACCTTCAGTTTTGCCAATTATCATGATCCCGCCAGGGTTCATTTCGGGGCTCTGAGGGTTATCAATGACGATGTTATTGACGGAGGCGGAGGGTTTGACAAGCATCCCCACGATAATATGGAAATCACCACCATTGTGACGGAAGGAACACTGGAGCACAAGGACAGCATGGGGCATACCCGGCAGTTGGGATCCAACGAGGTCCAAGTCATGACTGCAGGTACGGGGATCTTTCATTCCGAGTACAATGCTGATGCGAAGATACCGGTAAAGCTGTTCCAGATCTGGGTTTTCCCTGAGCAAAAAAACCTGAAACCCAGGTACGACCAGAAAGTCTTTGACCCTTCGGAAAGGAACGGGAAATGGCAAAGGCTGGTATCGCCTGATGAACCAGGCGCTCTTATGCTGAACCAGAAAACATGGTTTTCCAGGATCAGCTTATCCGCAGAAAACAATACTACCTATACTTTACATGATGCATCTCATGGAGTTTATATTTTTCTTATTGAAGGGACTGCGGATGTAGCCTCTGCCCGGCTTGAAACCCGTGACGGCATAGGAATATCAGAGATCTCTGAAATCAGCATAAAGGCCGTTAACGATTCAGATCTCTTACTGATAGAAGTACCGATGCAATGGTAAACTCTGATGGCAGATGTCAGATTTCAGATATCCAGTTATCCAGCATCCTCTGACCGTGCGTCGTAATGATGGATTCAGGGTGAAACTGCAATCCACAGACATTATAATTCAGATGTGACAGGCCCATGACAGTACCGTCTTTGGACCGGGCGATCACATCGAGGCAGGGTGGAAGGGAGGCTTCCGCAACGGCCCAGGAATGATAAAGCCCGACCTTGGCGCCATCCGGGATTCCATGAAAAATATAATGTTCAGGGCGGATGATGCTGATGCTGCGCGGCTGGCCATGGACCACTTTGGGCAGGTTGAACAGCTCCCCCCCGTAATGCAGGGCGATGGCCTGATGGCCGAGACAGATACCGAGGATAGGTTTGTTACCTGCGTATTCCCTCAGAATATCGAACATGGCAGGCTGTTCCTCAGGCAGTCCGGGCCCGGGAGAGAAAATGATCTTATCGTAGTTCTCCACATCGGGCAGATGCAGTTCATCCGACCTTACCACATTAAAGCTAACTTTGCCGTTATTACGCAGAAGTTCAACCAGGTTGAAGGTGAAGGAGTCGTGGTTATCGAGCAATAATATCTTCATGCAGAGGGGTGAGGCAGTCAGTAAAATTAATGATTTTGCTGTCAGAAGCATCCCATTCCTTTTCGTGACCGATTTTGAAGGAAAGAACACGGCTGTGATGAGTATCGAGGAAGCCACCGCCAACAAGGTTTTTTTCAGTATTGGCGGGGAGAGGAATTTCAGTAATGTTTCAACGGCCTTGAGAAATCCGGGCTTCATTTCTGAGCCGGCAGGTAAGGGTACGGAAGCAGATGACTCCGGAAAGTTCAGCTTCATCCCCCGTTTGGTCAATGTTGAAGTCTACCGCAAAGCATTCGATAAGGTAAGCTGGCACCTGAAGCGGGGCGACACTTATCTGATCAATCTCACGTTTGCAACGGAACTTGACACGGAACTCAGCCTTGATGATATTTTCCTGCGCAGCCGTGCTCCTTATAAGCTTTTATTCGCTGATGATTTCGTTGTGTTTTCCCCCGAACCTTTTATCAATATCAGGAACGGCATGATCAGCTCAAACCCGATGAAAGGGACAATTGACGCTTCAATCCCCAATGCGGAAGAGAGGCTGCTGACGGACCCGAAAGAGTTATTCGAACATAATACCATTGTAGATCTGATCCGCAACGACCTTTCGATGATTGCCTCCTCGGTAAAAGTTGAAAGGTTCAGGTATATCGAAAAGATCAGTACAAACCGCAAAGACCTGCTTCAGATGAGCTCGGAGATCAGCGGGATAATGCCTCCCGGCTGCCTCAGCCATCTTGGAGAAGATATTTTTACCCTCCTTCCTGCCGGTTCGGTAAGCGGGGCGCCCAAGGGAAAAACGGTACAGATCATTAAGGAAGCGGAGGCCGACGGACGTGGTTTCTACACCGGTGTTTTCGGGTATTTCAATGGGCGGGATCTCTCATCCGCAGTTATGATAAGGTTTATTGAGAAGGCGGATGGCGTGCTGAAGTTTAGGAGCGGGGGAGGGATTACCGCCCTGAGCGATTGTGAAAGCGAGTATCATGAACTCACAGACAAAGTATATGTGCCGTTTGTTTGAGACTATCAGGATTGAGAACGGGCAGCCACAGCATTTAAGATGGCATGAAGAGCGTATGCGGAAGTCGGGGTTGGGGGTTAGGGATTGGGGGCTGGGGGTTGGGGATTCGGGATTGATTCCGTCAAATTCCTTTTCGCTCCGGTACGGAACCCGTCACTGGCTGGAATCGCTGTTGCAGCTTCCTGCAAACATGAAAGAAGGGATCGTTAAATGCAATGTGGTCTATGAGAAGGATATCCTTGAAATAAGTTATCTGCAGTACCTGAAACGCCCGGTCCGGAGCCTGAAACTGGTATATGCCGATGCAATTGACTATCATTTAAAGTATGCTGACCGGACTGCGTTGGATGCATTGTTCGCATTAAAGGGCGATTGTGACGACATCATTATTGTGAAGGACGGGCTGATCACCGACAGCAGTATTTCAAACCTGGTATTTTATGATGGGATCCGTTGGTGCACCCCTGAGCACCCTCTTCTTGAAGGGACATGCCGGGCCAGGCTGATCGCAGGAGGGCAGATCGAACCTGTCAGTATCAGGCCGGAAGACCTTAATAAATACTGTGGCTGCAAGCTGATCAATGCGATGCGGGAGATGGGGGAGGAGGAGGTTGTGAATATCGAACATTGCCACTCTTGAATTCATGATCACCCCGTCTCTTTAACGAAATTGATTGACAATTGTCGGCAGCTCTTTGTATATTTGATATCAGGTTGATATAAGATGCAAAGAATCATCATATTCTAATCAGGTACCATGAAAACACGACACCTTGAAAAATCGATGGTTTTATTGACGATTGGAATTGTCATTTCCCTTACCTCCTGTAAAAAAAATAATACCGACACTTCGCAGGACCAGTCTATATTTAAGGAAACAACATACTGGGAGTGTAACCTGGCCGAATTTAATCCGGATACCACCCGGTATTTTTATCTTTTTTCCCTGACCAGGAATGGCAACCTGCTTACAGGAGAGGTTTTTGTACGTGATTCTTCCGAGCTGAAACAAGGGGTAATCAGCGGTTTAATAGGACAGGACAGCATTTTTATAACTGCTGATTTTGATCTCAATAAACTGGATTTCTCGTTCAAAGGAGTCGTGGAGGGTGAATCAGGTCAGTCAAGCCTTGCCGGATCGGTCATGTCTGGCCTGCCTGGCGCCGGGGTCAACAATGAACTGCTGGTAGTGGTAAGCCCCACTCTGGATTTTAATTGCCCGGATGTTTTTCCCGATAATCCGTCAGTATTCAGAAAAGTCAGTTCTTCGGAACATCCGAAAGACTCGGCGGTCATTTTTATCCACGGTATGACCGGGGATCTCACGCATTGGGATGCTGTAATCAAACTCTTATCTGCTGATTTCAAAAAGCGCCATGATGTGTATGTGTATCAGTATAACTGGAAAGATTCGATCATGACGAACGGGAGGATATTGCTGGACTCGGTACTGGCAGCCGGCCTTACCAACCCGATTATTGTGGCCCATTCCATGGGAGGGCTGGTGGCAAGGGCTTACATCGCGAAAGGAGGTCCGCTTGCAACCCTGGTTGCCCTCGGAACTCCCCACCTGGGAAGTCCGCTGGCCACCCTGGTAAAACTGCTCTGCTTTATTAATTTCCCGGGGCCCAAAGACATGGCTCCCGAATCAGCTTGTATTAAATCATTACTTGCCAGTACCATTGATGCTCAAAACAGGCAGAAGTATATTGTTTTTGCGGGCCAGATGAAAGGGAGTTTCAAAATCGTGAATCACCGCCTGAAATGGGTCTGGGCTGAAGATTATTACGATATCATGGACAAAGTTGGCTTTGATGCCTTTGTCCTGTTTAAAAGTCCTCCCAACGACGGTCTGGTACCGCTCTCTTCAGGGCTTTTTGAAGGGTACCCTGTTAAGGAAAGGAACCCCGTACTCGAATGGGTTGATCACAAGAACCTGCGGAACCCCGTGATTTCCACCGAAGTGATGGACTATATCAATGCGCTGTAAAGACTTATAGAGGAAGGAAGTTCTTTCAGTACCGATTTATCCCGGATTTGAGTCTGGAATCGGGGTTTTATCGGCAAAACCGGGGTCTTTATAGGTTAAAAAATCCCCTCGGATAGATTTTAGCTCAAAGCAGAATTGATTTTCGTAATTTTACAATCAGAACGAGGTCCCCTTATACGGAATTATACCGGAAAAAGCCGTGAACCTCTTAGATTACATCATATGAACAGGAAAGCACTACTGAATATCTTTCTCAGCCTTATCCTTATTGCAGGAGTTTCATGTTCCGGGAATAAAAAGAAGAAGGAAGGAAAGGAAAATCCCTCCATTTCCTTTATTGAAGGGTATGTCGTCACCCCTTCGGTTGTCGATGAAACGATCGGAATTTCCGGCACTTTGCGACCCTTTGAGGAAACCGTTTTGATGCCCGAAATGCCGGGGAGGGTTGTGATGGTAAACCTGCCGGAAGGCCAGCTGGTTAAAAAAGGGACATTGTTGCTGAAAATTTTCGACGGGGATCTTCAGGCCCAGCTGAAAAAGGCTCAAACACAGTATGAGATCGGCAAACAGATTCTGGACCGGCAGGCCGAGCTGCTGAAGGTTGACGGCATCAGCCAGGTGGAATATGATCAGCAGGAATTACAGGTCACATCGATACTGAATGATATAGACCTTCTAAAGGCGCAGATCTCAAAAACTGCGATCCTGGCGCCCTATGACGGAGTCATAGGCTTGCGTAACATAAGCCTTGGCGCCCAGGTCACACAATCAACACCCATTGCCACCATCCGCGAATCGGACAAGCTGAAGCTTGATTTCTCGGTTCCTGGCAAATACAGTTCGATGATCCACAAGGGAACCAAAGTTAAATTCTCAGTGGAAGGTGATGAGAAAAAATATGATGCGGAAGTCATGGCTACAGAAGAAGGGATCGACCTGAACACCCGTAACCTGAAGGCAAGGGCAATTGTTGAAGCCCATGCCCCGACGCTTACACCCGGAGCTTATGCAAGTGTTGAGCTCAGGTTGAGCGAGAACCGCAATGCGCTGATGATCCCCACCCAGGCCATTATTATGAAAGAACGGAGCAAGAGCGTGATCGTAAGCCGGGGAGGGAAAGCGGTTTTTGTCCCTATTCAGACAGGAGTGAGGAAGGCCGGGACTCTGGAAGTCATCCAGGGACTGAGTGCAGGGGATACAGTTGTTGTCACCGGCGTACTTTTCATCAAGCCTGATATGGAACTTACCTTTGCGAAAATAAAATAAGGGATATGACCATTTCCGATTTCGCGATAAAACGCCCTGTTGCCAGCATTGTGATGAGCCTCATTATTGTGCTGTTCGGATTTGTTGGTTTTTCATTCCTGGGGATAAGGCTTTACCCCGCTATTGATCCTCCGACTATCAATGTCCAGACAACCTATGCCGGTGCCAACTCCGATATTATTGAATCGCAGGTCACTGAACCGCTTGAAAAATCTATAAACGGGATTGAAGGCGTTCGTTCCATTTCTTCCTCTTCTTCTACCGGGTCCAGCAATATTACCGTGGAGTTCAATGTGGGAGCCGATCTTGAAAAGGCGGCCAATGATGTGCGTGACAAAGTAAGCCAGGCAGCAAGGCTCCTGCCACAGGACCTTGACGCTCCTCCTGTTGTTACGAAAGCCGATGCCAACAGCGACCCCATTATCACTGTTGCTGTCCAGAGTACAACCATGAATCCCATGGAGCTCAGCGATTATGCTGAAAATGTTCTTCAGGAGAAGCTTCAGACCATCCCGGGTGTAAGTTCCGTCATGCTTTACGGTCAGAAGAGGCCGGCCATGCGTCTCTGGCTGGATCCCAGGAAAATGGCTGCTTACAACCTGACTGCCGAAGATGTGAATACCGCACTGATGAAAGAGAATGTAGACCTTCCCGGGGGCAAGGTCAGGGGCAGGTCCACCGAACTTATTGTGAAAACTTATGGCCGGCTTACCACCGAAGATGATTTCAATAATATGATCATACGGCAAACGAATGACCAGCTCATCAGGCTAAGCGATATCGGTGAAGCTTCCTTGGGGGCAGAAGTTGATGAAACCGGGGTAAAACTGAACGGTGCCACCGGGATTTCCCTGGCCCTGGTCCCCCTGCCCGGATCAAACCAGATCGCCATTGCAGATGAGTTTTTTAAACGGTTCAATGAGATCAAGAAGAACTTACCGCCCGGGATGAAACTGGATGTTGGTTATGACAAGAGCAAATTCATGAGGCAATCGGTGACGGATGTGGCCGAAACGATCCTCATTGCCATTGGGCTTGTGGTGCTTATTGTTTTCCTTTTCTTCAGAAATACGGTTATAGCCCTCAGGCCGCTAATCGATATCCCGGTATCCCTTATCGGCTCATTTTTCCTGATGTACATTTTCGGGTTTTCGGTAAACGTTCTGACCCTGCTTGCGATCGTGCTTGCGACGGGGCTGGTGGTTGACGACGGCATTGTCGTCACCGAGAACATCTATAAAAAGCTGGAACACGGGATGGATAAATACCAGGCGGCTTTTGCAGGTACCAGGGAAATTCTCTTCGTGGTCATAGCAACGTCACTGACGCTTGCTATCGTATTCATTCCTGTTATTTTCCTCCAGGGATTTACAGGCAGGTTGTTCAGGGAATTTGGGATCGTGCTTGCCGGCTCAGTGCTGATCTCTGCCTTTGTATCCCTTACACTGACACCGGTCCTGAATGTGAAGATGGGCAGGGCGGATATCAAGTCCCTGAAGTTTTACCAGATAACGGAACCATTTTTTGCCGGTCTTGACAAAGGATACCGTTTGCTTCTGAGCCGGTTCATGAAACGCAAATGGATCAGCCTGGCCGTCCTGGGAATGTGCTTCCTGCTGGTATTTGTCCTGTTTAAATCGATCAGGTCGGAGCTGGCCCCACTCGAAGATCACAGCATTCTCAGAACAACTATCACTGCACCTGAAGGCACTGATTTCGATTATATGGAAAGGCTGGTCAATAGAATTTCCGATACATTAAGTAAAAAAGTACCTGAAGCGAGATTGATTTTCGCAAGGACAGGTTCCGGCTTTGGTAACACTTCCACCAATACCGGCGGAATCAATATTTTTCTGGTCGAGCCTAACCAGAGGAAGACCAGCCAGCAGCAGGTCTATGACAGGCTTGTTAAGATCTATAAAGGATTTCCTGAAGCCAGGATCATTCCCATTCAGGAGCAGACCATTTCAACTTCCCTTTCTGCAGGATCCCAGCTTCCAGTGCAGTTCGTTTTGCAGAACCTTGATTTCGATAAACTCAGGGAAGTGGTTCCCCGTTTCCTTGACCTGGCCCGTAAAGACCCTACTTTCGGAAACGTGGATGTGAACCTGAAATTCAATAAACCCGAGATCAATATCATCGTCGACCGGATGAAAGCGACGGATCTTGGAGTAAATGCAATCGACATCTCGAACACCCTTCAGTTTGCCTTAAGCGGGAAGCGTTACGGGTATTTCCTGAGGAACGAGAAACAGTATTATGTCATTGGCCAGTTTGACCGGGAGAGCCGTAACAAGCCGGCCGATATAGCATCAATGTATGTGCGCAGCAACGGCGGGCAGCTGATACAGCTCGACAACCTTGTAAAGATGCAGGAAAGCAGCGAGCCTCCTACGTTATTTCATTACAAAAGGTATAAGTCGGCAACGATCTCAGCTTCACTCGCCCAGGGAAAAACCCTTGGTGAAGGGATCACAGCTATGAAGAAAATCGCGAAGGAGACTATAGATGGTTCGTTCAATACCGACCTGCTCGGGCCTTCGCGCGACTTTGCTGAAAGCAGTTCGAACACCTCTTTTGCCTTTGTACTGGCGCTCGTTCTCATCTACCTGATCCTTTCGGCCCAATTTGAAAGTTTCATCGATCCTCTTATCATCATGATCACCGTACCCCTCGCAGTAACGGGCGCATTGCTTTCGCTTTTCATCTTTGGGAGCACCCTGAACATTTTCTCTGAGATCGGGATGATTATGCTGGTTGGGCTGGTTACCAAGAATGGTATCCTGATCGTCGAATTTGCGAACCAGAAAAGAAAACTTGGCTTGTCGAAGTCAGAAGCAGCGTTTGAGGCGGCAGCTGCGCGCCTGCGCCCCATCCTGATGACCTCCCTGGCGACGATCTTCGGCGCCATGCCTATCGCACTGGCCCTTGGCGCAGGTGCGCAGAGCCGCACACCCCTGGGGATCGTCGTGGTAGGAGGGCTGTTGTTTTCACTGATACTTACCCTCTTTGTAATCCCGGCAATGTACGTGATGATGTCGGGCAAGAAAGAGAAAATCCCCGATTATTCAGAAGGCCATGCCGTATAAAAAGATCATTATACTGTTTAGTATGCTGATGACCGCAGCCGGTTTGTCGGCCCAATCCCTGCTGGGCGTGGATGATGCCGTGGGGATTGCCCTCAAGAACAATTATGATGTGTCTGTTGCAAAAAACAATGCCGATGTGGCAAAAGTGAATAACACCCTTGGAAACGCAGGGATGCTGCCCTACATTTCGGTTAACGGAAGCGACAATTATTCCGTTAATAATGTCTACCTGAACCTCTCAACGGGGAGTTCGATTACATCCGCCGCGGGAACGTCCAATGCATTCACTGCTGCCGCTGCCCTGAACTGGACATTGTTTGACGGAACCAAAATGTTCATCACTAAAAACAAACTGACCCAGATAGAAAAACTGGGGGAAATACAGTTCAGGGATATGGTAATGCAAACGATATATAACGTAACGGTTGCATTTTACCAGGTCGTTGCACAGAAACAGCAGCTGCTTGCCATACGTGACGTTATGGCTTACAGCCTTGAGCGGGTTAGATTGTTGCAAAAAGGATATGATGCAGGCATTGCGCATAAAAACGACCTCCTTCAGGCAAAGATCGACCTTAATGTAAACAGGGAAGCCGAGATCAACCAGATAAACACTATACGCAATTCTAAAAGGGCCCTTAACCAGGTGATTGCCCGCGACCCGGAAACTGATTTCGATGTGGCTGATACCATTCCTTTGAATTATGAACCGGATCCGGTTGACCTGATGAATAAGCTTTATATCAATAACACCAGCGTATTATCATCCCAGAAGCAGGTCGACATTGCAAAACTAAGCTTAGGGGAGTACAAGACCTACTACCTGCCAAAACTGAATTTTGTTGCTTCTTATGCTTTCCAGCAAAACGATAATAGTGCTTCAACAGTACTGACAAACCGTACATACGGCCCTCTCGTTGGCGGCAGCCTTGTCATCCCGGTTTACCAGGCGGGCAATGCCCTGCGCCAGGTCAGGGCCGCAAAGATCCAGCTTCAATCATCACATTACAGCCTTGACAATGTTAAGCTGCAGGTCAACACCCAGCTGAAAACCGCTCTGACGGAATTTGAAGATCAAAAGACCCTGCTTGTCATTGAAAGGGATAACCTGACCCTTGCAAAAGAAAACCTGAAGATTTCACTTGAAAGGCTCAGGCTGGGGCAGACTACCGCCCTGGAGGTCCGCCAGGCACAGGAAAGCTATGCCAATTCCCTGGCCCGTTATTACGATTTCGAATTCAATATGAAAGTAGCCGAGACCACGCTAAAGCAACTCGTAGCTGGCTTATAGGATTTGATTTTTTGGTTTTTTACTCATTGTTTTAAATATTACAAAGATGGAAGAGAAACCGACGAAAACGGAAACACCCAAAGCAGTTCCTTCTATGACTGAACTTCAGAAGATGAAACTGATTTTTGATGTGGCAAAATGGCTGATAGGATCAGTTGCCCTGGTCATTGTAACCATGGTGATCGATTACGGCTTCAGAGATCGTGCAGCAGGGGTTGAAGAAGTCAAACAGTACGACCGTTACGTGACCACGCTGATCGTCTTAAACAAAGAGGTGGGCCCAAGAAGACTGCTGGCGCAGTATTTTTCATACGTTTTGCCTTCCGACAAAATGAGAAAATGCTGGCAGAATTATTACTGGGTGGTAAATGTCGAATACCAGGCAATGGTTAAAAAAGATTCAATTCTCGGGTCAAAACTCAAATCGTTTATGACGATGAAAGCGATCACCCAGGAGCAGCAGATCGAGTTTGAAGCCCTTGACAAGGAAAAGCATCGAACCGAAAAAGAATTGTACAGCGAGTTCCGCCTGCCTACCGGACTTAAATAGCGTTCTGCTGATGTCATGTGCAGCAAGCGAATGACGCCCCCGCAATCACAACACGATTTTTTAATACATTTGTCAGTAAAATACCAAGCGTATCAGCATGAAAAAACTGCATGTCGTATGGTCAACCGGCGAAAAAGATGTAGCCATGAGGATGATCTTTGTATACCTGATGGATGCGAAAAGCATGGGCTGGTGGGACGAGATCAATGTCGTAATATGGGGGCCGTCGGCCAGGCTTCTGGCTCAGGATAAGGACGTGCAGATGGAACTTGATTTTGTAATGCAAAGCGGGATTACTGTTGAGGCCTGCCGCGGATGTACCGAAGCCTATGGCGTGACCGAAGCCATCAGAGCCCTCGGCATCGAAGTAAAATACATGGGAGATACCTTAACACGGTATCTGCAGGAAGAAGGGAAAGTCATTACCTTTTGAATCTCGGATGTCGATTTTCGCTACCTCGCTAGTTCACCATTTTCTTATAAAACTCCACTGTCCTTCTGAAGGCCTCCTCCTGGCTGTACTTCGGTTTGAACCCGAAATCTTTTATTGCATTTTCTGAAGAAAACGTAAAATCACTGCAGGTATAGGTCACGGCAAACCAGCTGAATTTCACATTGATTTTTTTGAAAGGGCGGATAAGTATTGCCGAAAATTCAGTCATTGCCGCAAGTATCTCAGCGATCGGCCTGGGGATCCAGAGATTCTTTGGCCATATCCTGAAACCTGCAGCTGCGACAACAGCATCATAAAAATGAAAGAAATTGTGTGCTTCGGAGTCGGTAATGAAATAAACCTGCCCGGAAATACGTCTGTTCCCATCAAGCAGGGATTTGGCAGCCTGAAGATGAGCCACAGCCATATTCCCGGCATATACATGCTGGGACTTTGAGCTGCCGTCGCCTAACCTTACATAAAATCCTCCTTTAGCCATATCCAGGAGGGAACCGATGTGAAAGGGATCTCCTTCGCCCCAGATATCAGCCGGACGCAGGCTTACAGTTTTCAGGCTTTCACAGTTTGCAGCTGAAATGAGTTTCTCAGCCTCACCTTTGCTGCGGCAATACATATTGGGATATTCGGAAGGATAGGGTATGCTCTCGTTTATGTTGACCAGAGGCTTGCCTCCGAATACAGCATCGAGTGAGCTGGTGAAGACAAGCGCCTTAATGCCATTCACTTTACAGGCATTGACAACATTAGCAGTACCCTGCAGATTTACGGCAAAGACTTTTTCGGGGGGATGAGTGCCCCAGTCAACAATGGCTGCAGAATGCAGCACCACATCAATTCCTTTGCATGCATCGTCGAGGGATTTCCGGTCGAGAATATCACCTTTGATAAATTCAATGCGCCTATCTGAAGAACCCGAATACTCAACAGTATCAAAGATCCGCAAGGATTTAAAAGGGAGAGCAGGATCAGGGGAGAGCAGTTCTTCGATGATGAATTTCCCGAGAAAGCCGGATCCCCCTGTGAGTAAAACGTTTATCATGGATTGATCAGTTTTTTTTGGCGAAGATAATAATTCAGGGGGAGGTTCTTCAATTAGATACATCAGTTTTTTCTGCCCGAAAATCAGGTTCTGAATTTTTTTTACCGTTGCAAATCCTTATGTTTGTATGTTAAATTTCAATACCATGAAATACCCATCCTAACTGCGGTCAAACAAACCGGAAATGATAATATGGGTATTCCATCTGACCAATTTGTAAAAACATAAATCTTAACAGATGAAATCGAAGATAAAGAAGTTCTATACCTGGTCTATTTTAATATTGCTGATTGTTTTTGCAGCATTTATTTACTGGAAATATTTCTTCACCTACAGTGAAGGAAACAGGGCAGGTTTACTGCAAAAATTCTCGAAACGCGGGCAGGTGTTTAAGACCTGGGAAGGGGAGATGATCCTGAGCAGTGTAAAAAGCAGCCAGAATGTCGCCCTGGCATCAGAGAAGTTTCTGTTTTCCGTAACGGATAAAGTGGCTGCAGAGAAGCTTTCTCACCTTGAAGGCAGCTTTGTAAGGGTTCATTATTCTGAAAAGAATGGAAAGCTATTCTGGCGGGGCGATACAGAATATTTCGTTGATAGCGTGGCAGTTGTAAATGAATAATGAGTGAGCATTTTGCGAATGCGGCCTCAGGTACAGTGAGCGAAGCTATTCACACAAGCCGCATATATTGAACGAGCATTTTGCATAAGCGGCATCAGGTGTAGCGCAGCGAACCGTAGCCGCGTTGCAAAGATGAGAGTGAAAATGGCGGTGTGAAGTTGCGAGCGAAAGAGACACCGCAGCCGCGAAGCAAAGTTGCGAGCGGAAGCGACACCGCAGCCGCGAAGCAAAGTTGCGAGCGGAAGCCTATACGAACTGGTAATAATTTTTAATAATGGAAAAGAAAAAAGTAAACCCTTATATGCCGATCTGGTTTGCCCTGGTGTTGATCGCAGGGATGTTTCTGGGTATTTGGTTGTACAACCATGCACCCGGTAACAGCTTGTTCAAGACACAGGGTTCAGGCAAATTAAACCAGGTTTTGCAGTACATTCAGAAGAATTATGTGGATACTATAGGAAAAGTCCGGCTTGAAGAGAAAGCAATCACGGGTTTACTGGAGAGCCTTGATCCTCATTCAACGTATATCACTCCTGCTGAATTTCATGATGCCACCGATCCTCTTCTTGGCAGTTTTGAAGGCATCGGGGTGCAGTTCAGGATAGAAAATGATACTGTGACCGTGATCCTCCCGGTGGCTAACGGACCATCGGAGAAACTGGGCATCAAAGCAGGGGACCGTATTGTGAAGATTGAAGGAAAGAATGTGGCCGGGATAAAGATCCCGACCAATGATGTTATGCGGAAGTTAAAAGGGCCAAAGGGGACGCAGGTCAACATAAGCATTTTCCGCAGGGGCGTTAAAGACCTGATTGATTATACTATTACGAGGGATGTCATCCCCACTTACAGCATGGATATCGCCTACCTTGCTGAACCCGGGATTGGATATATTAAGCTCAATAATTTTTCGGCAACGACCCATGATGAGGTGCATACAGCCCTGGAGCAGCTGAAAAAGAATGGGATGAAGAGTCTCATCCTTGACCTCAGAGGGAACGGGGGCGGTTACCTTACCGCTGCCGTTGACCTCACCGATGAGTTCCTGCCTAAAGGGAGGCTTATCGTTTATACAAAAGGGGCCAACCATTCAAAGGAAGAATTTTATTCTGATGACCAGGGTTTGTTTGAACAAGGCGCCTTGCTTGTTATGATCGATGAATTCTCGGCTTCTGCCGCTGAGATCGTTACAGGAGCACTTCAGGATAATGACAGGGGGATTGTGTTGGGAAGACGTTCTTTTGGCAAAGGGCTTGTGCAGGAACAGCTCAATATGAAAGACGGCAGCGCAGTGAGACTTACGGTTGCACGTTACTACACTCCCAGCGGACGCTGTATCCAGAAATCATACAAAGAAGGACTGGATAAGTATAATGCCGATTATTACCACCGGTATACGAATGGAGAACTGGAACATGCCGACAGCATTAAATTCCCGGATTCCCTGAAATTTAAAACCCTTTCCGGGAAAGTTGTTTACGGGGGTGGCGGCATTATGCCCGATATCTTTATTCCCATTGAAAAGGATTCCACACTGAAATTTTACAACCTTGCAGTTAATAAAGGGTTGATCTTTCAGTGGTCCTTTGATTATACCGACAAGTACAGGTCACAGCTGAACCACTATAAAAACATAGACGATTTTGAAAGAATCTTTCAGATCAACGATGCCTTATATGCTGATTTCCTGGCCTATTCGCTGAAGAAAGGACTAAAGCATGAAGGAAAGAACCTGGCTGAGAGTGACCACAAGGCCAGGGTCCTTATCAAAGCCTATATCGGCAGGAATATTCTTGACAATGAAGGATTTTATCCTATACTGAATACAATTGACCCTGCATTTTTAAAAGCCGTCGAAATTGTCAAGAATCATTCTAAATAATTTTATTTTCAGGCAGATCCTTTGTATCTTTGCAACATATAATAAAAAAAAACAATTAGTATGGTACATGAACTTCCTAAACTTCCATATGCATGGGATGCATTGGAACCCTATATTTCAAAGGCCACGATAGAATATCATTATGGTAAGCATCATCAGGCCTATGTGAACAACCTGAACAAACTGGTTCCCGGGACAGAATTTGAAAATTCCTCCCTGGAAGACATTATTCGCAAAGCATCCGGCGGGATTTTTAACAATGGCGCACAGGTGTGGAACCACACATTTTACTGGAACTGTCTGAAGCCGGAGGGTGGAGGTGAGCCGGCCGGAGCCCTTGCAGTCGCTCTTCAGAAGAATTTCGGTTCTTTCGGCGAGTTCAAGGATAAGTTCTCAAATGCCGCTGCCACTCTTTTCGGTTCAGGCTGGGCCTGGCTCATAAAAAAAGAAAGCGGGGCCCTTGAGATTGTCCAGGAAAGCAATGCCGGTAATCCTCTGAGAGGCGGTGGGGCAATCCCGATTCTGACCTGTGATGTATGGGAACACGCTTATTATATTGATAAGCGTAATGCACGCCCTGATTATATTGCTGATTTCTGGAAGCTGGTTGACTGGGCTGCAGTGGCTACTCGACTGTAACCGATTTTGCCAGATTCCTTGGCTGGTCCACGTTGCAGTTACGCATAACAGCCACATAGTAAGACAGAAGTTGCAAAGGCACTGTAGCGAGCAGCGGTATCAGCATCTCTTCCGTATCGGGGATCTCAATATAGTGATCGGCCATTTTTTTCACACTCTCGTCACCTTCAGTGATGATGGCGATGATGTTGCCTTTCCGTGCTCTCACTTCTTCAATATTCGAAATCACTTTCTCATAAGTTCCCCGTTTGGGAGCAATGAATACCACCGGCATGTTTTTATCGATAAGAGCGATAGGGCCGTGTTTCATTTCAGCAGCAGGATATCCTTCGGCATGAATATATGAAATCTCCTTGAGTTTGAGTGCGCCTTCAAGTGCTACAGGAAAATTATAGCCACGGCCAAGGTAAAGCGCATTCGTACGGTCTTTGTATATTTTCGCAATTTCCCTGATTTCATCGGATCGTTGTAAAATCTTCTCAACCTTCGAAGGAATGAGTCCCAGTTCAAGCCTGAGTTTATGCAACTGGGATTCGGCAATGGTCCCTTTCTTTTCGGCCAGAAGGAGTCCGATCAGGGTTAAAACAACTACCTGGGAGGTGAATGCTTTTGTTGATGCCACCCCGATCTCGGGCCCGGCATGGGTATAAACTCCTGCATGAGTTGCACGTGCAATGGATGATCCTACAACATTACAAATACCCAGTACAGTCGCGCCTTTTGATTTTGCGAGTTCAATCGCGGCAAGTGTATCGGCGGTTTCACCCGATTGAGAGATTGCAATAACAACGTCTTTTTCACTGATTACCGGGTTACGGTAACGAAATTCGGAAGAATATTCAACTTCAACCGGAATGCGGGCCAGGTCCTCAATAATGTATTCGCCCACCAGACCTGCATGCCAGGATGTGCCACAGGCAGTAATGATGATTCGTTCGGCATTCAGTAATTTCGGAATATAATCACTGATCCCGCCCAGGGTGACGGTATCACTGTCAAGATGCAAACGGCCGCGCATAGAATCCTGGATAGAATGGGGCTGTTCAAAAATCTCCTTTAGCATGAAATGAGGAAAACCTCCCTTCTCGATAGCAGTCAGGCTCATCTCCAGTTTCTGGATATATGGTGTTCTGGCCTGGTTACGGATAGTCTTCATGACAAGTTGCCGGTTACGTTCGAGGACAGCAATTTCCTCATCGTTCATAAAGACAACGTTATCGGTATATTCTATAATAGGAGTGGCATCAGATGCTACAAAATACTCATCTTTTCCAATACCTATCACCATAGGGCTTCCCTTGCGTGCAGCAATGATCTTATCGGGATTGTCCTGTGACATGACAACAATAGCATACGCACCAATCACCTGGGTAAGTGCAATGCGCACGGCTTCTTCAATAGCTACATTCTCATTCTGCTGGATATCTTCGATAAGGTGAATCAGGACTTCGGTATCGGTGTCACTGCAGAAGTTAAAACCTCTCTGCTGTAATTCCTTGCGAAGGACCAGGTAATTCTCAATAATACCATTATGAATGATTGAAAGATGTTTACTCTGCGAATAATGCGGATGTGCATTAACCTGGTTAGGTTCACCATGCGTAGCCCATCGGGTATGAGCCATTCCAACAGTCCCGGCAAGATCCTCGCCATTAATAAAGTTTTCAAGTTCCGCAACCCTGCCTTTGCATTTCCATACTTTCAGTTCGCCATTTAACAGGCAGAGCCCGGCACTGTCGTACCCCCTGTATTCAAGCCGGTGAAGTCCTTTGATCAGGATGGGATATGCAGGCCTGGGACCAATATATGCAACAATTCCGCACATAATAAAACTATTTTACATTTAAAAATAAGAGATTACAAACTGATGTATCAATTCAGCAGGGTATAAGTAATCTGCAACCTGAACCTGGATGAGGCAGCTCCCGGTATTGCAGGTTTATAACCGTTGATCGTGACGCGGTTCGGGTAGATGATATTTGAAAGCGGATCATTGACCTGGATATACAGTTCACGGTTTATGGAATAATAACCGGTGATGAGTTTCTGGATATGACGGGTAAGACGGAAGTAGTAAGTCCTGTTTGTCGAATTATACATACCCCCGAAATAGTTCAAGCCTTCGAGCTCATCAATTACAGAACCAACCAGCCCTGAGCTGTCACGAATCAGAATCAGGTTTGGCGGAGGTTTAAGGGTCGTATCGGTCGAAGGGTTTTCAAACAGCAGTAAGGCATCATTGATAGCGATCTTCTGGTTCTTAGCAAGATTCATTATATAGGGCATGCGAAACTTGATCCTCGTCCCGCCAAGCCCTTCCAGGTAAAGCAGGTTCTGGCCAAGCAGGGTATCACGGTTTAATATCTGCTGTTTAAAGCCCTGCTCAGCATTAAAATAGTTATTATGATCAATATGAAGGTATCTCGCGCAACCCGTATTAAGCAGGAAGGAATAACTCAATGAATCTGTCGTCTGGTTATGAAAGAACAGCATCATTTTGGAAAGACTCTGTGAAATATCGAAATTCAGCAAGGCTCCTCCATTATTCACTGGCTGGGTTTCAATATAAAGACCTTTCATAAAAGTATTGAACATGGCTGACGTGAGATAGACTGAAGCCGGGCCATAAAGTAATTTATTTGCCAGATAACTGTTAAGTTTGCTCAGGTTGATCCTGATGTGGGCCGAATACATTGTGCTTCCAACCTTGACACTGTCGGTGGGCCTGGGTTTGAATGACATATCAGCGAGAAGGTTGGGATAAACCTGCATCTGCCTGTTGGAATAATACCCTGAGTCAAGATGGAGATCTTCGGCCAGCTCAAACACCCGTATTCTCTGCTGTGTCAAAGTATCCCCGTAATGACCCGAATAATACAGCATGAGTATCAGAGAGTCCACTGCAGGCGCAGTGCCAAAATCAACAGAAGAGGAAGATGGTTGAAATTGGGTATATAGACTGACGGTTGAATTACCGAAAACCGGGTCGGAAATGCTGCCAAGTGAAAGGGCAGAGCAGTTGCTGGTCGAAATGGAATCAACCCGTTCAGTATGGGCAATAACGGTACAGGTATCGGTAGTTTTAACCTTCAGGGTATCACTTGGTGGCAGGAGGTCAATTCCAATTGCATAGGGATCTTTTTTACATGAAAAAAGCACCATGAACGTCAGCATGGAAAGCACAAGTGATGCCAGGAGAAAACGAAGTTTTGAGTTCAAGGCAGTAAGGGATCTTTTAGTTAATCAACTGAAACAGGCTCAGCGACAAGGAGCTCGTCATAGAAATCGGAAAACGCATCCACATACTTATCCATAGGCTGGAAGCTGAGGAAAGGTTTATCTGTGCTTTTCAGGTAATCCATTAATTCAGGGTTAACAGATGGTGATCCAATAATAACGCCATCGGAGAAATCTATCGCTGACTTCATCAGATTAACGAAGTTTGCCGTTTTATAGTGTTTGAGATCTTTAACATTTATTCCATCCAGTCTGACCTTTTCGCCAAAGTTCTTGTTCATGATTTCTGTGAAATCGTCATCATACAGCGAAATAATGATCTTTGTATCAGAGAATAGCGGGTTATCGCAGTATGCCTTTTTGATATAAAGAGGTACAAGGCTTGCCATCCATCCGTGGCAGTGAATTATATCAGGTCCCCAGCCGAGTTTTTTAACAGTTTCTATAACACCCCTTGAGTAAAAGATCGACCTTTCGTCGTTATCAGGAAAAAATTTATTATTCTTATCGTGAAAGGTATATTTCCTTTGAAAATAATCTTCATTATCGATAAAATAGATCTGCATCCTTGCCTGCTGTATTGAGGCGACTTTTATGATCAGCGGATGGTCCGTATCGTCAATGATAAGGTTCATCCCTGATAAGCGGATGACTTCGTGAAGCTGATTTCGTCTTTCGTTGATATTCCCATAACGAGGCATAAATGTTCGGATCTCTCTTCCCTTCTCCTGGATTCCCTGTGGAAGATAACGCCCGATCATACCCATATGGCTGTCTTTGAGATACGGCGTAATTTCTTGTGTAACAAAAAGAACTTTTGTTTTTTCCATATTTTCCGATGATTTTTTACCTTTATTCAAAACAGGCTGCAAAGATACTAAAAATTTTTTGGATAATTTCCAAGTACTTTATCTAAAATAATGATTCTTATTGAATTAAATATTTTTTCACAGATATCGTATCACTTTCAGGTATAAGACGGATTAAGAGGGAAAAGAAAGGGGGTTTTTGTGGATACGAGTTGAAAAGAAGGGCCGCAGATAAAGAATAACTAATCAAGGGATGAAAGCCTTTCCCTGAAACAAACAAGGCCCGCGGAACCGCTCCCCGGTAAAGGAGCTGAGAAAACAAAACCTGAAAGCCATGAAAAAGATTATTACTGTTTGCTTATTAAGCATCTTGATGTTAGCCGGCACTGTGCAGGCCATAAATTCCGGAAAAGTCAACCTGAACCCAAATCCTTCAGCTTCGCTCTCGGTATGGGTGAAGATCATTATCAATTTTCATCGTCCAAAGCTCCAATGCCAGTCAGGGTTTGGGATTTGTATAGAGTTTCAAGTCGGAACCGACAAAGCCACAGGATCCACAGGATATGCTGCTGCACTTTGTCCGGCCCAGGCAAGGATCAGTGCCGGGGGGCAGATTGAACTGAAAGTCACCGAGGAAGATCTGCTGAATTATGAGAACGGATTTGCCCTTCCGTATTTCAAAAAGGGATCGATCACGCTGGAAGATCCGTATACATTCTCAGATGCCGTTACACGACAGCTTGGTGCGACCCGTCAGCTTACAATAAAACCTGGTTCATACCCCGTTGTTTATGATGCATCTGCCCTTACATATACCGTTGCACTAACATATTAATAATTCTGTGTATGGGAGGAACTATTTCCCGGGCTTGCGAAATATGAGATCCGGCGGAAAAAACGGAGTTTTTTCCGCCGGATCTCAATAAAAACATAATATTGAATTCTTTGCCTTAACATCTTAATGCCATGAACCAAAAACTCTGTATCCTGTGGGCTCTGATATTAATTGGACTGGGCTCCTGTAAATCAGCTCTCTTAAAACAGTATGAGGTTAAAGATCCACGCATCGAAACCCTTGAATCGGTAAGAAAAGCACTTTATCAGTATTCTCCGCGTGATGCCGAATATCTTTGTGTTTTCAGGGATTCGGCATCTCTGGTTGATTGGTTCAAAAATAAAAATCTGCCGGGAAGGTCACAGTTTTATAATTCTGCCGGTTATCGCATTATCACCCAGGATTCAACCTTCTGCTCCGGCGTTGAAACTGACTTTGCAGGTAACCTGAAAATCAACCAGACATACAGGATAGACTCCATGACTACATTTGAAATGCTCAGAAGGAACCTTCTTCCGGTTGGTGAAAAAGTGAATCTGGATCCTTCCAAATATGCCTTCACCTGTGTTATTTTCTGGGCAAAATTCATGGGAAAGTTCAATGAGTCAAGCTTTAAAATTTCCGGTTCGGCAATGAACTCTCAACCGGCCGGATACGGGAAGGTTAATGTTGTTTTTGTTAATATGGATATAATGGATTTCTGGAATGTTTCCGGAAACATGATCAAAACTGAAACTAAAACCCGCTGATTGAAACTGAGATTATGATCAAATTTAATTGGAATGACAGCGGGGAGAAAGCAGCTCCTGAGCGGGCTGCTAATGGTATGGGTTCTTGTCTTCCGTCTTTTTGCCCAGAACCTTAATTGGGATAATTCAGTCAATTCCCTTGTATTCAGACCGGTTCTTTCAAAAACACCAGGAGGCTTAAGCCTTAACAACGAGCTCGATTACAGTATCTCTGTGTCGGGTTTTTATTTTATGAATGGCCCCGGGGATAAAACTTCCGATCAACTGGGTTTCCTTCACAGCCTTAAATATACTTTCAGGATATCATCGAAACGATTCCAGCTGACCAATGACCTTATTCACAACCTGGGGCTGATCTATTATATTGACAGTATCAGTAAATTTCAGACCGATGAAAGTTCGCTTAATACGAAGTTTTCGTACGAAGCGGCAAAGTTTCTTCAGTTCACAGCCTCTTCCATACTTACTACAAGGATTTTCAATGCCTGGGACATTTCACAGGGAGCCGGAGGATCGGTTATCAAAACGATAAATTCTTCTTTTCTTACCCCCCTCATCTGCACTTTCTCGGGTGGGTTTGGGTTTAATATCAAAAAGAACGGTACTCTTGAAATCGGTATAAGTTCTGTTAAACTTACCTATGTCAGGGATCCCGGTATTTTTGACAAAACTGGTCGGGATTCGTTCTACGGAGTTAAAAAAGGCAAAAGCAGTTTTCTTGAATATGGACTAAGCATGCACCTCCTTATCGATAAACGGATCGGGAAAAAAATACAATGGAACTGCGATCTGCTTTTATTCAAAGCTAACCAATCAGCTATAGATCTGACATTTAAAAATCTTTTCGCATATCGCATCAACCGGTTTCTTAAGACCAGCCTTCAAACCAGGTTGTTTTACGATGAGGATGTAAGCAGGCAGCTAAGGATGGAGAACCTGCTGTCGGTCGGCTTTGATTTTCATTTGTGATAAATTTCACAGCTGCTCTTGCTCCTGAAAAATTTGTGTAATTTTGCATCCTTTACTCATCTCATTTGCCTGAACACTAATTCACTATTTCTACATATGTACAAGATCTCAAAACACCCGATTCTCGACATTCCAAAACTACAAACCACCACTTTCACTTTTAATGGAGGTGAAATTCAGGGTGAAACTGGATTCACAATTGCCGCTGCTTTGCACCAGGCAGGCTTCCCTGTTCACAGCCATAGTCTGAAAAATCGGGAGCGAAGCCTTGAATGCGGCATTGGGAAATGCGGTGCCTGTGAAATGCTCGTCGACGGTCAGATCAAAAGGATCTGTATTACCAGGGTGGATGGTGTGAAGGAAGTTAGGGAAATACCTCATGATTATGAACCCAATCCGGTTGAGGTCAGAAAGAATGAGCCGCTTAAAGTTTATAAGTCAACGGTTGTTATAGTAGGCTCAGGCCCTGCCGGGCTGGCTGCCCGTGAAGAACTTATCAAACACAATGTTGATTGTATTGTGATCGATAATAACGACAAAATCGGAGGGCAATTCCTGATGCAGACCCACCAGTTCTTTTTCTTTGAAAAGGAAAAAAAATACGGTGGAATGCGCGGCTTTGATATTGCAAAAAACCTTGCCGGTGAAAACCACGAAGGGATATTCCTGAATTCTACGGTTTGGGATATCCTGGAAGGAGGGCGGCTTGCAGTTAAAAATATTCTTACCGAAGAAATATATTTTGTCGACAGCGATTACCTGGTTGTTGCGACAGGGGCAGTCCCTTTTATGCCCACATTCGAAAATGATGACCTTCCGGGAGTTTTTACAGCAGCCGTGGTTCAGAAAATGATGAATAACGAGTTGACCCTGCTTGGGAAAAACATCCTGACTGTCGGAGCGGGAAACATCGGGTACCTTACTTCCTACCAGCTTATGCAGGCCGGTGCAAGGGTTAAAGCCATACTTGAAGCTATGCCTGACGAAGGCGGGTTCCCGGTTCAGGCAAACAGGGTCAGACGGCTGGGCATTCCTGTCCTGACTTCACATATTTTGCTTAAAGCCATACCCAACGAGGCCCATGACGGCATTGTAGGGGCTGTGGTAGCTGAATGTAAGAATTTCAAAGCCGTTCCGGGCACCGAAAAAATGATTGACGGCATTGACGCGATCAATATATGCACCGGCCTTGTTTGTGACGACCAGCTGCTGATCAAGGGAAATGAAGTCTTCGGCAGAAGATGCTTTGGAGCTGGCGATTCGATACGCATCGGTGAAGGAACCAGTGCCGTGCTCCGGGGTAAACAGGTTGCCTATGAGATACTCCAGGAGATGGGTGAACGGTACGACTATGATGCTTTCCTTTCCTTATCAAAGGAATATATCGACTCTCAGCAGCATCCGGTAAGGGTGATATCGGAACCTTATCTGCCATCCTTGGAAAGAATGAATGAAAAAGGCTTTGTGCTGATCGACTGCCTGTATGGTTTTGCCTGCAATCCCTGTGCATTTGCCTGCCCCAACGGGGCCATCACGAAGTCATCCACCAGCACTGTACCTGAAATAGATTTTAATAAGTGTACAGGTTGCATGGACTGCGTATACCAATGTCCGGGACTGGCCATTTTCGGATATAATTTTAAGAAAGACTGGTTATTCCTTCCTATTGAATATGCAGTTGATGAAAAATCGGAATGTTTCCTGGTCGATAACCAGGGAAAAAAACTTGGAGAGGGAATCGTCGAAAAGATCTTCCGTAAACCGAATAAAACAAACGTTGCCCGGGTTAAGGCAATTGACATTCACGGAGAAAACCTGGCAGCTGTGAGAGGATTCATTGCAAAGGCGAATTACCCTGATCCTGTTATATTCAGACCGTATAAACATGAATCTGAAGAACCCACCTATGTTTGTCATTGCGATGACGTGACTCTTGACGAGATCATGGAGGTGATTGGTGAAAGGAAATTTATTTCGGTAGACGAGGTTAAACATACGACGCGTCTGGGAATGGGCGCTTGCCGTGGAAAACGTTGTATCAAACGGCTCAAAACTCGACTCGCCGGAACAGGGATAAGCATAGTGGGTGAACCTACACCAAGGGGGCCTTTATCGAACCAGGTTTCGATGGGTGAATTATATCCAAGGAACATACATGAACAGGTGATCACCGAAATCAACGGGAAGAAAACAAAAAAGGTCAGGGTGAGTGCCCTGGTCGCCGGTGGTGGCATAGCGGGCAGCGCTTTATTCCGTTACCTGAGCGAAGCCCGAATGGAGCCTGTACTCGTGAATTTCGGACGTGGCGCCTCCTGGCGTAACATTGCAGGCGGCCGTCCGAACTTCTCGGTGCCTGAACTCAGTGATATTGCAAATCATAACCTCGAAATATTCAAAGGACTTCAGGAAATTCATAATATTGATTTCAGGCCGATATTGTACGTCACTTTTGCTCATGATGAACAGATGTACCTTGCTCTTGAGGCATCGATGGCATGGTCCGATGCATTTATGGCTGCACCTAAAGACTTTCAGCAAGTGATTTCCCCGAGGATCAATCCTTCAATGACAAATTATAATGCAGCCCTGATCACAAGAAACTGCTGGCAGGCTACCCCTGGCAGGGTCATCGACCTGGTCCGCCGGATAGGTATTGAGAAAGGGGGGAAGGTGGAGGAAGATTGCCGGCTTGTTGATGTGCAGCAAGTAAACGGGCATTACAAAGTCCTTGTAATGAACCATAGAAAAGAATATGTGGAATATGAGACGGATATCTTCGTGAATGCCTTGGGCCCGGAAGGCGGCAAATTTGCTAAATCTCTTGGCCATGACATCGGACTCTATGCTGTAAAACACCAGGCATTTATTACACGCCGGCTCCCGATGCTGGGAAATAATGGCAGTCCGCTGCCGATGCTGATCGACAGAAGGAAATACAAGGGATTTTCTGCTGTTTACGGACAGCAGCTCGGCGAAACCGGACAGATCATCGGCTGTGCATCCCCGGCCGTCGATCCGCAGGAAGCAGAGAAAAACATAAAAGTCAATACGGAAGATTTTCTTGAGATTGCATCCGAGGTTTTCACCAACTGGATCCCTGAGTTATCTTCGGTAGGGTTCCAGGCTGTGTGGGCCGGATACTATGTTGAACCCAGGATGGTGATAGACCCTGAGCTTGGATTGTTCCTCGGACTCCGGGGCCAGGGATTTATGCTCGGTCAGTACCTTGCTAAAATGTATGTCGACAAACTTATGGGAAAACCAACACCCGAATATTTTGAACGGCTGAAGCTTAGTGGCGACGGGATGCCGGAAAAAGCGTTTAAGTAAATGTACCAATTACCATTTACAATGTACAAATGGAAAGTCAAATTTGTACATGGTACATTGTACATCCTTTCATCCCCTGATAAACAATGCCTTGATAATATGGCTTGCCATCTTCGGGTTTTCCTTGAGGCGGCGGGTGGAATAACCAAACCATTCTTTACCAAAGGGAACATATACCCTCATGGTATGGCCTTTTTCGACAATACTTCTCCTCAATTCGGGGGTTACGCCATACAACATCTGGAATTCGTACCTGTCCTTCGAGACCTTAAATTTCTCTATAAGCCTGTATGCCTGTTCAACCAATGGCCTGTCATGAGTAGCTATGCCGGGATAATACCCATTGGCAAACATATATTCAAGGTCTTCAACAAAATGTTTATTGATCTCCTCGTACGTTTTATAGGATATAGCCTCAGGCTCAACATAGATGCCTTTACAGAGCCTGAAATTAAGAGGACTTTCTTCTGGATGAATGTCTTTAAGATTTTCGAGGTCCTGCAATGTTCGCTTCAGGTATGCCTGAATGACAAGGCCGACATTGTCCGGAAATTCCTTTTTCAGCTTTCTGAAAAGTTCAATCTCCAGGTCTGTACAGGGGGAATCTTCCATGTCGACACGCACAAAATTACCGTATGAAGCAGCTTTTGCAACGATATCCCGGATATGTGCGTGACAAATTTCCGTATCCAGAAGCAAACCAAAGCTCGTAGGTTTAAGAGAATAATTCCCGTCGATATTTTCTTTCTGAACCCTCTCAATAATTGACAGGTAAGCTGTTTTATTTTCTGCAGCCTGTTGAAGATTTGTAATGAATTCGCCAAGCAGGTCAATCGTGACCTTTATCCCGCCGGAGTTGAGTTCCCTGCTGACTTTAATAGCATCGTCAATAGTCTCGCCTGCAATATATTTTTTCGAAAAAATCCAAATAAGTTTTTTGGGCATAAACGGGATCATCCAGGTAATTATCGTATTGAACATGTTGTTGATTTTTATGGTTCAATGGTTGTTGTGACAAATATATGAGTAATTACAGTTTTGGTAGTCACCAAATTAATTTTTACTTTTGCAGGCTTTTTCAAAGGAAGTGGAGAAGATGGAGAAATACCAGATCCAGTTCAGCGGATTGAAACCGGGGACTCACAGTTTTGTTTTCAATCTGGATCATTCGTTCTTTGAATATTACCAATTTGATGATATCACTGACAGCAAGCTTGAGGTGCAGATTGAAATGGATAAGGAAGATCATATGCTTGTTTTCCGTTTCGAAATCGATGGAACAATCGGGTTGTTATGTGACCGTTGCGGGGATCCTCTTACTGAAACACTGAAGGGTCAGCAAAAGCTGGTTGTTAAACTGAGTGACCACAACGAAGAAGAAAGTGAAGACGTCCAGATTATAAAGGAATCCGAGGGCAAATTTGACCTGAGCCAGTTTCTTTACGAATATGTGAGCCTGATGCTTCCCGTTCACCGGGTTCACAAAGACGGGGCCGGGGGAAGAAGCCTTTGCAATCAGGATGTTATAAAGAAACTTGAGGAGTTGAAAGAATCCCATTCACCTGATCCACGCTGGGAGGTATTAAAGAAGTTGAAAGAATAACGAGTAATGAACATTGAATGTCGGATTATACCGGCTTTTGAAATAAACAGAAAGACTAACATTAATTAAAATATCTTATGCCACATCCAAAACGAAAAATTTCCAACCAACGCAGGGATAAAAGACGTACCCACGATAAAGCAGAAACTCCTACCTTTGCTCTTTGTTCGAATTGTGGTGCGCCTGTTCTTTATCACAGGGTATGTCCTGAATGCGGTTATTACCGCGGGAAGCAGGCTATTGAAAAGACAGCTGCGGAATAATCCTGTTATGCAGGATCATTCCCCGACTAATTATTCAGTTGTTTAACTAAATTCTGACTAATGAAGATCGGGTTAGATGTTCTGGGAGGCGATTTTGCGCCGAATGCCACCATGCATGGTGCAATGATGGCTCTTAAAGAGTTGCCTTCTACCGATAAGATCGTATTAATAGGGGATAAGGATAAGATCCTTACTTTTCTTAACGAAGAAAATGTAAGCCCCTCGAAGTTTGAGATCGTTGATGCACCCGATCTTATCGAAATGGATGAAAGTCCCACGAAGGCTCTTGTTAACAAGCCGAACTCAAGTATTTCAACTGGGTTCCGTATGCTGAAGCACGAGGAAATCAATGCCTTTGCGAGTGCCGGGAGCAGCGGGGCCATGCTTGTCGGAGCTATTTACAGTGTCGGTAACATCCAGGGTATTATCCGCCCAAGCTCTCCGGCCTATATTGCCAAAGAAAGTGGCGGGATTTCCACTCTTATTGATGTCGGAACGAATCCTGATGCGAAGCCTGATGTGATGTACCAGTTTGGTTTGCTGGGGTCACTTTTTGCCGAGCATGTGTTTCATATAAAAAACCCCCGTGTTGGGCTTCTTAACATAGGATCCGAAGAGAAAAAAGGAAGCCTGACCACACAATCTGCTTTTCAGCTGATGAAAGAATCGAAAGATTATAATTTCATAGGAAATGTTGAAGGCAGGGAGTTATTCAGGGATAACGTGGATGTGATCGTTTGTGATGGTTTTGTCGGTAACATTGTGCTTAAGCAGATCGAAGCGATGTACCGGGTTATGGTCAAACGTGGTATTAAAGACAGTTATCTTGACCGTTTCAATTATGAAATATACGGAGGTACTCCGATCCTGGGAGTGAATGGGAACGTCGTTGTCGGTCACGGGATCTCAAACAGTACCGCAATCAAGAACATGATCCTGCTCTCGAGGGATATCAATGAAGCTCAGCTTCCCGCCAGGATAAAACATGCCCTTGAGCAGTATACCATCAACAACATTTAACAAAAGTTTCATGACCAGAATCAGAGCGGCAATTACCGGAATTCAGGGTTGGGTTCCGCCATATATCCTGAACAATAAAGAGTTGGAGTCGATGGTAGATACTTCGGATGAATGGATCACTACCAGGACCGGGATCAAAGAACGGCATATACAGAAAGGTAAGGGTTTAGGGACTTCCGACATGGCCGCTGAAGCTGTTAAGGGACTGCTTGAAAAAACAAATACCCGCCCTGAAGAGATCGGGATGGTAATCTGTGCAACGGTTACTCCGGATATGATATTCCCTGCAACCGCAAATATAATCAGCGACAAGACAGGGATAAGGAATGCATTCAGTTTCGATATGAATGCTGCCTGTTCGGGCCTTCTCTATGCTCTTGTAACAGCATCCAAATTTATTGAAACAGGGTCTGTTAAAAAAGCGATCGTCATTGGCGCCGATAAAATGTCGTCAATCACCGATTATACCAGCCGTGACACCTGTGTTTTATTTGGGGATGCGGCCGGAGCCATATTACTGGAGCCAACCACCGAGGAAGTAGGTATTATGGATTCGATTATGCAGTCGGATGGTTCAGGCCGTTTCTACCTTCATATGAAAGCAGGTGGCTCTTTAAAGCCGCCTTCACACGAGACCATCGATGCAAAAGAGCATTTTGTTTACCAGGAAGGCCAGCCTGTATTCAAATTTGCTGTAACCAAAATGGCTGATGTGGCTGCAGAAATCATGGCCAGGAACAATCTGAAATCAGAAGATATTTCATATCTGGTTCCCCACCAGGCAAACCTTCGCATCATTGATGCAACTGCACGCCGCATGGGCGTTGGGACCGAGCAGGTTATGATCAATATTGAACGCTATGGAAATACCACCGGAGGGACAATTCCCTTATGCCTCTGGGAATGGGAAAACAAGCTGAAGAAAGGCGATAATGTAATACTGGCTGCTTTCGGAGGCGGATTTACCTGGGGCAGTATCTGGCTTAAATGGGCGTATTGATAAAAGGCGAGTTCGTTCAAGGTTTTTCTTCCAGCAACTTTTCAATAAATTTAGTGGTCTCATCACAAAACTTCGTATAGTGCTGCCCTGTGCCCGGGCCGGAAAATCCGGTTTCAACCTTTCGTATCACCCCTTTCCTGTCTTTGTAAAGGGAAGTCGGATAAGCCAGCCGGCCGTCAAGGTCAAAAAGCACCGAATGTAATGATTCGTGTCCACGGGGCCCTGCATAAAGAAAAGTATACTCCGCACCGGTCTGGGAAATAAAACGCTCCATCATGGTTTTTGAGGCATCGAAGGTTTTTTCTTCAAAACAAAGTGCAACCAGCTCAAGGCCTTTATCTTTGTAAGTTGTGTAAAGATTGTTGAAGAAGACAGTTTCATCCAGGCAATTCGGACACCAGGTTCCAATCGCCATTATAATAACCACCTTTTCTTTGAACCTTGGGTCAGTCAATGAAACAGTATCTCCGTTTATATCCTGAAAGCTAAATGCAAAGGGACGTGCATTTGGTTTTACTTTCACGAGTTCGTCCATTTTTGGCAGGCTGATTGTTTCATTTTTCTCGGCAGTCCAGCTTGATTTCCAGGTCGGGCTTCCAATGAACCTGCCGTTCTCAAGTTTCCCTTGCGCAGAAATATCGGCTGTGAGTATCAGCGTATGGGCCCCGTCAACCGATGAGACCATGAATTTTTTTCCTGAAACTTTTCCTTCCAGGTAACGATAATCTCCTCCAGTGTTAAGAATGGTTCCGGCAATATGTTCGTTTTCCTGAATAAACTCACCTATCATAACAGAGGAATCAGGAGTGCCTGCATTTTCGGTGATCTTCCAACGGCCTGACAGATTCGCCCCGGCTTTTTGACCGGCCCATGGAAAGCGGTCCGTGACACCCGGCACAGCATAAAATGAATACCATTTTTGTGCTTCCTTTCCCTTCGGATAATATCTGCCGATCAGAGAATCATGTCTGATGACTGCAATAATTTCTGACATAAATACAGGAAATTTCATGAAGACGGAATCACCTGAGATGGCAAATTCGTGGATCATAATGGTCTCTCCCGCATTTGAAACTTCAATAAGCTTTTGCCCGTCGGGCGTGATGGCATAGATCATGTTAAATGGAAGATCCATGTCATGTTCGGTGCTGTCAATACGCAGTACGCCCAGATAGGGTCCCTGTTTCATGACATTGTTGCGAATACAGCCCCCCGCCAGTATTGTGATCAGTGATAATAGAAAAATAGTTTTTCTCATCTTGATGGTTTTTTCTCCCGCTAAATTCCCTTTTCGACCGGGGCGGAATCCGGGTCCAGAGCTTTGCCCCGGGGTTAACAGCTATTTATTCCCTGATAAAATGTTGCATATTAAAAGGAATTTCCAGGGATAATTCTACCAGCCCTTTCAATTCCCCATCCACAACCCAGGGGGTTTGATAGATCAACTTTTTCTTTCCTTTTTTCTCTATGGTATACACATTTTTCACTTTTTCTTTCATGATTCTTCCGATGATCTTTTTTGAGTCGTCATTGTGACACTCCATAAGATCCCTGCCAGGTAAAGGCGGTTCGCCTGGTTTTACAAAAGTTTGTTCGGCCGTTTCATTGGCATAGATCACCTTTCCACTCAGGTCGCTTACTATTACTGATCCGTCCAGCTTCTCAATCCATTCCATGGTTTTTCATCTGTTATATTCTGGTTTATTATTCTGCTAGGGTCCCGCCATAGCAGCTTTCAGCAAAGTCATCAGCAGAGAACGATCAATTATTTCAACAGTGAAATTCCTGACGCTCCTGCGCTGCAATATGTTCATAAGCATCGTATCAGAATTTTCAGACATGCTGCAGAAAAATTACTCAAAGATAGAAAAATGAATTCATACCATAACATTTATTAATTTCTTCCGGTAAATTCCCCTCCCTTCCGGAGCAGAAGCAGGGTCAGGAACTTGCCCTGAGATACTCACCTTTTGATTTTAAATTCACATCCTGCTGTTTAAAAAAATGTATTTCAGGGAGTAAGGTATAGCTTAAAAGGAGCGATATTCGCAGCTTGATTTTTTGATATGGAGAACGAAAATTATAAGATACTTGCTGTTGACGATAATCCTAAGAACCTTAAAGTCCTGGCAGCATTGCTTGCACCTCAAAGCTATAAGGTCGATTATGCTTTCAGCGGGCCGGAGGCTATCAATATCCTTGAAGCCGAAAGTTATGATCTCATTCTGCTTGACATTATGATGCCCGGGATGGATGGTTATGAGACTTGCGTGAGGATCAGGAGCATGACAAAGAATAACCTTGTGCCTGTGATCTTTCTGACTGCCAGGACTGATATGGCCAGCCTTAATAAAGCCTTCACCAGCGGCGGTGTCGATTACATCACAAAACCTTTCTCGCCCGAGGAACTTCTTGCCAGGGTGAGGACACATCTTGAACTTAAATCAAGCCGCCAGCAACTTCTTGAGGTTAACTCCTGGCTGGAGATGAAGGTTAAAGAACGGACCGAAGCGTTGAGATCGGCGCATGAGGAACTGGAAAAAGCTTACCGGAGCCTGCAATCCCTTGACAAAGCCAAAACAGATTTCCTGCATATGATCCACCATGAAGTCCGCACTCCGCTTAATTCGATTCTTGGATTTACATTGATTCTTCAGGATGAAGTGGAACAACCGGAAGTCAAGGAACATGTTGATTTTATCTTCCGTTCATCAAAGCGGCTTGAGAAATTTCTGGCAGTAGTATTGCAACTCACGGAACTTATCGCCAGGGATCACCCGCTTCAGAAAAATCCTGTATCCCTTCACAAGATCCTGGAGATGAGTTTGAATGAATACATTTTACTAACCGGTAAGAAAGGCATCAACACAATGATTGATCCCGGGTTGACAACAATAATAGTGGAAGGGAATGAGAAATTATTAAGGAATTGCCTGCTGGGGATTGTTGAGAATGCGATAGAATATTCTCCGGAATCAGGTGAAATCAGAATTCGTTTAATTACTGAAAAAGGGTTTACAGGTTGCGAAATTTCCGATCAGGGACCTGGCTTCAGCGAACAGGCACTTAAAAATCTTTTTACACTCTTCGGACTTGGGAATGAGCACATTGACGAAAATGTGGGGCTTGATCTCTGCCTCGCGAAGATGATCATGGATGCTCACGGGGGTAAGGTCGAAGCCTGCAATAACCCTGAAGGCGGGGCTTCGGTGAAGCTGATGTTTCCAGCTATCTAAAAGGGTTTGATTTCTCCACTCAGCTTATGCGGTGTGCCGGAGCTTTGTCCCGGTCTTAGATATCCGGGATTGGATATCCGATATCCATGATCCCATATTTTGTAACGCTTTTACGCATATTTTCTAAAAAAAACGTACCTTTGCACACTTTTTTTCGAGGATGAAAACGAAATACACCGAGTACAAAAACCTGGACCTTACAAAAATCGGGAAGGACATCCAGTCCTATTGGAAGGAGAATAATACGTTTGAAAAAAGCCTTGAGCTTACCCGGGGCAAGTCTCCTTATATCTTTTATGAAGGCCCCCCTTCGGCAAACGGTGTTCCCGGGATCCACCATGTGATGGCCCGGACCATAAAGGATATCTTCTGCAGGTACAAGACGATGAAGGGTTTCTATGTAAGCCGTAAAGCCGGCTGGGATACACACGGACTTCCCATTGAGATCGGTGTCGAGAAAAAACTCGGGATAACGAAGGAAGACATCGGCAAAAAGATTTCCATCGAAGATTATAATAAAGAATGCCGCAGCGAGGTGATGAAATACAAGGATCTCTGGGATGAGCTTACGGTACAGATGGGTTACTGGCTGAACCTCGATGATCCGTATATCACTTACGAGAACAAATATATTGAATCGGTATGGTACCTTCTTGGCAAGCTTTATGAAAAAGGCCTTCTTTACAAAGGTTTCACGATACAGCCATATTCGCCTGCCGCAGGGACCGGCCTGAGCACCCATGAACTCAATCAGCCGGGAGCTTATAAAACGGTTAAAGACAACACCGTTGTTGCACAGTTCAAAGTCATCCAGAACGAAAAATCCGGGTTTCTTTTCAATGATCCGTTTGGCGATGTTTATTTCCTGGCATGGACAACAACTCCATGGACCCTTCCTTCAAACACCGGACTTGCAGTAGGCAAGGACATCACCTACATTGTCATAAAGACTTATAATCCCTATACTTTCCGTGAACAGACGGTGATCATGGCCCGGGATCTGATTCACCAGTACCTCCCCGAAAAGAATTCACATCTCGAGCTGGAAGAATATTATGAAGGGCAAAAGAATATCCCTTACAGGATTATCGCGGAATACAAAGGCTCTGACTTTGAAAATATACGTTACGAACAGCTTCTCCCTTATGCCCTGCCCGAAGAAGGGGATCCTTTCAGGGTTGTGATCGGGGATTTTGTCACGACCGTTGACGGAACCGGTATAGTGCATATTGCGCCCAGCTTCGGAGCTGATGACTTCAGGGTTGGCAAACAATACGGGCTGGGCTCTCTGACCCTGGTTGACAAGCAGGGGAAATTCACGGAACAGATGGGTGAATTCGCAGGGCGGTATGTCAAGATCGAATACGACGATGACTGTGCCAACAAAGAATGCCCCCCGGTTGATATTGATATCATCGTCAAGCTGAAACATGAGAACAAGGCATTTAAGTCTGAGAAGTACGAACATTCCTATCCACATTGCTGGCGGACTGATAAACCTGTGCTGTATTATCCCCTTGATTCATGGTTCATCCGTACCACGGCCTATAAGGATGAAATGATCCGCCTCAACAACACCATCAACTGGAAACCCGAATCCACCGGTACTGGTCGTTTCGGGAACTGGCTTGAGAACCTTGTCGACTGGAACCTTAGCCGTTCCAGGTTCTGGGGGACTCCACTACCCATCTGGAGGACTGAAGATGGTAAAAATGAGATCTGTATAAGTTCTGTGGGGCAGCTTAAAAAAGAAATTGAAAAGGCCTTTCAGGCAGGATTAATGAAAACCAATCCACTCGCGTTATTTAACGAAGGGGATCTGACCGATGCGAATTACAGGACTTTTGACCTTCACCGTCCTTTCGTGGATGATATTGTACTTGTAAGCGATGATGGGCAGGCTATGCGCAGGGAAACTGATCTTATTGATGTCTGGTTTGATTCCGGGGCCATGCCATATGCCCAGTATCATTACCCCTTTGATAAAAGCCGCAGCCTGGAAAGTTTTTTCCCGGCCGACTTCATCGCTGAAGGTGTTGACCAGACCCGTGGATGGTTTTTCACCCTGCATGCTATTGCAGTGATGCTGTTTGACTCGGTATCGTTCAAGACCTGTGTTTCCAATGGTCTTGTACTTGATAAATCGGGGAATAAGATGTCGAAACGCCTCGGGAACGCAGTTGACCCTTTCGAAACAATAAAAAAATTCGGCCCGGATGCCACACGATGGTATTTGATTACCAACTCCCAGCCATGGGACAACCTGAAATTTGACGAGAGCAGTATTTCAGAATCCCAGCGCAAATTCTTCGGTACCTTGTACAACACTTATGCCTTCTTTTCACTCTATGCAAATATCGACGGATTTTCATACTCTGAAGCAGAACTTCCGTTGAGCGAACGCCCTGAAATTGACCGCTGGATTCTCTCGGAATTAAACTCACTAATCAGGTTTGTTGATGAGAGCTATGAAGACTATGAGCCAACGAGGGCCGGCCGTGCAATTGCTGATTTTGTTGACGAACATCTGAGCAACTGGTACGTGCGCCTTTGCCGCCGGCGTTTCTGGAAAGGTGATTACTCATCCGATAAAGTCAGTGCATACCAGACTCTTTATACCTGTATCGAGACTGTTGCCCAGCTGATGGCCCCTATATCACCATTCTTTGCCGAACAGATTTTTACGGACCTTAACAAGGTCTCAGGACGAAAAAATGAGGGTTCTGTGCATCTTTCTGAATTCCCGGCATCTGATGCTTCAATGATCGACAAACAACTGGAAGTAAGAATGGAGATAGCCCAGAAGGTCTCCTCGATGGCCCTTTCGATCAGAAAAAAAAACAATATAAGGGTACGACAGCCGTTGAACCGTATCCTGATCCCCTTGTTAAATGAACAGTTAAAAGAACAGATCGAATCGGTAAAGAATCTCATCCTTTCCGAAGTGAATGTGAAGCATATTGAATATATCACTGATACCGAGGACATCATTTCGAAAAAAATCAAACCGGATTTCAAAAAACTCGGATCGAAATGCGGAAAAGACATGAAGATGATCGCAGAGGATATGAAAGAGTGGAACCAGATCGTGATTGCTGAATTCGAGAGGGAAAAGTCGTTCACGAAGACATACCCGAACGGCAACGCATACACCTTTGCACTGAGCGATGTGGAGATACAGTCAAACGATCTGCCAGGTTACAACACAGCCACAATGGGAGCCCTGGTCGTTGCTTTGGATACTGCAATAACTCCCGAATTAAAGAATGAAGGTATTGCAAGGGAACTGATCAACCGTATCCAGAACCTGCGCAAGGATAAAAAATTCGAAGTGACTGATAAAATCCGCGTGAAAATACAATCTCATCCTGAAATGGATGAAGCGGTGAATCAGAATTTTTCTTACATTTGCAGCGAAATTCTGGCTCAGTCTTTTACGATCACAGGAAAACCGGAAGGTAATGAAATTGATGAGATTGAACTGACGGAAACAATTAAAACCCATATTTCCATCGAAAAGATGGATTGATTTACACACGGCAGGGAGCAAGATTTCTGTCGTTGTTTATTTTAGAACCTTAACCTGACGAGCTATGAAAAAAGCAGCAGCACCGGATAAAGCAAAGACAAGGTATACCGACGAGGAACTCGAAGAGTTCAAACAGATCATTCTTCAGAAACTTGAAAAGGCCCATAATGATTTGCAGCTTCTTACCGATGCATACACAACCGGTAATGAGCATGACACTAATGATACTTCACCGACCTTCAAAGTTCTTGAGGAAGGATACCAGGTTTTTTCAAAGGAAGAGAACAGCAAATTTGCCGCACGCCAGGAAAAATTTATCAAATCTTTGGAAAACGCCCTTGTCCGCATTGAAAACAAGAGTTACGGCATATGCCGAGTAACCGGCAAACTCATCCCGAAAGATCGTTTACGTTCTGTTCCCCATGCAACTCTCAGTATTGAAGCAAAACGCATACAGACTGCCCCTGCAGTTCTCCAGCGACAGGCCATAGATCTGTTGGATCACGAAGAATGAAAAAAGCAGTCTGGATCGTACTCCTGATCCTCATCGCGGATCAGATTCTGAAAATCTGGATCAAAACCACGTTTTATATTGGAGAAAGCCATCCGGTGCTCGGCCATTGGTTCTATCTTCATTTTACTGAAAATGAGGGCATGGCTTATGGTCTGAAACTGGGCGGACAATTAGGGAAGCTGGCCCTTAGCTTATTTCGCCTGATGGCAATTGCAGGTATTTGCTGGTGGCTTTATACTGCAACAAAAAAAGGGGCAGGGACCCTGATGGTTGTTTGTATCTCCCTGATACTTGCCGGTGCCATCGGGAATATTATTGACTCAGCATTTTACGGGATGATCTTCAATGAAAGTTCTTATATGCAGCTGGCAACTTTTTTCCCGAAAGGAGGTGGGTATGCTTCTTTTTTGCATGGGAAGGTAGTTGATATGTTTTACTTCCCTATCATTGAAACACGTTTCCCGGGCTGGGTCCCATATTTCGGAGGGGATGATTTCGTTTTTTTCAGGCCCGTTTTTAATATAGCTGATTCAGCGATCACAACAGGTGTCCTGATGCTGATTGTATTTCAGAGGAAGATCTTTCCCAGTAGTAAATAGCGAGAAGCGAAAAGCGAAAAGCGAAAAGCGAAAAGCGAAAAGCGAGAAGCGAAAAGCGAAAAGCGAGAAGCGAAAAGCGAGAAGCGAAAAGCGAAAAGCGAGAAGCGAAAAGCGAAAAGCGAGAAGCGAAAAGCGAGAAGCGAAAAGCGAAAAGCGAAAAGCGAAAAGCGAAAAATCAATTAGCAGGGTAGCGAAATTAATACAATCCCCGGGTTTGTTCAGTCGAGCCCGGGCTTTCTTTTCCTGATAATCAGGTAAAGTTCTGAAAACTCAGATTTCGCTTTTCGCTTCTCGCCTTTCGCTACCTCACTCTAATGGAACTTCCAACCCTAAGCTTCGTATTTGTTTTGATTTTATTCATGGCGCAGATCTCCTTCACATTAGTGTGATATTTCTTCGCCAGGCGGCCAAGGGTATCGCCGTTTTTGATCTTATAATAAACGGCATTGACATTATAATCGTTGGGATAAAAAACTTTTTTCGTGATGGGGAAATTTATTGCAATAAGTTTCTGGTTATCAAAATCTATAACCCGTAAGGCATCCATTGGAATATCCTTGTACCTGAGCTCAAAATGGCAGTGAGGCCCGCGGCTCCTTCCGCTTGAACCGCCCAGGGATATCGGGTCCCCTGCTTTTACGATCTGGTTAACCCTTACCAGGATCTTTGAATTATGGGCATAATAGGATTCAAGCCCGTTATAATGACGGATTATGACCAGGTTGCCGAATCCTCCCCGGTTGTATTTTGCATACCGGATCACACCATTGAAAGCTGCCCTGACAGTATCACCCTTGTTGAGTTTGATATCAAGTCCTTTATGGGTATATGTAAAACCTCTGAAAAGATGGCCATAAATCGGCATGTGAAAAGGATGAAGGGAATCGGCCAGTAACAGTAAAGTATCCCGGACTGAATCCCTCTGCATTTTATAGGCAAATATCTGGTCGTTAATCCACTGGCTGCTGAATATTCCTGTGGAATCCTCTTCAATGCTCATCATCACAGGTTCGTTCTCAAGGTATTCCCAAGTGAAATTTTTATACAAAAGAACTGTTCCGTTTTTCGTTTCAACTGTATCGGTAATGGCATCAACGTTTCGCTGGCCAAACGACATAATAGGAAGCAAAATCAGAACAAGTAACCACTTCTTGCTCATAAGCATTTTATAAAATATGTTAGGGCTGATAATAGTTGAACGTTAAAAATAGTGATTTATTCTTTTGTGGTTTGTTCATTTCATCAAATTACCGTAGGTTTGTATAAATTTTGGAAAGGAATATGCAAGCACAAGTATCCAGGAAAGAATTGGTCAAGGGGAAGATATTGCAGATCATCGGCCCGGTTATTGATGTGACTTTCGATGAAGGAGTGGCCCTTCCGAATATCTATGATGCTCTTGAGGTTAAAAATGCAAATGGAGAAGCGATCGTTCTCGAATGCCAGTATGATATTGGGGAAAATACGGTCAGGACTATCGCCATGGATTCTACCGACGGCCTTCACCGCGGTATGGAGGTCGTCGAAAGAGGCGGCCCCATTTCGATGCCTGCAACGGATGATATCAAGGGAAGGTTATTTAATGTGATCGGAAATCCTATCGATGGCCTTGGTGAGGTTTCAAAGGCACGTACTTATCCCATTCACCGTGATCCTCCGCCGTTTGATCAGCTGTCGACCACAAAAGAGGTTCTTTATACTGGGATCAAGGTCATCGACCTTATTGAACCCTATTCTAAAGGCGGAAAGATCGGTTTATTCGGTGGCGCCGGCGTTGGCAAGACCGTTATCATTATGGAACTGATCAATAACATCGCGAAAAAATATTCAGGCATGTCGGTATTTGGCGGTGTTGGTGAGCGTACCCGTGAAGGGAACGACCTTCTTCGCGAGATGATCGAATCAGGTGTTATCCGTTATGGCAAGGAATTTACAGAAGCTATGGAAAAAGGCGGATGGGACCTTTCGAAAGTTGATCGCAAGGAACTTGCCGAGTCACAGGCCACCTTGGTGTTCGGGCAGATGAACGAACCTCCCGGTGCACGTGCCCGGGTTGCTTTATCAGGGCTGACCGTTGCCGAATATTTCCGCGACGGGGACGAGAAATCGGGCGGCCACGATATCCTTTTCTTCATTGACAACATCTTCCGTTTCACCCAGGCCGGTTCAGAAGTTTCGGCATTGCTTGGACGCATGCCTTCAGCTGTTGGTTATCAGCCTACTTTAGCAACGGAAATGGGGATCATGCAGGAAAGGATCACCTCCACCAAAAGGGGCTCTATCACTTCGGTGCAGGCTGTTTATGTCCCTGCCGATGACCTTACCGATCCTGCGCCTGCAACAACATTTGCCCATCTTGACGCGACCACGGTGCTTAGCCGTAAAATATCCGAATTAGGGATTTATCCGGCTGTTGACCCCCTCGATTCCACTTCAAGGATTTTGTCTCCTGATGTGGTGGGAGAAGAACATTATAATACTGCGCAAAAAGTCAAGCGGATTCTTCAGAGATACAAGGAACTTCAGGATATCATTGCCATTCTTGGTATGGATGAACTTTCCGATGATGACAAGCTGGTTGTTGCACGTGCACGTCGCGTTCAGAGATTCCTTTCCCAACCCTTCCATGTTGCTACCCAGTTTACCGGTATTCCGGGAACATTCGTCAACATCGAAGATACCATCAAGGGATTCAACATGATCATGGATGGGAAAGTGGATGAATATCCCGAATCGGCCTTCAACCTTGTCGGAACAATCGAGGAAGCTATTGAAAAAGGAAAGAAAATTCTTGCAGAATCAAAATAGCGAATCACTCGCATCTTTATACAATGAAAGTTGATATTATAACTCCCGATGCCACACTGTTTTCAGCCGACCAGGTTGAACTTGTGCAATTACCGGGAATTGACGGCTCCTTCGAACTGCTGAACGATCATGCTCCTTTGATTTCAATACTGAAGAAAGGCAGAATAAAACTTAAGAGCAAGGGAGAAAAGGAGCAGTATTTTGATATTAACGGAGGGGTCATCGAAGTACTTTCCAATAAAGTACTGATCCTCGCGGAATAAACTGCGTATTCCAATACTATTAATAGAATCTCAGCCTTGAATCCGTGATCTTGGCAGTTTTCTGCAGGGCCGGATAAACCGAGCTTGCCGCACGCTGTTCAAAATTGGATTTTGCCTGTTGCAGTTCAGCGGACAAATCATCTTTTTTCGGGGCATCGTTAAACCCGTCTATCAGAACCGCATAAACTCCATAACGTCCCTGCAGGGGCCCCAGCAATTTAGAAGAAGGGGAGGTGAAAAGAATACCGATCACTTCAGGGTCACGGGCAACAGCTGCACGATTCATCCCGTTAAAGGTGATCACGGCAGTATCAACCTTGGTCTTCATCTGTGTTGCGATCGCGTAAAGATCCTTCGAATTGGCCATAACCTTTGCAAGTTTTTCGCCTTCAATCCCTACCTTCTTGAAACCTCTTACTGAAGGTTCGAGTCTTGATTTTACAAGATCAAGTGGGATAGCTCCCTTCGGAGTCGCATTTTTAAGTATGGCAACCATGTATTTGCCCTGGAGGTCAAAAACAGGAGAAATATCACCAACCTTCGAATTTTCAGAAAATGCCCAGCGGACAACCTCCCTGGCATTTGTCATTCCCATAACGGAATTATCGGTTTCTTTCAAATTAGGCATTTGCCGTTTTGAAAGACCCTGCTGAGATGCGGCTTTGTCAAATGCTTCGGAAGTCCTGTACTGGCCTGCAAACGCGCTGGCCTTCGTATAAGTGTCCTGATATGTCTGGTTACTTGGATCAATATTCCTTGCAAGAACTGCAACTTTGATCTTTTTAACGGGTTTTGTTTTATCGTCAAGCCTGAAGATGGCATAACCGATTCTGGTCTCGAGTACCTTGAATTCTTTAAGTTTCATTTTCAACCCGGCATCAAAGAATAATGCAAGGTTCGGATTACCATCGGTAAGCGCTTTTAATACTCCGCCATCATCTTTTGCCGTTCCGAAATCGGAATTATTTCTTGCGAAATCAACGATCATCTCAGGTTTCTTCTTCAGTATGTTCATAAGGCTGTCAGCCTTGGCCTTAGCCTGTTCTTTCGTACGCTTGATACTTTCATTTCCCTGACTTGCAAAAGCGATCAGACATTGAATGCCTTTCATTGTATCGGGACGTTCCTGGACATCCAGGAGCTTTGCCATCAGCCAAACATTATTCTGTTCAAAAGGACTGACAAAAGATCCCGGTTTGGCATCAAAAAGCAGTGAGTCAAGGCGGCCGGCCAGCACTCCCTTCTTTACATAGTTAGTATCGTATTTCTTATCCGAATTGGCGTTCATGAAGGTGATGGGGTCAGATGTAGCCTGAAAATCTTTATAAAGATTAATGACGTCTTCGGATGTCTTTTTCCTGTCGGTCTGGCTGGGAACTACATCAAAAGTAACGAAATCAATATCGCGGAAAGATTCTTCCTGATAGAAGTACTGAATATTCTTATTGTAAAAGGCCTGATAGTCTGCATCGGAGATCTTTACAGTGCTGTCGGGGATCAGGGAAGAATTCGGGGCAACAAACCTAAGATGCATCGAACGGTTTTTGTTCACATAATCCTGTTTCAGGAAAGCTTTAGGCATATAAAAGGATTTTGCCACCAGGTTATTGAATTTGGTTTCCTGACGGTCGTCTTTGATAGCCTTTTCAAAAGACAGCCATTGTTTCCTGGCCTTGGGTTCCATCTGGTCAAGCTGTTTCAGGTAGTTCAGGACAAGAGCCGGATCGTAGATGCCGGTTTTGGGATCTTTAAAATACTGGAGTATATATCTGTGGGGCTGTTTCCCCTGAACCTGGTCGAAAAGTTCATCCGGCGTTACAACAAGACCGATCTCTTCGTATTCCTTGCCCATGATGACTTCCTTAATCATGTTGTCATATACACTCTGACGGATCTGAAAAGATTCCTGGTCGGTAATTTTCTCATTACCACGATTTTCCTTCTGCGCTTCCAATGCTTCCTCAACCTTGCCCGAGAAATCAGTGTAAGGGATCTCTTCCCCGCTAACCACGGCAATGTCGGTCGTTCCGCGGGCCCTCTTTTTTCCAAAGTCTCCAATAACAAAAGCAGCAATTGCCACCCCTACAATGATAACCGCAAGGCCTGATTGCTTTCTGATAGTTCCAATAATCGCCATTATTCTTAGTTTTAAAAGGAGTGCAAAAGTAGGAATTATTTGGGAAACCTCCAAAACATGTACATATTCAGACCGAGTCTTTCTTTAACATCATCTGGCCGGTAGGATTTTTAAAGCTGTAACGTGTAAAAGCTTCATCCGATTCCAGATCATTTCCATAGAGGACTTTCCCCGGCGTAATGACTTTAATAGGATCATTATTATAGATACGGTGGTTTCGCTCATCCCAGATGAGATGTTCGGTGTTGAGCTGTTCATTCTTTTGCTCGTTACGAACAATAACATTTCCCCTTCCTTCCATATATCCTTTATAATCGAACCGGATTCCATACATGGCTGTAATGGATGATTTGACTCTCATTACGGAATCATACATGATAATTTTAAAACCCCTGGGGAAGTCCATCCTGGGATTTTTACCTACATACTCGTTCAGGAGAGGTGCAGTGAGCCTGGCCTGGACCTTGCCGGAATCACTGAACAGGACCTCAACGTCATTTGCCGACATATAGGGATCTTCATTACTGTGGAGTCTGCCTGAAACAGCTTCTTCGTCTTTCGTACAGGAGGTAAAAAGAAGGAGGATAAGCTGCAGCATGGCCAGGATCCTGACAGACTGAGGGTTTATCCATGTTCTCACGGTCATCAGAAGTACTTTCGTTTATGGAACCAGCGTTCATAAATTGAGAATCCCAGAACGAATTTGAAATACGTTTCCCTGATAAGGTCACCCTCGATGGTACCCCTGGAACCAAACTGGCCACCTATATTCATCATGGTTTTCATTCCTCTGAGAGGGAGGCCGAAGCCGACAGAGATACCGTATTCATTAAGCTGTTTTCCTCTAAGCTGCAAATAAGTGCGGTCAAAATAAAAGCCAAGCCGGTATCTGATCCTTGCAACATAACTTCCGTAATTATCGGCATTGGGGATTAATTCACCTCCAACCGAGACCTGGTAGCTGTTTGCCAGGGAATCGCTTGCACCAAAAGCCCTGTAAGACTTCCAGTTCTGGTAGCGGTAATCGGCTGTTACCAGGAAGTTATCTGATTTCTGAAAAGTAATACCACCGCCGGCTGTCCAGGGAAGGAGGATGGATCCCTTGTATGAGTCAACTGTAACAATAGTGTCTTCCGGAGTATCCACGCCGGCTGAACTGATCAGGAAAGTCTGGGCAAGTGCGCTTCCATGAGCCGTGATACTTGTGTTTGGGGCGAAAACGGCCCCAAGAACGATCGACATATCCTTTTTCATCCTGATTCTGTACTGGGCTCCGAAAGTATAGTAGAAATCTCCGACAGTGACGTAATTGTCAACCTTGAAATTCATCGTATGAAGGGAATCAGCAAATATGGCTAAAGATTCCCTCGTGGAATTTCCGAAAAGATAAGAAATATTTACGCCAACGGAAAAGTCCTTCGTAATGTTAAATGCATTTCCCCAGAAAAAGCGGTTTATACCACCAGAACCGCTGTACAGCATCAGGATAGTTCCTGCGGCGGCGCTTTCCTGTGTACTGACAACATTGTATCCAACATCGCTGAAAGGTACCAGTCCGAGAGCCGTTTTCCACCATTTGGTCACCGGAATCCCGAACGAAAGATAGCCCAGGGATGCATAAGAACGGGATGTACTCTGAAGCCTGGAGGTAAGCCGCACCGACTCGGCACTGAATCCACCTTCAAAAACAAAGGAAAGGGAATCGAAAGCGCCATAGGAGGCAGGGTTCGTATAATTTATATGACTCGAGCTGCGAAGGGCAATACCGGTCTGACCAAGTGAGAAATTCCACGCATTATTATTTCCGCTCAGATCGCCAAGACCAAAACGTGAGTAAGGAGAAGCAATACGGATCTGTGCATTCAGCCCTGGCAACAAACAAAACAGGAACAGGGGAAGCAGCAGGTATTTTTTAATCGGTTGTTCCGGCATTCAGTTCGAGAATTTTATATAATCCCTCAATAACAATATTTGGGACTGCAAAGGTCTTAATTTTTAACCGCTTATCAAAATATTTAAGATCACCTCCGCTTAGGATCACTTTTAACCTGTTGTGCTTCTGAAGATACTGGGTAATTATCCCTTCAACTTCGGCCAGCGTACCGTTGATCACCCCCGATAGAATCGATTCCCGGGTAGTCTTTCCAGTAAGATTGGCGCGGCTCTTACCAGATATCAACGGTAATTTACCGGTAAAAGTATGAAGTGCACGAAATCGCATCTGAATTCCCGGTGAAATTAATCCGCCCAGGTATTCCCCTTTTTGATTTACAAAATCATACGTGATACCGGTACCTGCATTGACCACCAGAACCGGGTCGGCCGGGAACCGGAGATGAGCCGCTACAACAGCAGCCAGCCGGTCTTTCCCCAGGGTCTCAGAGGTTTTGTACTTGTTTATAACCGGGACCGGGGTATTTTCATTCAATTCTGTGAATATAAACTGTTCCTGCAGGTATTTATTTACTGAATGCGGATAGTCGATCACCGAAGAAAGAATGCAATGCGTGATGCCGGGATTTTGTTGCACGTACCGGCGGACCGCCCTGAGGTTGAACCCGGGCAGGATGGTAATAGTGTTAAGCCGGCCTTTACTGAACAGGGCAAGTTTTTTATTTGTATTTCCCAGGTCAATGATCAGATACATCTTGATTTACGATTTGCGATTTGCGATTTACGATTGAAGAAAGACCCTTTTATTCGTAATTCGTAAATCTCCACAAAGGTATTGGAAATTTAAAAATTCTTTCTATTTTTGCACTCCCATTTCGGGAGATGGCGTCGTAGCTCAGATGGTAGAGCAGAGGACTGAAAATCCTTGTGTCACTGGTTCGATTCCAGTCGATGCCACGAAAATGAAGACCTTGAACATTGATTATCAATTAGTTCGAGGTTTTTTTATGTCAAATTGGGCAAGTTTTGGGCAACAATTGATATGGAACTACCCGGAACTATTCAGAACTATAGATACTGTGGAAATAGGGGAGTGGGAACTATTCGGAACCATCCGGTGAGGCTGATGATTGTATCTCAAAGACGCGCAATGATAATCTTATCACCTTGTCTTTAAATTCAGAGAACCTACTTCCCATATCCAGATATGGTTGACCCGGAAATGTATATTTCTGCGGAGAACCTCTTCTTTTTAAAGGGGAGTAAGTCGTTTGTGTTCTGCCAATGCCAAGTCCTTCATTTTTTATTTCTCTCAAAAAGAACTTGTTAGGAATAATAAAATGGGCTCTTAGGACATCGTTTTTTTGATAATATCTGAAAAACAGAAGATGAATACCCCTAGTATTATTGATATTACTAATCTCCGGTAAAAGATTTATAGATACATAAGCAGATTTAGCTCTTTCTACAAAACGTAGATTATTTTCAATGATAATTGAACTAAAGGACACCTTTAATGATCCAATCACTTCTTTTAATTTTATTTGAGTGTCAGGTGGCATTTCAGAATAAAGTGATTTTATCGGAAGGTCGCTTGAAAATCCTTTAGTTGGTCCAGAGAAAAAATCATTATTCTGCTCATCCTTCATTTCTGTTATTGAATCAGGAAGAACCACATTAATGATTTCCACTCCTATAATTTGTTCAAGTCTTAATAGCTCTTGCAAAGGTGGAAGCTTTTGCCGGCCTAAGATTTTACTAACCTGACTATTACTTAACTTGAGCCATTTTGCCTTCTCATGAATAAGTAACGGTCCGTGCTCTTCAATGGAAACCTTTAAAGCCAATTTAATCTGATCGATTTTATTCACCATTGATCATTTATCATTATTGGTTTATGTCTCTTTATTATTGGGCTAAAAAAAATAATTCTCCAAAAGTGTACAATTTGGAAAAAATTATAGTAATTTAGCAGCCGAACAAAATACAGTGTAAATATATGAAAGAGCTGGATATGCCGACCAAATTGACCACCCTACGCCGATTTAAATTGACCACCTTTCGCCGGGCAGTTTGACCACCCCCTTCTGGATGTACAAAAAACGATCTTTT